>RRZT011042630.1_pt1 | contig 10922 bp, 8 predicted proteins | sample 2165551 | NCBI WGS metagenome assembly RRZT01 (sample SAMN10456910, study PRJNA506462) | wastewater metagenome | biome: wastewater; feature: sludge; material: wastewater sludge; isolation source: wastewater sludge with Escherichia coli K12::gfp cells carrying plasmid... | place: USA: Moscow, Idaho ...
AATACTAAAATAATTTTTCACCTCACTATCCGGAATGAAAATTGTGCGAAGTTCAATCTCACTTTCGAGCTTTAACTGATGTATCAGCTTTAAATAAGGTTCCGGATTCTCGTAAAACTCACCGGCTACAATCAGTTTCACTGGGAATTCACGCAATCGCTTATCGGCAAATGCTTCGAGGAGCAAATCGAGACCTTTGTATTCGCGAATAAAACCGAAAAACAGGATGTAGTTAATTTTTTCGTGTAGTCCAAGGCGCATTGCGGCATTCGGTTTTTCCTGCAGTTCGCCATAATGGTCGTATCTAGGGTGTGGCGATACTACCACCGGCACTTTTAACCCGGCAAAACTACGTATATCGTCCATAACTGATTCGGCCATCGCCACAAATCCATCCATTGCAGAAACAAAGTACGAAGGAAATAGTTTGTCGAGTATAGTTGGTTCGTGCGGAATCATATTGTGAACCAAAGCAACAGTTTTAGTTTTCTCCGAGCGTACAATACGTGCTATTGTTCCAAAACAGGGAGCCATAAAAGCCATCCAGTAACAAAATATCACCTTGTCGGCATTCAAATTCTTAATATATTTACCTGCTTTCGTCCATGTTAGCGGATTCACCGAGTTTATTAATCGTTTTATTTTTAAATCGGAAGGTTGAGGTTCGTCCGAGTATTGTGTTTTTCCCGGAAATAATACCGATGGATATTGAACGGTGAAGGTAACCATTTCCACCTCATGCCCTTCGTTTGCAAACTGCCGGGCTAACCTTTCGTTGAAAGCAGCGAGGCCTCCACGAAATGGATATGCAGTACCAACTATAACTATCTTCATATAAAACTACTTAGAAGTAAATATCAATGCAAAGTTGCTTCAAAATAAGCCGAAATTTACATCTACAAATGTACAAAAAAAACATTGTTGTGAAAAAAATACTTGCCGGGTGCTTATTCACAAATAATTATGAACGAAAAATGCAAAAAAAGAGCTAAATAATTTGATTTCTCGACAAAAAAGCATTTAATTTGCACTCCTGAATTTCAGTCAGGTTTTTTCCAATACAGTATTACAGTCAACAAGTAAATTTTATATATCAATGAAAAGCTTATTAACAAATCTTGGTCCAATTCTGATGTTAATTGGTGTAGGTATTTTAGCAACTTATTTTTTCACACAGTCAAGCGAAAATGCACTTTTAATTGCAGGTGGAGCGCTTGAAATTGTAGGTTTTTTTACTTACATTATCACAAATAAGCTGATTAAAGAATAAGGGCTTAAGATCATTATTTCACAAAAGCAATCTGTACTTTTTAAGTTCAGATTGCTTTTTTTTTGCTTGTATTCATCACTTATTTTTATATATTTACAATCAAAACACTTTTAGGACTTGTCTGAGGGGGTAACTGTCTGAAATATAATACTGTAATGATATGGGTAAAAAAAAGAATTTTGTGCTCGACACCAATGTAATACTACACGATTACAAATGTATCTGGAACTTTGAGGAAAATGACATTTACATACCAATAGTTGTATTGGAAGAACTCGACAGATTTAAAAAAGGAAACGAACAAATAAATTACAATGCGCGCGAGTTTGCCCGTGAACTCGATTTAGTTGCCAACGAATCTCTTTTTAGTAAGGGGGCAGATTTAGGAAAAGGAAAAGGGCGGCTTTTTGTACTTACCGGAAGCGAATATCCCGATATCATTTCGCACTCTTTTGTGGAGCATACTCCTGACCATCGGATATTGGCAGCTACATGGATTCTGAGGGAGCAAAAGAAAAACACCAAAACTATTCTTGTTACCAAAGATATTAATTTGCGCATGAAGGCTCTATCGCTAGGGTTGGATGCCGAGGATTATATAAACGACAAGGTTACGAATTTTAATGTATTTGAGAAAAATCACGAAACTTATACAAATGTGCCTACCGAACTTATCGATAAAATGTATGGAGCAGAGGGAAGCATTGCTTTGGATGAACTGGATTTTTCGGCCGATATTGAACCTCAGGACTGCTTTGTATTAAAGAGCAATCGATCCAGTGTGTTAGCACGATATAATCCGTTTACGGGGGTGGTAAAGAGGGTCGAGAAAGAGCGTTGTTTCGGGATAGAACCCCGTAATGCCGAACAAGCTTTTGCCCTGAATGTATTGCTCGATGATGATATCAAGCTGGTTGCACTTACCGGGAAATCAGGTACAGGAAAAACCCTTTTGGCACTTGCAGCCGCACTGCATAAAAACGAAAGTTACAAGCAAATTTTGCTTGCCCGCCCAATTGTTGCTTTATCGAACAAAGACTTAGGCTATTTGCCTGGCGACGAAAAGAAGAAAATAGAGCCCTATATGCAACCTTTGATTGATAACCTGAACGTAATAAAGCACAATTTCTCGTATCAGGGAAAAGAAATTCGCCAGATTGAGGAGATGCAACGTAATCAGCAGCTTGTAATCGAAGCATTGGCGTACATAAGAGGTCGCAGTCTTTCTGATACTTATTTTATTGTTGATGAAGCTCAGAATTTAACGCCGCACGAAATTAAAACCATTATTACTAGGGCTGGCGAGGGAACCAAAATTGTGTTTACAGGCGATATTCAACAGATAGATTCTCCTTATCTGGATATGTATTCAAATGGTTTGGTATACATGATAGACCGCATGCGGGGACAAAACCTTTTTGCCCATATAAACCTTATGAAAGGGGAGCGCAGTTTGTTATCGGATTTAGCCAGTAGTTTGCTGTAAAACGGAAGGGATTGAAAATTTTCAATCCCTTCCGTTTTTTATTTTACTGTAATAAACGGCAACTGACCTCCACTGAAATACTGTGGCATTTTACCATCCCATTTATTGATAGCCATTTCCTGCAATACCATATCCGAAAGCGAAGCTTGTTTCACTTTTTGAGCTTCGGCTTCGAGTTTCATGCGTTCCAGTGTAAATTTTGCAGTAAGGGCCCCTTGTTCAGCCACTTTTTTATCTTCAATGGCTTTGTTAAATTCGTCGCTAAAATCATGATTTGTAATAAGTAAGCTCTTTACAGTTATGCCATTTCCGGCAATCTGATTTGAGAATGCGGTATTAATACGGTTCGAGATTTCTGCTCTTTTTTCAACAAATGCTTCGATGGGGTATTCTGCAATAACAGCATTTATTTTTTCGGATAAAGTTGGACGCAAAAGAGTGTTCTCGATATCCAGTCCGTATGTTTGAAAAACTTTACCCACTTTTGTTGGGTCCAGAGAATATACCAAACTGATTTCAACATCAATTGTTTGTATATCGCTCGACGATACTTCGGTTTTAATGGAAAGTTTATTGTCGCGAATAGACATTTTCTTAATTGCATCTGTAAAGGGCATTTTCATGTTTAACCCTTCGGAAGCAACTCCCTGAAGCTTCCCGAAGCGAAGGATTACAGCTCTTTCGCCGGTATCGACTGTGTAAAATGTAGTTGCCGATACAATAATTAGTATAAGTACTACCAATCCGATAATAATGTAGTTCCAATAATTTGTTTTCATATGTTCTTTATTTTGTTTTTTAAAAGTTATTTTTTTGAATAAAATAAACACGAACTATTGTTATAAATTTGCCAGAAAGCAGTTATACTGTGGGTTATAACTGTGTTATTTCCAGTTTTATTTCATCGTTTTGAGCCACATTTTCAAGAAACTCTTTGAAAAGCGAATAGTCAGCTGCACTATGTTGTCCTTTTTTGAGTTTAAAAGTTCTGCAATATAGTATTTTTTTTCCGGAAATTTTAGTTTCGGCTGTATATTCTCCAAACTGATTTGTAATTCTATATGCTGATGGGGTGTAGTTAACGGATTGTTTATTAGTTAGATAATATTCTATTGTGTCTTTTTCCATATAATCACGCCGAATGCTCATGGGTGTTTTTCTGTTGTGTACATTTTCAGGAATATTTCGGTATTTATTCATCAAATTGAGTGTTAATAAAAATGTTTTTTCATTTAACTTCATAGCAATGTTATTTATATCTAACGCTAAATTTTCAGTGAATACAGGTGTTGCCGATAACTGCTCCTTTAGTTCAAACGAATTCAACTGAAATGCAGGTATCTGAATCTTGTTGGTTATTAAACGTTTTTTCTCTTCATCGTTTTTAGTGTTAATATAATGCATGTTGCTGTATGTCAGCCCAATGTATTTTGTGGTAACACTTCCTGTTGCAAAATTATCATCAGTAAGTTTTACAATTACATTGCGACAAATACAGTTTTCATTTTCAGAATATATTCGGGTACGCACGATTTTACTATTTTGGTTATCTACCAATAATGCCCATCTGTCATCGGTAAAGTCTCCATTAAATCCGCAAGGCATCATTTGGTCAGTTGCTTCGAGCCATATTGTATCTGCACCGTTGGGCACACATACAATGGCATGATTAAACTGGCTGGATACAAAGCAGGTGTCAATTTCTGATGCATTTTCTCCTGCTTTGATCAATACATAATGCGATTTAATACCGGCAGCATCTAATAAAGTTACCATGTAATTTGAAAGCGCTTTACAATCGCCATAGGAGTACTTATCCACCACATCGGCTCCAAAAGGTTGCCACCCCCCAATGCCAATCTGTATACTCACGTAACGTGTTTTTTGCTGCATAAATTCGTACACAGCCTTTGTTTTTTCCAAAACTGAAGTTTTATTGGCACATAGTTCTTTGATTTTATTTTTGGTAGCTTCAGGTAATTCCCGTTTGTCGGAAGCAAGGTCGGCACTCCATTTGCCGAAGTTTTTCCAGCTTTTTACATCTCCCTTTGTTCCTTCGAGTCCAAATTGCTCCGGCACAAGCATTAGCCGTGGTCTGACGGTGCCAATTTCGGAGGTATATGGTTCGGAAGTAAAAGCAGGGATATTTGATATTTCCCAATTGTATATTTTTGAGTTTCCATTGGTTACTATCTGACATTTTACCGGAATGTTTAACTCTTTGTACTGTAATTTTAAATCGGAAGGAGCTGTTACTTTGTATATCACTTTTTCGTACGAAGTGTTTGGCATATACAGATACAAGTCAGGTAAAAACAGTGATTGTTTCAGGTCCATATTGTATTCGTACTTCACAGTCATCGGGAATGTGAGGTAGCGGGGATCAATAAATTTCACTCTGTTTTGGTCGTAAAGCGAATAACCCATATTACTATAATCTTTTACATCATCGTAACCTAATGTTCTGATTTTTTTACCATTACTATCGAAAACATTGCCTTTTACACTTGTAATTTTTGATATAGGACTGTACGACTCTAAAAAATTGACATTGTTTTCGCCATTTTTGTTTAAAATGGTTCTCACTTCTTCCACTCTTACTGATACATCGCTGGCGGATTTAATTTCGATATCGTACTGAAGTAGCCTGAATACTGTATGAGCGTTGGATTTTAAAGCTCCTGGTATTTCAGTTACTGTGTATAATTCTTTCTGAGCATTACTTGTAAAAGCAACTGAAATCAGAAACACAATGATGTTAAAAAGTTTTTTCATGGTTAAATGGTTTTCTTTAGTACAATCATTTCCGATTGTTTTTTAACAGCCTCATCGAAAAATGTTTTTAAATCGAGGTATTCGTTTTGCAGGTAGATAGGTTTTGTAATTGTGAATCGGTAAGTTAGTGTGATTTCGCTTCCGTTTATGGCAGAATTTACCGCTATGACTGCACTTTTATCGGGTAGCCCGAACCGTATATTGTTTACAGTGCTTTCCACTGTGTAGCCATCGGGAATTGTAAGCGATAAAGTGTATTTTTTATCAATTGGTGTTATAAAATCAATAGGGTAAAGTCGTTCATTTGATTTGAAGGGATTTTCGATTAAGCGTTCGGTAAGGTACGGATTAATATACATCTTGTCACCCGACAGCATAACCCGATTTTTAAAAGTTATCGTGAAAGCCTCGCTAAAGTTTGCTGTTAATGAATCCAGACCTTTATTTTCGTACGAATCAATTGAAAGACCGGGGTATTCACTCTCTATACTCTTGAAATACTCCTCTTGCGAATTAAAGGACTTATAACTTTCGCGTTTGTCAAACGCAGCGTATTCTGAACTTGAAATATTCCAGTTTCCTTTCAGTATACCATTGGGTTGAAGTGTGCATTTTAAATACTCATTTTTTCGGTCTTTTTGTTTCGGAGTTAAATCAATCCAGTAAAAATCATCTTTGGTGACGCATAATCCTTTTCCATTCAGACATCGGGTAGGAAGCATATCAATTGGTAAATTCTCGTCGGTAGCATCAAGTAAATAGGTAGTTTCGCCAATTTTGGCCTTTACAACTACATAGTTTAATTTTTCAAGACTAACTGAAAATGGAGGGATAAAACCATTATCGCGGGTACTGAGCAATACCGGATATGCTTCTATATCTAGTTTACGCAATAATATTATCAAACTCATATTTATATCAGCACTATTGCCCGTTTTTTTATTATAAGCGTATGAAATACCTCCATCCGATGGCCAAATAGTACTGAATTTATTCCATTTAAAGTTCTTCATGAGTTGAAATGCCGCATTCAGTTTTTCGAGGTCGGTCTTGTTTGATTTTTTGATTGTACCGGAGGCTTCATTTAAATAGAAGTTAAGGTCGTTAAGTTGTCGTCCGAAATCATCGTTTGTTTGTAAAAAAGTGGCTACCGCTTTCCAGGTGGAAGCGTAGTCTTTGTAAAGTAATCCCGGAACGTGTATTCGTTCCAGTTCAATAATCATACGCGAAAGGAAGTTTTCGTAATTGTTAATATATGATTCCTGTTTAAATGCAGGCACATCGGAGGCTACCCATCTGTCGCCTTCAGCAATATTAAACCGTACTAATCCTGTTACATTTTTTCTGAGCGAAATATATTCACTTTGTTCAAGTACTAACTCGCTCCACTTAATGGGTATTGTTTTCTGAAACTCCCAATATCCGGGTACCCCTTCATAGAAAAATTCCACGTCAATTACCGAGCCCACTTTTACATTTGGCATAGCTAAGCGTACTCTGTATGACTCTCTGGATACTCTTTCAATAAAAATCCCTTCCTTGTTAAGCTTGGTAGTAACCGTTTTACCACCTTCCTGATTGAATACTAATCCTTTTACGTTTGTTTTTTCAGAAGCAGGTACATGAAAATTACCGTATGATTTACCACTTTCTTTCAGAATTTTAATTCTGATTTGGTGTACAAACTGAAATGTATTGGCGTTGAAATATCCGTAGTTGCACAAAACAACAGCAGATGCGCTTGAGTCGGGTTCGTAAACTGTCATGTTCAATTCACTGGCTTCGGGTTTGCCATATTTCATCGGTTCTTTAGAGGATACCGTTAAGGTGGTTAATGCAATAATGCAAAGAAGCAAGATTGATTTTTTCATAAAATTAGTATTAAAATGATTTTTAAAATGTTTGCCAAAAATACAAATAAATTTAATAATCTGTTTTATTATACAAAAATTATAATAGAATTCAAGCGCCTTAATGTGGAGAGTTTTTAATAATAATTACAGACTTTGGAAATAATATAAATTAACGCCTTAAATAAATTCGTAAAAAGTACATTTTTTTGAATTATTCCTTATATTTGTCGCAGTATCAACTCTAATTTTGAGTATTATGAGAAACTGTATATTATTAGTAATCAGTACTATTACAAGCGTAACAATATTTGCTACAACTCCATTGTTTAATAAAGAAAAATTATTACTCAGTGAAAATTCATATGAAATATTACACGCAAAAAATGTGTTAAATAAAGTTATTTCAAAGGAGGTAGACGCAAATGCAAAGACCTTACCATACATGTATTCATTCGAGCAAAGTGCCATAGCTAATATTGGCACAGACGGGTGGCTTACTGTGGATGCCAATAACCGGATTGGTTTAACGAACGTCACCACCTACGGACTTATTCCTGAAGGAGATTTCTGGGCCTATTCAAATTACGATAACAGTCAGGTGCGTAATGCATGGTTTTTGTCGCCCGATTTTAGTTTAAGTGCCGGAGTGACTTATTTTGTGAGCGTTTATGTGTATGCCCCGGGTTGGAATAACACAAAGGACGAATTTAAAATCACAGCCGGAACAGCGCAAAATACAACTTCGCAAACAGAACTGGTGCTTGACTATACAGGTGTAAATGCCAATGTATTCAGTAGTTGGACAAAAGTAACGGGCACATTTACACCATCGGAGAGTGCGAATTACTTTTTCGGGATTAATCATTGTACTTCCGTTGTTGGTGCTAATCTGGTTGGGTTCGACGCATTTACAGTAAAAGCCAACAGCGAATATATACTTAGTCCTTATGTGAAGATTCATAACAAAGGGGGCTTATGGTCAAACACAATCAGCGGAAATGTATATTTATCGCGAAACGAGGAACTTGGTTATATGGCACTGGCCAAAAATACGGAAACACTGCGATGGACTTTTCCGTCGTCGGCAACACCATCCGTTTCGGAAGATGCAGATGTGAATGTATCGTATCCGTTAGGGGGCGTTTACGAATCGAATATCCAGGCAACAGGGCAGGGAGGCTCTTCGACCGATAAATCGACAATCACAATAATTAACCCGGCAAGCACTATCACCAAAGATGTGTATAACCTGAAACCAACTGATAAGTACATTAGCAATACATCAATCTCGACTAATACCTATGATTATGGTTTGGGAATCAATACTTTCTGGCGAAAATGGGGCGAAAAGTTTGTGATACCTTCGGATGTGGAAATTACAATAAACAGCATTGGTATAGGTGTGGCTGCCTATGCTATGCAAACAGCTAACACATCGAAAACGGTGAAAATTGGAATTTATCCGGTAGATAGTAATGGAAAACCAGCTGCAACAGCACAGGCTGAATACAGTACTACTTTTGCTGCATTATTTGGGAGTTCGGCCATCAGTTCAAAAACAATAAAAACATTTACGCTGCCATCAGCACTGAAAGTGAAAGGGAGCTTCTTTATTGTGTTCGACTTCACAGCATACACAGCTGCTGTTTCGGCAACCGATCGTTTAGGTATTTACAGAGCTGCAGCCCGTTTTGTAAACGATAACACAAGCTATGTATATTATACTTCGCAAAGTGCGTGGAAAACTTTTAGCGAAATTGCAAACGAAAACACTTCAGGGTATGTAATTCCGAACCTAACGTTTTCTGATCCGATTACATCCATCGAACAAATAAACATAGGTGAAAAACCCCGGGTAACAGTAATCAACAATATTATTCGTGTTTACAATATTCTGCCTGATGACGAAATTTTGATACACGATATCACAGGTAAATTAGTTTTTTCACAGAAAGCTGAAACCGGAGAAATAAAACACAATTTGGGTCAGGGAATTTATGTTCTCTCTGCTACTAATTTCAGGTGTAAAATTGTGCTGAAATAGTTTTCAGAATTAAGGTTTGAATACAAGCACTGTTGCATAAGTCGCTATACCTTCTTTTCGTCCCACGAAGCCCACTTTTTCGGAAGTTGTGGCTTTAATGGATATGTCATTAGCATCTACCTTCATGGTATCGGCAAGGCATTGTTGCATTGCGGGTATATGCGGGTTTAGTTTTGGAGCTTCGGCACATACTGTTATGTCGGCATTGCCCAGTTCGTATCCTTTGTTGCGTATAAGTTCCATACAGCGAGCCAATAATATTTTACTATCAATATTCTTGTACTCGCCGGCTGTATCCGGAAAGTGGAAACCAATATCGCGCAGGTTAACAGCCCCTAACAGAGCATCGCAAAGTGCATGTATTAATACATCAGCATCGGAATGACCCAGCAAGCCCGGGCTATAATCAATTTTTATTCCGCCCAGCCAAAGTTCTCTGTTTTCGGCAAATACATGTACATCGTACCCGAAGCCTACTCTTATTTTTGACATATTTCAGAAGTTTTTAAGTTTAAAAAAACGATTGTACTTTTCGGGTACAATCGTTTGGTATTGTTTTATGCGGATTGAATAGAATTATTTTGCAAGAGTTTTTAGTCCGAACAAGTCAAATGTTAAACTAAAACGCAGCGTTTGGTCGAGTGGGTTCGATTGCGAAGTTGCAATAACATAACCAGCATCGAGCTGAAAAACATTTAGTTTAAAACCTGCACCAGCTGTAAAGTATTTGCGGTTGCCTTTTAATTCATTTTCGTTGAAGTAACCTGCACGTACAAAAAACTGTTTGTTGTATGCATACTCCAAACCAACCGACCAGGTTATTTCCTGTAATTCTTCTTTAAATCCACCCGGCGCATCGCCAAAAGAACGGAAAATGCCAGATATTGGCGAAATTTTATTGTAATCAATAGAATCGTCGGGAGTTGGCACTAACAATTTATTGATATCAGCACTTACACTAATGCGTTGATAATCATCAATGTCGTAATCGAAGGATGTTCCCAGTCGCAGATTTGTTGGGATAAAGTGGTTTGTTGCATTTTTGTCGTAAGTAATTTTAGACCCGATATTGGATATGTTCCCCCCGAACGACAATTGTCCTTTACCGGTTGTAAGTTCAATAGGCGTACGGTAATATGCCGATACATCGGCAGCTACTGCCACGCCCGGATACATTCCGGTGGATGCTCCATTGTTTAAATCGGAATAAATAAAGCGCAGGGCGGCCGATATCGAGAATTTCTCGGACAACAGCTGCGAATAAGCAAAATCTACTGCCATTTCAAGAGGTTGAATATTTGTCCCCATATTATTTTCGGCTTCGTATAACGATTGAAACAGGGTTACTTTACCCAATGAAAAATAACGGATGGAGGCACTCAATGCCTGACGGTTGTTTAATTTATAATACCCGGCCAGGTTTATTAAATCGATATCGTCGACCAATGCTCTAAGCCAGGGAGTGTACGACAATGAAACACCCACCTCACTGTC
>RRZT011103361.1_pt1 | contig 10921 bp, 6 predicted proteins | sample 2165551 | NCBI WGS metagenome assembly RRZT01 (sample SAMN10456910, study PRJNA506462) | wastewater metagenome | biome: wastewater; feature: sludge; material: wastewater sludge; isolation source: wastewater sludge with Escherichia coli K12::gfp cells carrying plasmid... | place: USA: Moscow, Idaho ...
ACGGGATGGTGATGCACAAGAACAGGATCAGCACCAGGATCAGCAGCGCAAATGTCAGCTTGCCAAACCCGCTGAGATTGCTGTACCAGCCCCCAAACCCTTGCCGCCGCGCCGGTCCTTCAACTTCGCCCGCGGCAGCTGCCTGCTGGCGGCGCCGCGCCGACTGGCCGGGTACGCCCGCCGGTTGGCCTTGGGGGACGTTGGCAGGGGCCCCTGAAGCTCCTACGGGAGCCTTGGGGATTGACGTCACCTGCGACAACCGCTGGCTGAGAATGCGGCTCCTACTGATAGCCAGCGACGGGTAGCGGTTCATCAGCATGTCGAAATCGGCCTTGGTCATGGTCCAGATGTCGACATCGCTTTCAGCCACAGCGCTGGTGTTGTGCGGCTGGCTGGTCAGCAGCGCACGTTCCCCGAAGGTTTCACCCGGGCCGGCCTGCCAGGCCGCGCCTCCCAGTGCCTGTACGCCCACCGTCCCTCTTTCGATCAGGAAGAGGCCCTCAGCCGGCGCACCGGCCCGGAAGATCTGCTCCCCGGCGCGGTAGCGCATAGGATGCAGATAGGCGGCGATCTGGCGTAGATCGGATGGATTCATGCCCGCAAACAGGCCATACTGCTGCAGCTTAGATTCGTCGGCGCCGGCGCCGCTGGCCAGGCGCAAGGCAACACCCTGGCTGAGGGCCTTGCCAATGGCGGGATACTGCGTGCTAAGAGCATCCAGGTCCGACTTATAGAGCACCCAGAGATTGCTGTTGCGCGTGGCAGTGGCGTCTTCGGTGCGGATCTGCCCGGTAAGCAAGCTTTGCTCGCCAAAGTGGCTGCCTGCGCCAATACGGCCGATCTCTTCGACGACGCCGACGGCATTCTCGGCGGTCAGCTCGATCTCGCCGCTCTCGATCAAATAAAGAGAATCGCCGGCTTCGCCGATGCGGTAGACGCGTTCGCCGGCGGGCACGTGCTGCAGCACCATGCGGGCGACAATCGCCTGCATCGTCTGGGGCGGCAGATCTTCAAAGATGGGCATGGCGCGCAGGCGCATGGCTGCGGCCCCTTGGTCGTTGCGGCTCAGGCGTGAGCGAACGTTGCGCCCGAGGCTGCGGCGCAGGCCAGGCTGGCGGCTGTTGATGGCGCCAAAGTCATCGGTCGAAAGCGCCCAGAGGATAGTCTCCTCCGAGGCCACGGCATTGCTGGTGTGGGCCTTGTTGGTGATGAGTGCCATGGCGCCCAGCAGTTCGCCGGCATGCACCGTCTGCCGCTCGTCTGAGCCGTCGGCCTGCACGTCAATGCTGCCAAATTCAACTAGGAAAAGGCCGGAGGGGTTGTCGCCGGCACGGAAAAGATACTGGCCCTGGGCCAGGCGCCGCGGCTCGAGTTGATCCGCCACAGCCAGCAGAGTGTGGCGTGGCAGGTTGCTCAGTTCGGGCGTCTTGGCCAGCCGCTGGACCAGGTAGTCCTGCATCTGGGCGATAAGGCTGCCAAAGTTATGGCTGAGCTTGAGCCCGATGGCCGGCTGCTCGACAATGATCTGGCGCAGGTTGCGGTCGGCAAGTTTCCAGTATTCAAGCTCGCCTGCGGGCTGGGCGCTAACATCGTAAGGCAGGTTGCGAAATAAGCTGTCTTCACCTAGCACAGAGCCGGGCCCCAACGTGGCCAGGCTGATGCCGCTGGGCGTCATCAGGCGAACAAACCCCTTGCCAATCAGATAAAGGCCGTCAGCCTGGTCACCCGTCTTGAAGAGAGGGGTGCCGACAGCAGCCTTGGCAGAGGTGAAATTTTCGACAAGCAGCGCCTGTTCTTCTTCCGTCAGCCCTGCAAAGAGCGGCGCGAACTGAATAAACTCTTGCTTCACGAAACCTCCGAATCAATTGTCGGCTGTTGCCGCGGTTTTGTCAACGCACGAGATGGCAACAACTTAATGACAACTGGTTTCTAGTAATTGCGCTAGTAATTTCGCTGGAAAGTCGCTTCCCAGCTGTGGTGGCCGTTGCAGCCCCACGAATCATAGAAGATCTGGCAATCTGCATCATTCGTGCAGTAGCCGCCCGCAATGAGCAGATCCTTACCGATCTCACGTGATTGGGTCGTAAATCCCTCAGCACGGTCGCTGGCGGCATCACGGCCGTCGTCGTTCTTGATGACAGAAAAGCCTTCACCCGTGCCATACAAGTCGTACTCGATAACGCCATCACCCTTGCCCTGGCTACCCGTGACGATCTCCTCGCCCGTGTAGATTCCCTTGAGCCGCACGCCGTTGAGGCGCACGCCGTTGGCGTCGATCACGTTGATGCGGAGAAGGTGCTGGCCGCGACAATCACCATTTTCAGATTTGGCCCACATCCGGCTGGCAACCAGCTTGAAATAGGGCTGGTCATTGGGCGAAGCAGTGGGCGGTGCGGGCGTGCCGGTTGCATCACCAGCCGGAGCAGCAGTTGCGCTGGCATCTGCTGTAGTTCCTGCAGCGGCATCTCCCGCCGGGGCAGCGGCAATCGGTGCAGGTGTGGCAGTCGGCGGTGGTGTGGGGATATCGGCCGGCACTCCGACACTTGACGTGTCGCCGCTCGTGGAAACAAGCTGACTCATCACCCAACCGGACTGGCCATCGCCTAGTGCCACCTGCCACCAATCGCCGGCCGAACTCTTGCCTGTAATGGCAGCGGTCTCACCTGCATCCAGACTGTCGACCACCGGGTATTCCACGCCCGGGCCGTTGCGGACATTGACCAAAACAGCGGACGACGCGCTCGGACCGCTTGACGTACCGGCCGCTGAAGTAACAGGCGCAGGTGTGCTGGCGGCCAAGGTACCGCTGGTAACCGGTACAGTTGCGCTCAATGACCCCGTGCCGGTAACAGCAGCTGAAGCTGAAACGGCAGCTGAAGCAGCCACGACGGCAGGGGCCGCGTTGGCCTGCGCCACAACAGGGGCAGGTGTGGAGGGTTCGAAATCGAGTGTCGGCACCGGTGGTTCGGTCGGCGGCACGCTCACGATACCGTTCTGTACGGCGTATGACTGGATTGAGCCGGAGCTAAGCCGCAGGGCTACAGCCAATTTCACCAGGGCACTGGTGGTCTGGGGGTCCTGATTGGCGTTAACAGCCTCTTCTGCTTGCAGCAGCAGGTACTGGTGGGGATTGGCGACCTCAAGCGCATCGATAGCAGCACGGGCCTGATCCAGGTTGCTGTTCGCTGCAAAATCCTGAGCAATGCGGGCCGTTGTAGCAGCTAACGCAGTGGAGTCCACCTTGGGCTGACCGGGACCGCAGGCCGCAAGCAGCAAAACGACGACCAGCCACAAAGCGATTCGTGGAAATAAATAATTGAATCGGTGGGAGAGGTGTCGTGGAGCGGGGCTTGCGGACTGGAGCAGCTTGGTAATAGAGTAAGAGCGTTTGTCCATGTCCATATTGTTTCTGTCGCAATGCCGGACTATCCAAGTGGAGGTCCAGCAGTTGCCCTCCGCCGTGCGGTTCCTGTCTCGTCGTCAGTACCATGTCTGCCTGCCGTGGGGCAGGCTGCCGGCCAGATGACAAGGCGCCCTGCAGGCGCCCTTGCAAAACAGGTTAGTCCCGAAGGTGGGACTTGACCCCACACGGGTTACCCCACACGATTTTGAGTCGTGCGCGTCTGCCATTCCGCCACTTCGGCATACCCAAAAGCGCCCTCCAGTATACTCACAGCCTGGGGAAGACGTCAAATATGGCCGCCATGTTTGGCACCACAACCTCCCGTTCCAGGAGGTGTATCCCCCAAAAAGAGCGCCTGTAGGCGGCGCCGGGGTTTGCCTAAGCATACGTTTGCTATACTATATACCTATATGCAAGAAGCCAAGCCAGGAACTGCCACAGGGACAGCTGCCGGATCCGCCACTGAGCAGCAGTTGATTACCAGGGCAACCCACGGCGACCTCGATGCATTCAACCAACTGGTCCTGGCCTACCAGAACCTGGCCTACAGTGTTGCCTATCGCACGATGCAGGAGGAAGATGCTGCCGCCGACGCCGTGCAGGAGAGCATGATTAAGGCGTTTCGCAGCCTTGGCAGCTTTCAAGGGGGCAGCTTTAAAAGTTGGATCATTCGTATCGTCGTCAATACATGCTACGACGCGCTGCGCAGCCGCAAGCGCCGGCGCACGGACAGTCTCGACGATTTCGGCGGCGACGACGATTACGGGATGGATGGGGCGAGCGACTACAGTCTCCAGCTAGAAGACCCCGCCGAGCGGCCTGACGCCTACATCCAGCGCATGGAGCTCAGCCAACTTATCGAACAAGGCATAGCGCGCCTGCCGGCCGACCAACGGCTGGCGCTCACGTTGTGCGATGTCCACGGCTATGCCTATGAGGAGATCAGCGAAATCACGGGCATGCCGATGGGCACCGTCAAGTCGCGCATCAACCGTGCTCGTGGGAAGGTGCGCGAGTACCTGTTGCAGTACCCGGAACTATTACCGGCTTCATTCCGTCCCTAAGGTGTGGACTTAGCGCCGGACCGTTGGCAAGTGGGCCAATCAGACGGCCAAGCAGAATTCAGAGATGACTACCGCGCCCTATCCACAAGTAACTAACGAACTGCTCTCTGCTTACATCGACGAAGCAGTAACTGAAGAAGAACGACGCTTAATCGAACAGGCCGTGGCCGAGGACGTCGACGTGGCCTGGCGCCTCGAGTCGCTGCGGGCGACGGTGCGCCTGCTGCGCGAACTGCCCGCGCTGTCACTGCCCCGCTCGTTTGTGCTGACGCCGGAGCAGCTGGGGCAAGCGGCAGCGGCCACCGAGGCTGTGGCCGCTGCCGCCCCAAGAATTCCCGCAGCGCCGGCGCGCCGGCAAGTGGCAGAAGAGGGCAGCGGTTTCTGGCATGACCTGCGTCGTGGCTGGGGTCGCTTTTGGCAGGGTGGTAGCCCCGCCATGCGCAATGCCATGGCTGCCAGCTTTGCCGTACTCATGGTCCTCTTGATTGGTCCCCGCTTTCTGGCCAATACACCCCTTACGTCGCTAGGAACCGTCGAGACGGCGGCTTCACAGGCTCCGATCCAGGCTGTCGCCCAGGCACCGGCTGCCAAACAGCCGGCGGCCACGAGCGTATCCGCGACAAAGCAGAGCGCGCCGGCAGCCGGTGAGCAAACCGGTGAAGGGACAAACGCGGAGATTCCTGCCGCACCACCAGAGCCAACCCAGTCGGCAGATGTTAAGGCATCGCCGCAGCAGGCTGAGGCTGAACCTGCCGGGGCGCCACAAGCTGAAACGGCGGCCCAAGCGACGGCATCCTCTGCGGCATCCACCAGTGACGCCGCTGTGCAGGGCAGCGGCCCCTCTAACGCCTTGGCAGCGGGTGCACCGCCGGGTGCCCAGGCCGGCCCATCAATGGGTTCCCCATCCGGCAGTGCGGCCATGGATGCGGCCCAGGCGGCAAGCGGCGGTGTGCCGCCGGCACTAGCTGCCGGTCCGCGTACACCAGGCGGCAGGGAATCGGCCGCACCGCCACCAGGGGCAGCACAAGTCACAGCGCCAGAGGCGCCAATAAGTGTCGCGGCAAGTGCCGGCCTGGCATCGGCCTATGCGGTCACGAGTGAGGCAGATACTGCCAGTGCGGCTGTTGCAGGTGCCTCAGCCGCCGGTGAAGGGGCCGAGCCGTTAGCTGCTGCGGACACGCAGAAAATCCAGACCACGCCAGTCGCTACAGTTGCTGCTGCAAGCGCTGCTGCGGAGATAAAAGAACAGGCGCTCATTAGTACGCCCTTGGAGGCGGCAAAATCTGAGCCGGCAACACCGGCCGCTGTTGCTGCCGCCGCAAGCTCAAATTCTGCACCGGCTGCCGTACAAAACACTGCTGCCGAGCAGATGCCCCGCAACCAGGGAGGCATCCCAGCCTGGGCTGCCCTGTCCATCCAGACGGCTGCCATAATCGCCGCCCTGGCTACCCTGATATTCGCCATTCTTTGGTGGCGCAGCCGCCGGCTCGTGCCGCCCGCCTAAATAGGACTGCCTATGCCCGAACTGCCAGAAGTCGAAACTTACGTGCGCGAACTCGAACCACTGCTGGGCGGGCGCCGAGTCCTGGCTGCCGAAGTCCGCTGGCAGCGCACGATCGCCGGCCCCAGCCCCGAAGAGTTTGTCGCCCGCATCGCCGGTCAGCGCTTTGTCAGCTTTGGCCGCCGCGCCAAGTACATGCTGCTCGGCCTTGACGAGGGTGACACCTTGATCGTCCACCTGCGCATGACCGGCCACATGTATGTCAAGGATGCGGCTGAAGCTCCTGACGCCCACACGCATGTGCTTTTTGACCTCGACGACGGTCGCCGCGTCCACTACCAGGACCCACGCAAGTTTGGCCGCATGTGGCTTACCTCACAGCCAGAGATGATCCTGCGCAAACTGGGACCAGAACCGTTGAGCGATGCATTTAGTGGCGATCAACTGGCGGGCAAACTGGCAGGGCGCAAGGCCGCTATCAAGGCACTCCTGTTGGACCAGGCATTAACGGCGGGGGTCGGCAACATCTATGCCGACGAGGCACTCTTCCGCGCTGGCCTCCATCCTCTCCGCCCCGGCGGCAGCCTCACACCCGGCGAAGTGGAGCGGTTGCGTCAGGCGGTCGCCGCTGTGCTCACAGATGGCATCGCCGCTGCCGGCAGCAGTCTGGGCGGCAGCAGCCTCCAAAATTATTCGCGGCCTGGCGGGCAGACAGGTAACTTCCAGGAAGAGCACCGCGTCTTCCGCCGCACCGGCCAGCCCTGCCTCACCTGCGGCGCGCCGATCGAGCGCATCGTCGTCGGCCAGCGCAGCACGCACTTCTGCCCAAACTGCCAGCCGCCAGAGCTGTAGCCAGCGCGAGCTAATTCCCGCGTAGCCTGCACGCCCTCGTGCAGGCAGGGGGCACGCCCACGTGTCCGAGTCTTTCGCCCACTTGCTCATCGTGGGCGACCCACAGCGGATCCCCTACCAATTTCAGTACCAGTTGGACGTGGCGCACGCCGTAGGGCGCATCCATTTCGATACGCTCGACGAGTATTACAGCTATGCGTGCAACGGCCCCGACCCGGCGACACAGCTGAGCGCCGCCCAGTTGGTCGCTCCCTTGGCGACGACGTTTGCACAGCAATTTTCACAGCAGGCAGGATGGCAGGTGCACAAGGTGCGGCAGCTGCGCACCCGGAGCTCGAGACGATCACACTCAGCACTGCGCCCGCTGCAGTCATGGGGCTAACTTCAGCAGTCCAAACTGGGCAGAAGTTATCAGCTGCTACGCAGGCCGCCGCCGGTGCCGCAATGGAAGGCGATGCGCGCCGCCAGGCGCTGCGTGATGCTCTGGGACATCTGGAACAGGCTGTCGACCTGCTCAAGCGCGCCCTCGACGTGGGCTAGCCAGGAGGGTAGATGCACTCCAACTCGAGGACGACAGGAGGGCATCTGCGCTCAGGCAACGCGTGCAATAATCCAGCGAACGCTGCTGTTCGGTCTTTGCATGACTGGAAACAAAAACGAGTACTTTTCAAAAGAAATCTGTACACGCTCGCACTCACCCCCACCACCTGTAAAAAACACCCCTTATTAAGCCGCGCCATATAGCTGTTGCCGCTGCCTGACAAATTGTTGTCCATTTCACTTCGCTAGCCCTAATTGAAAGTGGGATCACAGGTGTGGTTAAGCCGGATTATGTACCTCTGTCAGTGAATTGTCAGGAAACGCTTATTGACGTTGGTATTTCGTGAGTTAATAATCGTCTCACTAATGTTAACGATGCCGCCCGATTGTTAACAGCTGGCTAGGCTGGTTCAGAGCAGTCAACAACTGTATGGCACAACCAGCTTAGTAGTCCTGTCAACCGTACAGGGTGTGAGACTCCACCTCGAGCGTCCCTTTATTCTGTTAAGTGAATACGCCGTGCCACAGTTACGTCGGGCGGCGTTGTTTTTTTTGGAAGTGTAGCTTGTGCAGGTGCCCAGCCGCGGGGCACACCTAAGGAGACTGGAATGAAGTACTCATCTCAAGGCAAAACCGTAAATGGGAAGATGAAGAGCAAGCTGACCCTGTTCAGCTTGGTGATGGTATTCATCCTGCTTGCCAGCAGCCAGAGCTTTGCACAAGATACCTTTACCGTTTCGGAGGTTACCCACGCCTTTGAAGCCGAACATCTTCAAGTATCGCATCCTGCCGGGTTGGCCTATGTCCCGGAGGGAGATGCCTTTATCGTACTCAGCGCCGAAGCGGTAAGTTCGGCGTATGATGGATACACACTCTACGATCCGGCCGTCAACGACGCGCGACCGCTTACCGGTGGACCGGCTATTGGCTCGCCGCTCAATATGGCCTATGACGGGACCCAGGAACGGCTCTTGCTGCTCGATTCAGCGACGAGTGAGTTGGTCGTGGCCGGCCTGGTTGCCGATCAGGCTGCGTTGGCGGTCAGCAGCCGCTACCGCATCCAGGAACTGGGGCTTCAGGAGCCAGCTGGTATGTCTGTTGATCCCGCCACCGGAGTGCTGTATATCCTTGACAGCGCGGCAAACCGGATAGTGCGCATAGTGCCGGGCAGCGATGGCAGCTATGCAGGGGCTGCTGCACTAAGTGAAGGGCGCGTCAGCGTTGTCGACCTGAGCACGCTGGGGGTAACCGGGCTGCGCGGTGTCGGCCTCAATCCGGCGACGGAACACCTGTATGTACTCGCACCGGCTCAGCTTGCCTTATATGAAGTGACAGGTGCTGGCCAGCTCGTGAAAGCCCACGACCTAAGTGGAATCGGGTTGGTCAATCCGCAGGCGCTGGTCTTTGCCCCTACCGGCGACCAGACAGACGATGCGAGCCTGTATGATCTCTATATTGCCGACAGCGGATCAGCACCTGCCGTACCGGCGAACCCTGATCCTTCTGCCTTCCCCCGGCGCCTCTACCTGCCCCAGGTAAGCCAGGGTACGGATGCGGCTGCTGCCGGCGCGGACGCGTCCGGCACGGACACGGCGCGGGTCGGGCAGATCCTGGAGATCGCCCTGAATCGGCCTGCAGAGCAGCTCCATGCTGCGGCCGCCACCACGACGCTGAACCTGGTGCGCACGACCCAGACCTATAAATGGTCACCGTCAAGCCCCGACCCGGACGGCGTCGCGTACGTGCCGGCTTCCAACCAGTTGATCATTGCGGATGGCGAAGTAGACGAGATCTCAGCGCTGTTCACGACCAAGCAGAACGTCTTTCGGACTACGCTGGCGGGTGCACTGCAGGGCACGATGAGCACCGTGACCCCTATCAACTTCTCAAACGAGCCGACGGGCGTGAGCTACAACCCGGCCGACGGCCACATCTTCTATTCGGATGACAGCAAGCGGAAGATCTTCGAGGTCGCTCCCGGTAATGACTCTGTGTTGGGCACAGCCGACGACACTGTTACATCGTTGAGCGTCTCTACGTTTGCGGGTCGCGACCCTGAAGATGTGAGCTATGACGTCCTGAACCGCGGGCTGTGGATCATCGACGGCCTTAATGCCGAAGTGTACCACCTACTGCCGGGGTCAAACGGTAAATTTGACGGCGTGCCGCCTGACGGGGATGACGTCTTAAAACAGTTCGACACGCGGGCGCTGGGAATCATCGATCCGGAAGGCATCTACCGGGATCCGGTGAGTGGCAACCTTTTCATCACCAGCAAAGACCCCTCGAAGGTGTGGGAGGTTTCGACCGCAGGCAGCCTGCTCACAATCTACGATGTTTCGGCCGCCAAGGCGGTCAAACTCGCCGGCGTGACGCTGGCGCCAAGCAGCACATCGGCAAGCTCGACCAGTGTCTATCTTGTCGACCGGGTTGTTGACAACGATGTCAACTCAAAAGAGAACGACGGCTTGATGTATGAGTTCAATCTACGTGGCGGATCGGTACCTACCGCAACGCCCACTCCAACGCCCACGTCCACGCCACCAGCAACTGTAACGCCAGTCGGTACTCCGACTCCGACGCCTGTGCCTGGGGCGCAGCTTACTATCAACCCGAGCGACGATACGTTTGTGCGCAGCGATTGGCCGAACAGCAATTATTCAACCAACACGACCTTGCGCCTGGTCGGCAGCCCGATCATCAACTCGTACTTGAAATTCAACGTGAGCGGACTGAGCGTCGCCCCACAAAGCGCCAAGCTACGTCTGTATGTGAATGACCCAAGCACAAACGGGGGCGCCATATACCTCGTGTCGAACAACTACAACGGTACAAGCACGGCTTGGGTCGAGAGCGGATTGAAGTACAACAATGCACCGCCGGTCAGCGGTACACCTCTCAGTTCGCTGGGCAGTGTGGCGACCGGCACCTGGGTAGAGTTTAACGTGACCGACGCCGTCACCGGCAACGGCACCTACAGCTTTGCAATCACGAGCAGCTCGACCAACAGCGTGTACTACAACTCAAAAGATGCCGGCAGCAATACACCGGTGCTTGTAATTTCGCAGTAGTGAATTTGAGCAAGGAGAAACGTGTGATGTCGCAACCATCCCGCTATGGCAAGATGAACGGTGCAATCAAATCCAAGCTGGCCCTCGGGGCCAGCCTGGTAGCTGTGCTTGTTCTGCTCGCCGGAAGCCGGAGCTTTGCACAAGCCACTGCTGCCGTCACCGAAGTGATGCAAACGCTCGAGCCCGACCAGCTGCAGGTGACACAACCGGCAGGCATGGCCTACATGCCGGCAGCAGACACGTTCGTCCTGCTTGATGCTGCCGCTTCCGGCGACAGTGGCCTGCAGGCATACACGCTGTACGACCCGGCCACCCACGAAGCAGTCGCACTCGCCGGTGCCCCGGCCATTGACGTGGGCGCCAATATGACCTTCGACGGCACACGGCTGCTGCTGCTCGACGGCAGGACTGGCGAACTCACTGCGGCCGCCGCCGACCAGGCCGCACTGGTAGTGAACAGCCACTACAGCCTCGCCGCGCTCAGTCTGCA
>RRZT012070811.1_pt1 | contig 10921 bp, 13 predicted proteins | sample 2165551 | NCBI WGS metagenome assembly RRZT01 (sample SAMN10456910, study PRJNA506462) | wastewater metagenome | biome: wastewater; feature: sludge; material: wastewater sludge; isolation source: wastewater sludge with Escherichia coli K12::gfp cells carrying plasmid... | place: USA: Moscow, Idaho...
CCGCGCCCCGTCCGGGCTGCCCCTTTCAATAATCCTGCGCACCCCTTCCCCGTGAAGCTGCTCGATGTAGGTCGCAGCATCCATTTCCGGGTCGGTCATGATCGTCGCCGGGTTCGAGTTGACCAGGATGACCCGATACCCCTCTTCGCGCAGCGCCTTGCAGGCCTGTGCCCCGGAATAGTCGAATTCGCAGGCCTGCCCGATGACGATGGGACCGGCGCCGATGATCAGGATGGATTTGATATCGGTTCTTTTCGGCATGATCGTCCCTCGGGCTGGCGGCAGATAAATCGTCCGGGGTTATAGCCATGGCGGGCCAAGGCGCAAGGGTTGGTGAAACGCTGGCGGGAAAATTCGCCCCGCCCGCCCGCACGATCAGCCAGCCATGCCCATGATCGCCCCGACCAACAGCGCAAAGCCCAGATTGGCGGACGCGGCGACGATCCCGGCCGCCATCCTGCGGCCCGAACCGGCAAGAGCCAGCGCCAGCCCCTGCACCCCCAGAAACAGCGCGATCCCCGGGGACCACGACCAGCGATAAAACCGCAACAGGACGGAGCGCGTGGCATCATCCCGGGGCCAATCCGCGAACCCGAAGGCCAAAGGCGACATATCCCAGAAAAGGGCCAACCCGCCCGCGACAAGGCTCATGCCCGCCATGAACACCCAAAAGACCGCACCGCCCCCAGAGATGGGGCGCGCCCGCGCCATGCGCCCTTTCTTCTTCACTCAAATATCCAAAGAACCGTGCCGCAGGCGATCACCCGGCCTGTTGATCCTCGGCCTTCTGCGCCAGCGCCTCGGCCCGCGCCGCAAGCTCGGCCATGGCCTCGGCCAGGCTGTCGGGCACCACCGGCACCTCGACCCGCTGCGGATTGGATTTCAATCGCGCAAGCTCGCGCTCGGCCGAGGCCGCCCGATCCTCAAGCGCCGAAGTCCGGTCCGCCAGCATCAGCCCCGCCAGCAGCAAAAGCCGTGGCTCGGGCATGCGGCCGGCCTGTCCCAGAATGGCCTGCGCCTCGGTATCCAGAAGCGCGGCGGCGCGTTTGAGCAACCGTTCCTCGCCCTCCTGACAGGCCAGCGTATAGGATTTGTGCCCGATGCTGAAATCGACCTCGGCCATGATCAGCCCCTTTCCTCGTCTTCGTCATGCCCGCCGGCCGCCTGTCCCGCGATCTCGCGCGGCATCGGCGGCGTTTCAAGCATGACCGCGGCCTCTGGTTCACGCGCCGGGGCCGGGGCGCGCGCGGGCGCGCGGCGCGACGGTGCAGCGGCAGGAGGTGCAGCGGCAGGAGGTGCGGCATCGACCGCGACCTCGGGGGTGCCGATCATCCGGTCGAGGGTCTCGATAATGTCGCCCATCTGCGCGATCTCGGCGGCGCGGCTGGCGCGCAGCGATTCGATCTCGGCCTCAAGCGCGCCGCGCGTGGCATCCCCGGACGGCGCGGCGGTCCCGGAAAGCGCCCGGTTGGCGGCGGCAAGCGCCTCGTTGGCGGCAGTCAGCTGTGCGGTCTCTTGCCCCAGCGCCTGAATGCGGTCCTGGGCGGCGGCAAGCCGGGCCTCGTATTGGGTCGCCGCCGCGCTCTGGCGTTCGTGCAGCAGCACCATTTCCTGCGACAGACGGGCGTTTTCATCGCGCATCGTGCGCAACTCGGCCTCAAGCGCGGCCAGCTCGGGGGCATCGCCCTGCCCGCGACCCGCGCCGGCACTCTGGTCCAGAAACCGGTCGATGCGGTCCAGCGCCGCGATCAGCCGCTTTTCACTGGCGTTCAGGTCGTCTCTCATCGGCCAGGATCCTTTTCGGGTCGCTTGTCCTTTGCGCAGCCGGTCGTCCGCGCCTGTCGTCACACTTTTTGACACCGGATCGACCATAAGACAAGGACGGCGGACACATGCCCCGAACCGGGGCAGTTGACAGGGGCTTGCGGGGAACGGGCGGGGGATCCCCTGCCCGTTCCGGTTTCATGGCCTGCGGCGCGTGCATCGCCGCCTGCGGCGCATCTTCGTCACAGCCTGCGGCGCTCAGGCCGCGACGACCTCGCGCCATTCATCCATCAGGCCGCGGATGATCGCCACCACCGCGCCCAACAGCACGAAGGTAAAGGGCAGCCCGGTCGACACCGCCATGGCCTGAAGCGCGGTCAGCCCGCCCCCCAGCAAAAGCGCGATTGCCACCATGCCCTCGAACCCGCACCAGAAGATGCGCTGCGGGACCGGCGCATGCACCTTGCCCCCGGCCGAGATGGTGTCGATCACCAACGAGCCGGAATCCGACGAGGTGACAAAGAACACGATCACCAGCACGATGCCGATGAAGCTGCTGATCAGCTGCAGGGGCAGTTGGCCCAGCATCTCGAACAGCTTCAGCTCAAGCGCGGCATCGGCGACACCGGCAAAGCCGGCGGTATATTCGCTGATCGCGGTGCCGCCCAGCGCCGTCATCCACAAGACCGAGATCAGCGAGGGCACGATCAGCACGGCGGTCAGAAACTCGCGCACCGTGCGGCCCCGCGACACCCGGGCGATGAACATGCCGACAAAGGGCGACCAGCTGATCCACCACGCCCAATAGAATGCCGTCCAGCCCTGACGGAAATTGTCGTCCGTGCGGCCAAAGGGATTCGAGAGCGGGATCAGATCGCGCGCATAAGCCCCCAGATTGACGAAAAAGCCGGTGATGATCTCCCATGTCGGACCGGCAAGGATCACGAACAGCAAAAGGATCGCCGCCAGGATCATATTCGCCTCGGACAAAAGCTTGACGCCTTTTTCGACGCCCGCGACGACGCTGAAGGTGGCAACCGCCGTGATCGCAAGGATCAGCACGATCTTGGTGGTCGTGCCGTCGCCGATCCCGAACAGATAATGCAGGCCCGCCGTCGCCTGTTCGGCGCCAAAGCCAAGCGATGTGGCCAGACCGAAGATGGTGGCGAACACCGCCAGAATGTCGATGATATGGCCGGGCCAGCCCCAGACGCCTTCGCCAAAGATCGGATAGAATACCGAACGCATGGTCAGCGGCAGGCCCTTGTTATAGCTGAAAAGCGCAAGCGCAAGCGCGACCACCGCATAGATCGCCCAAGGATGCAGGCCCCAGTGAAAGATGGTGGCCGCCATGGCAAGGTTGCGTGCGCCGGCCTCGTCACCCGGCGCGCCATTTAGCGGCGCCCAGTCGGTGCGGATGCCGTTTTCAAGCGTCGGGCCGGACAACGCGGCCTGAAAATGCCCCATCGGCTCGGCCACGCCGTAAAACATCAAGCCGATCCCCATGCCGGCGGCAAACAGCATCGCGAACCAGCCGGTCAGCGAAAAATCCGGCTTGGCATCGGGACCGCCCAGCCGGACCCGGCCAAGCGGCGACAGGATCAGTCCAAGGCACAGGACGACAAAAATATTGCCGGCGGTCAGGAAGAACCAGTCGAGCCGGCTGGTCAGCCAGCCGCGCATGCCGGTAAAGAAAACCTCGACGCCGCTGGGCTGGGCCACGCCATCGACGGGCGGAACGGCGGTCAGATATTGCAAGATCACCGTGCCCAGCGTGAAGGCGACGATCGCCGCCGCCGAGATCACGAAGACCGGATTATGGATGTCGAAGGGAATGCGCCCTTCGCCCTGGATATTGTCCTGCCCGATTTCATAGGGGGTTTCTATGACGGCGGTCGGTCCCTCGGGCGCGGGGATGGCCTCAGCCGTCTGGTTCTGGTCAATGTCATGCACCGAAGGCGCGTCTTTCCTGTCGGCCGCGCGGGTGGCGCCGCCTTGGGTTGGATCGCTCATGCACGCTCCTTTCTGGTTGTTGGTCTCCGTCGTTTTCACGCGGCGCGCGGCCGCGAAGGTGTCGAACCTAACGTGATATTCGTTGAATTCCCACCCCTGCACCGGCTTTTCAGCCTAAGGTCTGACGCCTATAAGGCTGCGAGCCTGGATGAGGAGAGACGCCAGATGCGCCGCGCAAAGATCACCCGCGAAACGGCCGAGACCCGGATCGAGGTCGAGCTGAACCTCGACGGGACCGGCCGATACGACAACCAGACCGGCGTCGGCTTTTTCGACCACATGCTGGACCAGCTGTCGCGCCATTCGCTGATCGACATGATCGTGCGCGCCAAGGGCGACCTGCATATCGACGACCACCACACCGTCGAGGATACCGGCATCGCCATCGGTCAGGCGCTGGTCGCCGCGCTTGGCGACAAAAAGGGCATCCGGCGCTATGGCAGTTTTCACCTTGCCATGGACGACGCGCTGATCCGCGCGGCGCTGGATCTGTCGGCGCGGCCCTATCTGGTCTGGAACGTCGAGTTCCCGACGCCCAAGATCGGCACGTTCGACACCGAGCTTGTGCGCGAATTCTTTCAGGCGCTGGCGACGCATGGCGGGATCACCCTGCATGTGGATCGCATCCACGGGCTGAATTCGCATCACATCGCCGAAGCCGCCTTCAAGGCCGTGGCCCGCGCGCTGCGCGAGGCGGTCGAGCCCGATCCGCGCATGGCGGGGGTCCTGCCCTCGACCAAGGGGGCGCTGTGATGCGGGTGGCGCTGGTCGATTACGACAGCGGCAACCTGCATTCGGCGGAAAAGGCATTCGCGCTTATGGGGCGCGAGACGGGGGCCGAGGTCGTGGTCACCTCGGATCCCGATCTGGTCCGGGCGGCCGACCGGATCGTGTTGCCCGGGGATGGGGCATTCCCGGCCTGTCGGGCGGCGCTGGATGCGGTGCCGGGCATGGTCGAGGTGCTGCGCGATGCGGTGCTGGGGCGCGCCGTGCCCTTCATGGGCATCTGTGTCGGCATGCAGATGCTGGCCGAGCTGGGCCATGAATATCGCGACACGCCCGGTCTGGGCTGGATCGGGGGCGAGATCGACGCGATCGAGGCGCCGGGGCTGAAGGTGCCGCATATGGGCTGGAACGACCTGAGGGTGTTGCGGCCGCATCCGGTGCTTGAGGGCATTGCCACCGGCGATCACGCCTATTTCGTGCATAGCTGGCAGTTCAGCGTCGCCGATCCGGCGCATCTTTTGGCGAGTGCCGATTACGGGGGGCCGGTAACGGCGGTGGTCGGGCGCGACAATATCGTCGGGACCCAGTTCCATCCCGAAAAATCGCAGGCGGTGGGTCTGCGGATGATCGCGAATTTCCTGCGCTGGCGGCCCTGAGGGCGCGGCCAGACCGGGATGCAGGGCCGCACCGGGGGCTGTCTGCCCCCGGACCCCCGAGGATATTTCGGCATGAAAGAATGGGCCGGATATAGGGGTGCCGGCGGTGGCACCCGAAGGGCCGGGCGTTATTTCACCCGGGTCCATTTCTGGGTTTTGCAGAAGACCGCGACGCATCCCTTGACGCTGAGCGTCTTGCCGTCGAGCGACATCTTGGATTTATAGGTCTTGTCGGCGCCGGGATCCCAGATCGTGCCGCCCGAAAAGCTGCCATTGCCGTCATCGGTCATGCCGGCGACGATGTTCTTGCCGGTATTGGGCGTGCTGATTTCCTTGCCGGTCTTGTCGAAGCTTTTGACCAGCCGGCCGCAATATTTGCCGCCGCAATCATAGAATTCGACCATGCCGACATTGCCGTCGTCATTGGCCTGGGTCTGGAAAATGCCGGAAATGCCCCCGGCATGGGATGCGGTAGCCGTGAGCGCCAGCATGGCGGCAAGGGTCAGTGCTTTCATGGTGATTCCCCCCTCCCCAGGGGATATGTATCCGCGTTCAGGATGGGGGCAGGTTTTCGTGCCGATCAAGCCTGACGTGGGGTCGCCCCGGCTTCGTGGTCGGGCTTCGTGGGTGGGGCCGGGATCGGAGCCTTTCGGATCGGGGCCTTTCGGATCGGGGCGGGCTGTGGCAAAGGGGGGCGCAAGCCAATCCGCGCCCGCGATCAGGAGAGATGCGATGATCCTTTACCCCGCCATCGACCTCAAGGACGGCAATTGTGTGCGTCTTTTGCGCGGCGACATGGAGGCGGCGACGGTCTTTGGCAGCGATCCCGCCGCACAGGGCCGCGCGTTTCAGGATGCCGGCGCCGAATGGCTGCATCTGGTCGATCTGAATGGCGCATTTGCCGGAAAGCCGGTCAATGGCGCCGCCGTCGAGGCGATTCTGGCGGCGGTCGATGTGCCCGCGCAGCTGGGCGGCGGCATCCGCGACATGGCCACCATCGAGGCCTGGCTGGAACGTGGTCTGGAGCGGGTCATTCTGGGCACGGTGGCGGTCGAAAACCCGGCTTTGGTGCGCGAGGCCGCGATGGCATTTCCCGGCAAGATCGCGGTCGGCATCGACGCCCGCAAGGGCCGCGTCGCGACCCGTGGCTGGGCCGAGGAAACCGATGTGATGGCCGTCGATCTGGCCCATCAGTTCCAGGACGCTGGCGTGGCCGCGATCATCTATACCGATATCGAGCGTGACGGCGCCATGCAGGGGCCGAACGTGGCCGCGACCGAGGCGCTGGCGCGCGCGGTCAACATTCCGGTGATCGCCTCGGGCGGGGTCAGCTCGATGGCCGATATCCTTGCGCTGCGCGACACCGGGGTCATCGCCGGGGCGATTTCGGGGCGCGCGCTTTACGATGGCGCGCTGGATCTGGGGGCGGCGCTGAGGGCGCTGGCCTGAGGCCGCGCCCCCGGCGGTTCGGGCCTAGTTCCCGGCGGCAGCGTTGGTCAGCTTGGCCAGCGCACCCTTGAGCGGCTGCACGCTGTCATCGCCGGCCTTGATCCCGTCGAGATCGTCCAGCCGCTCTTCGACGCTTTCATAGGCGATCCAGGTCTTGCCCTGATCATCCTCATAGACCAGCACATGCAGCGGCAGGATCAGCCCGGCCAGCCGGTTCTGTTCCATCACGGGCGTGCCCACCTTGGGATTGCCAAAGATCAGAAGTTGCGAGGCACCGATATCGCGGCCGACTGTCTTGGCGCCCGCGCCATGGTCGATCCGCGCCATCAGCTTGGCGCCGGCGGCCTCGATCCCGGCGGCAAGCCGGTCGGCCGTCGCCGTGACATCGGCATTCGATTCCAGGCGGGTGATATCATTCTGTTCGGCAAGGGCCGGAAGGGCCGCGAACCCCAACAGGGCAATGGCAAGGGATAGCGTTTTCATCGTCTCTCCTCCATGAGTTGCATCTCTGGTAACCGGCGCGAAATCCGATTAGAAATCACAGCCAATCACGATAAGGCCAGCCATGCTGAAGACCCGCATCATTCCCTGCCTGGATGTCGCCGATGGCCGTGTGGTCAAGGGCGTGAATTTCGTCGATCTGGTCGATGCCGGCGACCCGGTCGAGGCCGCGCGCGCCTATGACGCCGCCGGCGCCGACGAGATCTGTTTTCTCGACATCCATGCCACGCATGAAAACCGTGGCACGATGTTCGATCTGGTCACCCGCACCGCCGAGGCCTGTTTCGTGCCGCTGACCGTGGGGGGGGGCGTGCGCAGCCACCATGACGTGCGCGCGCTGTTGCTGGCGGGCGCGGACAAGGTCAGCTTCAATTCCGCCGCCGTGGTCAACCCCGACGTCATCGCCGAGGCCGCCGACCGTTTCGGCAGCCAGTGCGTCGTCTGCGCCATCGACGCCAAGACCGTTGCGCCGGGAAAATGGGAAATCTTCACCCATGGCGGCCGCAAGCCCACCGGCATCGACGCGGTCGAATTCGCCCGCACCGTCGCCGCCAAGGGCGCGGGCGAAATCCTTTTGACCAGCATGGATCGCGACGGCACGAAATCGGGTTTCAACCTGCCCCTGACCCGCGCGGTCGCCGATGCGGTCAACATTCCGGTCATCGCCTCGGGCGGGGTCGGCGCGCTGGAACATCTGGCCGAGGGCGTGATCGAAGGCCATGCCTCGGCGGTGCTGGCGGCCTCGATCTTTCATTTCGGCACCTTTTCGATCGGCGAGGCCAAGGCGCATATGGCCGCCGCCGGCATCCCGGTGAGGTTGACATGAAGGGCGGTCTGGAACGGCTGGCCGCGACCATCGCGGCGCGCAAGGGGGCGGATCCGGAAACCAGCTGGACCGCGAAGCTTTTGTCCAAAGGCCCCGAGAAATGCGCCGAGAAATTCGGCGAAGAGGCCGTCGAGGCGATCATCGAGGCGGTCAAGGGCGACCGCGAAAAGCTGGTCAGCGAGGCGGCGGATACGCTTTATCACCTGCTGGTGATGCTGGCCGCGCGCGACCTGACGCTGGCCGATGTCGAGGCAGAGCTGGACCGGCGCGAGGGCCGGTCCGGGATCGCGGAAAAGGCCGCGCGGGGCAAGCCGGGCGCCTAGTCCGCTTCGGCCGCCTTGGGCCGCCGCATCTCCATGCGCTGCGCCAGCGCGTCCTGGCCCGAGGCGTGAAGCCCCTCGACCGTCCCGGCATAGTCGCGGGCATCGCGGTTCTGGCTCAGCTTGGATTTCGCCAGCCATTCGGTCACGGTGATGCGGAATGCGACAATCGCGCCCAGCATCTGTCCCATGTAATCGGCCGGCGCATCGGCCATGCGCCATGCCTGACCGCCATTCACCCGGCGTTCATGGATGCGGGTCAGCAACCCCACCGCCGCGCGCTTGGCGTGATCGTCATGTTGAAAGCGGATCGTCCCGCGCGCATGCACGACCTGATAATTCCAGGTCGGGACATGGCGGTGGTGTTCGGCTTTCGACGGATAGAAATTCGGCGAGACAAAGCCGTCTTCGCCGCGAAAGATGGCCAGCACCTCTTGCCCGTCGGCGATCAGCCGATGCATGTCATTGGCCAGCGCGACATGCCCGATGAGCCCGCCATCGGGCGCGCTGAGCAGCGGGATGTGATTGGCGATCAGCCCCTCGGTGGTTTGGGCCACGATGCAGGCCAATGGCGCGGCCGCGATGATCGCCGCGATCTCATCGGTGTCGACTTCCTGAAAATGGGGTGGAATATACATTCTGGTACGCCTTTCCGGGCGAAAACGTCAATCTGTACCCGCCCCGCCACCGCCCGGATCCCGGGCCGGCGGCTTTGGGGTGTCAGGGCACTTCGACCACGCGGACGGCGCCGCCCTGCGCCGAAAGCGCGATCCGGCCATCGGCAAGGCGCAGCGCGTCATCGCCAAAAACCTCGGCCCGCCAGCCATGCAGCGCCGGCAGGTCGCGCCCGCCCGAGGCGATCGCATCCAGATCGGCCGCCGAGGCGATCAGGCGCGGCGCGACGCCCGCCTCGTCCGACTTGGCCTTGAGCAGCACCCGCAGCAATTCCGACAGCGCCGCATTGCCGGGCCGGCCCGGTTCCTCGGGGGCGGGCTTGGGCAGGTCGCGGGTCTCGACCCCGGCCTTGACCGCCGCCAGAATGCCGGCCGCGATGTCACCGCGCCGCGCATCGCGCAAAAGCAGGCGGGATTTGCCCAGATCGGCCTCGGTCAAGGGCTTGGTCGAGGCCAGCTCGATCAGCGCGTCATCCTTGAAGATGCGGGCGCGCGGCACGTCGCGTTCCTGGGCATAGGCTTCGCGAAAACGGGCGAGTTCGCGCACCACGGCCAGAAACCGGGGCGACCCCGAACGGGTGCGGATCCGCAGCCACGCCTCTTCGGGCAGCGTGACATAGGTTTCGGGGGTCAAAAGCACCGCCGCCTCTTCGGCAAGCCAGGGCGCGCGGCCGCTTTTTTCCAGCTGCTCGGCCAGAAACTCATAGATCGCGCGCAGATGGGTGACATCGGCCAGCGCATAGGCGGCCTGTGCCTCGGACAGCGGCCGGTGCGACCAGTCGGTAAAGCGCGAGGATTTGTCCAGCGGCTGGCGGGCGATCTTTTTCACCAGCGTTTCATAGCCGACCTGTTCGCCGAAGCCGCAGACCATGGCAGCGATCTGGGTATCGAAGAGCGGGTCGGGCAGAACCCCCGCATCGTGGAAAAAGATCTCAAGATCCTGACGCGCGGCGTGGAACACCTTGACCGTCGCCTTGTGGCGAAAGAGGTCGTAAAGCGGCTCAAGCGACAGGCCGGCGACCAGCGGGTCGATCAGCACCGCAGGCCCCCCCGCCGATTTCGGTCCCGAAGCCGGCGGCAATGCGGCCTGAATCAGGCAAAGCTTTGAATAATAGGTCCGTTCACGCAGGAATTCGGTGTCCAGCGTCACATAGGGCTGCGCCTTCGCCAATTCGCAGAACTCGGCCAGTTCGGCTGTCGTGGTGATGGTACGGATATCGGACTTGCGGCTTTGTGGGGCGTCGGCGGGCATTTCGGTCTTTCAAGGGGGCGGGTTGTCCGCCATCGATTCTGTTTCGGGCTTAGCGAAGGCAGGCGGAAATTCAAGACATTCTCGTGTCATGGGCACAGCTTGTCCCGAACCCTGTGCCCGCATTGCCGCGCATTCCTGCCCAAAGGCGCGCGCGGGGCCACGCCCGCGGATCCGTGCCCGTCCGACCCGGGTCCTATAGCGGCGCGATATCGCCCCCGGCCCGGCGCGCATGAAAATCGGCGACGAACCCATCCAGCCGGCCCGCGGCAATGGCCTCGCGCATCCCCGCCATCAGTTCCTGGAAATAATGCAGGTTGTGCCATGTCAGCAGCATGCCCGAAATCATTTCCCCGGCCCGAAACACATGATGCAGATAGGCCCGCGAATAGCCGGTGCAGGCGGGACAGGTGCATTCCTCGTCCAGCGGGCGCGGGTCGTCGGCATGGCGGGCGTTCTTGATATTGACCTGACCGCGCCGGGTCCAGGCCTGTCCCGTCCGCCCCGAGCGCGAGGGCAGCACGCAATCCATCATGTCGACGCCGCGCTGGACGGCGCCGACGATATCGTCGGGCTTGCCCACCCCCATCAGATAGCGCGGCTTGTCCTCGGGCAGGAAGCCGGGCGCATAGTCCAGAACGCCGAACATCGCCTCTTGCCCCTCGCCCACGGCAAGACCGCCGATGGCATAGCCTTCAAAGCCGATCGCCTTCAGCGCCTCGGCCGATTCCTCGCGCAATTCG
>RRZT010026523.1_pt1 | contig 10918 bp, 10 predicted proteins | sample 2165551 | NCBI WGS metagenome assembly RRZT01 (sample SAMN10456910, study PRJNA506462) | wastewater metagenome | biome: wastewater; feature: sludge; material: wastewater sludge; isolation source: wastewater sludge with Escherichia coli K12::gfp cells carrying plasmid... | place: USA: Moscow, Idaho...
CAGGGCGAGCATGCCGAGGCAGTTGATCCAGAAGGCCTGGCCGGTGAACCGTGGCCGACCGCCGCGCAGCAGAAGTAGGCGAGCACGCCAACCATCGCCGCGACCCCGACGCCGGGCAGCCAGATCCCCGCCACCAGGCCGACCACGGCCAGGAACTTGACCACCCTCAGCACCCACCACGACTCCCGCGGGAAGCGCACGCCGTCGCATGCCGATGGTGAACAGGCTCCGCGAACTGGGCTGGGGTGGCTCGCTGCGCAACGACGACCTGTCCGCGCTCTCGGCACCACCATCGACAACGCGCGGGCGGCAGGCCTCCACCTGCCGATCGGGGCGGTGGCCCGGTACGCCGAGAAGACCCGCCAGATCGCCGAGGTCGACGTCGACCGTGCGCTGGAGGCGACGAGCATGGACGAGGCCCTGCGGACCGTCGCGCTCGGCACCGCCCTACTCGACCCCATGCTGCTGACCCTTCGGCGGCTCGCCCAGCAGGTAGTGGCGGCGGAGGCGCTCGGCCCCGACGGCTGACCCGGTTCCCGGGTTCGCTCACCTCCGGAGACAAGGGCGTCGAGACTGGACGACATGGACGTGTCAGTGGTCAAGGGAGACATCACCAGGCAGGACGTCGACGCCGTCGTCAACGCAGCCAACGGGGCGATGCGCGGGGGCGGCGGAGTGGACGGCGCGATCCACCGGGCCGGTGGGCCCGCGGTGCTGGAGGACTGCATCGCCCGCTTCCCCGACGGCCTGGCAACGGGCGATGCCGGCTGGACCACGGGAGGCGACCTGCCCGCACGCTGGGTGATCCACACCGTCGGCCCCAACTACGGTGCGGGTCAGCGCGACCGGGGCCTCCTCGTGTCGTGCTACCGGCGCTCGCTCGAGGTCGCCGACGAGTTGGGCGCCGAGACCGTCGCCTTCCCCCTGATCAGCGCCGGGGTCTACCGCTGGCCGTTCGACGACGCGGTCGACGCTGCGGTCGAGACGCTCCGGAACACGCCGACCCGGGTACGCGAGGCGCGCCTCGTGGCCTTCGACGACCAGGCGCACGACGCGATCGCGGCACGCCTGGCGACCTGACCCGCGCTTCGACTCTTACGCTGGGCTGCCCGACGGCGGACGACGGCGGTGGAGCTTGCCGACTTGATCCCGTAGGCGAGACGACCGACGTCGACCACCCGGCCCTCGACACGCCACCTGAGCCTCACAGCAGGGCTCACCTTGAGCACTATTGCGGACTCGTTGCGCCGTGCGGCGGACTTGCACGATCACCCGCGAATCCAGCCCGGAAAAGTGCTCATCGCAGCTTCCGGCAGCGACACATGGATCCGGCCCCTCCCTCGACGCTCAAGACGCTGAGGTGGCACGGAGCACCTGAGCGTCATTGAAGGAATCGGTAAGCAACCCCGGGCATGGGGGCCGCGGAGCGTGCTGATTGGATGTCGTGCGGAGGTGCCACCATGTCCACTGCCGCGTCCACTACCCACCGTCGGGTCGCCCGCTGGGCGAGCGTGCTGATCTTCGTCACCGTCGCGCTCGGTGGAATGGTCTGCGCGACCGATTCGAGCTCATCCTGCCCCGCCTGGCCCGCCTGCTATTCGGATCAGGTCGGGCCATCGATCCAGGCGGGCTGGCTGGAGAACCCGGTCATCGAGTTCATCCACCGCCTGATCAGCTTCATCGCCCTGCTCCTGCTCGCGTGGACCGGGCTGCTCGGCCGGGGCGCGCGCGACGTGCGGGTGCGCTTCTACCCGTGGCTCGCGCTCGTGTGTGGCGTAGGGTCGGCGGTCTTCGGGATGATGATCATCAAGTTCCATCTCCCCCTCGTGCTCGGGCTGCTCGACCTGGCGTTCGCGCTGATCGCCATGTCGCTGATCACCGTCACCGACGCGGCGCTGCGCCCCGGAAGGTCCGAGGAGCAGCCACGGCTGCGGCGCCTCGTCCGCACGACGCTCGGTCTGATCATCGTCATGCACCTGCTCGGCAGCATCGTCGCCGGCACCACCTCGGACGGCACCGGATCGTTCACCCGCTGTCTCAGCTGGCCGCTGTGGGAGCTCCACGACATCGACCGGTTCCCCGCGTTGCAGGTGATCCGGATCGTGATGGCGGTGTTCGCCGTCGCGCTGATCGCCCTGATCGTCGCCCTCGCGTTCCGGCACCGCGCCCTCCGCCTGGCGGGGCTCGCGGTGGCCGTCTGCCTCCTCGTCGAACTGGTGCTCGGTGTCGTGATCACGCTCGGCGGGCTGGCCCCCACCCAGACCAACGGGATCGACGTGACGATCGCGGTCACCTACTCGTTCGCCGCCGTCGCGTTGATGTGGTCGCTCGCCTGGCTACTCGGGCTCACCCCGCGGTCGGCCGTCAGGGGCTGACCCGTGATCGGCCTACAGCTCGGAGGCCATACGTGACGAAACCGCGGAGGGCATCCCTCCGCGGTTCGTCATGGTGGGCCTAGAGCGCCTCTTCCGCCTTCAGCATCGCCGAGGGCATGAGGCCCGGCAGGACGTCCGCAAACGTCAGGACGCCAATCTCGCGCTCGCCGTCTGTGACGATGGCGAGCTGGGTGCGTTCCTGTCGGATCGTGGCGACCGCCGTTGCCAGCCCCAGGTCGGCCGAGACGACCACCGGCGTGCGGGCGAGCGTCATGGCCGGGGCCGAGAGGTCGGGCGCGGCGAGCGTGTCGCGGACATGGACGACGCCGACGGTGTGGTCCCCGTCGCGGACGAGGATGCGCAGGTGGCGCGTCTTGCGGGTCGCCTCCTGCACATCGCCGATGGTGGCGTCGACCGGCACTTCGGCGAGGACCTGGTTCTCGGGAAGGACCTCGCGGACCTTCGTGTCGCGCAGGGTCAGCACCTGTTCGAGCGAGCCGGTGTAGCTCGAGTCGAGCGCCCCGACGTTTGCCGAGTGTTCGACGAGGTGCCTCAGCCCTGCGGCGTCCTGGCCGTTCGACAGCTCGTCGACGGGTTGGGCCCCCGCCTTGCGCACCATCGCGTTGGCTGCGGCGTTCATCGCCCGCAGGATCGGGCGGGTCACCCACATGTAGGCGCGCAACGGGACGGCGAGCAGCACCGAGGAGTCCTCGGGATGCGCGATGGCCCAGGACTTGGGGGCCATCTCGCCGATCACCAGGTGCAGGAACGTGACGATGACCAGCGCGAGCACGAACGACACCACGTTCGCCGCCGCCTGCGGGAGGCCCCGCTCAAGGAGGGGCTGCAGCGCATGGTGAACGGCGGGCTTGGTGATCGCGCCGAGCGCGAGGGTGCACGCGGTGATGCCCAGCTGGGCGCCCGCGAGCACCAGGGTGAGCTCGGCGGAGTTCTTCAGGGCCGCTCGCCCGGCGAAGGTGTCGGCGCGGCGCTCCAGTCGGTGCTGCTTTGCCGCCATGAGGGCGAACTCGGCGGCCACGAAGAAAGCGCTGAGCGCGATGATCACGACGGTCCACGCGGTCACGACCCACGGGTTGGTCTCGAGGGCGATCATGCCTGCTCCTCTTCCTCGGTGGTGACCTCGACGCGCACCCTCCCGGGCACGTGCCGCTCGATGGTCAGCACCTCGAACGTGACGACGGTGACGGGGGCGTCGTCGTGCAGGGTCTTCTCCCCGATGCTCGGCTCCAGCCTCACCTGGATCAGCGAGCCGACCTCCGGCAGGTCGCCCATCTCGTGGATCAGCAGGCCGCCGAGGGTCTCGTAGTCGCCCTCGGGGAGGCGGTGACCGATCAGGCGTTCCACCTCGTCGAGCGGGGTCGAGCCCATCAGGACGTGAATGTCGTCGTCGGGGTTGGGATCGAGGTCGTGCTCGTCGACGATGTCGCCGACGATCTCCTCGACCAGGTCCTCGACGGTGACGATGCCGACGAAGCCGCCGAACTCGTCCAGCACGCACGCCAGCTCCTGACCTGCCTCACGCAGCGCGGCCTGGGCGTCGGGCAGCGACATGAACTCGGGCAGGAAGAGCGCCTTGCGCACGATGGTCGTGACGGGGCGGGTCGAGTCGGCTGGATGGTCGAGGACGTCGACCAGTTCGACGAGGCCGACCACGTCGTTGTTCTCCGCGATCACTGGGTAGCGGGTGTGGCCGGTGGCCATCTTCTCCCGGGCCTGGGCGATGGTGGCGCTGTCACGCAGGACGTCGACCCGCACCCGCGGCACCATGGCGTGCTCGACGTCGCGGCGGGGGAAGTCGATAATCCGGTCGATGACCGAGCCGATCTCGTCGGGCAGAGTCCCCGCGGAGCGCGAGTCGGCGACCACGCGCTCCAGGTCGGTGGCGGTGACGGCCGACTCGACGTCGTGCACGGGCTCGATGTGCAGCGCGCGCAGCAGCAGCTCGGCCGACTTGTCGAACACCCAGATCAGCGGGCCGAAGATGGTCAGGTAGAGCTTCGTCGACGGCGCAAGCGCATCGGCGACCTGCTCGCTGCGGGCGATGGCGTAGTTCTTGGGGAACAGCTCGCCGAGCAGCATCTGGACCAGCGTGGAGAAGGCGATCGCGACGAAGCCGCCGATCGCGACGGAGACGGCAGTGAGCGTCCCACCGGAGATGAGGTGGCCGAGCGCCTGGCCGATGAGGGGTTCGGCGACGTAACCGACCAGCAGGCCGGTGACGGTGATGCCGAGCTGGGCGCCGGACAGCACGAAGGAGGTGCGGCGCGTGATCTCGAGGGTTCGGACGGCCTTCGGGTCACCTGCGGCGGCTCGCGCGCCGAGCCGGGACCGGTCGACCGCCACGTAGGCGAACTCCTGGGCGACGAAGTAGGCGGTGGCTGCGGTGATCACGAGGACCACGAGCACACCGACGAGCAGCGAAACTAACGGACTCACGTGGCGACCCCGGATTCAGAGGTGCGTTTATGGCCCTCCGAGTCAGTGCATGGCATGACGAACAGTATTGCAGTCAAACCCAGGCAGACGATCATCCGGGGAGTTTGCGTTCGCGCAGAGCTGCTTCGCCGCAATGGGCACGACTCACGCGCCGGGAGGCCTGCGGGGCGAGCGTCGCCTTCCCTCTTACCCCCGCCCCGTCACGGGTCGCTGTGCCTGTGCGCACCGTCCGCTTTGGCTGGGCGCATCACGTCGGGGATTCTTCGTCGCTAGGCTGGTCCCCACATCCGAGGAAAGGCCACTTTGTGAAGGGCATCGTCGTTTTCTCCGGCTCCGCGCATCCGGCTCTGGCCGATGAGATCTGCGACCACCTCGGGGTGGAGCGGTCCGGCGTGAAGATCTCCCGGTTCAGCAACGACTGCCTCCAGGCACAGTTGCTCGCGAACTGCCGCCAACGCGACGTCTACATCGTCCAGCCGCTCGTGCCTCCGACGCAGGAGCACCTGATGGAGCTGCTCCTGATGATCGACGCTGCCCGTGGAGCCTCCGCGCGCCAGATCACCGCCGTCATGCCGCACTACGCGTATGCGCGCTCGGACAAGAAGGACGCCTCGCGCATCTCGCTCGGCGGCCGACTCGTGGCCGACATGCTGTCGACGGCGGGCGTCGACAGGGTGCTGACGATGGCGCTGCACGCCCCGCAGGTGCACGGATTCTTCTCCGTTCCGGTCGATCATCTGACCGCGCTCGGGGTGCTGGCCGACCATTACCGCGGCCGCGACCTCAGCAACCACGTGGTCGTCTCGCCCGACCTGGGCAACGCGAAGCAGGCGACCCTGCTCTCCCGGCTGCTGAACCTTCCCGTCGCCGCTGGCTCGAAGCAGCGCCTCGCAGACGACCGCGTGGTGATCGACTCCATCGTCGGCGACGTCACGGGCAAGAAGGCGATCGTGCTCGACGACGAGATCGCCACCGGCGGCTCGATCATGGAGATCGTCAACCGGCTGGGCGACTTCGGCTGCAACGAGGTCTCGGTTGCCTGCACGCACGGGCTGTTCACGGGCAAGGCTGTGGAGCGACTCACCTCGTCGTCGCGGATCACGGAGGTGGTCTCGACCAACACTGTCCCCGCCCCCGCGCACTTCCCGGGGCTGCAGCATCTCAGCGTCGCGGGGCTGTTCGCCGACGCGATCGACCGGATCCACCGGGGCCGTTCCGTGAGCAAGCTGTTCAACGGCGTCGACCCCGCCTACGCTCCCCCGCCCCCGGCGCCCGAAGGCCTGTTCTAGAGGGTCAGCCGGCCGATCCGCGGCTGCGCCGGATCCGCTCGACCACCTCGCGCCAGCTCGGCACGATGACACCCTGAGCGGCCATCAGCGCGCGGAGTCGCCGACGGCTGAGCAGGATGCCCGCGATGCCGATCGCGAAGAACGGCGCCTGCAGCATCCAGGCCCAGCGCAGATCCTGGGCGGTGTACTGCTCGCCTCCGGCGATCCAGTCGAGGAAGACGCCCATCACCAGGATCAGGACGGTGCCGCCGGTGAAGCCGCCCGCGATCACGACACCGTTGGCCGCGCCGAGGCGGGTGACGGGGAGGTTGGTGCGCGGGAAGTCGAACCCGATGCCGGTTCCGGGGCCGTTGACTGCGATCACGACCACGAGCACGAACAGCAGCAGCCCGGGGGCCTTTCCCGGCCAGGCGAGCACGAGCGTCCAGGCGACGATCAGGCTGCCGATCACGATGAGCGCGAGATTGCTGCGGCGCAGCGGGTGGCGCGCCGTCAGCGCCCCGACGATGGGCCCGGCGACCATCGACGCGACCGACAGCAGCGTGAACAGTCCTGACGCCTCGAGCTGGCTGAGGCCCTGCCCGACGATGAGGTACGGCATGCCCCACATGAACAGGAACGTGTTCATCGAGAAGCCGGAGGTGAAGTGGATCCAGAAGCCGAGCTGGGTGGCGGGATGCTTCGTCACGCCGAGGATGTTGCGCGGGATCTCGCGCAGCGGGTCGGCCACCACCGCGGTCGGCTCACCCCGGGGCGAGTTGCGCACGAATACGGCCGAGATGACCGCGGAGACCACGCACGTCGTCGACGCGATCAGCAGGCCGGTCGTCCAGCCGTAGCCCTGGATCAGGGGGAGCACGACCCCCACTGCCGCGATCTGGCCGATGGCCGCGAACATGCCGGTGACCTGGCTGAGGACGGGCACCCTTCTCGCGTCGAACCAGCGGGGAAGCAGCCTGAGCACGGAGTTGAAGATGCAGGCGTCGCCGACGCCGAGCAGGAGCCGGGCCGCGTAGGCGAGCGGGAGATCCTCGGCGAAGGCGAGCAGCACCTGCCCTCCCCCGGCCAACAGGACGCCCGCCGTGAGAAGGATGCGGGAGCCGAACCGGTCGAGCAGCAGGCCGACGGGTACCTGGGCGATGGCGTAGGTGGCGAGCTGGAGGACGACGAAGGTGGAGATCACGCCGGGCGTGGTGTTGAAGTGGTCGGCCGCCTCGAGCCCGGCGACGCCGAGCGAGGTGCGGTGCATCACGACGACGGCGTAGGCGAAGAGTCCGACTCCCCAGACCACCCATGCCGCCCGGCCGTATCCGTTGTTGCTCACGTCGCCTCCGGGAGCAACCATACGAGCGCGCGACGGATGAGGGGAAGTTTGGGCGCTCGACGCTGAGCGGCAGGTAAGCGTCCAGACCACGGTCGGCCCCAAGGGTCGGCCCGAGTGCCGGGAGCTGTCGGGCCGACCCGGCCGGCCGCAGGACAGTGGACGCTGTGCCTGCATGCAACATCATTCCACCCCTTGTCGCGCCGCGAACCAGGGGGTGCGGCAAGTGCGTCGGGCGCGCTGTGCTAGTCTCGCGCGCCCCGCTTCCAGAGGTGGCTCTGACCTGCCCCGGGCGCCGGTGAGGACGCCGGGGCAGGACCGTCAGATGGTGGAGGCGTCGATCACGTAGCGGTAGCGGACCTTCGACGAGACGACGTTTTCGTAGGCCTCGTTGATCTTGTCCGCGCTGATCACCTCGACGATGGGCCGCAGGTCGTGTTCGGCGCAGAAGTCGAGCATGGCCTGGGTCTCGGCGATGCCGCCGATGTTCGACCCGGCGAGCACGCGGGCCTGACCGGTGAGCACGCCGATGTCGAACGTCGACGAGTTCTGGGGGAGCCCGACGTTGACCAGCACACCGTGAGCCTTGAGCAGCCCGAGCATGGCGTTGAGGTCGATGCCGTCGGAGATGGTCGAGAGGATCAGGTCGAAGCTGCCGCGAAGGGCCTTCATTGCGTCGGCGTCCTGGGTCGAGACGTAGTCGCTGGCACCGAGAGCCAGGCCGTCGTCGCGCTTGGCGAGGGTGCGGCCGAGCACGATCGTCTCGGCGCCGAGGGCGGCCGCGAACTGCACACCCATGTGGCCCAGGCCACCCATGCCGACGATGCCGACGCGCTTGCCGGGGCCGGCGCCCCAGCGCTTGAGCGGGTTGTAGGTGGTGATGCCCGCGCACATCAGCGGTGCGGCGTGCTCGAGGCTGACCTCGTCGGGGACGCGGATCAGGTAGTCCTGCTCGACGGTGATGCCCTTGGAGTAGCCGCCGTTGGTGGGGAGGCCGTCGCGGCCGACGCCGTTGTAGGTCCACACGGTGCCGGGGCGTGAGGTGCAGAACTGCTCCTCGCCCTGCCTGCACATCTCGCACTCGCGGCACGAGTCGACGAAGCAGCCGACGCCGACCCGGTCGCCGACCTTGAACTTCGTCACCTCGGAGCCGACCTGGCTCACGACGCCCGCGATCTCGTGGCCGCCGACGAAGGGGTAGGTGATCGGTCCCCACTCGCCGCGCGCGGTGTGGATGTCGGAGTGGCAGATGCCCGCGTAGTGGATGTCGAAGAAGACCTCGGTCGGGCCGGGCTCGCGGCGCGTGATGGTGGTCGGGTGGTAGTCGCCGGTGGGCGAGTCGACGGCGTAGGCGGCAACCTCGGGCATGCTTCCTCCACGTAAATCGGTGGCGTGAGGCCCGCGTCCCGGGCTCGGAAGAAGCTTACCGTCGGGTCAGAATCCGATGGCCTCCACGGCCACCTTGACGCTGCCGTCGGCCTGGTCGGCACGGATGAAGCTGCGCTGTTCGCCGTCGCCCTCCTCGGCGCTGATCATGGCGCAGACCTGGTCTGGGCCGAGGTTCGGCTTGCCGAGGCACTGCTCGGTCGTCGGGGCGGGGTAGGAACCGCGGGTCTCCTCCCAGGCCGCGACGTCCTCGGGCGGGACCACGAAGGTCGCCTCGAGGTGCCAGTCCTGGAACTGCTGGTACTCGGAACTCTCGACGGTGACGCTGTCTGGCAGTTCCATCTGCATGAGGTCGCCGATCACCTCGGGCGTGAGGTCGGTGCACGAGTCGGCCCGTGCCTCCCGCTGACAGATCTCGTCGCCGTCCTTGGCGTCGGTGGCTAGGAGCAGGCCGGAGACGAAGATTGCGGTGACGATGGCGACGGCGGCGACGACGACCACGCCGATCAGGATCCAGAGGGAGCGCTTGGACATTGCTCAAGCATGCCGACCGTTCGGGTCAGCGGTGGCGGTTCACTCGCCGGAGAGGCCCTCGAGCCACTCGGCGGTGGGCTCGGCTCCGGGCATCGGCAGCTCGGCGTCCGCGGACGGGACGGTGCAGTTCATGGTCTCGCCGGGGGCGGGGCCGAACTCCTTGCCGCCGAAGACGTAGGTCTTCGCGTACTCGTAGTAGGCGTCGTACTTGCCGGTGTCGTACGGGTTGTCGAGCGCGCAGCGTCCGACGTAGTAGCCGACGACGTCGGCGAAGGTCTCGGTGACGCTGCTGCCTGCGTACTCGGAGAAGCGGCCCTCGGAGGCGTACAGCTTCTTGAAGATCGTCCAGTACTCGGGATCGGAGTAGCGGTCGGAGTTCAGCACGTGGGCGAGCTCGTGGGCGACGAGGCGGGTGAGGCGGCCTTCGTCTCCGGAGTCGAGCGCCTTCTGGAACTTGGAGAAGTCGAAGGTGACGTAGCCCGTCTTGGTGAGGCTCCAGTCGCCCCAGGCGTAGCCGCCGATGTTGGAGGCGTTGAATCCGACGTTGCCGCCGACCTTCTTCTGCAGGTCGGCCCGGTAGGTGGTGCACTCCATCGCGTCGAGGGTCTGCCACAGGATCTTGATCGAGGGGCGACGCTCCTCAGTCCACTGGGATCCGGTCAGCTCGAAGCCAAAGTTCTCGGTGATGCCGGCCTTGAGCTCGGCGATCGACGCGTCCTCGGGGAACGGCTTGGTCGACGCGCAGGGGTTCGGGATGCCGGTGACCGGCGCGACGGGAGTGGGTGCCAGCGGAAGTGCGGTGGCGGTCGTCGCGACGACGGAGGCGAGGGCTGCGGTGACGCCGACGGCCGCGGCGGCGATCCACTTGCGCACAGAGCACTCCCTACAACTTGTCGTACTGACCTCCCCAAGATTCTCTCAGGAATCTCAGGAAGTCAAACCCTACCCCCGCCAGGTGAGCATCCGTGCAGCGGGGTCGCGCAGCTTTGGGTGCGCGGATCGCACCCGGCTCTGACCTGCGCGCACGCAGTGGGTCCCATCCGCACCGTCCCGCGTCCCTATCCGCACAAGCCGCGTCGGAGTCCGAGCGGCGAGGAGGGCTCGGTCACGAGAGGTGAAGTCAGCTCTTCGTCAGGTGATGTTCGGCCAAGACCGAAACGGCACCCGGGTCGCCTCACGGGCGTTGGACCAGGTCGCCCGGAGCCGGACTTATCCACATTGTCGGGCATTGAAGCGCTTCATCGGCGGGAGTTATCCACAAGAAGTCCGACTCCCCTGACAAGCGGCGATGCCGCGCCTAATCTGACGGAACACGCAGGGGGAGGCGATGATGCACAGCCCACAACGGCAGACGCCGTCACAGCGGCCGACGAAGCCGGACACGACGCCTCCCGCCGCGCCCCGCCCCGAATCCGTCCAACTGCGGGCGAGGCGCAGCCCGAAGCTGATCGCTCTCGGCGTGCTCCTCGTCGTCCTCGGCGGGCTCGGGGCCGCGTATCTCTACACCCTCAACGCCGACCATCGGGCCGTGATCGTGATGGCGGCCGATGTGCGGC
>RRZT012063287.1_pt1 | contig 10914 bp, 12 predicted proteins | sample 2165551 | NCBI WGS metagenome assembly RRZT01 (sample SAMN10456910, study PRJNA506462) | wastewater metagenome | biome: wastewater; feature: sludge; material: wastewater sludge; isolation source: wastewater sludge with Escherichia coli K12::gfp cells carrying plasmid... | place: USA: Moscow, Idaho...
TTATCAAAAGACATTTATTCATTATTAAAAGTTGCAAAGTATGAGGTTCCAGTTTATTTCCAACATTGCCCTATGTACAATGATGGTAAAGGTGCAAATTGGTTAAGTAAAGAAAATGAAGTTAAAAACCCATACTATGGCAACAGAATGCTAACTTGTGGAAAAACAGTTGAAACCATTAAATAATGATTTTGCATATTAAAAATATGGTTTGCGATCGTTGTAAAATGGTCGTTAAAAATGAAATCGAAAATTTAGGATATTCACTAGTAAAAGTTGAATTAGGAGAAGTTGAACTGAATCAAAAGATTACAGATATTCAAAAAAAGGATATTAAATTAAATCTTGAGAAGTTTGGTTTTGAATTAATAGACGATAAAAAAAGTAGAGTTATTGAAAAAATTAAAGCATTACTAATCGATCTGATTCAAAACAAAAATGCAGATTTAAACCAAAATTTATCCTCTTACATAGCCGATAATCTAAATCATGATTACAGTAAACTCAGCAATCTATTCTCAGAAGTGGAAGGAATTAGCATTGAAAAATATTACATCAACTTAAAAGTTGAAAAAGCAAAAGAGTTAATTATGTATGATGAATTAAGCTTAAGTGAAATTGCAGACCTCCTAAACTACAGTAGTGTAGCACATTTGAGTAATCAATTCAAGAAAATAACAGGATTTACACCAACACATTTCAAACAAATAAAAGAAGTAAAACGAGTTCAAATTGATAAAATTTAGAATGATGTAAATCATAGCCATAATTATACAATTCATACCCGGTTTTTCAGTAGAACTTTGTACAAGTAAATTAGTAAAAGATGAAAACAGTAAAAACACAACCATATGCAATCCCACTCGAAAATGTGGAAAGCGAACATTGCGCTATGATTGTTAATAAAGGATTGCAGTCTATAGAGGGAATTACACAGCATAAAGTGGAAATAAACAACAAACAGGCTATCATTGAAACCGAAAAACCTGAAATAGCCATACCTAATGCCGTGAAAACCATTCGTGATTTGGGCTATGATGTTGCAACAATCACACAAATAATTCCAGTTTTGCAAATGACTTGTGCTTCTTGTGCTGTGAGTGTAGAAAGTATAATTAAGTTCTTACCTGGTGTGGTGAACGCTTCAGTAAATTATGCTTCAGCAGAAGTTAAAGTAGAATACATTCCTAGTTTAGTTACACTAAACCAAATGCAAGTAGCGGTACAAAGTATTGGCTATGATTTATTTATCAATCAAGATAATAGTCAATACGAAACTTTAGAGGATATCCATCTTAGAAAACAGAAACAACTAAAAGCAAAAACACTTGGAGCCATCATTTTATCGGTTCCATTAGTGGCAATTGGTATGTTTTTTATGGATATTCCGTATGCTAATTATATCATGTGGATATTGGCAACACCAGTCGTGCTTTTCTATGGAAAAGATTTCTACATAAATGCCTGGAAACAGTTAAAACATCGTTCGGCTAATATGGACACACTAGTAGCATTGAGTACAGGTGTAGCCTATATTTTTAGCGTATTTAATACGCTTTTTCCAGACTATTGGCATTCTAAAGGATTACACGCTCATGTTTATTTTGAATCTGCAGCAGTGGTAATTGCTTTTATTTTATTAGGTAAATTACTGGAAGAAAATGCTAAAGGAAATACTTCTTCAGCCATTAAAAAGTTAATTGGCTTACAACCCAAAACGGTAAACATTGTAGATGCCAATGGGAACCAAATGGAATTACCAATAGAACAAGTCGAAGTTGGAATGACCATCATAGTAAAACCTGGAGAGAAAGTAGCAGTAGATGGAATTGTTTCTCAAGGAAGTTCTTTTGTAGATGAAAGTATGTTGAGTGGCGAACCCGTTCCAGTGAGAAAAGAGACAAATGACAAAGTGTTTTCGGGAACTATTAATCAAAAAGGAAGTTTTCAATTCAAAGCGGAAAAAGTAGGAGCCGATACCATGCTTTCTCATATAATTAAAATGGTGCAAGAAGCACAAGGAAGTAAAGCTCCTGTTCAAAAATTGGTAGATAAAATAGCGAGTGTTTTTGTTCCAATTGTCATCGGCATCGCCTTACTATCGCTTATTGCTTGGATAATTTGGGGGGGTGAAAACGGATTCACTCAAGGATTGTTAGCTTTAGTGACAGTTTTAGTAATTGCATGTCCGTGTGCTTTAGGTTTAGCCACACCAACAGCCATCATGGTAGGTGTAGGAAAAGGAGCAGAGGAAGGAATTCTAATCAAAGATGCGGAGAGCTTGGAATTAGCTAAAAAAATCAATGCCATTATTTTAGATAAAACAGGTACAATCACCAAAGGTAAACCCACAGTAACCGATGTAATTTGGGCAGAAGGAAATGATAGTTCTAAACAAATTTTGATCGCTATCGAAAAACAATCAGAACACCCGTTGGCAGAAGCAGTTGTAAGTTTTTATAAAGATGAAAATTCAGTAAATGTAAATCACATTGAAAGTATTACTGGAAAAGGGGTGAAAGCCCACTATAACGGAGAATATTATTTTGTAGGAAATAAAAAATTACTTTTCGAAAATGGTATAAGTATTTCTGAAAAACTAGACCATGAGGCTTCAAAATGGCTATTAGAGGCTAAAACCGTGATTTGGTTTGCCGATTCTAAAAATGCGTTATCCGTTTTAGCCATTGCCGACGAAATCAAAGAAACCTCCATAGAAGCCATTCAAGAACTTCAAAAAATGAATATTGAAGTGTATATGCTAACAGGTGATAATGCAAATACAGCCAAAGCCGTTGCTGAAAAAGTAGGAATTACCAATTTCAAAGGAGAAGTTTTACCAAAAGACAAAGCCGATTTTGTAAAAGAGCTACAAGCAAAAGGCAAAATAGTAGCTATGGTGGGTGATGGTATCAACGATAGTACAGCTTTAGCACAAGCTAATGTAAGTATCGCGATGGGAAAAGGAAGTGACATAGCTATTGATGTAGCCAAAATGACCATTATCTCATCTGATCTTTCTAAAATTCCATTGGCAATAAAGATTTCAGCAAAAACCGTGAATACCATTAAACAAAACCTTTTTTGGGCTTTCATTTATAATATTATTGGAATTCCACTTGCAGCCGGAATTTTATATCCAATAAATGGGTTTTTATTAAATCCAATGATTGCTGGAGCTGCTATGGCATTAAGTAGTGTAAGTGTGGTAGCGAATAGTTTACGATTAAAATATTTTAAAAATTAAAACAACATCAAAATGAAAAATAACACATTAAAATTCAAAACAAATATCAATTGTATGGGGTGTGTAGCCAAAGTAACACCAGAATTAGACCAAGTAGCCGCAATTGAAAATTGGGAAGTTGATATTCACAACAAAGAAAAAATACTAACCGTTGAAGCTTCATCAGAAAAAGAACAGGAAATCATGCAAGCGGTGGAAAAAGCAGGTTTTAAAATCGAAAAAATCAATTCATAAGTCTTTAGTGCTACTTGAAACAAAGTAAGGTGGCATTTTTATTAATCTTTGAAAATTAAAAATGAAAAAACAAAAAAGTGTTTCAAGAATAGTGGGAACTATGCTACTTATGTTAGTTGCGATACCCAACTCATTCGCTCAAAAAATAGTACGATACGATTTATACGTTCGCGATACAATTGTCAACTATTCGGGAAATGAAAAAAGAGCTATTGCGGTGAACGGTCAAATTCCAATGCCAACCTTAACTTTTACAGAAGGCGATATTGCCGAAATATATGTCCATAACGAATTAAAGGAAAGCACTTCGTTGCACTGGCACGGATTATTTTTACCTAACAAAGAAGATGGAGTACCGAATTTAACCCAAATGCCCATTCAACCTGGCACAACGCATAAATATACATTTCCCATCATCCAAAACGGAACGCATTGGTATCATTCACACTCAGGATTGCAAGAACAAATCGGAATGTATGGTATGTTCATTATGAATAAAAAAGAAAACGATTCTACTTTTAGAAAAGGTATCGATGATTTACCAACTGTTCCTTTAATTTTAAGCGAATGGACCGATTTAAAACCCGAAAACGTTCACCGAATGTTGCACAACGCTTCCGATTGGTTTGCCATCAAAAAAGGTTCCACACAAAGTTATAGTGAAGCCATTAAACAAGGGCATTTTAAAACAAAACTAGGCAACGAGTGGAAACGAATGAATGCCATGGATGTAAGCGATGTCTATTACGAAAAGTTTCTAATCAACGGAAAAAATGAAAGCCAATTAACACAGTTTAAAGGAGGCGATAAAGTCCGACTGCGTATTGCTAATGGCGGTGCTTCCTCTTATTTTTGGTTAACCTATGCCGGTGGAAAAATAACGGTAGTAGCTAGTGATGGTAATGATGTAGAACCTGTGGAAGTAAATCGATTACTAATTGCTGTTTCAGAAACCTATGATGTCATAGTCACAATTCCAGCCAATAATACGTCATATGAATTTTTAGCTACTGCCGAAGATAGAACAAAATCCGCATCCCTTTACATTGGAAATGGTATCAAACAATTGATTTCACCCTTGCCAAAATTAAAATATTTTGAAGGGATGAAGATGATGAACGACATGATGAAAATGAACGGTGAGTTAGACGATATGGGAATGAGCATGTCGTTAAATCAAATGGATATGAACGTAGTTATGTATCCCGAAATTACTGGAGAAGCTGATAATAAAAAGAAAGAACAAACACCAAAGGCAGCAAGCCATCAAGAACATTCAAAACATAATAAGTATGATGCTAATGCATTGGCGAACATCACCACATTGAATTACGCCATGCTTAAAGCTACTGAAAAAACAACATTGCCAAAAAACGCTCCAGTTAAAGAACTTCGTTTTGAACTTACTGGAAACATGAACCGTTATGTGTGGAGTTTAGATAACAAAGTAATTTCAGAAACCGATAAAATCTTAATTAAGAAAGGCGAAAATGTTAGAATTACGCTCTACAACGGTTCCATGATGCGCCATCCGATGCATTTACACGGACACGATTTCAGAATCATTAACGGACAAGACGATTACGCACCTTTAAAAAACGTAATGGATTTAATGCCAATGGAAACCAATGTAATAGAATTCAATGCTAATGTTGAGGGCGATTGGTTTTTTCATTGTCACATATTGTATCACATGATGGCAGGTATGGGTAGAATTTTTACGTATGAAAATCAAGAACCCAATCCATTAATTCCTAATCCAAAATTAGCCCAACGCAAATTGTACGCAGATGACAGAGCTTTTCATATCATGGCAGAAAACGATTTTGCTACTAATGGAAACGATGGTATGGCAATGATTCAAAATACACGATGGAGTTTAGGTGCAGAATGGCGTTTAGGATACAATGACATGCACGGTTATGAAGCAGAATTCCATTTAGGAAGATATATTGGAAAAATGCAATGGTTAATGCCCTTTATCGGTTTTGATTGGCGTTACCGAGATATGGAAGGTGAGATAGAAAAAAATATCTTCGGACAAAAAAATACAAAAGACCACAGAGCCGTTTTAAGTGCTGGTTTTGCCTATACCTTACCTATGTTGGTACAATTCCAAGCTGAGGTGTTTCAAGATGGAAATCTAAGATTGCAATTAATGCGAGAAGATATCCCTGTTTCCAAACGATTACGAATGGGGTTCATGGTTAATACCGATACCGAATACATGTTAGAAGCAAGATACATCCTAAAACGAAATCTCAGCCTAAGAACTCATTATGATAGCGATATGGGATTTGGAGTAGGGTTGAATTTAAATTATTAATAGAAAAGAGCGCTTTCAATTGTGCTCTTTTTTATCTAAAATTATTTTTTATTATTTCTTCAAAATCCTCTTTTATAAACTCCCAATATTTTCCTTTATAGCAAATTGGGTCAAAATCATCATCAGCTTGTTCAAAAGAAATAAAGTTTTGAATGATTAAATCTTTATCATGGCTATAAGGGTATCTTTGTTCGTGTAATTCTATCATTTGGCTTATAGAATAGGAATCAAGTAAATTATGTAAATCCCAATAATCCTTTTTTCTTCCGCCTCTTTGAATGACATCTATCTTCATAGCAATAATTTCTTCAATAGTAGCCATTCTTATTCCATCTACTTCGATAAAAGGTTGAATAAATGTATCGGTATAAAATATATCTAATTTTATAGTGTTATTTTCATTATTTCCAACGAAATATGCCTTCCCCATTGCAGGTGGAACATCTAAAAAATCAACATAGTCAAAATTGTTTTTCAAAAAATCTTCAATCTCTTTAAAATTTAATGTACCATATTCAGCATCACTAAATAAATCAATATCTATGGATTCTCTATGCCCAATTTGAAAACTTAATGCAGTACCACCAACTAATCTAAAGTTTTGAAAAATAGGAGCATCCATTAGAGTAATGAGACTATTTTTTAGCAAATCATTTACGGTATTGTAATAGAGCATTATGCTTTTTGTTTGTTTTCATTAATAGTGTAAGGTTTTCTTCTTGAGTTTTGAAGAGCCACACTAATCTTAGGTAAACCGTAAAATGCTTCTAGCTCTTTTTTTTCGGTTTCATTTCCTCTTTCGTAAACACGTTGAATAATTGCTCTGTATTGCTTATCCCAGTTAATTTTAGAAATATCGGTATCCCAAAAAAGTGATTTTCTTAGATTAGATAAGTTAGGAGTATGGAGTGATTTCTTTTTTTCTTCAGCTATTTCATAAAAAGTTTGAAGAAATGCCATTGAACCTTCTTCTAAACCGAGTGCTGCTTCAATTTTTAAAGCTAATGCAGTATTGAGACTTCTTCTACCTTTTGTAATAGCATTAATGGTTTGTGGATGTTCTCCTATAGTAAGGGCAAAAGGACGCTGAGAAATCTCTTTTTTCGCTAATAAACGCTCTAAAATGATTCCTGGATGAATACCTTTATATTTTTCTAATTCAAAACTCATAATACAAATGTAAACAAATTTGTTTACATATTGCAAAAATGTTGCCAGATTTAGATTAAAAGGTAAAATTTATGTAATCAAAAAAAGCAAGAAATTTCTTTCTATTTGCCAATACAATATCTTTTTTCTCTTTATTCATAAGGGTTAAAGAGGGTGGAGGTGTACTCGGGGTGTTAAGAAAATTAATTATTAGAGGGAAAAATTATTTTTTACAAATTTACAATTTTTCTGTTATAGTTAAGTTTTTTATATTTTGAAACGATAAAATGCGGCTATATTATATCTTTTAGCAACCATTTCACATACTGAGTTAGTAATAAGTTCTTTTGTGCTTTTAAGGTATTCAACGATGTCTTCTCTGGAATAAAGACTTTCTAATATTTGTATGTCTTTTTCAAAAGTTTCTGGAATTGTGGCATACAAAGCTCTTGGGATTATAATGTCTTTATCCTTATCAATATTTAGTTTACTATAATCTATATCCCAAAACAAATGTTTGGGGAAGATAGTTGATATGTCAACTTGTTTATTCATAATATAAACTTATGAAATATTGTTTAATGAATTTTATTTACGTTTTCTTAGAATCGAATATAATTCCACTAAATTAATATTTAAACGCTTTTTCCATTAACTGTTGTTCGCTTCTTGAAATTCCAATTTTGTTTGCAATTTCTTTCCATTTGCTTACAACACTACTAACTTCATTAATTATAGTGTTCATTTGTTTTTCATTTAGCCTGAAGTATTCTCCAACACTTTTAGCTAATTCAAAATCTAAATCATTGTTATACATGTCAATATTTAATGACAATCCATCTTTGTCAATTGAAGGATTTAAATCATATGCAGGAGATAATATCCAACCCTCATTAGTTAATATAAAACCATGATTTCTAAGATGATCATCTGTATTTGAAATGCTTATATTAAAAACGATTCTGCGCCACAATTGATGCAGATTTTTTTCAATACTTACACCATAGTTACTAATAAATTCAGCTATTTCTAAGTAACTTGGGTGATTGTCTTTTATTGTTTCTTCATTATTTCCAGTCATAGTCATTGCAGATGCAAAATGAATTCTTTCCCCATTTTCTCTATCAAAACGTTTCGTGAAAAAGGTATTATAATTACCCATTATTTTTTCTATACGACATGGAGCCATGTCAATTCCAGCTTGTATTGCTAATTCATAGGCTAAGTATTCCCATGCTGCTTTATCTATTGTATCTGACTTTGATGGAAATTTGGCTATCCACAAACTTTTATCCGTATCTAAGATATTGGCTTTGGGTCTTGCTCCTCCTAAAGAAGAACCAGGTGCAATTAATATTGAAAGCCATTTTCTTATTTCATCATTGTCTTTATCATCTTCAATGTTTTCAGCCGCGTTTTGAAGCTCTCTAATTGACGACCAAGGTGGAGTTGAAGCAATCTTGTTATTATCTAGAAAATCGCCATTTGGATCAATTTTGAATCGTAGCGCACCCATTCTGCTTTCATCGTAAACGCCTAAAAGAAAATCTATATCATAAAGAGTTGGTGTCTTTACATTATTTTCTTTAGCTAATTGTGCTGCTTTACGTTTCATCAGTGTTCTTCCCCATGTATCGGGCATACTATCTAAAAAAATACCAAAGTTTTCTTTTTGATTTGGATATTGAGAACCTGAAAACAAACTTATGTCTGGATCTAATAAAAACTTTTGTCCTGTTTTAAGCCATAAAGCATCATACTCAAAACTAAAAGCTTTTTTACCTTTCGCTTGTTGAGCAGATAATACTCCAATAAGTTTAGGTTCCTCCATACCTATCCAATCGGCATAAACATATATGTCAGTTTTATTTAGTGCCATATTTCATTATTTTAAAAGTTCCAGGTCTTGTAATCTTCTGCCTAATTCATCGTCGGCAGCTAACTTTAAAAAATCATCTTGAAGTCCTAATACTCTCAATACATTAAAGTAAGCTCCCATTGCTACACCTGAATTTCCAGATTCAATTAAGTATAATGTAGAACGTGATATACCAGCACGTTCAGCAACTTGTGTCGTGGTTAATTTGCGTCTTTTACGGGCTACTTTTATATTTTCTCCCATTTTTTCAAGTATCAAATCGTACTTCGGAAAAATAGATTGCTTTTTAGTATTCATAAAATAATGATTGTTATTCTATACAAAACTAACCTTTTTGTTTTAAATAACAATCATTTTTGATTGTTATTTATCAAATATTACTGTTTTAACTTGCAAAAAAGTAAGTTTAAAAATTGTCTGGAATTTTTTTAAAATGAAATGGTAAATTATTCACCGCATATTTTGCGGTGAATAGAAGAGTTATTCACCGCATGATTTTATTACTTTAGAGAAAAGGGTAATTTTGGCCAAAAGAATAATTATGAGAAAAGCAATTATTTATGTTCACAATAATAGAGCAGGAGTGTTAACTGAAATTTCTGCAACTGAATATTATTTCGAATATGATGATAACTACAAAGGTGATTTAGTTTCATTATCAATGCCAGTAAGTCAAAAGAGATATAATTATAACTCATTTCCACCTTTTTTTGATGGGTTACTTCCTGAAGGATTCATGTTAGAAGGTTTATTAAAAAATGCAAATATTGATGCCAATGATTACTTCTCTCAATTAATAGCTGTTGGGAGTAATTTGGCAGGAGCTGTTACGGTTGAATTGATGGAATAATTATTTAGATTTCAGAACAAATGCGGTGAATAAAAAGTTTATTTACCGCAAACTCATAATTATTTTTTTTAAATTATTAATTAACCTTTTACAAAAAATTATAGATAATCTTTTTCCTTAAGATATTTCATCAAATTTTCTAATTCAATGAAAGATTTTTTTGTCAAATCATTCATTTTGTCTGTTTCTAGTTTTATTTTTTCTCGTTCATCCTTATCAATATTATCTTTAAATGGAATTAACCAATCCCCTTTTCCATAGACACGAACAGAACTATAATCAGTAAATTCATCAAGAGCAGATACAAAGCTATTAATCAAATTATTTACAGCTTGATTAGATGTTTTATATCCGATTAGTTTTGATTTTTCTTGAAATTCAATTATTCTATGTATATCATCTCTATGATAACCATACCAAGCATTTTGCAAAACAATCTCTTCATGAAACTTATCTATATCTAATATTTCTAATAATTCATTAATAATTTTTTTATCAACTTTTTTAGGTTTTTCTTCAAATGATTTTATTTTTTTATTCAGAACTACAACTTCATAGATTAATATTCCAATTATAATGCATAACGAAATGATAATAGAATATTCCTTATTCGAAAAAATTATAGGAAGGTCAATATAATCGGTAAGATAAGATAATATGATTGGTAAAATAAATAAACTTATATACCATTTCTCAGAAACTTTTCTCATGGGTTAAATAGTGTGATTATTATTAAATATTAAATATTAAAAAAAAGCAATATTCTAAGTATTACAAATAAAACGGCTACATTAAAATTTTTAACAAATTCTTCAGTAAATACATCTTAGTTTTAAATTTAACTCAAACCAAGTTATAAATTGAATTATCCTTTTAATACATTTTCAAATTTTTCTATTAATGCTTCAGTTGACATTATAAATGGAATTTTTCTTGTAGAGATTGAGCTGATTCGCTCAATTAAATTCCTATTAGCTCGATACATAGCAATGTTTATGTCATTTGTTTTCACTTCTTTTATAGTTTGCATACGATTTAAATGGTCATTAATTATTTCTTTAAAACGCTTGTCTTTTTGCTTAAGATAAGGTGCCCAAACTATTAAAGTATCTATGTCAATGACAGTTAAACCTTTAATACTCGTTGAACTGTATTTATCTCCAAGCTGATTTTTAACAATATTTAGATACCTGTAAATCGTCAGCAAAAAGTGGACTGATTTAGTTCAA
>RRZT010031712.1_pt1 | contig 10913 bp, 11 predicted proteins | sample 2165551 | NCBI WGS metagenome assembly RRZT01 (sample SAMN10456910, study PRJNA506462) | wastewater metagenome | biome: wastewater; feature: sludge; material: wastewater sludge; isolation source: wastewater sludge with Escherichia coli K12::gfp cells carrying plasmid... | place: USA: Moscow, Idaho...
CGCAGCGCATGCCCCATTCCGCATCCGCTACCGGCACGACGATGGCCTGTGCAACGGCGGGATGTTGCAGTAGTTGCTGTTCGATTTGTTCCGGCTGAATATTTTCGCCACCGCTGATGAACTGATTGTCGATGCGCCCGGTGATCACCAGCGATTCGTCCTGCCAATAGCCGGCATCGCCGGTATGGAACCAGCCTTCATCATCCAGTGGCAGTAGCAGCGAACCGTCCGGCTGATAGTAACCGGCAAACAGGGTGTCACCACGAACACAGATTTCGCTGTTCTTGATTGCCACTTCACGGCCAGCCAGCGGTTTTCCGACTCGTCCTGCTTTACCGGCCAGTGTGGTGCAGACCTGAGATGCCATTTCGGACAGGCCATAACTGACCCACGGTGTCAGCTGCTGTTCACGGCATGCAGCGATCAGACTCTCCGGTAGTGGAGCACCACCCAGTAGCAGGTGGCGTACCCGGGTGGCAGAAAAATGAAAATCCGCCTGTTGCAGCAGCCGGTATAGCTGCGTCGGCACCAGAGACAGGTGGGTGACGGGGGCGTTTTCCAGCAGTTCAGGCAGTGAAAGTGCAGGATCGGGCAGCACCACACAGGCGCCGGCCAGAAAGCAGCGGAACAGGATCGCCAGTCCGCCCACGTGAAAAAGCGGTAAGGATAATAACCAGCCATCATGTGCGGTGATCGGCACGAGACTGCCTTGCGCGTTCGCCAGATGATTACGTAACCGGTGCGCGACGATTTTTGGTGAACCGCTGCTGCCGGAAGTAAAAATCAGATTACTCAGTTGTTCTTCATCCAGCTGACAGTCACCTGCTGCAGCGATTTCCTGTGAAAAATCAAACTGTAATCCGGATGAGGGCCAGCAATGGGTGGCATGCACCTGCTGCTGTAACGTCTGCTGTCGTGCAACAGGAAATGCCGGATTCGCCGGGCAGCAGACAATCTGCTCACGCCAGCAGGCCCAGAACAGCATGACCAGCTCTGTGCTGTTTTTACTGCAGGAAAAGAGATGATCACCTGCCCGGAGTCCGGCATGTCTGAGTTGCTGTTGCAGCGCATTGAGCCGGGCGTCCAGCTGCTGATAGCTGAGACTGACGCCGGCATTCCATAAGGCGGGTTGAGCGGGTTGCAGTTGTGCGTGTTGCCGGATCGGACAATTTAACTTTGCCATACTACCTGTAACTTTGAGACGTCGACCTGTTGTTTATCATCCAGTACTGAGCCGTTGAAATAGCGCAGTGTATCCAGCCCCGGAGCCTGTTCCGGAGACCATTCAGTGGCCAGCAATGCCAGCAGACGGTTGCCGAGTTGTGATTCATGGCTGGATGAGATCACCACTTTGACGCCATTCGCTTTGGCTTTTACTACCAGATCATGACATTTTTCCAGAGAACCAATCAGCATCGGTTTCAGAATCAAACCTTTAAGCTGGGGGAAAAAGTCCCACTGGCCCTCACAGCAGAGGATCTCATCCAGTGCCACACCGATGCCGGTATGTGTGGCGACGGAACGGATATCTGCATAGGAGGGGCAGGGATCTTCGACATACTCGATGTGTGATGGATCGAGGTGATTCATGAACGTCCAGGCTTCTTCCCGGGTCCACTGCTGATTGGCATCAAGGATCAATTTGGTTTTCGGCGCTAGACGGATCAGCTCGCGAACCATGGACAGTTCATCCCGCATCGGATAACGTGCCACCTTCAGCTTGATCCGGATCGGGTAGTCATACAGCCACTCTTTCCAGCTCCAGATGATGTCATCGGGTGAGCCTTGCAGCAGCAGATAAGGTGGCAGTGGCGTATGTTTCAGTATCGGCCAGCTGCGGCGGGCACAATCCAGACCGAACTGGACCGAAGGACAAGAAACCGGGATGGTTTTGCCCTGTTTGAAGGCGGTTAAAAAGGCAATGGCTTCCTGTTCTGCTTCCGCCAGAGTTTCGCGGGAAAATCCGGGTAAGGGAGCGATCTCACTCCAGCTACTCCCCCAGTGCAGTAATAATCCTTCACGCTGCGTGATTGTCTGATCATGAAACGTCAGTGGCTGGGTGAGGGGCAGTTGATAACGGTACAGAGTGATATCCATGATGGACTGTCCTTATCCGCGGCAAAATTAACTTTGTTATATCATCATATATCAGATCCCGATGCAGAGATCTGCATCGGTCTGTTATTGCTGTGTTACGGATTACGCGGAAATTTATTGAAGTCAGGTTCACGTTTTTCGTTAAAGGCATTCCGTCCTTCCTGACCTTCTTCCGTCATGTAGAACAGCATAGTGGCGTTACCGGCCAGTTCCTGCAGACCGGCCTGACCATCGCAGTCGGCGTTGAGTGCCGCTTTCAGGCAGCGCAGCGCCATCGGGCTGTGCTGTAGAATTTCACGGCACCAGCGTACGGTTTCTTTTTCCAGCTCGGCCAGTGGTACCACGGTATTTACCAGCCCCATATCCAGCGCCTGCTGTGCATCATACTGACGGCAGAGGAACCAGATCTCGCGGGCTTTTTTCTGACCGACCAGACGCGCCATGTAGGAAGCACCCCAGCCACCATCGAAAGAGCCGACTTTCGGACCAGTCTGACCGAAGCGGGCGTTGTCTGCGGCAATAGTCAGATCACACAGCATGTGCAGGACATGACCGCCACCGATGGCATAGCCGGCAACCATCGCAACAATCGGTTTCGGGCAGGTGCGGATCTGACGCTGGAAATCAAGCACGTTCAGATGGTGAGTGCCTTCGTCATCCTTGTATCCGCCGTAGTCACCACGCACTTTCTGGTCACCGCCGGAACAGAACGCCAGATCGCCTTCACCGGTCAGAATGATCACGCCGATGCTGGCATCGAAGCGGGCATCCTGCAGCGCTTTCATCATTTCCATCACGGTTAACGGGCGGAACGCATTACGCACCTGCGGGCGGTTGATGGTGATTTTGGCGATACCGTCCGCAGATTTGTGGTAACGGATGTCCTGATAGTCGGCACTGCAATCCTGCCATTCAACCGGGGCATACCAGCGGGCGTCGTCATCATGATGTTGCATAATTTTCTCTCATCAAAAGGTGAAGGCGTTCAGCCACTGCCGGAGGACAGCGGCCATTGAATCGGGGGTTGCGCGGTGCAGGTTATGACCACCGGCGAGACAGCTTAACTGTAACTGCGGGTTTGTTGCGGCCAGTTGTTCGCCGACAGCCCGGAACTTCAGATCCTGCTCACCGCAAAGATACAACATCGGCAGTGAGGTGGTTTTGATCCAGCCCTGATAGTCGGCTTGCCTTGCCAGCGAACAGCGGCAGAGCATGCCGGCTAATGACCGGCCGGCGTTCTGACTGCGTTCTGCCATCAAATGTGTTCGTTCCTGCGGGCTTAAATCACTGAATACTGGCTGCTGATACCAATCCGCCAAAACATCAGGTAACGCTTCCCGATAAAAACGACGGGCCCATTTTGCATCGGCTTTGGCCCGGCTCTGACGTTCCGCGGGTGAGCTTAAACCGGGATGCGCATTTTCCAGTAGCAGGCTTTGCAGCCCGGGCGGATGTGTCGCCGCGAACTGTAACGCCAGACGTCCGCCGAGCGAATAACCCAGCAGATGATATTGGCGGATGCCGCGCAGGGTTAACTGTTGCTGCAGCCACACCGGGAAATCAGCCATATGCCGTAATTGCTGGTTCTGTGCGTGGCCATGACCGGGGAGATCCAGCGCGACACAGTTGATTTCCGGCAGTAAGTCGCTCAGCGGTTGCCAGTCACTGGCCGCACCAAGAAAACCATGCAGCAGAATCAGCGTTGCTTTGCTCACGCAGGCAGGCTCCGCACCTGCAGGGCGACGTTTTTCAGCCAGTCAGCGGCTGCTCCGGTCGCCACTTTGCATTCCAGAATGGTGGCTCCGGGGTGTGACAGTGCGTGCTGATATGCCTGCCGGAAGCTGATGGCATCCGTCGGGGCTGCGTAAGCGAGCCGGAACTGTTCAGCACTGGCCCGGAAATCCAGACCATGCGGCAGTTGATAGAACCGTTCACGGATCTGATTCTGCTCCGGCACTGGCAGCATATGAAAGATATTGCCGCCGTCATTGTTAATGATGATCAGCACGAACGGGGTTGTCAGTTCACGCAGTAAGGCCAGGCTGTTGAGATCATATAACGCAGAACTATCGCCCAGCAGCAGGGTAGTCGGCTGAGAGGTGTTTGCCCGGGCAATGCCGGCGGCTGTTGCAATCAGGCCGTCAATGCCGGAGGCACCGCGGTTGGTGTAGATATGCGAAGGCTGTGCACCTGAAGTCCCCAGCATGTCCAGCAGCCGGATCGGCATGCTGTTGCCAATAAAGAGTTGCCCCCGGAACTGGTTGTTCAGTTGGTGGCACAGCGTGATTTCGCCCCATTCCGGTAATTGCTGTGTAATCAGTCCGGCAAGTTTGCTATCCCATTGCGGCAGCTGATGCCATGCGATCCGTTGCGGTTCACATTGATGTGCCTGACACCATAACTCCGGTGAGGCGACGAAACGTTGCTGTATTGCCAGACCACTGTCCAGACGCTCGCTGCCGGCATCGATCTGCCAGCAGTGCTGCCAGTTGTGGCTGTCTGCAAATTGCTGCAGGCGTTTGGAGGTCAGACGGCCGCCAAACAGCAACAGCGTTTCTGCCTGCGCTAATTCCTCACGAAATGCCGGATGATGCAATGCCAAATCAGCATAGGTGATTGCTTGCGGGTGGAAGCGCAGCTGCGACTGGATATCAGCCAGCAATGGCCAACCGGTCTGTTGTGCCAGTTTCAGAATGGCATCGGCATCCTGCTGGCGGGACAAACGACCTGCGATAATAATCCCTTTGCTCTGACGCACTTCCGCCCAGAGCGGGTGAGTCTGGCAAATCGGTTGGATGGCATGGTATTGCGTCCAGGGCTGAGTGCTGCGCAGCCAGTGATTTAAACCGCGTAAGGCATTGTCCGGTATTCGCTGACCGGTAACCGGATAGAGCGGTTCGCGGAACGGGCAATTCAGATGTACCGGTCCCGGCGTTTGTTGCTGCTGAAACGCAGCCTGATCAACGGAGGCAAGCAGCCAGGATGGTGTAATGTCATGATCCGGCGCGGGGAATAACTGCTGGTAAACCGGATAATTGGCAAAGATATTCGCCTGCGTGATCGCCTGATTAGCGCCACAACCGAGCAGTTCGGCCGGCCGGTCAGCCGTCAGTAGCCAGAGCGGGATCCCGGACTGACGCGCTTCCACCACGGCAGGTAGTAAATTTGCCACCGCACTGCCGGAGGTAACAATCACTGCAACAGGGCGCTGACTGCCTTGCGCCAGTCCCAGCGCGAGAAACCCCAGACCGCGTTCATCAAAATGCAGATGTGTGCGGATGGCCGGATTGGCCGCGGCCGCCAGTGTCAGCGGGGTGGAACGGGAGCCCGGGGCGATGCAGATATCGCGGATTCCCAGCCGGGCCAGTTCTTCAATCAGTAACGCACTCCACAGGGCATTCAGACTATCCAGTGATTGCCACTGCTCAGTCATGCCAGGCACCGAGCATACTGCCGAGCTTGGTATCCAGCTCCTGCCATTCGGTATCGGCATCAGAGCCGGTCAGAATTCCTGCACCGGTATAGAGATGCAGTTGCTGGTCATGCCATAAGCCACTGCGGATCGCGACCGTGAACTCCGACACATCCTCACTGATAAAGCCACAGGCACCGGCGTACCAGCCGCGCTGGTGTTGTTCCAGAGCCCGGATCTGGGCGAGTGCTTTCCGGCGCGGTGAACCACCGACGGCCGGTGTCGGATGAATGCTTTTCAGTAATTGCCAGTCAGTAGTGTCTGGTCGTAAAGAGGCTTCAATTTCACGTTTAATATGCTGGATATGTTGCAGCGGCAGGATCTGCGCATCCGACACAACCGCGGTCTCGGCTAACCCGTCCAGACGGGTCAGAATATCGGTATGCACGAAGCGGTTTTCCAGCCGGTTCTTGCCATCCTGCAGTAACAACGCAGCCAGTTCGGCATCCTGCTCCGGATCGCCGGTGCGCGGGGTACTGCCCGCCAGTGCTTCACTGAGCAGCTGGCGATCCTGACGGCGGTAGAGCCGCTCCGGTGAGCTGGCGATAAAGCAGCTGTCAGGGGAAAACTGGAAGCCGATATGAAAGCAGGCCGGTGCTGCACCCTGCCAGCTGGCCAGTAACGACCAGGGTTCCAGCGGTTCATTGAATGTCAGCGTTGAGCGACGCGATAACACCACTTTCGGGATCGTTTTCAGTGCTTCCGGCTGCAGGACCTGAGAGAGCCATTGCATCCAGCGTGGTTTGTCGGGGGTATCCTGACGTTCACGTTGCGTCGGTAAATATTTACGCAGGGTTTTTTCCGGTTGTAACTGCTGCAGCGCTGTCCGTGCTGCCGCCATTTCCTGTTCTGCATTAGCGCCTTCAAACCAGAGATTACAGACCAGCTCCGTCTGATTTCCCTGCCGGATCAGCTCGATCCGTGGCAACACAAAACGGCATTGTCCGAAGTCCTGCCATTCCCCGGTCACCGGCTGCTGATAATCAAACGCCAGACCGCCGTAATAGCGTGGATAGCTGCCGGCGTTCGGGCGCTGTTGTCCGGTCAGTTCGGCCAGCTGAGCCGGATCGGTCAGTTCCCTGATCGCGCCTAAAACCGCAAATTCACGGTCGCGTTCACGCGCGTGCCAGTAAATACGCGGATACAGTGGCTGCGCTTTCAGCCAGCCAATCAGTGAGGTGACATCCACAGGTGCACGCAGACGAACAAAGCCGTGTTGGTCTGTTTTAGCAAGTGCGTTCAGTTGTTCCAGTAAACGAATTTGAGCCAGCATGGGAATAATCGCATTATCAGGATGCCATCAGTCGCGATAGGGGCGGGAAACTGCCAAAAGGCGTTGGCATCCGGTATAGTACGCCTTTGCAGGAGTGGCGTCCGCCCGCAGAATCGTATCAGTATAGGGCTGAGCGCTCCAAGGGTAAACCCACCTGTATCAGTTGTGGCATATAGTCGCCGTGGAATGAAAGGAAATGAGTGGTCGGATGAATAAACCACGTTGGAAAATCTGGTTGCAGGCGGCTCGTCTGCGAACTTTGCCGCTGGCCTGTGCCGCGGTGTTGCTGGGCAGTGGTCTGGCTGCCGGCGCTGATCAATTCCGGAACAGCGTTTTTGTGTTATGTCTGCTGACGGCGATTGGTCTGCAGGTTTTATCTAATCTGGCGAATGATTACGGTGATGCTGTTTCCGGTGCGGATAATGAGGATCGGGTTGGTCCGCAGCGCACGGTAGTTAGCGGACTGATTACCCGTGAGCAGATGCAGCGTGCGATGTCGCTGGTGGCCGGGCTGACCATTGTCAGTGGCTTGAGTCTGTTATGGACGGCGTTTTCCGGTGACTGGCCGGCGATCCTGACGTTTATTGGTTTTGGTACGCTGGCGCTGTTAGCGGCCGTGACCTATACCGTTGGCCGGCGGCCTTATGGTTACCGGGGATTAGGCGATTTGTCGGTATTCCTGTTTTTCGGTTTGCTCGGGGTGCTCGGAACCTATTATCTGTTTACCCGGCAGTTTGATCCGCTGTTGATCCTGCCTGCAGCCGGCTGTGGTTTTCTGGCCACCGCCGTGCTTAATATTAATAATATCCGTGATATGGATACCGATATTGCCACTGGCAAGCGGACATTTGCAGCCCGGATTGGCCGTTCCTGGGCCCGCCGTTACCACTGGTTTCTGGTGCTCGGCGGAGGTCTGATGGCGATGGTCTATATTGTATTGCGTGCACAAACCGCCTGGCCCTGGCTCTGTCTTCCGGCCTGGGGACCGTTAATTCTCTCCGCCTGTGTGGTGGCGACCAGTCAGGATCCGGTACTGCTGGATAAGCAATTAAAACGAACCGCCATCAGCAGCTTGTTATTTAATCTATTGCTGGCTATCGGTTTTGCGCTCGACTAATCTGTTTTCTTCGGATTTGTTTTAAGCATGTTCTACCGGAGGGAAAAATGGATTTTCATGTCTGGCTTACTTATCTGGCGACCACCATTGTATTCAGTATTTATCCGGGTTCTGGTGCAGTAAATACCATCAGTAATGCCATCCGTTACGGGGTGCGCGGTTCGGTACCGGCTATCGCCGGATTACAGCTGGGCTTGTCGATTCATTTAGCGCTGGTGGGTGTCGGGCTGGGCACATTGCTGGCGCAATCCGCCACTGCATTTGCCGTGCTGAAATGGCTGGGTGTCGCTTATCTGGTCTGGCTGGGCTGGACGAAATGGCGTGAAGTGCCGCAACTGATGAAAAATGGCGTTGGTCAGGAAGATGGCCCGCGTCCGGCGCTGTTCTGGCCCGCAGTATTCGTGAATATTACCAATCCGAAAAGTATCGTGTTTCTGGTCGCGCTGTTCCCGCAGTTTCTGCATGCTGATTATCCGCTGTGGTCGCAGGCGCTGATTTTGTCCGTCACCTGTGTGCTGGTGGATATCATTGTGATGCTGGGGTATGCCTCGCTGGCTGCTCCACTGACACATCTGGTACAGAACGAAAAAGGCATGCGCACGCAGAACCGCATCTTTGGTTCACTGTTTATTGCGGCCGGGGCACTGCTTTCCGGCGCATCCCGCTAAGTTAAAACAGGTACAGCCGGGTATGTTTTCCGGCCGGAAATAATATTTCTGAGCGAATCATGCCGAAACTTGAAACGTTGCTACGCGCAGTCCATGCTGTTATGTAGAATAGGCAATCAGATAACTGATCGAATTTTTGGAGTAAATCATGGCTACTAAGCCAGAGAAATCAGCCGGGAATGCAAAACGCCCGGACAACAAGAAGAAAAAGCCAGCCTTTAGCGCACAAGAAGCCCGCGAACAGAAAAAACAGGCTAAGCGTAAAGGTCTGCGCCCGGGTGCCCGTAACAGTGCTGAAACCCAGGAACAGAAAAACCAGAGCGTTAAAAATAAAGATGCCCGTGTTGGTTCCCGTAAACCTGTAGCACTGGTGGCAGAAGCACCGGTGGCGGTTGTTAAAGCGCCGAAACCTGCTGCACCGAAAGCAGAACCACAGATGCCGCCGGAACAACAGCTGGCCAAGTGGGAGCGCGAGCTGGAGAAGCTGGAAAACGACGATCGTCTGAATGCACTGCTGGACAAACTGGAACTGGAACAGCCGGTTTCTGAAGAAGATCAGGAATGGCTGGATAAAAAACTGGCCCGTCATCAGGAACTGCTGAAGTTGCTGGGATTGAATGAAGAAGAAAAAGTCGCCAGCGATCCGGATGAATTGCTGCAGCGCTTTATCGAAAGTGATTTTGATCCCAACCAATTCGACAGCCGCTATAAAGAAGACTGATTAAGTCTGCCGCCACACGGCACTGTCCGTGTGGCTCTCTCCTGTGCCGCACGGGCGAATCACCCGATGGTTATATCAGCAGTGCGGTATCGTTTTGAGCCAGGCTGAGTGAGGTGTAACTATGGATAGCGAGCTGGAACTTTTAGAAAAATATATCCGTGCAAACTTCGAATATGACAGCGCAGGCAGTTTAATTGATCCGTTAGATGCGGTTGTGATCAGCCCGGTTAATGAGTCACAGCTGACAACATCACCCTTCAAAGAAGCCGGCGCCCGGATGGGGGATTATTGGGTGGATGATTCTGTTTACGGGTTCATTTTCCGCATTGAAAACGGTGTGGTAACTAAATTGTGGTCTAATGATTAACACCGGAATAGAGATCCGCCTGATCGTAAGATGCTGCAACTGCATTCGTCTGGATTGATACATCAAGTGTGCATCGACCAGGTAAACAGATTGGTATTGGATCTGTTTTTGATCCTTTCATCGATATACAAGGTGCCTGGCAGTTCAGTTTCCAATACCTCCATGTTTTCCCCTAAGACATAGCTTACGGCGTTGGCAATTAATTCCCTGAGCGGGGTATACACGGTCACCAGTGATGGATAAATCTTGTTGATCAAGGGATCGGCGCCAATGCCGACAATCGAAATATCGCTGTGAGCTATTTCGTTTATTTCTGATAAATATTTTACGGCACCCAATGCCATGGCATCGTTAAAACAAAGCAATCCGGTAAAGTCTCTGGTTTTTCTGAACAAATCCCTGCAAGCTGAATAGCCGCCATCAATATCTCTGGTGCCCTCTGAAAAATGGGTGGGCAGAAAGGCTTTGTTATGTTTTTCTATGGTGTTTTTAACGCCTGACACTCGGGTTCTGGCTGTTTCCTCCGATAACGGGGCGGACAGATAAGCGATTTTTTCATGTCCGTTAGATAACAGATATTCAGCCGCCAGGGAGGCAATTTTCTCGTTATCAAACCAGAAATATTTTTCTGCCTGTTGTTCGCCTTTTTTATTCAGTATGGCTATCGGCTTACGCAAGTTATCCAGAACAGTTCTGATGTTTTTACTATTGAAATCGACGTTTATAAACGAACTGTGATAATAGATGATGCCATCACATTGATGAACCATCAGTTTATTTATTGAATCAATAAATGATGATGCTGAATCATCCATTTCAACGACTATTGCCACCTTGCCGCTTTCAGCCAATAAATCTATACAGGTAGTAATAAAATCATAGGTGTTAATATAATAGTTGCTTCTGTTCGGTATAATTAGGCCGACCACATTCGTCGTTTTTGTCGTCAGAGACTGAGCAATCAGGTTCGGCTGATAATGCAGTTCATTTATTATTTTCTCAACCCTTTCCCTGATTGCTGGTGAAACGGCCTTATTATTTATGACCCGGGAGACAGAGCAGGGCGAACGCATGAGTGTCTAGTTTTTGAGCGATACGGATAATCCGGCAATCAGCACCTTCTCCAAGTGTTCTGTTTTCATCCAGCATCGCTTCTGTTTGCCAACAATACTGAGCTTGGTTGGTTCCGCTCTGAGCA
>RRZT010702010.1_pt1 | contig 10913 bp, 8 predicted proteins | sample 2165551 | NCBI WGS metagenome assembly RRZT01 (sample SAMN10456910, study PRJNA506462) | wastewater metagenome | biome: wastewater; feature: sludge; material: wastewater sludge; isolation source: wastewater sludge with Escherichia coli K12::gfp cells carrying plasmid... | place: USA: Moscow, Idaho ...
ATGATTTCCATGGGTGCCACCCTGGAAGACCTCAAAGAACTGGAACTCTGTTACGCTCCGGCCTTCAGTACCGCCAAGGATCCGGTCAATTTTGCCGCCATGGTCGCCCTGAATATTCTTAATGGCGAATTCAAGCAGGTACCGGTGACCGCCGTGCGCGGTCTGGTGGAAAGCAATGCCTTTATCATTGATGCCAGAGAGCCCGATGAGTTTGCCCAAAGCCACCTGATCAATGCAGTGAACATTCCGCTGAGTGAATTCCGTCAGCGACTGACCGAGATTCCCAAAGACCAGCCGGTTTACATCCATTGCCGTAGCGCTCAACGGAGCTACAATATGACCAGAGCCCTGGGACAACTGGGCTATGACAATATCTTCAACGTATCAGGTTCCTTCCTGGGAATCTGTACCTACGAATATTTCAACGACCAGACAAAGAACCGCAAACCTATTGTAACAGACTATAATTTTTGTTAAGATAGAAACAACAAACAATTGCTAAGCGGTTTGTGAATTATCAGAAAACAACAGGCTAAAGGCCCAGAATCAGGAGGAAACATGCAGAACAAGAAGGATTTTAACAAAAACCATCGAATGCTGACGCTCTTGACCTGGGCCTTTATTTTTCTGGTCTGGTTTATCATTACCCGTTTCAATCTGGTTTCCCACCTGATTGTGCCATCCCCGGGGGAAGTGATCCAGACCTTTATTTCGATTGTCAAAGATGGTTATAACGGCATCAGTCTCTGGGAACATCTGGGCATCAGTATGCTGCGGCTGTTGATCGCCTCGCTGCTGGCGATTGTCACGGCGGTGCCGCTGGGGTTATTCAGCGGTTATTTCAGCAAGGTCGGAGCGGTGGTGGATTCGATCGTCCAGTTCTACCGACCGCTGCCACCGCTTGCTTATTACGTGGTATTGATTCTGTGGCTGGGGATTGATGAATCGTCCAAGATCACGCTGCTGTATCTGGCGGCCTTTGCGCCGATTTACATTGCCTGTGTCTCAGCAGTATCCAACATTCGGGTGGAGTATCTGCTCAGTGCCAAGTCACTGGGGGCCAGCGGCAAGGACTTATTTTTTCAGATTGTCTTTCCGGCCTGTCTGCCGGATATTTTTACCAGCATCCGGACGGCGGTGGGGGTGGCCTACACCACCTTGGTATCGGCGGAGATGATCGCCGCCACCTCGGGTCTGGGCTGGATGGTCATTGATGCGTCCCGATATTTAAAAAGCAGCGTCATCTTTGTCGGGATCATCATCATGGGGATCTCGGGGGTGCTGATTGATCAGGGACTGAAAGTCCTGGAAAAGAAAATTGTTTTCTGGAAGGGCTACCAATAGGGGGGGCGTCAGACTACCGTACCGACCAATTGTTAATCTGTTGTTCGCCGCGCCATGCGAAATCCGCTACGCTTCTTTCGCATTGGTCGCGGGCAGTCGCCAACTACAAGCAAGCTTGTGATTGGCTCGTTGCCTTCGCGCAGAATCGGACAGGCGATGCCGTGTCCGCTCCGATGCGTACAACATGATGTAACAATTGTCGGTACTGGGTTGTCTATTGAAGAATACGCTTGCTATTTGATCTGAAGTAAAAGGGCTACCAATAGGAGGTTAGGAAATGAAAAGAGTAATAAAGAAAAAGGTCTGGGTGCTGGCGGTGCTGGTGGCTGTGGTTGTGACGATGGGGCTGTTTAGCGGTTGTCAAAATCAGAGCGGGCAGGGCAGCTTACCCAAGAAAGTGAATATTGGTTATCTGCGGGTGCCCAATGATGAGATGGTCAGTAAGACCAAGGCGGTCTATGAGGCCTATTTCAATGAGCTGGGAGTACCATACGAGTTTATCGTCTTTGATTCCGGGGTGGATGCCAACAAGGCTCTGGCTTCGGGCAGTATCGACTTTGCCACCATGGGTAATACCAATGGCATTATTGCCTTGGCCCGGGGGATCGATGTGGAACTGATCTGGATCCATGAGGTGCTGGGCGAAATTGAGGGGCTGGCGGTGAAGAACGGCAGTAATATCACCAAACCCGAAGATCTGGTGGGTCAGAAGATTGCTACGCCGTTTGCCAGTACCGCCCATTACAGCTTGCTGAATTATCTAAAAGAAGCGGGGATTGAAAATCAGGTCCAACTGCTGGATATGCAGACCGCGGAAATCGTGGCCGCCTGGGAGCGGGGCGATATTAACGCCGCCTATAGCTGGCAGCCGACTCTCGGTGATCTGACCCAAAATGGGACGATTCTGGTCAGCAGTGCCGATATGGCCGAAAAAGGCTATGTCACCGCCAATGTCTGTCTGGTCCGCAAAGAGTTTTCGGCCCAGTACCCCGAGCTGGTGGCCGGCTTTGTGAAATGCCTCAGTGACGGCGGCGATCTCTATCGCAGCAATCCGCAGGAAGCCGCTGCGGCAGTGGCCGCGGAGCTGGGGATCACCACCGAAAACGCCCTGATGCAGATGACCGGATCAATCTGGCTGACGCCGAAAGAACAGCTCAGTGCCGATTATATGGGGACGGCCGGGCAGCCCGGGAATTTTTCCAAAATCATGAAGGATACCGCCGATTTTCTGCAGCGTCAGAAATCCATTGATCATTCGCCCAGTCAGGAAGAATTTGACGCCTTTATCAATTCAAGCTATATCGAAATGTCACTAAAATAAGGAGGGATCCGGATGAACAACGAGCTGATAATCGAAATTGACAATTTAACCGTGGATTACCCCACCGAAAATGAATCGGTCCGTGCCCTGGATGGGGTTGATCTGAAGATCTATCAGCACGATTTCATCTGCGTTCTGGGGCCCTCGGGCTGCGGCAAAAGTACGTTGCTTAACGTGATTGCCGGGTTTACGCTGCCTAGTGACGGGACCTTTTTAATGCAGGGTCAGCCGGTTGCCGGACCGGATCGTCAACGGGGGGTAGTGTTTCAGTCGGCGTCCCTGTATCCCTGGATGAGTGTCCGCAAAAATGTCGAGTTTGGCCCGAAAATAAAAGGTCTGCCGGCCGCTGAGATCAACCGGATTGCTAGCCATTATCTGGAGCAGGTGCACCTGCTGGAGGTAGCCGATCAGCCGCCTTTTCAGCTGTCCGGGGGAATGAAACAGCGGGTTGCCCTGGCCCGGGCGCTGGCCAATGAACCGGCGATCCTGCTCTTGGATGAACCCTTCGGCGCTCTCGATGCGCTGACCCGGATTCACATGCAGCAGCTGGTCCGTAAAATCTGGCAAGAAGACCAGAACACCATCTTTATGATCACCCACGATGTTGACGAGGCCCTGTCCCTGGGGACCCGGCTGCTGGTGATGTCCAAAAGTCCCGGCACCATTATCCAGGAATTCAGCGTCGCTTTTTGTGACCGGGTTGATGAACGCACCGGCCGGGTTCACGTCGATGCCGACTATCTGGCCCGGCGCGAAGAAATTCTCGATCTGATTGATGTATAAAGCGCACAGCACTTTCGCAATGACCGAACCAGTTTAAGATAAACGAGGAAATGACGATGATACCATTTAATCTGCCCCTGTGTTTGGGCACCGAAATCAAATACATTCAGGAAGCGATCAGCCAGAATCATCAGATTGGTGGGGATGGTCCGTTTACCAAAGCCTGCTCGGACTGGTTGTGTCAAAATGCCCAGGTGCCCGGCGCTTTTTTAACCAGCTCCGGTACTGCGGCGCTGGAAATGACCGCCCTGCTGGCCGACATCAAACCCGGGGATGAGGTGATCATGCCGGCCTTTACCTTTGTGACCACCGCCAATGCCTTTGCCCTGCGCGGGGCTACCATCGTTTTTGTCGATATCCGGCCGGATACCCTGAACATCGACGAAACCCTGATTGAAGCCGCCATCACCCCCCGCACCAAGGTGATTGTGCCGGTTCATTATGGTGGGATCGGCTGTGAGATGGAGGAGATTATGGCCCAGGCCAAACGGTATCAGCTGCTGGTGGTGGAGGATGCCGCCCAGGGGCTGATGGCCAGCTACAAAAACAAGGCCCTTGGCAGCATCGGGGATCTGGGCTGTTGCAGCTTCCATGAAACCAAAAACTACACCATGGGTGAAGGCGGCGCGCTGCTGATTAATCGCGAAAGCCTGCTGGAGCGGGCCACGATTATTCGTGACAAGGGCACCAACCGTCATGATTTTCTGGCCGGCCGGGTGGACAAGTATTCCTGGGTTGATCTGGGTTCCTCCTATTTACCCAGTGAACTCAATGCCGCCCATCTTTATGCCCAGCTGGAGGCCGCCGCAATGGTCAATACCCGGCGGCTGAGTTTATGGCAGCAATATTATGAGCAATTAACCCCGCTGGCTGCCGCCGGCCGGATTGAGCTGCCGGTGGTGCCGCAGCACTGCCAGCATAACGGCCATCTGTTTTATCTCAAAACCGCCAGTCAGTCGGAGCGGGATGAGCTGATCGCCTGGCTTAAGCAGGATCAGATCAGTACCGTTTTTCACTATACCCCGCTTCACGAGACCCCCGGCGGCCAGAAATTCGGGCGCTTTCATGGCGTCGACCGCTTTACTACCAGCGAAAGCCTGCGACTATTGCGGCTGCCCTTATTCTATAGCCTGACCGAGGACGAGCTGGCGACGGTGGTGGAACGAGTCACGGCATTTTACCAACACGAAGGATAATTGAACAAGCCCTTGATTGAGGATCAATCAAGGGCTTTAAATCAGTTTGGATCAGATTTTATTTTTGTTGTTGGTTAAACCGGGGTCAGTTCTTTATACCAGATATTCATCGACTCGATCGAGCCGGAAATCTGGGTGTTATTAATAAGGGTGCCGCCGTAGTGATAATGGGCTCGGGCAAAGGTGGTATTCATACCATAAGAAGCGGCTCTGGCAATGGTATAGAGGAGCCGATAGCCGGCATCAATCATGTGGATTTCCATTTCATGGAGAAGATGCAGGGCCAGCTGATGACCGCGATACTTCGGCAAGACCGCAAAATCGGTCATTTCTGAATTTAAATTGTCGGGATCGGTTTCACTGGAAGACACGGCCACCAGGCGCTTTTCGTCAAAGACCCCATAATATATTACATGATCAGCCATTGTTTCGCGGAGATAGGTGGATTCAAAAATCGGGAAAGGATAACTCTTAAAAACCTTGCTGTACAGTTGCGCCAGAATCGGGATATCGGTTTCCTGCAATTGTCGGATGGTGAACTCCTGGGGCAGGGGTTTGATGGCTGGGGTGTTTTTTTTAGCGATGGCATGATCAAGGATTTTTTTTAGTTCCCGGCCATTGGCAGGTTTTTTTCGAATCGGACAAAAATACTTACCCAATAATTGACAGCTTTCCCGGCCCCGGTAAAAACTGGGGATGGTGGCTTCGAGGCAATAGCCGGCGGCGGTAAAAAGGGGATTGAGCGCGGCGGGAATCTTGGCAATGATTTTTGAATAGTTATGAGCTTTGGCCAGCTGGTCCAGCTGGGCGATGAGAACTTCAGCCTCCGCTTCGGCGGCAGCACATTTCATTACATAAATGCGATTGCTGTTTTTGCCGTGTTGAATCAGACTATTGCCGTAAGATTCGATGATATCACACATATTATCCCTCCTCACTACCGTTTCTCTGTTCACGTTCAAGATTTTCCGGAACCAGGGTAATTGTTTCTTCATAATCGCAAAGCAGTTTGGAGATACCAATCGGCTTGCATTCACTCTCCTCACTATTTAATTTTAATTGCAGCTTGCAATTCTGACAGTTTAAATCACAGGCCGTGTGTTCATAACGGTCGGGCATCTGATAGGTGGTGATGACGCCTTCATAATTTCGCAGAATGACCTTGTTGGTTGACCAGGAAATCAGATAATTCGGCATCACCGGGATTTTTCCGCCACCGCCAGGGGCATCAATGACATAGGTGGGAATGGCGTATCCACTGGTATGGCCGCGGAGACTTTCCATGATCTCAATACCCTTGCCGACATTGGTGCGAAAATGCTCCAGCCCTTCGGATAAATCACATTGATATAAATAGTAGGGTCGGACCCGATTGGCCACCAGTTTATGAACCAGCTTTTTCATAATCTGAGGACAGTCATTGACATCGCGTAACAATACCGATTGATTGCCGACGGGAATGCCGATGCCAGTCAGTTTTTTAAGCGCCGCAATTGAGGTTTTGGTTATTTCCCGGGGATGATTGTAGTGGGTGTTGATCCACAGATTATCATATTTACTGAGTACTTCAATCAGCTTATCGGTAATCCGATAGGGCAGCACCACCGGTGTCCGGGTCCCAATCCGGATCACTTCAACATGGGGAATGGCGGCAATCAGGCTGAGAATCTCATCGAGCTTTTCATCGGACAAGAGGAAGGGGTCGCCGCCGGAAAGCAGGACGTCGCGGACGGTAGGGGTGTTTTTTATATAGTCGACGCCGGCTTGAATCATTTCGTCCGAAGGGACGGAGTCCACATCTCCGACTTTTCTTTTGCGGGTGCAATGACGGCAATACATCGCGCAGACATTACTGACGTGAAAAAGCACCCGATCCGGATAACGATGGGTAATGCCACAGACGGGACTATCTTTGTCCTCATGCAGGGGATCTTCCATATCAATTGAGGAGATCTGCAATTCATCAATGCTGGGAAAACATTGCTTAAAGACCGGATCGGTTTCAAAATCATGATCATCAATTAATGATAAATAGTAAGGGGTGATGGCCATCGGGAATTTATCGATGGTCGTATTGATATCTTTTTTCTGTTGATCGGAGAATTGAATGCCCATGATTTTTTCAACCGTTTCGACTTTCCGAATGGTATGTTTTAGTTGCCAGCGCCAGTCGGTCCACTTATCCATTAGATCATTTGATTGGTCGGTATTCAGGTGTTCCTGTGTTAATTTGATTGCTTCTTGCATTTTTGGTTCCTTTCAGATACATCTTATCTATCAGTTCAGGGGTTTGCACCGGGGTGGGGTGAGTTTTTTTATCGGTGCGAATTTGGTTATAAAAAAAGCACTCTAACTCTGTGTTCACAGAGTTAGAGTGCATAGGTTTCGCTAAAGATAACTCACCTTATACCATTCGTCATGACTGATACCTTCGTATCAGGCAGAATAGTATAGTATATGACCATGATGATCCTATACAAGCCCCAGTTCCATCCAGGATGTTTTTCCATGTAAATTTCATCGGTTTAATAATCAGCTTACTCATTTCCACATTCAGATAAATACGTAAACAAGCTCACAAATAAAATTACTCAATACATATACTTCACATAATGTTTGTTCGTTGTTACGAATTATAATAACAACGAAAAGCGATTTTGTCAAGTAAGATGGATTTTTCTTAAGGTTTACAAATAAGTAATCGATCTAGCCCGGCGCTTGCTGCGGTGCTGATTGTCAGCAGTTTGAATCCCTTTTATGAACACCCTTCATATTGTGACTTTTTTCTGATACAATGAAGAGAGCCAAAATACTTTTGGACGTTTGGTTGGTAATCACGTCGCCAATCATTTTATAAAATTTACTAAAACATAGGCATGTTTTAAGAAGGAGTCCTCATGTCCCGCTTATTTTTAATTATCTTTATCCAATTATTGTATGTTCCAATGTTGACCCTGCGAACCATTTGCATGGTTAAAAATTTAAAGGTATTAACCGGTTTATTTGGGTTTATGGAAGCCCTGATCTATATTTTGGGTCTGGCCACTGTCTTATCCGGAGATCAGAGTATTCTGGAGATGGTGGTTTACGCCGTTGGCTTTGCGGCTGGCTTAACCCTGGGGATTTATATTGAACAAAAACTGGCGATTGGTTTTACCAGTATTCAAGTGAATATCGAAAAGGAAAATCCCACCCTGATTGCGGTTTTGCGTAACGAAGGATATGGGGTCACAGCATATTATGGAGAAGGAAAATTTGGAAAACGGACTAATCTGGATATTCTGACGAAACGAAAATCAGAAAAAAATCTATTGAAGCTCATTGAAGAGTATGAGCCAAAGGCTTTTATCATGTCGTTTGAACCTAAAATGTTTCGGGGTGGTTATCTGACGGAGATGATGAATGGGCGGTTAAAAAGGAAATTGATGGGAGCTGGTCAGCCGGAAAAGGAAGTCAAAAGCGTGATTGAGAAAACCGTAGCAGAAATCAGAAATGAAACGGAAACCTTGAAGCATGACTGGTTTGAGGACTAGGATATCGTTCATAAAAGTGCTTAAATCATAAACGTTTGCTGTTATTATGAAGATAATCAGCTCTAATTTAGATTGACAGAACCGGAATCCTATGCAAAAATGAAAAAAATGCAAATAAAAGTGAGTCCGTGATTGATTAAAGTGACGAATCGTTAGAAAAGCAGTCGCATCGTGAAAGGATCATTCAATTGAAAAATAAAATAAAAGCAAACAACAAGGGCTTAAATACCCTGGAAGGGGTCTATGTCCCCACGCTACTGACGATCCTCGGGGTAATTATGTACCTCCGCTTGGGCTGGGTGGTCGGTAATGTGGGGTTATGGGGAGCGCTGGCGATCATTGTGCTGGCCCATGTCATCACCGCGACGACGACGTTGTCGATGTCATCCATGCTGACCAATATAAAAATCGGCGCCGGTGGGGCCTATGCCATCATTGCCCGCTCACTGGGGATGGAGATGGGTGGCGCCATTGGTATCCCGCTTTATTTTTCACAGGCTATATCCGTCGCTTTTTACATTGCCGGATTCAGTGAGCTGTGGGTCACCTTTTTTCCCAGCCATTCGCTGGTTATTGTCGGGATGATTGTTTGGGCAGTCCTGACGGCCGTGTCAATTATCTCGACCAAACTGGCCTTCCGGGTGCAGTATTTTATTCTGGCAGCGGTAGTTTTGTCAATTATTTCATTCTTAATCGGCCCAAGTTTGAATGACGGACCGATGGTATTAAGTGGTTCCATGGCCGATGCCAGTTTCTGGGCCACTTTTGCCATCTTTTTCCCGGCCGTAACCGGGATCTTAACCGGGGCAACCATGTCCGGCGATCTGGAAAACCCCGGTAAAAGTATTATTAAAGGAACCATTGCGGCAGTCTTGACTGGTTTTATTGTCTATATGTTGCTGGCAGTCTGGTTTGCCCGTCAGGCGACGACAGACTTGCTCTTATCAGATACCATGATCATCTTTAAGCTGGCTCGCTTTGATTTTCTGATTATTGCCGGGGTCATGGGGGCGGTTTTATCTTCGGCCTTATCGACCCTGGTCAGTGCACCGCGGACCCTGGCGGCCCTGGCTGAGGACCGGGTGATCCCTTTGGGGACATTTTTTGCCAAGAAAACCAAGAAGGGCGAACCCCTCAATGCCATTTTAATTTCCTCGGCGATTTCCCTGGTGGTCATTGTGCTGGGGAATCTTAACAGTCTGGCCGTGTTGCTGACGATGTTCTTTCTGACCACCTATCTGATGATTAACCTGGTGGTACTGATTGAACAGGGTACGGGGATTTCCAGCTTCCGACCGACCATGGCGATGTCGATTCTGGTGCCCTTACTGGGAACCCTGGGTTGTTTAGCCGTGATGTTGTTAATCAATGCCCTGTTTACCGGGATTACCGTTATCACCATCATTGCGATTTATTCGTTATTAAAGCGCAAAAATCTGGTTTCACCATTTGGCGATGTCCGGAGCGGCGTTTTTGTGGCGCTAACCGAATGGGCCGCCCAGCGGATCATGAAGACGCCTTTTCATCCCCGGCTGTGGAAACCAGCGGTGGCCATACCGGTGGAATCACCGGAAGACTTCCGGCGCATTTCGCGCTTTGCCCGGAATCTGGTTTATCCCTCGGGACGGCTTTATTATATGACTATCTTCCCTGAAACCGTTATGGATGAAAATCAGAAAGAGGCCATCGAAGAAGTATTACAACCCATTCTGGCCGAACATATTTTTGTTCAGAAGGTGTTTGTCCAGTCCGATCGTTTTGAGAAAATGCTGATTCAGGCCCTGCAATGCTTTGAAAACAGTTTTCTTCCACCCAATATGGTGTTGCTGACAATCAGTGATGATCCCGACAAGAGAGACCGACTCAAGGTGCTGATCAATGATTTGAAGCACACCAAAATTTCAGTCATGTGCCTCTGGCTGCATCCCAAATTTGGCTTGGGTTCGGAGCAAAAAATTAATATCTGGCTGCGTGAGAAAAGTCGCAACAATGATTTGGCGGTTTTAAGTGCCCTGAAACTGATGAATAACCTACGGGCCGATATTACCTTATATCGGGCGGTCGGTCAGGAGCATCAGAAGCTGAGAGTGGAAAAAGAACTGACCCGCTTCATTGAAGAAGCCCGGCTACCGGGGAATACGCAGATTAAAGTGCTAAATGGCAATTTTTATGAACTACTTAAGACCGAAACCGCCGATCTGACGATCCTGGGAATGCCGGGCAAATATGAGGATATCCTTAAAATCCTCGATACAGCCCCTGGCAGCATCCTGTTTGTGGCGTCGGGTGGCTTTGAAAATATTCTGGCCTGATCAGCGCGATGGTGGCAGAAACGTTTAATCAAATTATTTCGGAATAAAAAAGGCGTCGCCCAGTGGGATGACGCCTTTTTTCAATGCTCAGGGCTGACCGACAATGGCAGCATAGCCATCCGGATCGGTATTGCCTTCGGTACTGAACAGCAGGATGGTGGCGTCGCGGTCGAGCTGGAGCTGCTGTTTCAGGGTAGCCAGATTAGGGTCGGTGCATAAGGCCAGCAACAGACCCAGACCGACAGCCCCGGATTCGCCGGAGACGACAGTCGGGTCAGCCGCGACGGGGTGGGCCAGGGTCTGCATCCCCAGTTCGGTGACCCAGTCCGGGCAGCTGGCGTAAAAGCTGGCAAAGTCCCTTAGAATGGGCCAGGTCAGGGGGTTGGGTTCGCCGCAGTTTAAACCGGCCATGATCGTTTCCAGG
>RRZT011844537.1_pt1 | contig 10913 bp, 11 predicted proteins | sample 2165551 | NCBI WGS metagenome assembly RRZT01 (sample SAMN10456910, study PRJNA506462) | wastewater metagenome | biome: wastewater; feature: sludge; material: wastewater sludge; isolation source: wastewater sludge with Escherichia coli K12::gfp cells carrying plasmid... | place: USA: Moscow, Idaho...
AGCGCCGGGGTCGGTTAACAGCCCATCCCGCATAACCCTCGAAAACAACGAGAAAATCCGGCCGCAACCGGATCGGGAGACACCTTTCGCAAGGGCAGATGGCGGAGGAGGTGGGATTCGAACCCACGGTAGGCTTCCACCTACGTCGGTTTTCAAGACCGGTGCATTAAACCACTCTGCCACTCCTCCGAGCCTCGTTCGAATAGATTGCGCTTGGCGGGGTGGCAAGTGGATTCTGCGGCGGTCCATGACAAACCTCGGCGAGATGCGATCCGGTGTCACGGCGGGCGCCGCCGCTCTCATCCGGCTTGCCGACATGTTCCACGCCAGCTAAGCGCGTCGCATGGAAACGATAGATACGGTCATTCTTGGTGCTGGCGCGGCGGGGCTGTTCTGCGCAGGCTCGATCCTTTCGAAGGGGCGCACGGGACGCAGTGTTCTGGTGCTGGATCACGCTGCCGCGCCCGGCGAAAAGATCCGCATCTCGGGCGGAGGGCGCTGCAACTTCACCAATCTCGCGAGTGCGCCTGATCGGTTCCTTTCGCAAAACCCGCGCTTTGCCGCGTCGGCGCTTGCCGGTTTTCGCCCGCAGGATTTTGTCGCTCTGGTCGATCGGGCGGGGATAGCCTGGCACGAGAAAACTCTCGGACAACTTTTCTGCGACGGCAGTGCGCGGCAGATCATCGACATGCTGTTGCAACGTATGCGCGGCGTCGAGTTGCGCTTGAACACCGCGGTGAACGGCGTCGTGCGTCGGGAGGACGGATTCGTTGTCACCAGTTCAGGTGGAGAGATCCTTGCGCGGCAGGTCGTGGTTGCGACCGGCGGCAGGTCGATCCCCAAAATGGGCGCGACGGGTATTGGATATGAGATCGCGCGCAGTTTTGGCCTTGCGTTGATCGAGCCACGCGCCGGACTGGTGCCACTGACATTCGCGCAGCAGGATCTGGACCTGTGCCGGCCGCTGGCGGGCCTGTCGGTCACAGCTGAGGTCCGCCACAAGGCGGATCGCCGCCTTGCGCAGTTTCGCGACGGCCTGCTGTTCACCCATCGCGGGTTATCCGGCCCGGCAATCCTGCAGATTTCAAGTTTCTGGCAGCCGGGAGACGAAATCACCGTGGATCTGGCCCCAGGGATCGATATCGCAGCGAACCTGCGCGAGGCGCGGGCGCAGAGTGGGCGTGTCAGCGTTGCGACGGCTTTGGGCCGATCGCTGCCGGCCCGGCTTGCCGAAGCGATCGCAACGGATTGTGGATTGCAGGGCGCAAGGCTGGCAGATCAGGGAAATGCGGTCCTGCAGCGCGTCGGGGGGCGCGCGAATGCCTGGGCTGTCCGCCCCGTCGGCTCGGAAGGCTGGCGCACGGCCGAGGTGACACTTGGCGGGGTAGATACGCGCGAGCTGGATTCGCGCAGTATGGCCGCAAGAACCGTGCCGGGGCTGTATTTCATCGGCGAGGTGGTCGACGTGACGGGCTGGCTGGGCGGATACAATTTCCAATGGGCCTGGGCGTCGGCCCACGCGGCAGGCCGGGCAATCGCGGCGCTGGTGGAATAGTCCGACAATATTGGTGGTTCGCCTTGTCGACTCGGGCATGGCATGAGTGCTGCGGTGCTGGTGCGCGAAGAGTTATCGAGCCAGAGCTGCAGGGCGCACAGCGGATCAGCAGGCGGCGCCCCCGGGACCGTTGGACTTGCCAGCTTTTCAGACGGATCGACGCCGACGCGCCGCAAAGCACCGGCTTACACCTGGTGACAGGCAATCGCGCGGCTCAAAGCACAGCAAAAGAAGCCGGGCTCCGCCGATCGAACGGACTTTCGGTCAATCACCTCGCCGCTGTCGAGTGGTTCCGTCAACAGATGCAGACGACGGGTGTGGATTCGGTCGACGAGGCGCGGCCAGCAAGGCCGAGCGGCCACCGGCATCGGGAGGCCGCCCAGACAGATGACCGGCTATCCAGGCTCCCGAAGGCCGATCAGGCGTCGCCCATGACCGGGTCGGATTTCGCCAGGGCATCGAAATGCATCAGCGAGGCGATCAGCGCCGGCATGCGGTCGAGATAGATCATGTTCGGCCCGTCCGACGGCGCGTTATCGGGATCCTGATGGGTTTCGATGAAGACGCCCGCCACGCCGAGCGCAACCGCGGCGCGCGCCATGACCGGGGCGAATTCCCGCTGCCCGCCGCTTGAGCCGCCCTGACCGCCCGGCTGCTGCACCGAATGGGTGGCATCCATGATGACCGGCCAGCCGGTCCGCTCCATGATCGGCAGGCTGCGCATGTCGGTGACCAGCGTGTTATAGCCAAAGCTCGCGCCACGCTCGGTCAGCATGATGCGCTGATTTCCGGTCGAGGCGACCTTGTCGGCAACATTGGGCATGTCCCAAGGGGCAAGAAACTGGCCCTTCTTGATATTGACCGCCGCCCCGGTTTCGCCGGCCGCAAGCAGAAGATCGGTCTGCCGCGACAGGAATGCCGGGATCTGCAGCACATCGACCACCGCGCCGGCGGCACGGGTCTGGTCGATGTCATGGACGTCGGTGAGCACCGGGCAACCAAGCTGCTTGCGCACCTCCTCCAGCATGCGCAGGCCTTCCTCGATGCCGACGCCACGGCGCCCGCTCAGCGAGGTGCGGTTGGCCTTGTCATAGCTGGCCTTGAAGATATAGCCCGCACCGGCCTTTTCGCAGGCACGGGCCACGGTTTCGCCGATCATCAGCGCATGATCGAGGCTTTCCAGCTGGCACGGCCCGGCAATCACCGTGAGCGGCTGGTCATTTCCGAGGGTGACGTTTCCGATTTCGACGTGTTTTTGGGGTTGGTTCATGAAGACACCTGTTCGCGCAGGATCGAAGCGGTCAGCGAGAGCATCAGATAGATGCCTGAAAATATCAGGAACGCCACGATCGTGTTTTGGAAAGCCTTGGGATATGTCGCCTCGTCCGGTGCCACCGGCGCCACCGAAAGCGACAGGTAACGCACCTGCTTGTTGGCCTCGATCCGCGCGGTTTCCATTTGCGCGGCGGCGGTGGCCAAGAGCTCCTGCCGGGTCTGCAGGTCGGATTCCGCGATCCTGATCTCACCCGAGATGGTCGCGAGCGAGCCACGGGTCTTGTTGCCCTGGGTCAGCTGGCTGCGGGTCTCGCCAATCATCGCCTCAAGCCGCGAGATGTCGCCCTTGACCCCCGAGACCCGGCTCTGGTTCGGACGGGCATTGGCCTCGAGCTGGCCCAGCTCAAGCCGCTTGGCCGCGAGCTGGCGCTCGAACTCGGCGATCTGGTTCATGACGACGGCGCCTTCGGCCACGGGGTCGAGCACGCCAAGCTGCTGTTGCAGGGTCTGGACGCGGCGCTGCGCATTCAGCACCTTCTCCTCGGCATCCTGATAGCTTTCGATCGCGCCCTGCATCTGGTCGCCGCGCAGGCGGGCCGTCATCTGATCGACCTGACCCTCGGCATATTTGATCAGGGCATGCGAGAACTCTTCCGAAAGCTGGGGGTCGGGGGCGATCACCTCCATGTTCAGCACGCCCTCGGTGGGATCGTAGCCGATCTTCACCAGATCCTGGTAAAGCTTGTAGGTCTGTTCGTTGGTGGCGTCCGGCGCAAGCCGCAGGATCGGGTCGACGGTCGGGTCCTGAAACGCCTCCTTGAAACCCAGATCCTGATCCAGCCGCAGCATGGCGTCGCGCGAGGTCAGATAGCTTTGCACGGAAACCGAATCGGTATTCGTCGCCAGTTGCGTGCCGCCGAAGAGCCCGCCGGCCCCGCTGGAACTGGCCTTCTCGGCCTGCTGGATCTGGAAGGTGGAATAGGTCGCATAAAGTGGGGTCGCCACGAACAGGTAATAAAACGCCGCCAGAATGGTCGGAATGCCGACAAAGGCAAAGAGCCGCGCAGCCAGCATCATCAGCCGGCGCTGGCGCCGGCGCGCGATGTCCTGCTGGATACGGATGATCTCGGCGGCGCGGCGATCCTCGGTCAGCGTCTCGCGCGAGGGAAGCTTGGTCGAACCCGGCGCGACCGGCACGATTTCGGTGCCGCGGCGCTGCGGGGCAGGGCGGGGAGGCTTGGCCGGAATATTGGCCTTGACCGGCTGGGGGGCGTCCATGTTTTGCGCTTGGGCACGCGCGCCCTCGGCGGACAGGATCTGGCTGACAGACGCGCGGTGGAAGGGGTCGATCCCGCGGTCGCGCAGGGCAATCACCGCCGCCTGATCCGAGTCGACGTCGATCTCGTGCATGGCGGCGATGCGGCGGGCCATGCGCAATTGCCGGTCGGTCAGGTTTTCGGCGCGGACGGCGGCGATGCGCTCCTCCATCGTTGCCTGTGCCGGTTCCGATGCCGGCTTGGCGGCGGCACCGGGAAAGCGCATGTCGCCGAAGCCGTCATCGCTTGCAGCGGCCGCGAATGGCTCTGCATCCGGGGTCGGAGCCGCGCCCTGATCTGCCTTGCGCTTGTGTATTTCGATCTGCACCTTGCGCGCGGTTTCGACGGCATCGCCCGGACGATTGACCGCCAGAACGGATTCCTCACGACTGCTGCGATAGAGGCGCGCTTTAGGCGGTGTAGTCATAATACTGCTTGGCCTCTTCGAGGGTTTCGAACTGATATAGTTTGCCGTCCCGCAGAACGGCAGCGGAATTGCAGAATTTTTCGATGGTCTTGGCCTGATGCGACACCACCACCACGGTCGACGATCGCAGCCGGTCATAAAGCACGGCGCCGGCCTTGCGGTTGAATTCGGCATCCGTCGTCGTCGGCATGCCCTCATCGATCAGGTAGATGTCGAATTCCAGCGCCAGAAGCAGCGAGAAGGTAAAGCGGGCCCGCATTCCCGAACTGTAGGTGCCGACCGGCATGTCGAAATATTCGTCGATGCTGGTCAGCCAGCGGCAGAACGCCTCGACATAGTCGGGATCCAGCCCGTAGACGCGGGCGATGAAGCGCGCATTCTCATTGGCGCTGAGCGTGGGCGTGATCCCCCCCATGAAGCCCAGCGGGAACGAGACCCGGCAATCGGTGCGGATCGTGCCCTCATCCGGCTTTTCCAGCCCGCACATCATGTTGATGATCGTCGTCTTGCCGGTGCCGTTGGGGGCCAGAATGCCCATGGAGCGCCCCAGCTCGATGCGAAAGGATGCCCGTTCAAGAATCACCTTGCGCTGGGTGCCAGTCCAGAATGACTTGGAAACTCTGTCAAATTCGATCATCTGCCCATTCCGCGCACCGGCAGCGCATTATCGCCGGAGCCGTCTGTAATACCCTTGACGCCACGGCCCGCATGACGACGCCGCAGGCGCGAACATTATGCCCGCAAAGTCTTACTGTCCACCATGGCCATAGAATGCTTTATATATGGTGAAGGGCGGCACTTCCCAGTCCGGTCGCGCATGCCTATCTGGGGGCGATGAGCCTAGAATGCGACATTGCCGCCTGCCGGCTTTGCGCCCCGCGCTTTGCGGCCAGCGCCACACATCACAGCCCGCGCCCGGTGGTCTGGTTCGATGCCGCCGCGCCGATCCTTGTCGCCGGGCAGGCGCCGGGAATGCGCGTTCATGAAAGCGGGCGGCCCTTTGACGACCGCTCGGGTGCGCGGCTGCGCGACTGGATGGGCGTTTCGGACGATATCTTCTACGACCGCCGCCGCATCGCCATCGTGCCGATGGCCTTCTGTTTTCCGGGTTATGATGCAAAGGGAGCCGATCTGCCGCCGCCGCCCGTCTGCGCGCAGACCTGGCGCCAGCGGGTGATGGCGGGACTGCAACCGCGGCTGACGCTTCTGATCGGCGGCCATGCGCAGCGCTGGCATCTGGGCGCGGCGGCTGAAAGTGGGGTGACAGCGACCGTCGCCGGCTGGCGCGACCACGCGCCGCGCATCTTTCCCTTGCCTCACCCGTCCTGGCGCAATACCGGCTGGCTGAAACGAAATCCCTGGTTCGAGGCCGAGCTTCTGCCGGCACTGCGGGCCGCCGTCGCCCATGAGTTGAAAGAGATAGATGACCCCGCTGGATGAGCTTTGCCCTGTCCCGTTCCATGAGGCCGAGGCGCCGGCCCGCGCCCAAGTGCTGTCGCGGCTGGCCGATACCGAGCTGTTCGCGGCATTGGTCGCCGAGCCGGCGGGCGATACCGCCGAGCTACGCAGCTTCGATCTGGCCGAGGGGCGCTTTGTGCTGGCCTGCGACAGTGAGGAACGCCTTGCCGCATTCACGGGCGGCCCGGTTGCCTATCTGGCGCTGCCGGGCAGGGTGCTGGCCTCCGCACTTGCCGATGAGGGGCAGGGGCTTCTGGTCAATCCCGGCCAGCCCTCGCAGCTGATGCTGGATGCGGCGACGTTGCGCTGGCTGACCGCGGCGCTGGCTGCGCGGCCCAGCATGGCCAGCGCCACAAACGCGCGGCGTCTGCTGCCGCCGACGCCCGAGGCCGTGGCGCTGCTGTCCGAGCCGCTGGCCCGGCGTCTGGGTGACATGATCGGGCTGGTCGGGCGGCTGACGCTGGTGCAGGCGGAATGGGCCGAGGGCCGGACCGGCCATGCGCTGATGCTGCAAGGCGTCGCACCCGCCCATGAGGAGGCCGTCGCCAAGGCATTTGCCGAACTTCTGGCGTTTCTGCCGCAGGTGCCGGGCGGCGTCGATATCGGCTTTGCCGATCGCGACATGCCTGCCGGCGCGCTGACCCTTGAAACCCCCGAGCCGCCCCCGGCGCCCGAGCCGCCAAAGCGCGATCCCAAGGCGCCACCGCGCCTACGCTAGTTTGGCGCCCCAGAATAACGAAAACCCGCCCATCAGGGCGGGTTTTTGCGTTTTTACGTCGTCGGGATCGCTTGCGTCAGCCGCCCCAGTGGCGCACCGGGCCGCAATCCATATGGACGAAATTCGAACGGGAATATTTTCCGACACCACCTGCATTGCAGGCGCTGGCGGCCTTGAACATCTGCGAGACCGAGCGCGATTTCAGGCGCATGTCCGCAGCCTTGCCCACCATGTGCAGCGAGTTGCGTGCCACGCCCGAGGATCGCGACCGCAGCATGGCATTGGTCTTGGGCGAGCGATAGCCCGACAGCATCATGTAGGGTTCCTTGGTCTGCAACAGCCGGTGCGAGGCTGCCGCAATGTCAATCGTGCGCGGATCAATGCCAATGGCCTGGCCAGTCCGCCAGTCGCGCATGAAGATGTTGATTTCATTCAGGGCGCCGCGGATATACTTGCCATCAATCCAGTAGACCGTATCGATGCTTTCGCCCGTGCGTCCCGAATACATCCGGATGCGACGAACATCGCCGGCACCACGGATCAAACCGAAGGCATTAGCCATAACCGGCGCCGCTGCCACCGTCGTCGCCGCGAAGACACCGAGGATGCCCCGACGCGAGATAGATTCAAACGTCATGTCAGATCGCCTGTCCTGCTTTCGTTGTGTCGCCTTTTGGATGCGACATATCCCGGTTTACCCGGAACTGCTTAAGAATATGTCACCAGCCCGCAGGTGGATGGAAGCATTTCATTTCGCGCATAGCGAGTTTTCGCCATTATCGGCATGAATTCGCCGACAAGCAGCATGATTCGCCGGAGCGGCCTCGATTTTTGCGCCGCCGTGGTGCCCGGGCATCAGCTTGGCAAGAAAAATCTGACGGTCTCTGGCAGCAAAATCGAAAAAATGCGATGTTTCTTAGGACATGACTCAGAAGGCCGGCCCGGTGAAGATGAACGGAATGATTCGCGCATTGGTTGCATTTGCCATGCTGCTTGGCGCCACGCAGACAGCGCGGGCGCAGGCGCTGGAGACGGTGCAGCTTGCCGCCCTGCCGGCGCCGCGGCTGGTGTTTTCGTCGCAGGAAATGCAGCTTGCCGAAGCGGTTGCCGGCGATCCGGGGCTGGCCGATTTCTACGGCGCCAATGGGCTCAAGCCGATTTTCCTGGGGCCCGAGGGCGCCCGCCGCCGCGCGGCGCTGATCGACGCGGTGGGGCAGGCGGCCTCGCACGGGCTGCCGCCGGCACGCTACCGGCAAACCAGCCTGCGCCAGTCGAGCGGAGCCGATCCGGCCTCGATCGGGGATGAGCTGCGTTTTGCACGGGTGTTTGCGCGCTGGTCGCATGACATCACCGGCGGCATCCTCGATCCGCGCAAGGTCGAAAAGGGCATCAAGCGCGAGGTCAGGCGCCCGGCAACCGGCGACCTGATGCGATACTTTGCGCAAAGCGCCGATCCGGCCGCGATGCTGGACAGCATGCCGATGAAATACCAGCGCTACGAGGCGCTGCGCGCGGCGCTGGCCGCGCAGTCGAAACTGGTCGCCTCGGCCGATGTGCCGCAGGTGCCCGAGGGGCTGTGGCGCGAGGGGGTCAGCGATCCTGCCATCGCGGCGCTGCGGGTGCGGCTGGCCGCCATCGGCTTTGCCGCGCCGCCGCTGGCGAGCCCGCTGACCTATGATGCGCCGCTGACGGCGGCCGTGGCCGAGTTCCAGCAGGCAGCCGGGCTGCCAGCCGATGGCGTCGCCGGACCGCGCACGGTCTCGCGGCTCAATCGCGGCACCGGACCCGAGGCCGATGCCATCCTTGTCGCGCTGGAGCGCATGCGCTGGATGTATGGCCATGACCTGAACGCGCGCCATGTCTGGGTCAACCTGACTGAGTTCAGCGCCCGCATCTTTGAGGGCGGCACGCAGATCTTCGAGACCCGCGCCGTCATCGGCAAGGCCAATGGCGAATTCGACACGCCCGAATTCAGCGAGAACATGCAATATATGGTGGTGAACCCGCGCTGGAACGTGCCGCGCTCGATCACCGTCAAGGAATACCTGCCGCGTCTGCAGGCGAACCGTAACGCGGTCAGCCATCTTGACGTCGTGGACGGCAAGGGCAATGTCATCGCCCGCGACCGCATCGACTTCGGCAAGTATACGGCGGCGAATTTTCCCTATCGGATGCGGCAGAAGCCCAGCGACGACAACGCGCTTGGCGTGGTGAAGTTCATGTTCCCGAACCCGTGGAACATCTATCTGCACGACACGCCGACCAAGCACCTGTTCCAGCAATCGACACGCGCCTATTCGCATGGCTGCATCCGCATCGGCAAACCGATCGACCTTGCCCATGAATTGCTGCGCCCGCAGGCCGAGAACCCCGAGGCGGTATTCTCGAAGGCGCTCTCCTCGGGGCGCGAGACCTATCTGAACCTGCGCCCGCCAGTGCCGGTGCATCTGGTCTATTTCACCGCCTTCCCGGGCGAGGACGGCCGCATCCGCCGCCATGCCGATATCTATGGCCGCGATGCGCTGGTTCTTGCGGCGCTGCGCAAGGCCGCACTGGATTCTGCCGCCACGGATGAATAAATGAACCCCGAAAAGGATGGGGTGACGGACGCATGACACTGACGATTGCCGAGCTGGCCCAGGCATTGAATGGCCGACTTTGGGGCGAGGGACGTCTGGTCGTGACCGGCGCTGCCGAGGCGGGACAGGCGGGTGAGGGCCAGATCGCGCTGGCCACTTCGCCGGCTTATACCACCCGGCTTGCGCCCGGCGGCATGGCGCTGCTGGCCGAGGGGGCCGACCCCGAGGCGCTTGGGCTGCGTGCCGCGATCATCGTCGGGCGGCCCCGGCTTGCCATGGCCAGCCTGACCCGCGCCTTTGACGCCGGCCCGGAAATCGCCCCCGGCATCCATCCCAGCGCGATCATCGCCCCCGACGCCGAAATCGGCGCCGATGCCGCCATCGGCCCCTTCGTGGTCATAGGCGCGCGGGTGCGGATCGGGGCGGGGGCGCGGATCGCCTCGCATGTCTCGATCGGGCGCGATACGGTGATCGGAGGGGACGCGCTGATCCATGCCGGCGTGCGCATCGCCCATGGCGTGACCATCGGCGAGCGCGTGATCCTGCATTCGGGCGCGGTGATCGGCGGCGACGGGTTTTCCTTTGTCACCCCCGAGAAATCCGGCGTCGAGGAAATCCGCGAGACCCTGGGCGAGCGCAAGGAGATCCGCGAACAGCACTGGACGCGCATCCATTCTCTGGGTGGGGTCGAGCTGGGCGACGATGTCGAGGTCGGCGCGAATTCGACCCTGGATCGCGGCACCATCCGCGCCACCCGCATCGGGCGCGGCACCAAGATCGACAGTCAGGTGCAGGTTGGCCATAATGTCGTGGTGGGCGAGGATTGCCTGCTTTGCGGTCTGGTCGGCATCGCCGGCTCGTCCCGGATCGGCAATCGCGTGGTGCTGGGCGGTCAGGTCGGGGTTTCGGACAATATCTTCGTCGGCGACGATGTCATTGCCGGCGGGGCGACCAAGATCTTTACCAACGCGCCTGCCGGGCGGGTGCTCCTGGGCAGCCCGGCGCTGAAGATGGAAACCCATGTCGAGGCGCAAAAGAACATCCGCCGCCTGCCGCGGCTTTATGCGCAGGTGGCAGAGCTTCGTGAAACTGTTAAGAAACTGTTGGAAAAGGATGATCGGGGCTGAGGTCCTGACGACATTTCCCATATGGGCTGAACGGAGGCCGAGATGACTGAAGTCCGCGCACGCATCATGCAGATCATTGCCGAACAGGCGATGCTGGACCCTTCCGAGCTGAAGCTCGACATGTCGCCGCAGGATATCGGCATCGACAGTCTGGGGCTGGTCGAGTCGATCTTTGCCATCGAGGAGGAATTCGACATTTCGGTGCCTTTCAACGCCAATGAGCCCGAGAAGTCGGAATTCGACATCTCGAGCCTGGGCGCGATTGTCGCCGCCGTCGAGAAACTGGTCGCGGAAAAGGCATGAGCGCAAAGAAATCCAGGGACGACCGGCCGGGCAAGGCCGAGCGCTGGCTCCGCGAGTGCCTGCGGCGCAGCAAGGTGTTCGAGCTTGATCAGCGTGGGGTGTCGGCGACGTTGTGAGGAATTGCTCGGCGCGCCGACCCTTCAGTGATCACAGAG
>RRZT010653414.1_pt1 | contig 10908 bp, 11 predicted proteins | sample 2165551 | NCBI WGS metagenome assembly RRZT01 (sample SAMN10456910, study PRJNA506462) | wastewater metagenome | biome: wastewater; feature: sludge; material: wastewater sludge; isolation source: wastewater sludge with Escherichia coli K12::gfp cells carrying plasmid... | place: USA: Moscow, Idaho...
CCGATGCGCAGCACCGCCTGCGACGTCAAAGGGATGAAGATGGCGAACGCGAGGAACCCGATGACGATCCCGAACATCGACTGGACGCCGTGGAACCCGTCGCGGCGCAGCGCGAGCGGATACGTCAGCCCGCCCGGCGGGTCGGCGGCAGACAGGCCGCTGAGGAGGAGCCCGGGGGCGGTGCTCACGCGTCGACGACCGGGTTGCTCAGCGTGCCGAGGCCGTCGATGGTGACGTGCACGAGGTCGCCGGGCTCCATGCTCCCGACGCCGGCGGGCGTGCCGGTCAGCACGACGTCGCCCGGCAGCAGCGTGACCGACGCGGTGATGAAGCTGATCAGCTCCGCGATGCCGCGCACCATCTGCGAGGTCGAGCCGTCCTGGCGCACCTCGTCGTTCAGGCGGGTCTCGATGGAGAGCGTGCCCGCCTCTTCGATCGTGACGTGCGTGTTGATCCAGGGCCCGAGCGGCAGGAAGGTGTCCGAGCCCTTCGCGCGGAACCACTGGCCGTCGGAGCGCTGCCAGTCGCGCGCCGTGACGTCGTTGGCGATGGTGTACCCGAAGATCACCTCGGGCACCCGATCGACGGGAACCTGCTTGCAGATCCGGCCGATGACGACGGCGAGCTCGCCCTCGTAGCTCAGCTCGGCGCAGCCGTCGGGCCGGATGATCGCGTCGTCGGGCCCGATGACGGAGGTGTTGGGCTTGAGGAAGATCAGCGGGGTCTCGGGGACCGCGCCGCCCATCTCGGCCGCGTGCTCGGCGTAGTTCTTGCCGACGCCGACCACCTTCGAGCGCGGGATCACCGGCGAGAGCAGGCGCACGTCGTCGAGCTCGTGCCGCTCACCCGTGTAGTTGACGGCCCCGCCCGCGAGCGGGTCGCCCGTCAGCGTGGCGATGGTGTCGGGGTGGTCTCCCCCGTCGACGCTAAGTTCGATGATCCCGTACGCGGGATCCTGGCCGGCCTTGGCGAAACGTGCGATGCGCATGCGCACCAGACTAACGGCCCGAGCGGCACATCCGGCGCGCCGTCGCCGCGGCCGGGATCAGTGGTGGACGTAGGTCATGATGCCGTAGGCGAGCGCGTCCATCAGCGCCTCCCACGAGGCCTCGATGACGTTGGTGCCCACCCCGACGGTGGTCCAGGAGTAGCCGTTGTAGGCCGTGTCGATGAGGGTCCGTACCGAGGCGTCGGTGCCGTGGCCCTCGTCGAGGATGCGCACGCGGTAGTCGGTGAGGTCGAACTCCGCGACTTCGGGGAACGCGGGGATCAGCGCGTTCCGGAGGGCGGCGTCCAACGCGTTGACGGGGCCGTTGCCCTCGCCGACGACCATCTGGCGCTCGCCCTTCGCGGACAGCTTCACCGTCGCCTCGGACGTGTTGACCCCGTCGCGCTCCTCCGTGAAGACGCGCCAGGAGTCGACCGTGAAGGGCAGCTCGAGGACCCCCAGCTGGTCGCGGAGCAGCATCTCGAAGCTGGCGTCGGCCGACTCGTACGAGTACCCCTCGGCCTCGCGGGCCTTGACGACGCCGGTGATCCTTGCCGCCTGTTCGCGGTCGCCGAGGTCGAAGCCGAGCTGCTCGCCCTTGATCTGGATGTTGGCGCGGCCCGCCATGTCGGAGATCAGCATCCGCATGTCGTTGCCCACGACGGCCGGGTCGATGTGCTGGTACAGCATCTCGTCGACCTTGATCGCCGAGGCGTGCAGGCCCGCCTTGTGCGCGAAGCTCGAGTGGCCGACGTAGGGCTGGCGGCCCAGCAGCGGCTGGTGCGCCACGAGCGCGATCGCGTGCGCGATGCGGGTCAGCTCCGCAAGCTGCTCCGGCGGGAGGATGTCCCAGCCGTACTTGATCTGCAGGTTCGGGATGAGGGCGGAGAGGTCGGCGTTGCCGGTGCGCTCGCCGTAGCCGTTGAAGGTGCCCTGCACGTGCATCACGCCGGCCTCGACGGCGGCCATGGTGTTGGCGACGGCGCACGCCGTGTCGTTGTGGCAGTGGATGCCGAGATTCGCGCCGGTCGCGGCGGCGGCGTCGACGACCTCGCCCATCCAGCTGGGCAGCATGCCGCCGTTGGTGTCGCAGAGCACGACCACCTCGGCGCCGGCGTCGTGCGCCGTCTGGACGACCTTGAGGGCGTACTCGGGGTTGGCGCGGTAGCCGTCGAAGAAGTGCTCGCAGTCCACGAACACGTGCTTGCCCTGCGAGCGCAGGAACTGCACGGTGTCGGTGATCATCTCGAGGTTCTCCTCGAGCGTGGTGCGCAGCGCGCGGAACACGTGCTCGTCGTGCGACTTGGCCACGATGCAGATGTAGTCGGTGTCGGCGTCGACGAGCGCCCGGGTCAGCGCATCGTTTTCGGCCTTCGCCCCGGCCTTGCGCGTCGCGCCGAACGCGACCAGCTTCGAGTGCCTCAGGTCCAGCTTCTTGGCGAGCTGGAAGAACTCGGTGTCGGCAGGGTTCGCGCCCGGCCAGCCGCCCTCGATGAACGTGACTCCCAGCTCGTCGAGGTAGCCCGCAATCTTCAGCTTGTCCGCGACCGAGAGGTTCAGCCCCTCCTGCTGACCACCGTCGCGTAGGGAGGTGTCGAAGACGTGGAACTCGGCGGGGCGCTGGGGCAACGTTGGCATGAGGGCTCCTGCATGGGGTCGGGGGCTGGGCGAAGCTTACGCGCCCGCGGCGCGGTCCGGACGTCTCATTCAGTGGACGGACAACTGAGACGGGCGACATGCGAAGCGCGCGCTCCGTAGGGTCTCCCCATGACTTCAGCCAGCATTGCCGTCATCGGCGGCGACGGCATCGGCCCCGAGGTGACGGCGGAGGCGCTCAAGGCGCTGACCGCGGTCGCAGGCCCCGATGCGTTCGACTTCGTCCACTACGACCTCGGCGCCGAGCGCTGGCAGCGCACCGGCGAGGTGCTGCCCGACTCCGTGCTTGAGGAGCTGAAGGGCGCCGACGCCATCGTCCTCGGCGCCGTCGGCGCGGCCCCCGGATCGAAGGCGATCCCCAGCGGCCTCCTCGAGCGGGGCCTGCTGCTGAAGCTCCGCTTCGCGTTCGATCACGCGATCAACCTGCGCCCCTCGAAGCTGTACCCCGGGGTGCCGACGCCGCTGGCGCCGCGCATCGTCGAGGGCAAGGACGTCGACTTCGTCGTCGTCCGCGAGGGCACCGAGGGCCTGTACTGCGGCAACGGCGGCGCGGTGCGCGTCGGCACCCCGCACGAGCTGGCCACCGAGGTCTCGGTCAACACGGCCTACGGCGTCGAGCGGGTCGTCCGCGACGCCTACCGTCGTGCCCAGTCGCGCCGCGGCCACCTCACCCTGCTCCACACGCACAACGTGCTGGTCAACGCCGGGTCGCTGTGGAACCGCGTGTTCCAGGAGGTCGGGCGCGAGTTCCCGGACGTCGAGCAGAAATACCTGCACATCGACGCCGCGATGATCGCGCTGGTCGTCGACCCGTCGCAATTCGACGTGATCGTCACCGACAACCTCTTCGGCGACATCGTCACCGACCTCGCCGCTGCCGTCACCGGCGGCATCGGCCTGGCCGCGTCGGCCAACATCAACCCGAGCGGCGAGTTCCCGTCGATGTTCGAGCCCGTGCACGGCTCCGCCCCCGACATCGCGGGCAAGGGCATCGCGGACCCGACGGCGGCGATCTCCTCCATGGCGCTGCTGCTCGACCACCTGGGCAAGCCCGAGCTGGCGAAGCGGATCGACGACGCGGTCTCGGCGGACATCGCCGAGCGCGGCGCGCAGAAGTTCGGCACCGTCGAGACCGGCGACCGCATCGCCGCCCGCCTCGGATAGCGCTGGTTGAGCCCGAGTAGCCGACGAGAAGGGGGCCCTGATCCCAGCGATCAGGGCCCCCTTTTCGCGCCTCGGGGTGTCACAGATCGCCGACGCGGCGCGTAAGGGTGCGTGGAAGGTAACGGAAGGCGCGCATGGGAGACCGCGACGATTTCGAGGGCTGGGCGCGGGACGCCGCCGGTCCTCTCTTTCGGCACGCGCTCATGCTGACCGCCGACCGTCACCTCGCCGAGGACCTCGCACAGGAGACGCTGACGAAGATGTACATCCACTGGCCCCGCATCGACCTCGCCGCGCACCCGCTGGCGTACGCCAAGCAGACGCTGTACCGGCAGTTCGTGTCCGGCCGACGCCGCAGGAGCGCGGCCGAGCTGGTGACGGACTCGTTCCCCCAGCTCGCGGTGCCGGAGTTGGACGTCGCCGGAAGCGTGGATCTGCGCCGCGCGCTCGGCAGGCTCAGCCCGACGGAGCGGGCCGTCGTCATCGCGCGCTACGCCGAGGGCCTGCCGACGGCGGAGGTGGCGACACTGCTCGGCCGCTCCGAGGCGTGGGTCCGCAAGACGGCGTCGCGGACGCTCGCCAAGCTCCGCAGGAGCCAAGACCTCGCCCCAGACACCGAACGGAGGAGCCTCGCATGACCGACCCGACCCACGTTCCGCTCACCCCCGAGGAGACCTCGGCGCTCGTCCAACGCGCCGTCCGGGGCGGCGAACGCCGCCTCCGCACCCGTCGGATCGCCTCCGGTTTCGCCGCCGTCGCGGTCGTGGCCGCCCTCGGGGTCGGCGCCCTCTCGGTCCTCACCCTTCCGGGCCGCGCGCCCATCCCCGCCTCGCCGCCCGTCTCCCTCTCGAAGGCGCCCGAGACGCCGACCGCCCCGATCCCGTTCGACGCCGGCATCCAGGAGGGCCTCGAGACTCTCCTCCTCGACCTCCCCGGGGTGAAGGCCGGTCCCGAGGAGATCGCCGACGAGCGCCCCGGCGGCAGCTACGTCGCGGGCGGCTACCTGGACGCCAACACCCCCGTGACCGTCACTCTCAGCCCCGTTCCCCTCAGGGACGGGGACGCGAAACAGGTGACCTCCCCGCCCCTCCTCCCCGAGGACAGCACCTTCTGGGAGCTCACCGACGCGGCGAGCCCTGATGTCCAGGTGTGGGCCCGGGAGCGCTCAGACGGGGCCACCGTCACCGTCCGCGTCGGTCTCGGCTACCTGCCTCACGACGAGCCGAATACCCCCAGCATCCCGGCCCGGATCGACGGGGTCGACGTGCTCAAGTTCCTGTCCTCGGACGAGTGGGGGCCGCTCCTCGACGCGGTCTCGGCCGCGCAGTAGCCGCGCCGCCGTCGGGTTTGTCACGGCCGACCGCGTCGGCGCGTAAAGGCCAGTGACAAGCCCCTCAGGAGGACCCATGCACTCGCCGACGCGACGCATCCTGGCTGCCGCGACTCTGCTGCTCGGCACCGTCGGATGCGCGAGCACCGCACCCCGCCCCTCTGCACCCGATGCCCCCGGCACGCCCCCCGCGGCGCCGTCGGCATCGCCGTCGCCGACCGACACCGCCCACGGCCCCGACTCGAGCGCGCTCGACGTGCAGCGAAAGACCGCCGGCCGCTTCGGTCCCCTGCCCCTGGACGCCTACAAGCCGAGCCGCGGCGAGAGCGACCTCCTCTCGCGGGCCAGCCAGCAACTCCAGTCCGACTGCCTCGCCGGGTTCGGCTTCTCCTACGACTGGCCCGAGCCGCTGCCTGCAGACGTCATGGGCCTCCTCGACGCCGAGATGCAGGACAGGATCATGGGAAACCACAACGTCGAGCAGGCCAAGGCCACCGGGTACGTCGACGCGACCACCGCGTTCCAGGAGGCGACGGGCAACGTCAAGCCCAGCTCGGAGCCGATCAGTCCCGCGCTGGAGTTCGTCCTGTACGGGGTGCGCCAAGGCGAACCGGACGCCGGCGATCAGACCGAGTCCCCTGGCGAGGTCGACGGCGTCGCGGTGCCGCCAAACGGCTGCGCCGGCAAGGCGAACTTGGCGCTCTGGGGAAGCTACTCCACCATCAAGGACGACCTGGCCAACGACCTCGGCGTGGAGGCCTGGTTCGCCACCGCGGCCGACCCGCGAATGGTCGAGATCGAGCGGCTCTGGCAGCGGTGCATGTCTGAGCGCGGGTACGCCGTCGGGACGTTCAAGGAGGAGAACGCCAAGAGCCGCCCCTGGGACAAGGTCCCCGTCGCGGAGCGCCCGACGCCGGACGAGCGGGCCATGGCGGTCGCCGACGCCGAGTGCAACAACGAGGTCGGCTACTCGGACGCGTTCTACGTGCACCTCATCGAACACCATAACAGCCTCGTTGAGGAGAACCAGCTCGCGCTCGCCGAGGAGCGCGCGGAGCTCGACGAGGCCCTCGCCCGCGCCAACGACCTCCTGAGGACATCATGACGACCGACGCCGCCCGCCCCTCCCCCACCGGCCGCCGCCTCCGGATCCTCGTGGTCCTCGTGGCGCTGGCCATCGTCTTCGCGCTCGGCGGCTTCGTCGCCTCGCGCTTCATGGTGACCCCCGCGCAGCGCGACGCGCTCGCCGCGCCCCCGCCCGCCAGCGTCCTCACCGCCGCCGTCACCTCCCGCGAGCTGAGCGACTCCGTGGTGACACGGGGCGACGTCGCCGTGCTCGCCGCGGCCGACGTCCTCGAGGGCCGGGCGTTTCCCGCTTCCCCGGCCATCGTCACCGCCGCGCCGTTGGTGACGGGCGACGAGGCGAAGGCCGGATCCGTGCTCCTCGAGGTCAACGGGCGGCCGGTCCTCGCGCTGCCCGGCGACCTGCCCGCCTACGAGGATCTGGCTGCGGGCGCCGAGGGGCCGCTGGTTGCCCAGCTACAGAAGGCGCTGAAGGCCACGGGCGCGAAGATCACCGACGACAAGGGCGTATTCGGCGCCTCCACCGCGGCCGGGGTGGCAAGGCTCTACACCGACGCCGGGTACGCGGCCCAGGAGGCGCTGCCGATGGCCGAGGCCGCCTTCCTCCCGACGATGCCCGCCCGGGTGGTGTCGTCCACAGCCGCCCGCGGCCGCTCTGCCGCCGACGCCTCGCTCGTCGTGGCCGCCGGCAACCCCGTCGTGGTCGTCGGCCAGCCGGACCGCCAGCTCGCCGAGCTCGCGTCCGAGGGGGTCGCGGCGAGGATCGCCAACGAGCTGAGCGGCGAGGCGTTCGACGCGACGTTCTCGACCGCCCAGGCCGCGCCCTCCGGCGGCGCGGACGAGCAGGACGCCGCGGGCACGCCGGACGCCGCCAGCCTGGTCGTGGTCCCGAACGAGCCGCTGCCGCTGCCGTGGATCGGGGCGAACGTGCGCGTCAGCGTCGACCTCCGCACCACCGACGGCCCCGTGCTCACCGTCCCGATGGCCGCCGTCCGCACCGACGGCGGCGGGCGCACCGTCGTCACGGTGATCGACGGCGACGCCCGGCGCGACGTCGAGGTCAGCCCGGGCGTCACCGGCGACGGCTTCGTGGCCATCGACGGCGAGGTCGCCGAGGGCGACGAGGTGCTCGTGGGGGTGGCCTCGTGAGCACGCCCGCGATCGAGCTCGACGGGGTGGGCCGCACCTACCCCGGCCCGCCGCCCGTCACCGCGCTGACCGGCGCGACGGTGCGGATCGACGAGGGCGAGTTCGTCGCCGTCGTCGGCCCCTCGGGCTCCGGCAAGTCCACGTTCCTCAACATGCTGGGGCTGCTCGACACGCCGACGGCCGGGACGTACCGGCTGGGCGGCGTGGACACCTCGCTCCTCGGCGAGGACGCGCGCACCGGCCTGCGCGGCGCGCGGATCGGCTTCGTGTTCCAGAGCTTCCACCTGATGAACCACCGCAGCGCCGTCGAGAACGTGGAGTTGGCGATGCTGTACCAGCGGGTCGACCCTCGCGACCGCACGTCGCGCGCGCGGCGCGCGCTGGAGCAGGTCCGGCTGGGGCATCGGGCGGACGCCCTGCCCTCGCAGCTCTCCGGCGGGGAGCGGCAGCGCGTGGCGATCGCCCGCGCGCTGGTCAACCGGCCGTCCGTCCTGCTGTGCGACGAGCCGACGGGCAACCTCGACTCCGCCACCGCGGGCGACGTCCTCGGGCTCATCGACGACCTCCACGCCGACGGCCTGACCATCCTCCTCATCACCCACGACCCGGCCGTCGCGGCCCGGGCCGGCCGCACCCTCACGATCCGGGACGGGAGGCTCACCGATGGCTGATCCCGCCGCCCTCCCGATGTCGCGGCTGCGGGCCAGCGACCTGGCCCACGAGGCGCTCGCCGCGCTGATCGCCCGCCCGGCGCGCTCCGTGCTCACCGGCCTCGGCACGGTGCTGGGCGTCGGCACCCTCGTCACCATCCTGGGGCTGACCACCACGGCGCAGGCGCAGGTGTCGGCCCGGTTCGACGCGCTGGCGGCCACCACGGTCACGGTCGAGGACCACCACACGGCGACCCCCGTCCTCACCCCCGAGGCCGCCGACCGCGTGTCGTCGCTGGTCAACGGCGTCGAGGCCGTCGGCTACCACTGGCCCGTGAGCGGGGTCGCGGACGTCCGCGTGGTCGCCTCGCGGCCGGTGTCGTCGCGCATCCAGGTGACCGCGGCCAGCCCGGGGCTGTTCGCCGTCGTCGACGCCGCCGTGAGCAGCGGGACGCTGTTCGACTGGTTCCACGACGCGCACGCGCTGCCCGTCGCGGTCGTCGGCGAGATCGCCGCCCAACGGCTGGGCCTGCCCGACCTCGCGCTCGCGCCCAGCGTGCTCGTCGACGACCGGCCCTACACCGTCGTCGGCGTGATCTCCGCGACGACGCGGATGCCGGACCTGCTCAGCTCGGTGATCATCCCCGCCGGGGCTGCGGAGGAGCGGTTCGGCCCGCCGTCGGGCTCCGGCGGCAACGTCGCGACGATGCTCATCGCCACCCGCCCGGGCGCGGCGCGCCAGGTGGCGGCCGAGGCGCCCTGGGTGCTGACGCCGCAGGACCTGGGCCAGGTGGAGGTCGTGCCGCCGCCCGACCCGCGGACGCTGCGCGAGTCGGTGGACGCGGACCTGTCCAACCTGCTGCTCGCGCTCGCCGCCATCTGCCTGTTCATCGGCGCCGTCGGGATCGCCAACACCACGCTCGTCGCGGTGATGGAGCGGACCCCGGAGATCGGCCTGCGCCGCTCGCTCGGGGCCAGGAGCAGGCACGTCTTCGCGCAGATCATCGCGGAGTCGAGCCTGCTCGGCGTCCTCGGCGGCGTCGTCGGCGCGACCGTCGGCATCCTCGCGATCCTGGCCGTCTCGCTCGTCCAGGGCTGGACCCCGGTGCTGGAGCCGGGCCTGGTCGTCATCGCGCCGGCCATCGGCCTGGCCGTCGGCGCCCTCGCGGGCCTGCAACCCTCGTGGCAGGCGTCGCGCATCCAACCCACCGAGGCCCTCCGGCGGTGATCGCTCAGCGCTGAAGGGCCGCGACGGGCTCGATGCGGGCGGCGCGCAGCGCGGGGTAGATCCCCGCCACGAGCCCGATGGCCAGGCCGAGGGTGGGGGTGGCCAGGAGCCAGGGCGGGACGATGGCGGTCCACTCGCGGGCGAGGCAGACGGCCACGACGACGGCGATGCCGATGGGTGCGCCGATGAGGCCGCCGATCAGCCCGAGGATGCTGGACTCGCCGACGAACTGCGCGCCGATGTGGCGCGGGGTCGCGCCGAGGGCGCGACGGAGCCCGATCTCCGGGATGCGCTCCATGACCGAGACCGTCGTGAGGTTCGTGATGCCGAACGCGCCGACCAGCAGGGTGATCCCGGCCAGCGCGAGGAACAGCGTGGTCAGGTCTCCCCCGACCGTCTCCTGGAGCTGACGCGGGTCCGGCGGCGTGCTGACGGTGTAGGCGTCCATGCGCTCGGGGCGCAGCGCGTACGGCGCCTGCTCGCCCACCACTGCGGCGGCCCCGATCCGGGTGTCGATCGTCATCCACGGCGTCTGCTTGGGTTCGCCCCACAGCGCGAGCGCCGTCGTGTGCGGGACAATGACGCCCCCGAGCATCGACGTGTTGTGCGAGATGTCGTCGAAGATCCCGACGACGCGGAACGCGACGCCGTCGATGAACACGTTCGCGTCCGGGTGGCATCGTGACGCCCAGCCGGTCGGCGGCGACGGAGCCGAGGACGGCGACGCGGCACTCCCGCTCGACGCAGAACCGGTCGAAGCTCCTCCCCTCCCGCAGGCTGGCCTGGCTGGCCTCCAGCATGCCGTCGGATGCCGCGAAGATGCCGACGGCCGGCGGCCTGCCGAGCCGGTCGCGCACCACCGTCCTGCTGACGGTGAACGAGCCGTTGGTGCTCAGCTCCCACGCGACGCCCGTGGCGTTGACGCCGTCGATCCCGGCGACCCGCGCGACGCCGTCGGGCGTGAATCCCCCGATGCCGTACTGGAGGTCGAGGGGCTGGATCTCGACGGCGGTGGCGCGCAGGAACGAGAACCGGTCGGAGATCTGGCCCTGCGCGCTGGTGGTCAGGCCGAGGACGGCGACCAGCGTCGCGATGCCGAGGACGGTGCCCGCGACGGTCAGCGCGACGCGCAGGGGCCGGGAGCCGACCGCGAGGACGATCTCGCCGAGCCAGCTCCGCCAGCCCAGCCGCGAGACGGGAAGGTCGGGGGCGGGCGGGTTCGCGCGGCCCGGCTCGCCGCCCGGCGCCTCGGCCGGCGGCCTCACCGGCTCAGCCCCGGGCCGCTGACGACCACGGCGTCGCCCGGCCTCAGCGCGGCCGCGCCGTCGGGCGTCGTCACCTCCGCAAACCCGCCGACGATGTCGCCGACCGTCACCGGGACGACCTCCTGCGCGCCCTCGGCGCCGACCCGCACGACCACCGTCTGCCCGTCGGCCTGGGCGAACACCGCGGGGACGGGGACGGCGAGCACCGTGGCGGCCGTCGACGTCTGGGCGATGACCACGCGCACGTCGGCCCCGTTGAGGGAGGCCGGGAGCGCCTCCCCCGGCCGCAGCGAGACCGTCGAGGTCGCCAGCGTCTCCCCCTGCTCGACGGCCGTGACCTCCGCCGCCACGCTCGTGCCGTCGTCCAGGTGGATCGTCGCCGCGTTGCCCGCCTC
>RRZT010766171.1_pt1 | contig 10908 bp, 9 predicted proteins | sample 2165551 | NCBI WGS metagenome assembly RRZT01 (sample SAMN10456910, study PRJNA506462) | wastewater metagenome | biome: wastewater; feature: sludge; material: wastewater sludge; isolation source: wastewater sludge with Escherichia coli K12::gfp cells carrying plasmid... | place: USA: Moscow, Idaho ...
CGTTGATTGCTACCGTAGTAGGGTTGGCAATTGCGCTGATAGCTCTGTTTGGATTCAATTACTTTGCCCGTTTGCAATCGCTAACAATGGATGAAATGGAACGCCTGGGTACACGACTGATCGACAATATTCGTCGGGATCAACAGGATAATCACGATGAAACTGCGTAAATCCCGCATCATTTCGAAAGGCAAAATCGAGATCATCCCGATGATCGATGTGATGTTCTTCTTGCTGGCAACATTCATGCTGGCTTCATTATCGATGCAAAATCTGGATTCACTGCAGGTCGATTTGCCCGAAGGACAAGCGGAAAAGCTCAGTGCGGAAAAACCGGTCACCTTGACGTTAACCAAAGAAAGCAAAATTTTTATCAATCAGACGGCAGTCACGCTGGACACGCTGGCAACTACGCTCAAACCGTTACTCGCGGATTCCAAGCAAAAATTGATCGTATCCGCGGATAATGAGGCACCGCAAGGTATCGTCGTGCAGGCCATGTTGCGCGCCCGATCCGCCGGAGCCCAGCATTTTTTGATTGCAGTCAAACATAAATAAATAGCACGTTAAGAATGGCCAGTCCCCGATCGAGAGAAATTCGCTTATGGTGGCCAATGCCATTGGCTGCGCTCGTCTGGCTGCTGATCGTCTGGGGCCTGGGATTTCTTATGTCACTACCGGAAATGGAAACTGAAACGCCACCGCCCATTGCCGCCAGTTTCATTGATATAAATGAATCCGAAGATGCTAATAACTCCCTACCCGCCTCTCAACCAAGCGCACCCGCTCCGCAACCCGAGAAACCCAAAGTAGCTGAGACCCAACCCGAACCTAAAACACCACCGACACCTGCTCAGCCGCCACCATCAAGACCTCCAACCAAGCCCAAGGCAGCTGAGAAGCCGAGCCAACCCAAAGCACCTATCCCAGCGCAGGAAGTTGCCAAAACCAAAGCGCCTCCGGAGCCTCCTACAGATACTCCTACCGATCTGTCTGAGTATATTAATCAAGCAAAAGCGCGCCGCCGCGCCGCGGAAGGAATCTTTGATTCACAGGAAAGTACTGCATCCAGCAATACTGCAAACCAACTTTCAGCAGAAGAGATCCGTATGGCGAATGTGCGGCGTAATCTGCAAAACCCTGGTACCAGCGGTATATTCCAAATTCTTCGCATCGGCCCGCGTACGGCGGAATTTTCATTTCGTGCTTGGACTACCGGTCAAAGCAATCCACGGTTACAGATGATTCGGGTCGAAACTGGAACAGATGGCGACATTGAACGTGCCATCATTCGTCGTATGATCCAGCTGATTCGGGAACATTACAAAGAGGATTTTAATTGGGAATCGCATCGCTTGCACCGTGTCATCGTCTTATCTGCGAGAGAGAGAGATAGCGCAGGATTGGAAGATTTCTTGATGCGTGAATTTTTCATCAGTCCAACACGTTAGATCTTGTTTAAATTACCTCAAGTAACATACTAATAACGTCGTAACTATCGAACACAGGGAACAATTTCGTTTCTCTGTGTTTTTATTGAACTGATTATGAGCCACACTTTATTATTCTACCAATTCTTCTGTGATGATAAGCGATAGTACTATTGAAGTTTCCGTTAATGACTTGCAGCTCGGCATGTACGTCAGTGACCTCGATCGTCCTTGGCTTGAAACAACTTACCCAATTCAAGGCATCCTGATTCAATCACAGCATGATATTAACGAGCTCCGGCGCTACTGCAAACATGTTTACGTGGACATCGACAGAAGCGAGCCATTCGCTGTTCAACAACACTTCTCAAGCACCCTCCACCACTCTCAGACTGTTTCAAATCAGGGCAAACCATTAGCATCGCATGAAGCGAACGCCTCATTCCATGTCACCTCCACAGCTTCAAATCGTGGCAAGTTACCAACATTGCATGAAACTAAATCGCTCGACTCACTGCTACAACGCGTTAATACCTACAGCGACATTTGCACAGCAGAACAAGAAATCCCTGCGGCCACCAAAGCGTACAATACCGTTTCTACATTATTTAGCGATATCAATTCCAACCTGGATTGCAATATTCAAATCAATATGCGCGTAGCGCATGAAGTGGTCGACACATTGCGCGAAAGCATTATCCGTAATCCCGATGCAGCATTGCTGCTAGCACAGCTTAAAACCACCGGAAAAGAACTTTATGACAATGCCATTAAAACTTCAGTACATTTGCTTGCCTTCGGCCGTCATCTCGGTTTGCCCCACAAGGAATTGACAGTTCTTGGCCTGGGTGGATTACTAATGGATATCGGCAAACAACGCCTACCTAAAGAAATCCAGGGTAAAAGAAATATATCGCTCGCACCGAATGAACGCAAGTTGATGAAACAGCACATCGCGTTTGGAGAAGAAATTATCGCGCAGCTAACTGATGCACCGGAAGAAGTCGTCAAAATTATTTTACAGCATCATGAGCGCGAGAACGGCAACGGTTATCCTTCTGGATTATACGCCAACCAATTACATCCTTATGCGCGTATGGCCGCCATTATCGATTGCTATGAGGAACTTATCTGGGGAGAATCGCGCATGCCAGGTATGAAACCTTTTCAGGCGCTAAAAGAACTTAAAGATAATGCGCATAACGGACTCAATTATATTTTGGTGGAGCAATTTTCTCAGTGCATCGGCATGTTTCCGGTAGGCAGTCTGGTTGAACTAAACAGTGGCGAAATTGCTATTGTCCTCACCCACAATCGCACGCAACGATTTCTTCCTCAAATCATGATCATCTGTGATGCCGAGAAGAAACCCTATGAGTACCCTGTAACCTTAGATCTAAGAACCGCTGGCAAAAACCCAGGAGGGGTTGCGTACGTCATCGTAGATGATCTCCCTCAGGGCGCATACGGAATTGATCCAAAGAAATATTATTTATAAACATCCAAAATCTATCATTACATTAAATCTATGACCATCCTCGCTTATCAACACTTTCTGCAACAAGCCTCACGAAGATTACATGATGAATTCCAATTGGGCCGTCACAATGCCGTAATGATCATCAACTTTGAGCGGCTAGTAGAATTGGATGGCGTCCTTGGATTTACCATTGTTGATAATATTTTGCAGCAAATTGCCCAACAATCAAAAAATGCTCTGAACCCAGGCGATCTGGTCGGCATCACCGGACGGTATCAAATAACCTGCTTACTGGTCGATTTACTTACCGATGCACATGCCATGCTGGCCGCCCATAAAATCCTACGAATCCTGACACCTCCATTTGAGCTTGATAGAAAAAATATCATCCTGGTTCCGCGTGTTGGCGTGGCAGTGAACAATGAAAGCGGTTACGCGTTAGACCAATTGATGTGTAACGCAAGCACGGCTGTGCGCCAAGCAAAACTGGAACAACTTCCGATCAAGCTCTTTGACACCGAAACGCAAGATCCGCTAATGTTCCAAATTGATCTCTGGTCAGATTTAGGCCACGCTATCGAAAATGGCGGATTGTATTTAGGGTATCAACCTCAGATCGATATTGCCAGTGGCAGGATCAAATCCACTGAAGCCTTGCTACGATGGCATCATCCACATCACGGACCGATCCGTACCGATAAATTAATCCAAGTTGCTGAAGGCACCTCGCTCATGCCCAAACTCACGCTATGGGTTTTCCATACCGCATTAAGGGAATGTTCCGAGTATCGCAGAGCAGGATTAAACGCCGGTGTTTCGATCAATTTTTCAGCTGACGACCTGCGCGACCCTGAACTTACCGAACTCGTTCTACAGGGCTTATCTCTCTGGAACGTACCGCCAGAAGATATCACCATTGAACTGACCGAAACAGCTGTTATGGACAATCAAGCAGGAACACTGGATACCTTATGTCAACTCAAGGATATGGGACTAAAACTGGCCATGGATGACTTTGGAACCGGTTATTCATCAATGGCACGCATGCTGGATTTACCTTTGGACGAAGTTAAGATTGACATGGTTTTTGTCCGGCATATGACAACACATCATAAACATGACCGGATCGTCGACTCGATGATCAATCTTGCGCACCGGTTGAATCTATCCGTAGTTGCCGAAGGCGTGGAAGATATTGCAACCTATGAACGCCTGCGCACGTTAGGGTGTGACGTGATTCAAGGTTACCTCTTTGGCAAGGCCATGCCGCTACCGGAACTCATCAGAACTAGCATCGATCAATCCCCTGCCTACCTCTTGCAGACAGCATCGCAAACAACCGCATAAGAAGAATCTCTGATCGTACTGGGATTGACAAGTTATTCAGTGTTTAGAAGCATTAGGAAATAAAAGCTGAAGCCAAGGCCGAAGTTAATTTAAGCATTCTTTTCATTTCACTTTCCCCTTTCTTAGTTGATTAAAATCTCAGACAATCCTTGCAATATATAAAATAAATTACTATTCAATTAGTTATCAACCAGAAATACCCTAAAACCATGTCATTTTTTGTAGTCAGATTTTCCAGCGCTTTTACCAAACTCATCCGCCCCAAGCACTCTAGCGCTCTAGAAATTCTGATTCTTGCCTAATCAAGCCCCGGAATCTCAAATTCATTTCGATCAATCGATAATCCGGCGCGAGTAAAAAACTCTGCACTGATTTTTGAGACAGGCACATCCTGGCATTTGAGATTGGCGATCACTTGATGGCTTCTCTCCACCGCAACGCCGTCTTTCGTTCCCCAACCCTTACCAATCGCTGCATACACAATGTAATGATGCTGCCCGTTGATAAAACGCAAGTAACCGCCGCCGCCGCCCGCAAATATCAAGGTGCGTGCCTGGATAAATTGAACAATTGGAACTGATGCGTCATTCACAGCCGGAAATGTCAGTTCAGGCATGCCAAGTGGCCCAAATCGATATTGCAGATAACCGCTGCTAGCGGAGAAATCATTCGAGGCGCAGACTGAAACTGTTTTCTCGCCCAGTGAACAGGAAAATATCACTTGCTCCTCCCCTTGGCAGTGCGATTCCGCTGCATTCACAAGAGCAGGCAAAGAAAGCAAGCCTATTAAAGTGCAAAAGCAAACAGTTGCCGTTCTCAAACCAGCAAAGCATAATAATTTTTAAAAAACTTGATGCGATCCTCCAAGCCATTGAGACCACCATTTACTTTCTTGGTTATTTTCGTCACTACCTCATCGCCGGCACCTGCATCGGCCAATGCGTTGAGTGACCGAATATCCCAGAACCATGCCGCCGACAGCAAAGGGTATTGCGATGCCACTAAGTCGGGCTTATCCAAAACATCATCGCTGACACTGTTAGCAAAAGCACTGTAGTTGTCTTTGCCAGTCAACTGAATATACCCTCTGCCACGGTATTTATAGCCCTCCTTGCTGGCTTCGTTGCCATTACCCATTCTGCCGCCATAAACTCGTGACGCTATTTTCTCTGGCTGACGCGCATAATTTTCCGCTAAATTCCCCGGAAAATACCTGGGGAAGACTTTCTTCAAGCCCGCAGCAGAATAATTCAAATTTTCTTCGCGTGCTTTAAACTCCGCACTCTCATGCGCACACTGCGCGAGAAAGTGTGCCAGTCGCAAGGATGTATTGATATTAAACTTTGCCGCACAATCAGGAATTTGATCAAGCACGGTATCTGGAACATGGGTTTTCAATCGATCTAGCGCTAACATCATTCCCCCAAAATTTTATGCAGTTAATGATTCTGCCAAAGTACAATGGATACTCAGTTACGCATTATAATCACAATTTTTAAAGCACCTGCTGAATATGGCCTCGATTAAACCGCTTCCCGAGCTGTTAATCAATCAAATCGCTGCTGGCGAAGTGGTTGAACGCCCGGCTGCTGCGCTTAAAGAAATTCTTGAAAACAGTGTTGATGCGGGTGCCAGGAGAATTACCGTACAACTTCAGCAAGGCGGCGTGAAGCAGATTCGCGTCGCTGATGACGGCGCTGGCATTGCTAAAGATGAATTGCAGTTAGCCTTGACACGCCACAGCACCAGCAAAATCAGCACACTGGAAGATTTGCATCAGATCACCAGCCTGGGCTTTCGTGGTGAGGCGTTAGCTAGCATTGCAGCGGTTTCACGCTTGACCTTGACTAGCCGTCCTGCAGAGCAAAGCCATGCCTGGCAAATTCTGGTAGAAGGTAAAACAGTCTCGCAGCCCACGCCTTCGTCATTGACACAGGGTACTACGTTGGATATCAATGATTTGTACTTCAATATTCCTGCCAGACGCAAATTTCTGAAGTCGGAAGCCACCGAATTTGCACATTGCGACGAGACCTTTAAACGCATTGCCTTATCGCAAGCGAGCATTGAATTCGTTCTACAACATAATGGCAAAGCACGGCGACATTTACGTGCAGGCGATTCAACGCAAAGAATTGCAGCGGTGTTAGGGGAAGAATTCAAACAAACCGCCGCCTGGATTGACGAACAGTCAGCCGAGATGCATTTACACGGCATGGTTGCGTTACCGGCTTATGCGCGTTCATCGCGCGATACGCAGTATTTCTTTGTCAACCATCGTTTCGTCAACGACAAGCTGATTTCTCATGCGCTGCGCGAAGCCTATCGGGATGTGCTGCATCTGGACCGGCATCCGGCTTTTGTTTTGTTTCTTGACCTCAATCCGGAAGGCGTTGATGTCAATGTACATCCGACCAAAACAGAAGTGCGTTTCCGCGAACCGCGTGCGCTGCATCAATTTATTTTTCATGCAATCAACAAAGCACTGGCTTTACCGCAAACAGAATCACAGTTTAAAGAACCAACACCAATCGCTCGATCTTACCCGGCTTATACCAAAACTGGCCAAGCTCAGGCTGGTAAGGTATCGCAACCGGTCAGCTTTTACGGCACCTTGTTTGGCACAGAAGCCCGTTCTATCCCTACAGTCCCGACTAACCTAACTCCTGCAATACCGACAGCAAGGACTGATCAATCCATCGCGGTGGAAGAAACTCAAGACAACCATCCGCTCGGTTTTGCGTTGGGGCAACTGCACGGCATTTATATTCTGGCGCAAAACGTGCGAGGACTGATAGTTGTCGACATGCATGCCGCACATGAACGGATTATGTATGAAAAACTCAAACAAGCGCTTGATCAGCACGAAATACCGAAGCAATCGTTGCTCATTCCGGTCACCTTTTATGCCGACCAGCTGAATGTCGCCGTGATCGAAGAAAACCAGGCAACCCTGGATCAACTGGGATTTGAGATTGCAGTGCTCTCGCCAACTACTGTGGCAGTGCGCGCAGTGCCAACCACACTGCAACATGCAGATATTGCACAGCTTGCGCGCGACATTCTGCACGAAATCCGCGAATACGGCGCCAGTCAGATTCTAACCGCCAAACGCAATGAAATACTAGCAACAATGGCTTGCCACGGCGCAATTCGTGCCAACCGCAAGCTGACCCTTGAAGAAATGAATGCCTTGCTGCGTGAAATGGAAATGACCGAACGCGCCAATCAATGCAACCACGGCAGACCCACGTGGTTTGAAACCAGTTTGGCTGATCTAGACAAGTTGTTTATGCGCGGAAAGTAAACAAGCCGATACTGACCCGCGAGTATTTTAGTGAATTCTTCGTCATCAAACCTCAATGCTTTGAGTTCATTGAAATCCTGCTCGCTGGAAGCGTGGGAGTCCTTGGTCAATCTAACAACAAAATCACTTCCTTGCCCCTTTGCCCAATCCGGTCGCAAGCGGTACAACTGATACTCTTATGGCCACAGCAAATTAGAACCCAAGTTGTGATACAGCTTAATAAACGTTAAGCTATCATCCAGCTGAAGAACTACTAAGTCTCCAATACCTGGGATAAATGCGATGAATGTGGACGAAACGCCTGACGCTACTCAAAAGACAATCCATCAATCTGAACAATCAGAGAGCACACGTTCTAAGGAAGAAAAAAACCGAACCTGATGCGTCCACGTCACTTGATCGCTTAATAGCTTCCATTCCAGTACAGATTAAAAACAACTGATTCTGGATTCTTGCTTACAGTTTCAATTTTATTTATTTCGTCGTGGCATTGATACGCGTCAATCTTGGCGATGCCTCATTGACGATTCCGATACCGCCGGGAATGATCTTCACTTGCATTATTTAGTTGTTTCAAATCGAACTCAACGTCTGTCGATGCCCTAGAATCTACCAAGCATTCAGCAGCTGCGGACCCTGATGACCAACTGAATAATCAGGCAGCCAAAGATACCCCCACCACTTACCCGCAATCGGTCGGCGCGTGAGTTATCAATATCGGTGGCCATGTCAATAAATGCTCAAGCAACCACCCTGATTCTTATGGTAAAGCAGTCACTTGCGAAGTCAGCGGAGGCCTGCTGGTTCCCCTTTATTTTATTATTCTTGCATTAATGGGCGGCAGTATCAGCCTGACCAGGCGGTTGCCAGAGCTGCAAAAGCAAACGGGTGTAGAACATATCGCCACAGAAAAGCAACCCAAACTCACACAATATGAGTTCCGCGAATATTTGATCTTTCAAATGGTGCAATTCATTTCAGCGCCATTTCTGGCGATTCTTGCGTACTACCTGATCGAACCGAGCAATACCACCAATGCGGTCGCTTTAGCATTCACCGCTGGATTCGCATCCGAAACGATTCTGCTGATGGTGCGATCCATCGCCAATAAAATCTCTCCGAATAGCCGTTCCGGGCCTCAATACGGCGCCATTGCCGGGGTCGTGACATTGAGCAACAAAGATGAAAGTTTCGAGAAACCGGCACAAAAAGCTGAGGTATTAATATCTGAATCACCACAAATTCATTCGATTACCGATGAGAAGGGATTCTATATCCTCGGAAATGTCCCGGTAGGTGAACATTGCATTAGCATCAAATACACAACCCAAGTTAATAATAAATTAGAAGAAAGAACAAAAAAAGACACAGTAAAAATTGAACGCGCACAGGCAATTGTTAAAAAAATGTTGTCCTCACTGCAGAAAATTCGACACAACAATAATACTGATGCATCCGCTATGATTGTTACTAAATAAGCGGTACTATTAAGCATACTGTGCTTAATACAATTATTTTGATAACAAACAAAATTGAAACATGATAAAACTATTAGCTTTAGCAATGATCCTGATTAGTACCAACGCGATGGCGGAATGGACCAAAGTAGGTGAAAGTGATCTTAGAGGCGGCTTTACTGCCTATGCCGATCTGACTTCAATTAGCAAGGTCGGCGACCGGGCTAAAATGTGGGCTTTGTTTGACTACCAAACCGTGCAGAAAAGCTCCGGTGTTGAATATTTATCGGAGATAATCCGCCGCGATTACGATTGCAAACAAAAACAAATGCGCAAGCTAGCCTACAAGTTCTTCAGCTGGAACATGGAAGGCGGCGATCTGATCCGCTCTTACAACCAGCCGCAAAAATGGGTACCGGTTCCACCCGATAGCGTCGATGAAGCAGAATGGAAGATCGCTTGTAACGATTGACTTATTGCAATAAGTTGTCAGCATGTAATCCATGTGATTAAAGCAGCAAGTGGATAATTCATGGCATCAGCAATGATTTCCTGATTTTCTGAATCAATCTCATCCGATACAATGCGTTATAACTTATGCTCTTCTTTCTGCTGCCCCTATGTTAGAGCTTACCCGGATAAATGACGTATGCCCCACCCTAAGCAGTAGCGTCCGATAACGAAATACCCAAAGCGTCAGCAATGCCTTCTCCATACGCAGGATCAGCCTTCAGGCAATGCCGGATATGGCGGACCTGAATCTCGCGCGGAGCAGCGCTGATCGAATTAGCCGTGTTTGCAAACAAGATTTGTTGTTGCGCTGGCGTCATCAGACGGAACAGAGCACCGGGTTGCGAAAAATAGTCGGCATCTTCACGATGATTCCAATGATCGGCAGCACCTTCAACCGATAGCGGCGGTTCACGAAAATCCGGCTGCTCCTGCCATTCTCCATAGCTATTGGGTTCATAACCGAGCGTCCCGCCGTGATTACCGTCAACACGCATCTGACCATCGCGGTGATAGCTGTGAAACGGGCAGCGTGGCGCATTAACGGGTATTAAATGATGATTGACACCAAGCCGGTAGCGTTGCGCATCGCCATAAGAGAAAAGACGGGCTTGCAGCATTTTATCCGGCGAGAAGCTGATACCAGGCACAACGTTAGCCGGATTAAAAGCTGATTGCTCAACCTCAGCGAAAAAATTTTCCGGATTGCGATCGAGTTCCATCATACCCACTTCGATCAGCGGAAAATCTCTGTGCGGCCATACCTTGGTCAGGTCAAACGGATTGTATGGCACTTTGGATGCATCAGCTTCCGGCATGATCTGTATGTGCAACGTCCATTTCGGGCAGTCGCCACGTTCGATGGCTTCATACAAGTCACGCTGATGACTTTCACGATCCTTGCCGATAATAGCTTCGGCTTCTGCGTCAGTCAGATTCTTAATACCTTGCTGGCTTTTGAAGTGGAATTTAACCCAGAAACGTTCGTTGTTAACGTTGATAAAACTAAAGGTGTGCGAGCCGAAACCATGCATGGTGCGATAACTGGCGGGAATACCGCGGTCAGACATGACGATGGTGATCTGATGCAGCGCTTCCGGCAATGAAGTCCAGAAATCCCAATTGTTTTTTGCGCTACGCATGTTGCTGCGCGGGTCACGCTTGACAGCATGATTCAAGTCGGGGAACTTGAGTGGGTCGCGCATGAAAAACACCGGCGTGTTATTGCCAACCATGTCCCAGTTACCTTCCTCAGTGTAAAATTTGACCGCGAAGCCGCGAATGTCGCGCTCAGCATCTGCCGCGCCCCGCTCACCGGCAACAGTGGTAAATCGCGTAAAAAGATCAGTTTTTTTGCCTATGTGCGAGAAAATTTTA
>RRZT010534229.1_pt1 | contig 10907 bp, 11 predicted proteins | sample 2165551 | NCBI WGS metagenome assembly RRZT01 (sample SAMN10456910, study PRJNA506462) | wastewater metagenome | biome: wastewater; feature: sludge; material: wastewater sludge; isolation source: wastewater sludge with Escherichia coli K12::gfp cells carrying plasmid... | place: USA: Moscow, Idaho...
ATGAAGAGAGTGAAAAGTGGTTTTTTTCGGTGGTGGATGTGGTAGGAATTTTAAGCGAGAGTGAAAACCCACGCAAATACTGGAGTGTTTTAAAAACACGCCTTAAAAACGAAGGCAGTGAGATGGCTACAAATTGTAGTCAACTGAAATTAAAAGCAGTAGATGGAAAGTCCTACCTTACTGATGTCGCGGACGCCGAACAGCTTTTACGTCTTATCCAGTCTATTCCCTCACCCAAAGCCGAGCCTTTTAAACTTTGGTTGGCTAAAGTAGGGTATGAGCGCATTCAAGATATGAGTGACCCTGCTTTAAGTGTGGATAGAGCCAGAGAGTTTTGGAAAAGTGCGGGTCGAAGCGAAAAGTGGATACAACAACGCATGATGGGGCAAGAAACACGCAATAAATTGACCGATTATTGGTCTGAAAGTGGTGTGGAAAAGCCTAGTGAATTTGCACTTTTGACAAATATCATCCATCAAGAATGGAGTGGACTGAGTGTCAAAAAACATAAAGCCATCAAAGGACTGAAATCTCAAAACCTCCGTGACCACATGAGCGAAGCCGAGCTTATCTTTACAGCACTTGCTGAACTTTCAACCCGCCAAATCGCAGAAGTTGAGGAGGCAAAGGGCTTGGAGGAAAATGCCAAAGCAGGCAAAAAAGGTGGAAGCATCGCTAAAAAAGCACGGCTTGAACTTGAAAGTAAAACAGGTAAACGTGTCGTGAGCGGTGCAAACTTTTTACCACCCAAAAAATAAAAAGTCTAAAAAAATTAAACTGGCGTGTTATATAACGCCAGTTTTAGCCCATCGGATATAAAATCTCTTTTTGTACCGTTTCTATTTCACGTAATATCTCAGCACTTAGTTTTATCTCCAATGCTTTAAAACTCACCTCAAGCTGGTTAGCATAGCGTGCTCCAATAATCGTTGAGGCAACAAAATCAAAATGCATACTCCAGCTCACCGCAAGCGTAACGGGATGCATGTCATATTTTTTAGCAATCTCTAGGTATTTAGCCGTTGCTTTAAGCGTTTTGTCATTGACAAAGCGGTGGTACATCGCTTTTTGGCGAGACTCTTTTGCGTGAAGATACTCTCCAAAACGGCTTTTTGGGTCGATAAAGGCTTGGTTGTATTTGCCACTCAAAACTCCTCCGCCAATAGGAGAGTAAGGCAGGAGTGATATCTTTTCTGTTTTACACACGGTGGAAAGCTCATCTAAAAAGCGTGGATTGAGCAGTGAAAAATTGTTTTGAATAGACTCAAAGCGAGCCAATTTTTCATACTGTGCGATGGTGTTTGATTTAGTGAGTCCATACGCTGTGTCATTGGATGTACCGATGTAACGCACTTTTCCGCTTTTAACGAGCTCATCTAAGGCTCGCATCGACTCTTCTTTAGGAATGATGGAATCGGGCCAGTGCACTTGGTAAAGGTCGATATAATCCGTCTTAAGTCGTTTTAAACTTCCCTCAACAGCTCTTTGGATATGAAAGCGATCAATCGCCGTTAAGCCATGACGAATGGGTGGCACAAACCAACCGTTTGCGGCTCCTGCAACTTTTGAGGCTAAAATGATGCTCTCCCTTGGTTTGGTTTGGAGCCATTGCCCTAAAATCTCCTCCGTTAAACCTGCATAATCGCTTCTAGGAGGTACCGGATACAATTCAGCGGTATCGTAAAAATTAATCCCTCGCTCATACGCCGTGTCTAAAATCTTAAACGATTCTGCTTTATCGCTCCAACTACCAAAACTCATCGTCCCCATACAAATCGGCGTGACACGTAAGCCACTTTTTCCAATGTAGCGGTATTCCATTTTTTCACCTTTTTTCGGTTTGCTTATGCAATTTTATCGTATAATTAAATCAAAAAAGGTTTCTGTGATGACTCATACACTTCTTTCCCCTCTTGATATGCATATCCACCTACGAGATGAAGCCATGCTAAAAACGGTAGCACCTCTTAGTGCACACACCTTTTCAGGTGGAATTATTATGCCAAACTTAGTACCACCCATTACAACAATTGAAGCGGTGGTTGCGTATAAAGAGCGTATCATCAATGCCATTGGCAATAACGTGTTTGACCCACTTATGACGCTTTTTTTTCGCGCTGATTATACGCGTGAGTTTTTAGAAAAAGCCTCTTTACATGTAAAAGCACTCAAACTTTATCCCTCAGGCATTACGACCAATTCGGAAGGTGGTGTGGCAAGCATGGATATTGAGGTTTTGCGACCTGTACTTGAAGCTATGAGTGATTTGGGACTTGTACTTTGTGTGCACGGTGAAACCAATGGTTTTGTGATGGACAGAGAAAAAGAGTTTGGTTCTATCTATGAAAGCTTGGCGCAGGCTTTTCCAAAGCTTAAAATTGTGATGGAGCACATCACCACTAAAGAGAGCGTCTCTCTTTTAGAAAAGTACGAAAATTTATACGCAACGATAACCTTGCACCATCTTTTGATAACGCTTGATGATGTCGCAGGAGGCATGCTTCAGCCACATCTGTTTTGTAAGCCCATTGCTAAGCGGTATGAAGACCGTGATGCACTTTTACATGTAAGTTTAAAAGCGCATCCCAAAGTGATGTTTGGCTCTGACTCAGCGCCACATCCGATTCATAAAAAAGAGTGCTGTGGGTGTGCCGCAGGTGTATTTACAGCTCCAATTGCATTACAAGTGTTGGTTGAGCTCTTTGAAAAACATAACGCATTAGCAAATCTTCAAGCATTTGTGAGTAACAATGCACAAACGATTTATGGCTACAAACCCCCATATAAAGAGGTTATGTTAGAAAAAAAACCGTTTGCAGTAACACACGCTTACGGTGATGTTGTCCCAATGTTTGCAAATGAAACGTTAGCATGGAGTATTGGGCGTGTCTTATAAAATTCTCATCGTAGAAGACAATGCTTTATTGGTGCAAACCTTAGAAGATTTTTTAGAAGAATCTGGGTTTACATGTAAAACAGCGATGCGTGCCAATGATGCTTTAAAGCTCTGTTATGAAGAGAAGTTTGACCTCTACTTGTTGGATGTCAAATTGCCTGATATGAGTGGTTTTGATATTTTAAAAGCACTTCGAGATGCCAAAGATGATACCCCAGCAATCTTTCTAACCTCCTTACAAGACAAAGAGAGCCTTAAAGAAGGCTTTGCGATGGGTGCGGATGATTACATTAAAAAGCCTTTTGATTTGGATGAGGTGATATGGCGCATTAATGCCCTTTTATCACGTACCAAAGGAAATATGGATATGTGGCTTAGGATTGATGAAACGTATAAACTTAACACCGCACGCAAACGTCTTTTTAAAAATGACATAGAGATGGATATTCACCTCAAAGATATTGAGCTTTTAGAGCTTTTGGTGCAAAGTAAAGGACACGTTGTTACCAAAGAGATGATTCATGAAAAGCTTTGGTGTTGCAGTGAAGAGGTCAATGAGGGTTCGATTCGTGTTTATATCAATAACCTTAAAAAGATTTTTGGAAAAGAGCGGATTGTCAATATTCGAAGCATTGGGTATCGTTTTGAAGCGTAAAGAAAAGCTTTTTTTCATCGCAAGTATTCTTTTTTTAAGTGGTGTGATAATGCTTTTAGGGATAGGAGCCATTGCTATTTGCGAATATGCGCATGAATCAAAGATGTGGCTTTTTGTAGGGTGGGGATTAGGGTGTTTGGCATTTTCGTATCTCATGGTTACCTCTCTTTTAAAGTCCAGTTTTCAAACCAATCGTTTTTTAGATGCACTGCTTAAAGATACACTGCATGAACTCAATATTCCTCTCTCCGTTATCAAAGCCAATCTTCAAATGCTTCGCACTCATGAAAACGATGAAAAAAAGCAAAAACGCTTAGAGCGCATCGCTTTGGCAAGTGATGATTTGTATGGGTTGTACCAAGAGGTGGATTACTACATTAAAAAAGAGAGAAAAGCTGATGTCAAAGAAGCATTTTTTCTTGATGAAGCTGTTTGTTCAGTGATACAAAACTATGAAGATATTGCCGCTTCGACCTTTATCTTTTATGAAGTGTTACATGTAAAGATTTTGGCAGATAAACGAGGGTTTATGAAGGTGGTTTCAAATCTGTTAAACAATGCGATTAAATACAATCGTGATCATAATCCAATTATGATTTTGCAACGAGGTAACGCTTTGGTGGTCAAAGATGAAGGCATTGGCATCGGAGAAGCAGAACTGTTTTTAATTTTTAATCGCTACTTTCAAGCCGATGTAACACAAGAGGGCTATGGAATAGGACTGAGCTTAGTGAAGGCATATTGTGACCATTTTAAAATCCCTTTGAGTATAAACTCAGCCAAAGATAAAGGAACAGAAGTAATCCTAGATCTTTCAAATCTCTTGATAAAAACATGATATAATCTAATAAAACTTGAAGCTTGGAAAACACCATGAAAAACGAAGCAAATAGGCAACTCGAAAAAGGAGAATTTTTTAAAAACTCAGCAACGTTTTTGAAAGAATTTGAGCCCATTTATGTTGAGTATCTCTCTTCATTGTGTTTAAGCTATGACAGTGCTATCAGCAAAGATGAAGCTAAGGCAATCGCTTTATCTATCTACCAAAATCTTTTCAAATGCGATATTAATATTAATGGTGTTCGAGAAGACCTTTTGATAAAAATGCGTCAAGATGGTGTGATGATAGGATTTTTGATTAGTCGGAGTATGTTTTATCTGATAGAAAATTATATTGATTTTACTAAAAAAAGAGGAATCGCTCCTCAGGTTGAACTCTTGATTAGTTGTATCAGTCGTTTTATTAATATTATTGAAGGTGAAGTCTCGACAAAATTGAGTGCTTCAATCGGAGAGTTTGATGTTCAGTTCAACCAACTTCCTGTTGTTTCACATACCATTATTGAAACATTTCAACAGATAAAAGATGAAGGTAAACGTGTCCAGTTTTTAAACCTTTATCAAGGGGTTCCGATTAGTTGTAGTGCTGATATCATTGCGATTGAGGGAGAAAGTGTGACCTTTAAAACGGAGCGCTTGCAAGAGATTGCAATGAAGCTTGATGGACAAGCATTTATCATCAAAGATGATCATTTTTCCAAGCATATTAAAGCTGATATTGTTTACAGTAATTTTATAACAAACACTGTCACGCTTAATAATTTTATCTACCTGCTCAACATGCCTGCGCTTCAACGAGAATCCGTTCGTGTACATCCTAATATTGTTGCGACGGTGTATCTGCACCAATTTGGCGGTTGTGAAACCAGTGGTCGCTTATATGACTTATCGATGCATGGATTGGGAGTATTGAGTAGCCAAAATAATGGTATTTTTCCAGGAGCTAAAGTGTTTGTTAGCTTTGATTTAAGTACAGCGCAAGAAGAGAGTGCTGATAAAATTGAGGTAGAAGCCGAAGTGATTAACATTATCCAGTACAAAGATAGCTATCGATATTGTATGCGCATATTTCCTGATATTCAAACGAGTGAAAAAATTGTGCACTATATCAATCAAAGAGAAAAAGAAATCATCCAAAATCTTGAAGACGAACTTAAAGAGTACATCATTTAAAAAAATAAAAAAAGGGGGGGATGTCTTTACATCCCTCCTTGTTTTTTCATCTTCATTTCGATTTTATGTCCAAGAGCTGTGAGTAAGAAGGTTATTACAAAATACATAGCAGCAATAATAAGCCATGTTTCAAAAGGCGAAAAGGTGTTGGCAACGATTTCTCGTCCAACTTTGGTAAGGTCTGTAATGGAGATAACAGAAACCAAAGAAGAGTCTTTTACAAGCGCAATCATCTCACCAACCAATGTCGGTAATGCTCGTTTTAGCGCTTGAGGCATAACGATGTAGACCATGGTTTGGAAATAGTTCATTCCTAATGATTTGGCTGCTTCATACTGACCTTTATCAATGGATTGGATAGCCCCGCGTAAAACTTCAGCAATATAAGCCCCAAAAAAGAGACCTAATGAGATAGCACCTGCTAAAAAGCGTTCTAATTCAAAAATAGTTGCGATGATAAAGTAGAAAATAAAAATTTGAACCAGAAGAGGTGTCCCTCGGATAATAGCAATATAAACCGTTGCAATATCTTTTAAAAATTGGTAGCTTGAAATACGCATCAGTGCGAGTAAAAAGCCTATACTAAAAGCCAAAATGGCAGAAAGCCCAGAGATTTGTAGGGTTACAATGAGCCCTTCAACCAGTGGTCCCATTTGCATATACGTTTTTTGAGCGATGGCATCGTGTTCATAAACACTATCACCATGTTTGACTAAAAGAGAAAAACCTTTGTCGATTTCAATCTCTTTACTGTCTTCTCGTCCTTCAAGAACAAGACGTGTACCACTTAGTTGAATGGTTCCATCAAAAGGAGCATTGAGCGTATCTATTTTTTCATAGGCAAAGTATTTTGGAACGCTTGTCCACTTCCAAATATAGTTCATATTGGAAGCTGCTGTAAAGAGTAAGTAGCCTATTGCAAGATAAAAAGCAATGGCCACAGCGTGGCCAAATGCTTTATTTTGCAAAAGATGTTGTTTTTCTTTTGCCACGACTTAGAGTACCTTTTTCTGCCATGCAGTATCGTTAAACCATCTGTCGTAAACTTTTTGGTAAGTACCATCGTTTTTCGCTTGGTTTAAGAAGTTATTGAGCCAGTTAAGAAAATCTGGATCACCCTTTCTAACCGCCCAACCGAGTGGTTCATAGGTGAGTTCTTGATCCATGTGAACCAATTTATCTTTGCCTTTTTCAGCAAAGAAGATTGCATTGTAAGGTTTGTCATACACTAAGCCGTCTGCATTACCATTGAGAACTTCTTGTGCTGCATCTGCTTCGGTTTCAAAGGTTCTGATTTTTGCTTTTTTAAACATTTTACGGGTTGCGATTTCACCTGTAACACCTAATTTTGTTACGATGGTGTACTCAGGTTTGTCTAAATCACTCCATTTCTTACCCGCATGTTTTTTATGCGCAAGGATGGTTTGACCAACACTGATGTAAGGGTCTGCAAAGTTGATTTTGAGGTTTCTTTCTTGAGTAATAGTCATACCTGACATGATAATGTCATATTTACCCGTGAGTAAGCCTGCGATGATACCATCCCAAGCGGTAGGAACAAGCTGGAGTTTTACACCCATTGCCTTTGCCATTTCGTTTGCCATATCAACGTCAAAACCGATGATATTGCCTTGTTTGTCTTTCATCTCAAAAGGCATGTAACCAGGCTCTAAACCTACTGTTAAAACACCTTTTTGAACAATGCTGTTCAAGGTTGATTTTTGCCATAGGTTGATATCATCAGCCATAGCGTTAATGCCTAGCATCACAAGTAATGCAGCTAAAAACTTTTTCATTCAGACTCCTTATAAAGTTTGGTTTTTTAATGTGTTAATACTTCTTGTAAAAATTTCTGTGCTCGTACTGTTTTAGGATTAGCGAAGAACTCTTCAGGAGAAGCTTCTTCAATAATACTTCCCTCATCCATGAAAATAACACGGTTACACACTTCTTTAGCAAAGCCCATTTCATGTGTGACACAAATAATCGTGTAATTCTCGTGTGCGAGTTCTCTCATAACATCCAAAACCCCTCCAATCATCTCAGGATCAAGCGCAGAGGTAGGCTCATCAAAGAGAATAATTTTAGGTTTCATAGCAAGAGTTCGAGCAATGGCAACGCGTTGTTTTTGCCCACCGCTTAGTTCATTGGGATAGCCCTCAGCTTTATGGACAAGTCCAACACGCTCCAATAACTTTAATGCGGCTTCATTGGCATCATGTTTAGACATTCTTTTGACTTTTTGTTGTGCAATCGTGATGTTCTCTAAAATAGTAAGGTGTGGAAAGAGGTTAAAGTGTTGGAAAACCATGCCTGTTTCAGCTCGGACTTGATTGATATCCACTTTTTTTGAATAAAGGTTGTAGCCATCAACGGTAATCTCTCCGCTGTCAATCTCTTCAAGTCGATTGATGCAACGAATAAGTGTAGACTTACCGCTACCGCTAGGACCACAAATAACGACAATTTCACCTTCATTGACGGAGAAATTGATATTTTTTAAAACATGAAAATCTCCATAATATTTGTCAACATTTTCCATGCGTACGATGGGTTGGCTCATTAAAACCTTTCAGAATATGACGTAAGCCATAATTGTAGCAGTCCAATATAAAAGTAAGATAAAGGAATTTAAAAAAGCTTAAGGATACATCAAGGAATAAAGGATTGTAGCGGCTTTCGTTACAGGATGGAACGTTTTGTCATGATAAACATCTTTTATGAAAGAGAAGTGGTTATTTTTTCTTTGTTTTAAAAGTATATTTTCTGATTTCATTGTGCTAAAATGCCACGTTTTGATATTTAAAGATTTTTAGAAGGAAATTGCTCAGATGCACCACAAATTAAAAGAGATAGGCGCTGATTTTTTATTACTTTTAGTCGCTGTCGCATGGGGAAGTACATTTTTTATCGTTCAAGATGCGGTTGGTCAAACACCTGTTTATACATTTTTATTTTGGCGTTTTTTTCTAGCGGCTCTTTTAATGACGTTGATTTCGTACAAACATCTCAAATTCCTTGATAAACAAGTTCTTAAAGCAGGTGGTGTTCTTGGACTATTTATGTTCTTAGGCTATGCTTTTCAGACCTTTGCCTTGACCTATACTTACTCTTCAACTGTAGGATTTATCACGGGTTTGAGTGTGATTGTTGTTCCTTTTGCCTCCTATCTTATTTTTAGACATAAAGCATCAATTTACTCTGTTTTAGGAGCACTTATTGCTGCGATGGGGCTTTATTATTTGACACTTAATAGTGAGATAGGTTTTTCATTAGGAGAGTTTTATGCTTTTGTGTGCGCGATGATGTTTGCGTTGCATATTGTTTTTACGGATCATCTTTCCAAGCGACACAATATCTTTTTATTGGTGTGTATTCAGTTTTTTACCGTTGCTTTTTGTTCTGCACTGGGTGGTTGGGCGATGGAGGGAACGATTATGCCTGCAAAGGTGGATGAATTGTTGATTAATGCGATTGTGATTACGGTTTTATTTGCGACAATTTTTGCCTTTTGGGTACAAACCGCCATGCAACGTTTTACAACTGCAGCCAAAACAGCCATTATTTTTACGATGGAGCCTGTGAGTGCGGGGATCTTTGGATACTTTTTTGCGGGTGAGTTGCTGAGCATCGTACAACTCTTTGGCGCAGGGCTTATTTTAAGTGGAATGTTATTGGCCGAAGTGGGCTCTTACATCGCACTGTGGCTTTTTAAACGTAAACATTCCCATCAATAGCGATGAAAAAATCGCCCGATTAAAAACTGTATGAAAAAAGTCGTGGTGGCAACAAGGATGATACTTGCCCCACTGCTCACATCAAATGCGTATGAGATGCCAAGCCCAATAAAGCAAAAAAGCGCTGAAAGTAGGGATGAAAGTGCCATCATGGCACCCATAGAGTTGGTGAGTTTCTCCGCAATATAAGGGGGAATTGTAAGCAAGGCAATCACTAAAATAAGCCCAACCGCACGAATAATAATAACTACACCAAGAGCAATGAGTGCAACCAGTGCAAAATAAAGCAACGTGACATTAACACCTCGAAGTTTGGCAAACTGCGCATCAAAACTCATGGCTAAAAGTTGTTTGTAAAAAAGTACAGTAAAGACAACAGTTAAGAGTAAAACTCCACTCATGCCTATCATGTCTTCAAGTGAAACCGATAAAATAGCCCCAAAAAGATAACTCATCAAATCAACATTGTATCCAGGCGTCAAATCGCTCATAATAATGCCTAATGCCATTCCAAATGCCCACAATACTCCAATTAAAGAGTCCAACCGTGTACTGTTCTTGTGCGTAATCATCGCAATGATAAGTCCTAAAAAAAGAGCAAAAACAGAAGCGCCCAACATTGGAGCAATACCAAAATAAAGCGCGAGTCCAATACCACCATAAGAGCCATGTGCGATACCTCCAGCGATAAACACCATACGATTAATCACGATGAGTGTGCCTATGATACCGCATATAAGGCTAACAATTAGAGATGTTATGAGGGCATTTTGCATAAAATCGTATTGAAAGACGTCTAACATCGTGGCTCTTTAGGGTGAAGATGATTGCAACGCGTTGCGCTGATGAGTTCTATAGGACACAAATGTTCACTAGGTGAATCAGAAAACTTCAAAGATTCTTGTTTGGGAACATCGTGAAGATAGAGTGTTTTGTTAACATGAATGACTTTTGTGGCGTAGTTTAAAGCGACATTGACATCATGGCTAATAATGACGATGCCAACAGTATGATTAAGCTGTTTTAAGAGTTTAAAAATTTCAATTTGCCCTGCGGTATCAATACTTGCGGTTGGTTCATCTAAAAAGAGAATTTCCGCTTCGCTTGCCAGTGCACGAGCGACAAAAACTCTTTGGCGTTGACCTCCCGAGAGTGCGTGTAATTTTTGATTTTCATAAGAGAGCATGCCTACTTTGTCAAGCATTTCTCGAGCGATGGTTTTATCTTCGTTTGAATAGGTCGAAAAGGCTTTTGACTTCGAAAGTCTTCCCATCAAAACAACATCAAGCACTTTAATGGGAAAGTCTTTGTTTGCTAACGTATCTTGTGGAACATAGGCAATACGATGGCTTACATGTAAAGGCGTTTCTCCAAAAAGCGTGATGCTTCCAGACGAGGGTTCAAGCAGTCCTATCATCATCTTAAGCAAGGTACTTTTTCCACCACCATTGGGCCCAATGATAGAGAGAAAATCACGTTTTGAATATTCAAACGAGATAGCATCCAGGATGAGTGTGTTGTCGTAGTAAAACGAAGCATTTTTAATTTCTAGGTCATTTTTCATAAAGTAAATTATAGCATGAAAAGGAGTTTAATAAAACTTTGG
>RRZT011745420.1_pt1 | contig 10907 bp, 8 predicted proteins | sample 2165551 | NCBI WGS metagenome assembly RRZT01 (sample SAMN10456910, study PRJNA506462) | wastewater metagenome | biome: wastewater; feature: sludge; material: wastewater sludge; isolation source: wastewater sludge with Escherichia coli K12::gfp cells carrying plasmid... | place: USA: Moscow, Idaho ...
AAGCGACTCAATCATCAAACAGCCAATTCGATAAACTGAATCAGCAGTTAAATCACTATCAAGCCTTACAAGCTAAATACTTCACAGCACATAGCAGTGTAAGAGATACACAAGTAGGCTATTGGTTCCAGCTCAATGACCACCCAGAATTAGACAGAAACCATAGAGGTAGTGATAAAGAGTTTTTAATCCTGAATAAGCATTTTTACAATCAAAATAACTTCCCTAAGGATCTTCAAGAACATATTGAACGATTGCTCCATTTAAGCCATTGGAAAATGAGCGAAGCTCACAATGAAGAACGTCAAACCAATGAATTAATCGTGATACGCCGCAATATAGCACTTGTTCCTGAATATGATCCTTTACTACATCGCCCACCTGCTCATGTACAACGTGCAAAAGTCGTGGGCAATAATGATGCAGAAGAAATTCATGTCGATGAATGGGGACGTATTAAAGTCCGCTTTTTATTTACACGTATTGAAGACCATACCCACGATGGCGGTTCAGGTTCCAATGACAATGATACCGACTCAGCTTGGGTGGATGTACTGACGCCTTGGGCCGGTGAAGGCTATGGCGCACGATTTTTACCCCGTATCGGTGAAATTGTTGTTATCGATTTTTTTGACGGCAATATAGATCGCCCTTTTGTCACAGGTCGTATTCATGAAGCTGAACGTTCACCGACCAAATTTGATATAAAAGGGCAACTTCCTGATACCAAAAAACTGAGTGGTATCCGTTCAAAAGAGGTTGCTGGTAAAGGGTTTAATCAACTTCGCTTTGATGATACAACAGGGCAAATTAGTACGCAGTTGCATAGTAGTCATGGTGCCAGTCAACTTAATTTAGGAAATCTTAGTCATCCTAAAGAACAAGCGATGAGTGATGGCCGTGGTGAAGGGTTTGAACTAAGAACGGATCATTCTGGTGTAATCAGAAGTAAGGGATTATACATTTCAACTTTTGTACAAGATCAAGCTAAAGATAGTCAGTTAGAGTCAAAAGCAGCGATTGGTAATTTTTCAGAAAGTTTACAAAGTATGAAGGCATTATCCGAATATGCTGTAAAACAAAAAGCAGATGCTGCTGATATGCTCAAGAATATTGACCATTATATCCAGACGATTGAAGCTCAGTGGTCTAATTTGAAGGCCACTAAAGATGCATTAATGTTATTAGCATCTCCAGAAAGTATCGCCTTAGTTTCTGGAAAAGATATACATTTGAATGCTTTGAATAGTGTAACTGTAGGTGCTGGTCAATCCGTAAATATCAGCACAGACGAAAATTTTGCACTTAATGCAAAGAAAAAAGTAAGTTTATTCGCGGGTCAAGAGGATCTAAAACTCTACGCGGCTAAGGGTAAACTTGATATACAAGCTCAAGATAATATTTTAGAAGCTGCTGCTCGACTAGATATTAAAATTACTTCATCGGAAGGAAAGGTGGAGATTAGTAGTCCTGTGGAAATTGTTTTAAAAGCAAAAAATAGTGCGTTAAGAATAGATGGTGAAGGCGTAACGGTAATAACACCAGGAAAATTTACATCAAAAGCTGGACAACATATTTTTACATCTGGGGCATCCGAATCACCAGTATTGCCTATTTTTCCAAATAATATTTGTTGGGAGTGTCTTGCTAGACGTGCTGCACAACGCGGTGCTTTTATAAATAAGGGAGATGGTCTCTAAAATGAAAACGCCTACTCATCAAATGGAAGTTCTTTTTAAAACTTTTGAGAAATATTCTCTAGCGGAAATTGGTTTAAATGTTTTTGCTATAGCGGATGCAGCTCAAGATAAACGTTTCCTTAGTACTCTAGAACATTTGCGACAAAAATGTTTATTAAAAGAAGCTAGTGGTGAAAAAGCCAAAGAAATTTCGCCTCATTTACTTCAACTTCCACGAGATTTTATTTCTGTTGAATGGGATTGGATTCGTAAAAATATTGCTGGCACAGCCAAAATGACGATTGTCATTAGTCCACTATCATTCGATTACTTATATAAGCACTTACGCCAATTTCTAGATGTAGAATTTGAAGGCGGTTTGGAAATGATGTTGGCCTTTTGGGATCCAGTGATTCTGGCACCGTTATTAGGTCATAAACAAGATACAACATTATATGTTTCAGGACCAATATTACAGTCTGATCAAATTAAAAGTTTACTTCAACCGATTCAAAGTTGGTGGTATTGGGATAGATTGGGGAAGATACACGGAGTATTTGGCTTAAATGAACGTGTAGAAATACTTCCTATAATAGAATCACCCTTAAAGTTTACAGTTGAACAAGAAGAAATGATGGTGGAGGCAACTTTTCCAGATAATCTGATCTATTACTTAAAGCTCAACAACTCATTTTTAGTAGATAAAATTGATGATTATGAGTTATATCAATTTGTAATTAATACTATACCTGAAGCTCGAAATTATCACTTATCAGGCACACGTGATATTTTAAATTTCATTTGTTTAAAATTAATTTATAAAGAAAATTTTAGTAGTGATATGAAAATTAAAATTCAGCTCGATAACTTAAAAGATAAAAAAGTTTCGATGGATGAAGTAATGGCATTAATCGTTGGCAAAGCCAGCTAACTAATTTCTATTGAAGATATAAGGATAACTCGATGAATTTGAAAAAATTACTATTATTACCAATCAGTTTAGCATTGAGTGCTGCTAGCTGTGCGGGTATAGGACCCAATACAACTTATTATATGGGGACAACTTCTTTTCATTATGATCCTTCATATAGTCCTTATATGGTAAAAATTAATGGAAGTGAAGTTGGTGGTGGTGGTGGTGGTATGAATACCTCACCAGTAAAAGTAGGGCTTCAGACTGTAACATGGAAAGATGCAAAAACTGGTGAGTTACACTCGGCTAAGAATGAAGTAGTTCTCACTAAAGACCAATTAAAAGATATGAAATATTTGGCAGCGCATTTATATCCCGATGATACTGTAGAAATTACTACGTCTAACAACTGGCCTAATCAAACAGATAGAGGCTTAGAATGGCTAAATAAACTCAAAAATAAAAAATAGTAATATGGAAACTTTATGTTTACTAAGACAGTTATACAACGCACGTTAGAAACGAATAGTGATGTTCCTAATGATCAGCCTACAGCTAAACAAGATTGTTCTGATGTTGTGCATATATCGGTTTATTTCGATGGTACAGGTAATAATAAAGATGCTGATGAGGAAAAGAAGAAATGGTCCAACCCTGCGCGATTATGGCGTACAGCTAATCAATATATTGTAGATAGTAAAATTAATAACTCTGGTGCTAATTATGCAATATATGTATCAGGTGTAGGAACTAAATTTAATGCCGAACTGAATATATTTCAACGTGCAATCTCAGTACTTCAGGACCATACTGGTTTGGGCTTAGGAGTTGGGACAGGCGGAACTAGGCGTTTAGATTATGGTGAAGATCAACTGAATGACGCTTTAAAACAAGTCATGATATTTAATGCAAAAAAAGCAGAAATAGATGTTGAGAAATATGCAAATGCAAAAAAAAGTTACAGTTTTTCTGAAGTAGAAAAAAGTTTAAGCCAACATCGATTAATTAAAAAAATTAATATTTCGACTTTTGGATTTTCTCGTGGTGCTGCTTTAGCACGTGCTTTTACTAATCAATTTATGTGGGAGTGTGAACCTGACTGCGATGGTTTAACTTATGGAAATGGAAAGTATCCAATAGAATTTAAATTTATGGGTATCTTTGACACCGTAGCATCTTTTGGCTTACCTGCTGCAAATTTAAATAATAATTTAACGTTTAAAGGCCGAGATATGGTGATTGATGCGCGTGTAAAAATGTGTGTACATCATATTGCTGGCAATGAATTACGCTTTGCTTTTCCAGTAGATTTGATCCATAAAGAAGATGGTAAAATTGCAAACTCGAATTGGAAGGAAATTGTTTACCCAGGCATGCATTCAGACGTTGGGGGGGGATATACGCCGGGTAGTCAAAATATCAATGATAACTATGCTCGGATCCCACTTAAAGACATGTTGGCTGAAGCTGTAACTGCTGGGGTGAGAATGTATGATTATGATCAATTAAAAGAAAAATATGGTGCTTTATTTGCTGAGCAATTTGAAATTCAACAAGATACTCAGCGTTTATATAATGCAGTAACTGCCGCAATACAACCGCAACAAAAAATTCAGGACACTATCATTGCTACAATGAAAGTATATTATGGTGCTTATGGCACTTTAGCTAGAGCTAATGTAGCTTCTATTAGTCAACAAGCACGTAAAAATAATAAGATCCGTGAATTTATACCTATTGGGCCGTCAGATATGGCCACAGAAATAGGACGTTTACAGAAGCTAAAAAATCTAACAGCACCAAGCACAACAGGCGGAATTAATATCTTTAGAATATTATCACCTGTTTCAAAAGCTTATGAGTTTTTATTAGGTGTAGATGATTGGGAATTTGAAAGTTGGGAAAGTAAAGTTAGCGAAGATATTACAGACTTCTATCAAAATTATATTCACGATTCCAAATATGGTTTCATAAGTAATGCTGAGCCTTTCAGTTATTTCCGTCAAAGAACGATCTATGAATCTCGTCGTAGTGGAAAGGGGCAAGAAATAGATAAAAAAGTGTCTGAGGATAGGGAAGTTTGTAGTGTTGTAAATCAAGAAGTAACTCAAGAAGAGCTTTTTGACTCATATAAACAGGCGCAACAAAATGATGAATTATTAGCAAGTAGTTCCTAAACTATTTCTATAATTAACATAATACACCTTATGCGAAATGTGATTTTTTATTTCATATAAATCATAGCTTTATCGTATAGAGAAAAGCCCAATCACCACCGATTGGGCTTTTTTGTTGATTCTTCATGTTCCACGATCAATATCTGAGCAATGTTCCACGGTTTTAATAAGCTCTGGTTAACAATCACTTGCTTTGCTCTTGGGCTTTTTGGCGCTGATCCTTCTCCTTTTTAAAGGCTCGTTGATCCATAATGCTGGCTATAATCATGATAGGAATCCCGATAAATAGAAATGCAATGCCTTGTAGGATCTCTTTCAGTTTTTTCATACGTAATGCTCCTTGGAGAGCTTAGTCCTCATTAAATACCGCATTCAGTACACGACCAAATAAACTACGTTTTTTTCTTGTCTCATGATGTGTCTTTGATGTGTTTCGTGGTGCTTCACTGGTATGTCTCGTTACTGTGTCATGAGATAATGAATTTGGCTCTATGCTTTTATTTTCAATGCTTTCACTTGAGTCATCATTGTTGTCGCAAGGTGTTTCATTGAAATGTCTCTTTGGTGTGTCATGAGACATTTTTTCTTCTGACTCTTTATGTCCTAACAATAATTGGAAGCGGTCTATTTGGTCTAAATAACGTTTTTCTCTATCCTTGTATGATTCAATCTCCTTTCTCATGAAGTCAACCAACTGACGCAAATCCGCATCATCTTTAGGTTCGTCTATTACTTGGTTTTTCTCATGCTTTTTTATTGGTTCTCCAAAGCAGCGAATGACTTCTGCAATGTCAAAAAGACCATCAGCACTTCGAGATATACGTCCTTCTTTGATAGCTCTGTATAGTGTAGAACGGCTGACGTTAAAGCGGTTGGATACTTCACTTAGCGATAACTTAGCCATTTACCGTGTCCCTTTTATTTGATGGCATGTATCCCACTTTCTTGAGGTGTGGGTATAGTTCTTTGATGCGCTCAGGATCTTGTAGCATCTCAGCAATACGTACAGCAAACTGTTGGTAGCTTTCTGTACCTTGAGAATATTTCCCCATTTCAGGTAATTCTGAAAGCTTATTAGCAAACATATGACGTTGAGCATCCGTCATTTTTGACAAAAGATCTAATGCGTTTAGATTTCTTTGATTTTCTAAAGACTGAATTCTATTTTTCTTTTGTTTAAACATGAAAGAAAATCCAGAAATAGCTCTACCAGTTTTATACTGCTCATATTCCACATTTATATCAGTTGATTCATTAATTTGCTTTATTGCTGGCTCTAATACACGGTTTTTAAAGTTAATCATTTTTTGATATTCATTAATTTCTAAACCTAATTGATCTCTAAAGTCAGATAAAGAAATAATAGGAGTTTTTCCTATTTCTCGCCAAGCAATTAAAAACTCATATAAGCGAATAGCATACTTACTAGTAAGTTGGGAGACCTGTTTTAGTTGATAACTAGTAAAGTGTTTCTCTAATCGTGTAATTAAAGGAACAACATCAGGAGCAAATGTAACTTCTAGTATTGCTAAATCATCAACATATGCAATTCTGCTTACCCAGCGTGATTTGACTACAATTTCTTTGTTGCTCTCTTTATGAGTTTCTTTAAAAGAAAATTTTCTTTCGAATAGGTTATTAACCGCATTTTTTAAAGCGCTATAAGCAGCTTCTTTAGTTACATCAAAACGAGATGAATAGTCAGAGGCATGTATTTCTAATTTACTGTCTGATGAAATTCCTTGCCCTGTTTCTCTTGCTCTAATTATTGATAAAAGTATTAATCTTTGTTCTGTAACTTCAAGATTATAGCTTGCATTAATTAAGATATTATCTTTTACAACTAAGTCATTCTTCATGAGACTACATAAAATATTAGTGTTGTTAAGACTACATTATCAGTCAATGTAGTTAAAAGCAAAGAAATTGTAGTCTTATGGCAAAGAAATTGTAGTCTTATAACAGCTGAAACCCTTTAAAATAAAGGCTTTCAGCATGTCTAAAAGCATTAAAAACTTTAAAAATAATTAAAAGCCCAGATCATGAAAAATTGCCCTTGGTTTTCGCTACGCTCAAACTCTATTGAATCTCGCTATCGCTCGATTCTGAGGGGCAATTTTTTAGTAAATACCTTCAATAATTTAAAAAACAAAAGAAACAAAGAAACTCGGAATTCGCTTCGCTCATAAGTCTTTTATGCTCGCTACGCTCGGTATAGGAGCATATTTCTACATGTGATTTACGCCTTTTTGGATTTCACAGCCTAAAAAAGCTGTTTTTCAAGGGGTCTAGGCGCGACTTTTCGTTGTGTCACTCGTAGACACTCGCTAAGCAAACTATTGATTATTAATAATTATATTTTTATTCATGGACATGAAAAATGATGTCCATTAAATATCGGAAAATGTCATTGTATTAGAGTGATCCATATCGGAGAATGTCTGTTTTCATTTCTGGATTTTAATATTTTGAATAGTCTAGAAGTATGAAAACTGGTTTTTTGAAGTAAAAAGACTAAAAGCTCTTAATTCTGAAGCAAAAAGCAGACATGAAATACTGTAGCTAATCTCACTCGGAAAATGTCATTGTATAAGGCTGTAAGCCTTATAATGTAAGGGTTATAGAACTTTAAATAATCAATAAATTTTGTTTTGCTCAAAAGATCGTAGTGATGACTTTTGATTCCCTGTTTTAACAATAGAAAAAGAATGCCCTTATTTGGCTTTATTTGACGATTTAAGCCAATTTTTTAATTTTCCTGCATATCCCCTGAACTTTTTTAAAAGAAGGCTTTCTGTGCGATCTGGCGGCTTTTTAGGGGCGCTTTAATCCTAGACCTACACGGATAGGCGAATTGAAATACTTTTCTTCGGTTTCCTTTTGGACTGCTGCCCGATATTCAGGTGAACCAAAAACATAATCCTTCGTATTGCTATCAGGTTTGATCGGATCTTTTTTACTTTCCTGATGCGGCTTTGGAGCAGGAGATGTTTCGACCTGTTTTTTTACTTTGGACGTAGCGGCATTTTTATACCGTGCCAGATAGACCGAAAATTGGTTGACGCTCAAAATCAGCCCATATTCTTTTTCTAAAATTGCGGTCACTTCTTCGTAAGAATAACCCTGTTCTCTAAGTTCAAAAATCTGGGGTAAAAGGCGGATAAAGGCTTTAGATTTGATTTTGGGCAGCATGACTTTAAATTTCAGTGGAATAACTCATTTTGATATTAAATTGTTAGTATTTTTATTGCAAGTTGATAGTTTTTCAGTAGTAAATTCCTGATTTTGATACCTAATTGATATCCTTTTGATAACTTTTTGATAGTAAATTGATAGTAAGTTGATATGTACGCCCTTTTGGCTGTTTTTCTCTCTAAATTCTGCTCAAAATTTAAGAGGGATTTTTGACGATTTTTAGATATACACCATACGCACATAGTCATGATGCAAAAAAATAATAATATTTTTATTTAAAATCAAAAAGATAAATCAATAATTTTGTTAAAAAATCAAATAAAAGCAACAAAAAAATGTTTGCGAATGTGTACAATTGATAGGTAAAAGACTGAAATTTATATGTAATTTTGATTACAACTTGAAAACATTGAGATATAACTCCGCCTGATAAAAAGTAGCAGATTTCTGTGCAGTACTTTGTGCTGTTTCTCTCATTTTTTGTTTAATGATTTTGGGCACAAAGTTGCCCGACTTTAGGTTTAGGCTAAAGCCTAAACCTAAAATATCGAGCTATTTATTTTGATGTTATCTACTGTGTAATTGGCTTAATTAAAGGAAAAAATATGAGTATTTTTTTGATCCGTCATGCTGAAAGTGAAGCCAATATCAATGGGAAAACGCTGTCACATGCTTCGATTGCTTTGAGTGAAAATGGGCATACACAAGCCAAAGAATTATGCTCAAAATTACCTAAAATTGATCATGTGATTGTCTCTGAATATTTGCGGACACATCAAACAGCAGCACCCATATTAGAAAAATATGACCTCAACTTTGAAGTTGATGAGCATTTACATGAGTTCAGTTATTTGTCTGAACGCAAGTGTACCAATACCAATCTGAATGATCGTAAGATATGGGTTAATGCATACTGGGAGAAAATGGATTGTCAGCATAGAGATGCTGATGATGCAGAGTCTTTTGAGGATATTTATCTTCGGGTTCAGGCTTTTCAGGAAAAGTTAAAGACCTTGGCTCCTCGTTATGCGGAAAAGAATTTGGCTGTGTTCAGTCATGGTCAGTTTTTACAGCTTTTGATGATGCAGATTCAGCAGCCAAGACCACTGACAAAAGAATTGATGCAACAGTTTAGATCCGAATTGGTTCGCCAGCCGATTAAAAATACTGAGGTTTTCACTTACTTAACAGAATTTCGTATATGAGATTTTATGTTAAATACGGATAGATTTAGAAAATCTATCCGTAAAAATAAATTAAACTAGATCACCATCTTGTCTAAGTATTTCTAATGAAGACATAGCCATACTATAAGTAATATTTAGAAATTGTTCGTTTGTATACTCACGAAGCTGAGCATAGATTGATGTGACTTGAAGCATAACTGAATGAGTTCCAAAATGAATGTATTTATTTTCACAATAATTTTGGTTAATTGGTAATCCATAATTTGCCGCATTAACTCTATCAATCCTGTTTAGTGCAGCATCGTTAGGGGAAATTTTAATACTTCCTCCATTGAGCCATTGAAAGGTTTCTTCCATTACCGCAAAATTAGATCCTTTTAGAAAAACTATATAGGGAAAATATCTTTCTCCCAGCATATAATTTTTAAGCTCTTGAATATTCTTGTGTACCCTTTCTATAGCATTTCCAGCAGGCATAACATATTGAGCTTTCTCAACCATTTTATCAGTGCGATTTCCCGCTAAAATATTCGCAACATCATTACCTTGATGTTTAGCCTCACTGACTAATATCACTCTCCAATTTCCATATTTATCCTGTACTTCTAATATTCCCCCATCTGGTTGTATATTAGCTGTAGCTACGAATAGTTGCTGTCCTAAAGATCTATCTAACTTATTCATTACTGAGTGTATTTCAGATTTTTGTAATGTTTTTCTAATCCTGAAATTAAGCTGAGGGAATTGTTCCATCAGCATTTCTTGAACTAATATAGTTGCTTGTTTTGTTGATAAATCATGAGATCTTGCATCTAATCCGAAAATGCCAGATACCCCTCCTGCTTGTGTGTGCTGTTGAGATAGACGGCTAACTTGCCCTTTCCCCTCATATGTAATTTTAGTCATATAGTACTATCTTTAAAGTAAATCAAAGATTCGTAATATATCTGAAATTAAAGGGTTATGAGATAAGATTAATATATGGGGAAAGCTGTCAAAAAATATTGACAGCTTTTCATTGAATTTTTATTGCTCAACAGTTTTTAAAAAATCATCGAGAGTTATAGAGTTTTTATGTAATGTATATTTGTTCGAAACTAAATCATTTGGCATTTTTTCCAAATGTAAATTTAAGTATTCAAGAGTTTTTGGATCTGAATCCACTAGTATCGAATGGCGGTTCTCTTCAATACATACTCTGCCTGTTGTACCAGAGCCTGCAAAAAAATCTAAGACCACAGATCCTTCATATGATAATGATTTTACAAAGCGACGAATTATTTCTAAAGGCTTCTGAGTTGGATGACCTACTCGTTCTGAAGAGTTTCCATTTAGTCTGCCAATTTCCCAAACATTTGTTGGGTTTTTACCTTTTTCTACATTTTCAGGGTTTAGACGCTTATCTTTTAACGCTAATTTTTTAGATTCTTCATCATATGGAACACGGACAGGATCTAAATCAAAGAAATAGTCTTTTGTTTTTGATAGCCAAACAGCTTCCTCATGTCGATTCGCAAAAAATCTGTGGGCACTCATACCATTTTTATAGTACCAAATGACTAAATTAGTGAAGCGTAACTTGGTATTATGTCGAGTGTAGTGTAGAACCTCTAAAAGATCGCCTTTTTTAAGATCTTGGTATTGGAAACCACCAAAAATTACGCAATTTCCACTTGGCTTTAAAATTCTATAAATTTCATCAAGCCATTGCTTAGCCCAATCTAAGTAATTTTCAAAAGTATCCCAATAATCCAAG
>RRZT011120437.1_pt1 | contig 10906 bp, 12 predicted proteins | sample 2165551 | NCBI WGS metagenome assembly RRZT01 (sample SAMN10456910, study PRJNA506462) | wastewater metagenome | biome: wastewater; feature: sludge; material: wastewater sludge; isolation source: wastewater sludge with Escherichia coli K12::gfp cells carrying plasmid... | place: USA: Moscow, Idaho...
AATAAGGATGCTAATGAGCGACTAATCTATTCCATTCGCTTAATTTTGTCTCAATGTCCATTTTTGTATGATGCTGCTTATATGTTCCTTGGTCTATTGAATATGATATGTAAGACATCTGTTTCAACCAAGAAAAAAAGAAAACTTCAAATAGGATATTTCCACTGATGAAATGTGTATAAATATATTTCACATATTCCACCGTGGAAAGTGAGGTGAATGTTTTATGTGAATTTAAATATATCCCAGGATAACATATTACAGGATGGTACTGAATAACTCTTCAAGTTTAGGTTTAAGTTTATTCCTTCTTATATACATATAAGGTAAACTTAAACTTGTACTCAGATAAAAAGAACAGGACTGATGAAATGAATGCAGGGTTAGGTTTAAGTTTAATATTCATGTATATATCATGATGTAAACTTAAACTTATAAACTTAATTCGTTTATGCTGGATGCCGTAATTGTGCTGGATCTTTTTTTCTTGGTTGAATTTTTGATTAGCTATATACTATTTCTCTATCAGATTTAGTTATAACATGTAAAGTTAAAGTGTAAACAAGGATTCCTTTCTACCCAAAATTAAAAGTCATCTCCAATAACTATCATCCTACCTGCGTCAAAAGATAGGTGCTCATTCTGAAAAACATATCCAAGTTGGTTGCTAATGCATTGGGTCTTGCCAATCACTCTGTCTATGTTTCTGTGTGAGTGGCCATAGATCCAACATTCGATAGGACTGGAAGCTATATAGTCACTAAGTTCTACGGTAAAGGCACCATTCAACGCACTGCCTTCAAATTCATCACTCATCAGTTTGAATGATGGTACATGATGTGAAGCAACTATTATATGTTTAGCTGTACTCTTTTCCACACTGGCTTTTAGAAATTGCACACAGCGGCAATGTTCATCATTGAAACGTTGCCAATCCAGTGGTTCACTTCCGCTTCTGATACGTCTGAAATCACTGATACAGTTTTCGGTCTGGTAAGCATCCTGAACTTTAATCTCTGACCAAAGTGTAGTTGCTATCAAATCAATGTTGCTGTCTATGTCGATTGTGCAATTATAGTAGCATGTTACGTTGTTGCGTATGTTGTATATCCAACCATTGTAAAGCTTGTCTAAGTCGAACATTTTATAGAACTCATGATTACCAGGCACAACTATTACTTTACTGAAGTTGTCTGATGCCCAATTCCAAAAAGGATGCTTCTCGTAGTTGTCATCACCTAAATAACCGATATCTCCAGCCAATACAAGAATATCTCCAACGGCTTTCATTGGGTTATGTTTCAGGAAACTGCTGTTCTCAGCAAATTCCAGATGTAGGTCTGAGGCATATTGAATGCGTTTCATTCTTATAAAAATGTTTGTTTAAGTTGAGATAGTAATTCCATACCAGAAATATTATTAAGTCCGGCTGCGCTCAAGAAATCTTTATTTGGCAAGTCAATTTCTACAGCTTTGCAGAAATTCTCAATGTCCGCTCTCAAGGTAGCAGGGACATCATACTTGTCAGATGGTGCCAGCATTCCTGCCAGTCTGAACACATCTTTCTTATGCTTGGCGATATGTTTGCTGTCAACACTCTCACCGTTTTTCTTTCGCTCGGTCATTTCCAAAAAGGCTCTACACTTCAAACAGATCAGACTTTCGACGTTGGCAATATGAATGCCATCTTCCGTTCTGCTGTGCTCAATGGTGAAGCGGTAGTAATCATCATCCATCAGTATAGCAGACAGACTGGACAAGTCTTCATTCATTGGAATAGGAGTGATATGAGCATCGGCTGGGAAGTTTATCAATCCAATATTTCTCGAGAACAGCTCTATCTGAAATGGAAAGTCACTGTTCTGAGGTTTCATGAAACGGTAATATTCATGTTTATGCCCTTCTTCTGTTCTTTCACCTTTATTCTTTTCTTCGTATCCGGCAGCCTTTACGAATTCCCAGAAACGGCTAACAAAATCAGTGCTTAGGGCTTCTACTATCAGTATGATATCAATATCTTTAGTGGCTCTAGGAACAAGTGCATTCTCTTCTTCATGGATTTCACAGGCTGTTCCACCGATAATCACATAGTTACCTTCGTAAGCAGCGAAATACTCTTTAAAACGTTCTATACCTTTTACCATTTTATTTCATTTATCATGTTATCTAATTCAATCTGTATGCGTTCATCTTTACTATCCTTCAGTGAAAGATAAAGAGATAGGCGATCAACAATACCACTCTTGCTGAGAATGCTTGGATTATATCTCCAGATTTCTATCACGTTCTCTCCGTAGTTTTTATCAACCTCAATATTCAATGTCTTCAATGCTTCCTTACTGATTGCATAATGCTCTCTGTTTTCTTCGTTGATCATACTGTAGGCAGAGAGTGCATTCACTCCGCTTTTCATTAGTCCAGGAATGATGGCATCAGTGCGTAATACCTTTTCTACAGGATTAGTAAAGAAAGGCAAGGCTTTCGTCCAAAGAGCTTTCTTGTCCATATCAATGCAAATCTTTTTTTCTTTCGCTCCGGTTGATGAAATTATGGTTTGTGACTCCAACCATCTGACAGCTCTGTTGGCTGTAGAATAAGATATGCCAAAGATGTTCATCAGTTCCTTCAGATCCATTCCTGAGAGTGAAGAAATTTGGAGGTGATACAACACCATGCACTGTGCAATTGGTGTCATAAAAGTTTTGATATCGTCACCTGTATTCCTTGCCTTTTTTAGGTTGAGAAGAAGAGATGGAATAAACATCTGCTTTTGTGGAATAATAAAGTTTACACGTTGTGCAACCAATCTTTGCAGATTATAGGAAGCAACGTTGTCCAGCAAAACAATTACTGTTGTATTAAGTCTGCGTTCTACAACCTGCATCTGCTTTTGTAGCTGTGCAGGAGTGACATCACTGCTGTTCTTGCAGAAAGCAAAGGTTACAGGAGTATCGAGCAAGTTAGCGTTGTAGAACTTAAAACTAGCACCGATAGCAGTAGGAATATCGGCTAATTGCTTTTTATCAAAAGCTGTTACCTCTGTTCTATAGTCGAGAGTGGTCTTGATATAAAGGACCAAATCTTTTATATAATCATCGATATTGCACATAATCATTGGTGTTTGATTAGATGCAAAGATAATGCTTTTATTCTAAACAACAGTGATTTATAATTCAAAATGTTGCATTTAGCTTATTCTATCTTCAAATAATGACAAATTGAACAGAAGCAATGTCAATTTTAATGGAATTATTTTTTAATAGAGATTGCCTTTGTACAATCTGTTCTCAATATTTTGGCTGTTTGTCTGTCTTTTTATTACGAAGGTAGATGTTGCCTATTTTTTTGTATGGTGTCAGTGATATTATTAGTTTTATGTAGTATTATGACAGATATTGCATGTTGTTTATTCAATAAGAGATATAAAATGCTAAAAAACGTATGATTATTACCATAATAACAAATATCCTTCTTTCGTTCTAAATAAATTATGTACCTTTGCATCATTGAAAGTAACATTCTAAATATAAGATTCATATGATTAGAGAATTTTGGGTTAAGAACTATCTGTCCATTTGCGACAAGCAAGAATTGAGCTTTGTTGCAAAAGGACCTGCTTCGGAGCTTGTTTCTGAAGTTGTTGATGATGTGTTTCTATATAAATTGGCAACCCTCTATGGTTCTAATGCTTCTGGCAAATCAAATATGCTCATTGCCATGAATGAAGTATTTCGTTTGTTGGTCATGCCTAAATCAAATGCTGGTAAGAAGATTGAGGGTTATATACCTTTTGTATTGACATCCGACAAACCTACAGAAATGCATGTATCCTTTTATGCAGATGGTATCAAGTATGATTATGATGTAACTTTTAATAGAGATTATATCCTTAAAGAGGTCTTGAATTACTACCCTAAGAAAGCCAAATCGTTGTTCTATGAACGTACATTTGTGGAAGATAAGGTACAAGCCGACATCAAGTTTGGTTCAAGCCTAAAATTGCAAGTTAAAACGCAAGATAGTATTAGAGAGAATACGCTCAACAATCATAGTGTCCTTTCGGTTTGCAATAAGGCTGCCTTTAAAGAAGACATCGAGCCATTCAATGTGTTGAGTAATTGGATTATGACCAACTGCCATGATGTGGATGCAGATGGTGACAAAGAAAAAGGTATCGTTGAGATTCTGAATGAAGCATATACTGATGTGAAGAAACGAAAATTCTTTAATCAGATGCTCTGCAAGGCAGATTTAAACATACTTGAATATAAGCCCACTGTTGAAGACAGAACTATTTCACAGGAATTTCGTGATAGAATAAAGCAGGAAGACATTCCAGACAAAATGAAAGAGGCTCTTCTCAAATCTACAGTTGAGTCCATCACTTTCTTGAATCATTCAGAAAATGGTAATTTTGAAATTCCCCTAAGACTCCAGTCTAAAGGGACAATGAAGTATGTTCGCATCCTTAATACGCTTTATGACATGGTTACAAGCTCACATGTCTATTATTTGGACGAGTTGGGTGAAGACCTTCACTATGATTTGCTGTTCTATTATCTGAATGTCTTTCTCTTTAATTCAGACAAATCACAGCTTATTATTACTAGTCAGGAGACAGCTTTACTTTCTCAAGATTTGATCAATGATAATCGTGGAGTAGTATGGTTTGTTGAAAAAAACAAAGAAACGGCATCTTCCGAATATTCTCGTGGTGATTCTTTCGGGCTTCATAAGAATCTATCATTATACAATTCTTATCGTATTGGAAGGTTGGGTGCGAAACCTGAACTAGGTAGTATTTTCATTGATATGGAGAATTGATATTGGTAAACTGCATAAGACAACACTGATATTAGGTGAAGGCCCCACAGAATTCTTCTATTTCAAGTCATTGAATGATGTATTCAAGGGCTTGACTGTTAAGCCGGATTATCCAAAGCATACAAGTATGAAAGAACTTGACTTGAATATAACTTTTTAATATTATGAATAAAGAGAATTACTATAAATATATAGATTCATTTAGTTTTACAAATGAATTAAACAAAGATTTATATAGCCAACATGTATCAAATATAAATTTTCCTGTCTCATTAGTACGATTTTATCCTCCACTAAAAAGAAACATAGATGACTTGTATAATAAAAAGCTGTGGCTGTCTGATCCACGACTTTTTAATGATCCATTTGACTGTAAGGTAGCATTTAATGATGAAGATTTTATTCGACATACAGTTATGAAATGTATGTTAACTGATATTAAAAAAAAGGTAATATCAGAAAACATTTCACGAAGGAAGATCTTTCATCTATATATAAATCTTTGGATACTAGAGTTGTTGATCATATAGGATATTCAATTTATAAACATGGGAGCGTGTATGATAACCTTTACAAGATACTAAGTAAAAAAGACCCCTTATTCAGTAAAAAAATAAATAATATTCTTTTGCGATATAAGAAGAGAGTTTTTAAGCATCTAAAGCAAACTCAAAATAATGCAGATAGAATAGCCTCTTTTTGCAACATTGGATATAATGTAGACAATCCTGAACTGAATTTAATGTGGGCTCATTATGCTCAAAATTATGAAGGATTTTGCGTAGAATTTAATGTTAATAAAATAAAAGAAGCCACTAAGGTAAAAGGCATTAATTCTTTGGAAGCAAATATTGTAGGTAGATTATTTCCTGTATATTATTGCAAACATAGAGTACATATACCAACAATTATTGCTGAACATATTGCTATAAACAAAATAAGTGCAGGTGATTCTGAAATAATAAAAAATAAAATCAATAGAGCTTATATTACTAAATCCACGGTGTGGAAATATGAACATGAGTGGAGATTGATTTTGGATGAACGATTTTATGAAATAAATCCACAAAATGATAAATACAAAATAGATTTTCCATATGTATCTAGCATCTTTTATGGTCATAATGCTAAAAAAAGTACTATAAAACACTTAAAGCAACTTGGCTTTAAATTAGGAGTTCCTGTAAAAGAGATACAAATAGATAATAATAGATATCTATTAAATAATTTCAATCCTACAACATCATTAATAGATGAATTTGATGATATTTGGCATAATGTATAGTAAGGTCAAACTTGATGTTACTCTTGTCCGACCTTATTGTGTAACAAAAATATCTGTTTAAATGGGAATAATGCTTTATTGCAAGTTTAACTGCTTTATTATTTTATTTGCCTGATTAATAAATTTTTGTTTATCTTCTTCTCCTCTTGATTTCGAGGTTTTATGATCATAAGGCATATAAATGACATTCATTAAGGAAGTGGAATACACTTGCTCGCCAATAACAATTGTAGTCTTTTCAAGACTTAGAGCGTTAATAAATATTGCAGTGTAATTTTCTTCGCTAAATGTTGCAGGCATATATCTTTCAAGAAGAAAATTGGTTAAGTTTTCAATGTATATAGTACTTACCAACATACATACTGCTGTTACCTTACCATCCTCCATTAAATAAACATAACCTTTAACTCTTCCACTTGTTGTAATATAACCAATGCCAGAATCGTTTGATGTAGAATAATTGGTACCAACTTTTGAATATACTTCATCTTTTGTCGCACCAAACAATAATTGTGGCTCTGTAAATGAAGTAATCAAAGGTTTAACTGTTACTTTGATTGATTTTTGTCCATTAACATCAATGTAGGTTTCACCTATACGTTTAGCAGAAATTAAACCATTTTCAGAGACAGTAGCTATATATTCATCTTTAGATGAGTATACTGCTTTTGTATCAGAACAGGTTATTTGAGAGGTTTCATTACTTAATATTTCAATACTCTTTGGAGAGGAAATTGAAAAATCATCATCATTACTAGAACATCCAACGAGTGCTGTAAATAGCACCGCTACCATTGAACATAAAATTAAATTTTTCATATCATTATATTTGTTTACCAGTTATCATTCTCATTACCAGAAACTCCATTCTTAACAGCTTCCTCAATTTTGTCCATAATGACATTTGAAAAAGCATGCGTCATGATAAGAGCTTTTGAGGATGTCTTCTTATGCTTATCCTTTTCGGCAAATGGATAGCATTTCTCTAGAACCCATTTTTCTGCAATCTTGGTTGGTACTGTACCTCCGATAGCTCCCATAATACCACCACCAGCAAATACTATTGCTTCATAATTCTGAACTGTATAAGTTACTCGGATTTTATTTTCTTTGATATCCAACTTGATAATTGGCTTTACACTCACATTATAAGAGTTTGTTCCTCCCATGTGGCCAGCTATATTAGGCAGATAGCCTTGAGCAATAATACAACCGAGCTCTTTATCATTAAGCTGTATAACGGAGTTTGCATCATTGAATGAAGCGGTTACCCAATAATTCAGAATAACGTAAAGTTGATTCTTGGTCTTCCCGGGGCAATCTATTACTTGTACATAAGTAAGAGAATTATTCTTATCTAATTGTAGGGTAGAAGCGAGGTTAGCGGCTGCATCATTCCATTTTTCCCCATACTTCTCTTTTGCGTATGTTTCCAACTCTTCTGTACGCATTATCTGTGCATCTACACTCATCGCCACGCTAAGCACAGCGGCAAACAAAATCAAAAACTTTTTCATTGTATTATTAATTATTGGTTTAACTTACTAGAATTCATATCCAACTCTTAAGGTTACACATTCTGCGTTCAGTACTCTTGCCTTACGGGTATAACTCATGTCATGTGAACTATTGAATCTGTCAAAAGATTCAAACTCTAATTTTTCAGCAGCATAGCCAATAGAGATATTTACAGCCTGCTTTTCATTGGTCGCAATTCTGCAACCAGCTGAGATATTCCAAAACATACCACCATTGTTGGTAACAAATGTACCTGCCTTACCATCAACAAATGGAGCAACCTTTCTCTTTGTGAAGTTTACATGAGCATTCGCAAAGACAGGGATATCTACTTTGCTTTCTCTTGTGTCCAAGGCTATATCCAAATCCTTTGTTTTATACTCGGACATAAAGTGAAAGCCAGTACCGGCACCGAGGAAGATGTAAGGGTTAAACTGGTAACCATGTGTGGTGTTAATCACAAAGCGACCAAATTCATAGTCTCCTATTCCGACATCATAGCCGGCATCAACAAAACCACGATAACAATTGCCCGAAGTATTCTGGGCATTAGAAGCCATACAAGCTGAGCAAATTAACATTGCAAACAATAATAATTTCTTCATTATCTATAAAATATTAATAGTTATATCGAATTTATGCTACAAACTTAAAAGATGACTATGCACCCTTTCTGCATTATTAAAATAAAAATGAACTACCGTACTTTATTGGTATCTGGCTTTTCTATCCGTCAAGACTTTTTCTATCCACAAGGGACTTGACAATAGACGCTTCACACACCATTAGAACAAGATGCTTAGTGTGTACCTTCCGTTTGGATGCAATTGCTCACATCTTCAGTAGCTGTCAATTCAGTTCACTTTGTTCTCAGCTTGTACGGTTACGTTTCCTAGTTCATTTATTATTCTTCCATATTTACCTTATAGCTTTTGAGAAGCTTATAAATATAGGCATTAGGCTCGAAGTCGAATAATTTGTTTATTATTAAACCAGTTGAGTCCCAAACGCCTTGATAAGTAGCATTTATTAGGGCTTTAAGACACAAGACAATGTTTGTGTCCAATTCCTGAATGTTTTTCATAATATCTTCAACCGTGTATTCCTTATTGCCTAGCTTTAAAGGATCGCCTTCTATCACATAATAGCCAACTCGATAGAAAGTCTCAGTCATTTGAAATGTGTTTGGCATATATCCCTTGGCACAAGCAGGAATGGTTTCAATTACCTCACAACAGTCGTTTAGAGATTTCTGTTTGTAGTACATCGCCTCGGTCGCCATCATAGTAGAATTCAGGATATTCAATTTATCAATCCAAATATTTATGGAATAGACCATTTCTTGATAGGCTGTTTTTTGATCTTCTGTAGGGTTTAGTTCTGCAAGTCTTTTAGAATGAAATAGGATTGCCTGGCAGCTTTCTTTTGCAAAATCTACCATTGTGTGCAGTTTCTTAAATTTCTTTTCTAACAGAGAAATTTTAATTGTTTTTGTTGTCATCGTATCTATCTCATTTATTAGTACGATGCAAAGAAAAAAAAGAAGAGCGCAGTCTTTCTACACTCTTCTTATACATATGTGAAATAGGTTTGAATTATAAAAAGCAAAAGTGATCTAAATAGACTATATATATGTCTAAAAACACGATATTATAATTTCATTTGTTATTAACGCTATTTATTCACTATTCAAGTTTCGCAAGTTCACCCTGCCAGTTTTAATTTGTAAATATCACATATATGATTCATCTCTTCAGACTTGTTGATAATCACATCGTAGATCTGCTCATCGGCCAAACCGAGAAGAGAGGCTATCGCAATGACTATCTCCTGAAGAGCACCCCATAGACGTTCGGTAATGGATAGTTCCAAAGAGTCTTTGGAAGCATTTTCAAAGAGTTTTCCCATTGTCTCGTATGCCTCAAACCTTTTTACAACCGAAAGAATGTTATACTGCAATGCGGTCAGTGAAGTCGCAGCAATTTGCGAGGCAAAGTTGTTGGCCTGGCATTTACCCAATCCAAGCAAACCCTTACTCTCTTTGAATATGACTTCCAGAGCCCATCGTTGGGAATACAGCCTGTAAGCTTCAAAGAAATCAAGTCCCATATTGGTTGTAATCAAGCCGTTCCACGCGCCAGCCTTGCTTCTCTTTACAAAGAAAAGGCGTACGGGCACATTACCAAAAGTTACATCTGCTGTCATGTAGTAACAACGAAGTTTCCTGCTGTATTTTTTCTGATCACGTTTGATAAGCAGTTTAATCAACGCTGGAGCAGTCAGTTCTTTCCGTTCAAAATGATAAGTGGTTTTACCTTTTTCGCCGACCTTTATCATTCCCAGATAATCACACTTAACGTGACGGGAATGAATAAAACGAATAATATCCTTATTGGCAAACCAACTGTCGGCCAAAACATACCTGAATTTGATGCCTTTTTTTATAGCTCTTGTGATCATTTCAATCATAAGGTCTGTTTTCTTATTGGAGTATTCTCTGATACGTTCCTGCAAAGAGTTCTCTACATCGCGATCCTTTGTGAAACGCTGTTTGAGTTCTTTGTCGGACATACCAAAGTTTCCTTTCTTGCCTTTTTCACCAAGAAGAGCAAAATCAAGAATCAATTGAGATTTCCCATCTGTAATAGCAAGAAACAGAGCTTTGAAACCCAAGATACAACGGTTATGAACATGAGAATGAACTCTTCCAATGTTCTCAATGCATCTTCCGGTCTTGGGATAATCCGTATCATCGACAATCAGACAGGTGCTTTCGGACCTGTGCTCGGAACGCACTCTGATTTTCGACCACAACTGAAGATTCAGATGATAAAGAAGTTTTCTCCAATCAATAGAGGGATTGTTCATAAAACGGTAGAATACATCCTTTTTACAGTCCATCAAGTGGCTTAAGGAAGAGCTTCCATAGTTATAAGGATTACGAACCATGAAACAAGGAAACAGAAGTAGTGTATGGAACACCTGCAGCAATGAATATACATTATTACGTTTGCTCTTCATCCCGAAAAGGTGAGTTTCTGACATTTTTAACCATTTAATCACGTCCATAATGGAATACATTGCTTTATGTGCATCATTATTTTTAAAGAATGCGCTGATTTCTGAAAGGAAGTTTGTAACTTTGTGTACTGGCATAGGGTTGAGTTTTTTGTTGTTTTGTCACTATAAAGATACTCATTTTCTGCAACAGACAGAAATCCCTATGCCTTTTTTATGCACTAATACTAGCTATTATTGTCAACTTGCGAAACTTGAATA
>RRZT010155769.1_pt1 | contig 10905 bp, 11 predicted proteins | sample 2165551 | NCBI WGS metagenome assembly RRZT01 (sample SAMN10456910, study PRJNA506462) | wastewater metagenome | biome: wastewater; feature: sludge; material: wastewater sludge; isolation source: wastewater sludge with Escherichia coli K12::gfp cells carrying plasmid... | place: USA: Moscow, Idaho...
GTCATCCGTGGACGCGCTCCACCCACGCGCCCGGATCCGCGATCTCCGCGGTCGTGGGCAGGGCGGTCGGGGCCGTCCACACCGCGTTGAATCCGGCCATGCCGACCCGGTCGACGACCCCGGTCACGAACCGTCGGCCATCGGTGTACTGCTTGAGCTTGGCGTCCATGCCCATCAGCCTGCGCAACAGGCCGTCGGCGGCACCGGGATTGCGCCGCCGGGCGTCGAAGCGGGACCTGATGCGATCCAACGAGGGGACGACTTCGGGACCCACGGCATCCATCACGAAGTCGGCGTGACCCTCGAGCAGGGACATGAACGCTGTCATCCGCTCCAACACCTCTCGCTGCTCCTCGGACACCGCGGCATCGAGGATGCTGGCACCGGAAGCCCCGCGCAGCACCTGGAAGACCGCAGCTGCCACCGCGCCGACCCGCTTGATGGCTTCGCCGTTGCTCAGCTCCGCGCCTTCCAGGAACGCGTCGATCTCGGCCCGGAAGTGACCCTCGAGCCACGGCACCGAGCCGAACTGCACCCGGTGGGTCTCCTCGTGCAGGCAGACCCACATCCGGAAGTCCTGTGCCGGCACATCCAGTTGCCGCTCGGCGGACACGATGTTGGGGGCCACCAGCAGCAGCCGGCCCGGCTCGCCGGGCGCCGTGATGGCTTCGTACTGCCCGAGCACCTTGGTGGCGACCCACGACAGCATCGCCCCGATCTGCAGTCCGGACGCCTTGCCTCCGATCCCGGACATCAGCGAGTTCGAGTCGGTGAGTCTCACCTCGAGCGGCTCGGTGATCAGCCGCATCCCGGCGACGTTGGATTCGATCCAGGAGGCGCGGTCCACGATCACTGTGCGGTGCGCCGCCGGGTCCGCGATCATGCCCGTCGTCGCGCGGACCGGAGCGACAGCAGCATCGGCGGCCGAGATGAGCGACTCGACGGCCTCCGCCGCCTCGGCAGGGTCCACGTCCGGCCCGGGGGGCGCCAGGCGCCGACCGGTCGATACTGCGGCATCCCAGTCGACCATCGCCATGAGGGGAGCCTACGCGGCCACGGCCCGCAGGCCGCCGCGAGCGTCAGCGGGCCGCCCCGGGGCAGCCGCAGTCGGCGGCGGCGGCCACGATCTTGTCGATCTGGGTCGCGGCATCGAAGGATGAGGTGGCTTCGTTGGCGATCGAAGCGAACACCAGCACCCGGCCGCTGCGGGACTGCATGAACCCGGCCAGCGAGCTCACGTAGTTCAACGTGCCCGTCTTTCCCCGCACCCAGCCCGCTCCCACCGACGTCTCCGGGGTCTGGAACCTTCCCCGCAGGGTTCCTTGGACGCCGGCGACGGCCAGCCCGCTCGAGATCGGCCACAGGCCGTCCTCACCCCGGACCGCCCGGCGCAGGATGTCGGTCAGCAGGTTCGCGGTCAACTGGTTCTCCCGCGACAGCCCGCTCCCGTCGTCGAAACGCAGAAGCGTGGTCGCGAGCCCCAGCCCGTCCAGGGCCTTGGTGACCGCCTGGCCCCCGCCCGCGAACGACCCCCCGAACCCCGCTTCGCGGCCGGCGAGCCGGAACAGGTTCTCCGCGGTCTGATTGTCCGACGTCGTGAGCGCCTGCGCCACGAGCTGGTAGATCGGAGCCGACTCGACCACCGCCAACTCCTGGGCCCCGTCACCGGACTTGCCGCGCTGGACGCCGGTCACCTTTATCCCCTGGGCCCTCAGGAGCTGGGCGAATACGTCACCGGCAGCCAGTGCGGGGTCCGGCCCGATCGGCGCCCACTCGCTGGCGCCGACCCTGCCGTCGTTGACGATCAGAGCCGAAACCGGGGCGACGATGCCCTGGGTGCGGAACTCCGGAGACCATGCGGGGTTCCACGCGGGTCCGTCGAACAGGCTGTCATCCACCTTGAGCGCCACGTTGGTGCCGCCGGCCGCCTTGAGCGCCTTGGCGGTGTCCGTGGCGAGTCGGCGCAGCGACGTCGGCTGCGGATAGACGGGATAGCCTGGCTCCTTCTTGGCGACTCTGCTGACCAGCAGCGGGTCACCGCCGCCGATCAGGGTCACGTCGTTGCCCGCCCGGGTGACGCGCGTCTTCAAGGTGGTGTCGCTGCCCACGTACTTCAGGGCAGCCACCGAGGTGGGGATCTTGTTGGTCGATGCCGGGATCACCGGCACCGAGCCCTCGTCGTCGAACAGGGTCGAACCGTCGCCGGAGTCCACGACACGCGTGGCGGACTTCTTGCCCAGTTTCTTGGCGTCCTGGGTGAGCGGGGTCAGCCGAGCCGCCACCTGGGCCGGGTCCTGAGCCGGCCCGTCGTCCTTGGCCACGGGCGGCAACACCGCGAAATCCTCTGATTCCGCGATCGCCGCGGGTCCGGACAGGGCAGCGGCAGCCAGCGCGAGGGACACGATTGTGGCCATCGAGGCCCCCACAAAGTGCTTCATCGGGGCGACTCGCCGAGGGCAATGGTCGATTCCACTGGCAACCGATGCTCATGAAGCAGCAAGATGACTCCTGTTCACCCAGTTTGTACAAGGAGCACCCATCGTGGAACCCATCACGTTCGATGTCACCATCGAGATTCCCGCGGGAAGCAGGAACAAGTATGAGGTCGACCACGAGAGCGGCCGAATCCGGCTCGACCGGCTCCTGTTCACCTCGACACGCTACCCGCACGATTACGGGTTCGTGGATGACACGCTCGGGCAGGACGGCGACCCCCTCGACGCCCTTGTGATCCTGCAGGAGCCCACCTTCCCCGGCTGCGTCATCAAGTGCCGGGCCCTGGGCATGTACCGCATGACCGACGAGGCCGGCGGCGACGACAAGGTGCTGTGCGTCCCGTCCAACGACCCCCGCATGGAGCACCTGCGCGACATCTTCCACGTGTCTGAGTTCGACCGTCTCGAGATCGAGCACTTCTTCACCGTCTACAAGGACCTCGAGCCGGGCAAGTCCGTCGAGGGCGCGACCTGGACGGGCCGCACCGACGCGGAGACTGAGATCAGAGCGTCCTACCAGCGTGAATTGGATCACCTGGCCGAGCAGGCGGCGGAACTCGCCGACGAGGCAGCGGAACTCGCCGACGAGGAGTGAGGCCCGGCTGTCCGTTCGCCGGCAGCCGGTGACTCAGGGCAGCCAGTCGATGCGGTCGGCCAGCAGCGCGTAACCGACAAAGGCCACCGCGTCGATCAGGAAGTGCGCCACCACCATGGGGGCCACTCGCCGCCATCGGTAGAACAGCCACCCGAACAGCAGGCCCATGACGAGGTTCCCGATGAACCCACCGAAGCCCTGGTACAGGTGGTAGGCGCCCCGGATCAGCGCCGCCACCACGATTGCCCAGCGCTGCGACATGCCCGCCTCGCTGAGTCGCAGCAGGACGAAGCCCAGGATGACGACTTCCTCCAGAACCCCGTTGGTCAGGGCCTGCGCCAGGACGAGGGGCCACTCCCACCAGCCGCCCGAGACCTGGGCGGCGGCCACCTGCACGCTGATGCCGGCGCGGTAGGCCAGGACGTAGAAGACGAGACCGGCGCCGCCCACCAGCGCGGCCAGCACGACTCCGCGGCGCAGGTCGCGGCCGGGCTGGGTCAGGTCGAACCCGATCGTGCGGAACGACTCCCCTGACCGCCGCAAGAAGTACCAGACCAGTGCGACCGCTCCGAGCGGCAGAACCACGAACGACAACTGGTAGGCGATCTCCAGCCACGGCCGATCCGGGGCGACCGGTTGCACGATCGTGGTCTGTTGCTGATCCAACGGCACCCCGCTGGTGAGCCGGTTGACCAGGTTCAGTGCCGCCCGGATCGCCGAGGCGCCCAGTGAGACCCACAGCACGATGACGACCTCGGCCCCGATGTCCGCTCGCGTGGCCGGCGTCGGCGTGACCGGTGGCGGCCACTGCGGCGATGCTGACCGATCCGGGGGGCCGCCCGCCTCGCCTGCTGGTTCCATCACACGATTACACCGCACCTGGACGCAGCAGAACGGGAGGCCACCGGCGAGCGGTGGCCTCCCGTCAGAGCTTGGGAGGTCGTTGACCTACGGTCAGTGCGAGGCGAGCCAGCCCTTGTTGAACTCGAACTCGCGCTTGAGACTGCCTTCGGTCTCCTCCTTGATGGCCTTCTCGATCTTGCCGCCCATCATGGGGATGCCGACCTTGATGTCGAAGTTGGCGGTCCAGTCCGAACCGCCGCCGGCCGGGTTGATGGTGGAGTTCACCGTGATGGTGGCGGGGCCTGAGGTGATGACCATGTTGCCCACGAAGCCGTCGCCGTCGGCGCGCCACACATCTTCCGTGTGCATCTTCGACGTCGCGCCGAGGACCTTCTTGGCCATGTCGGGCAGGTTGGAGTTCACCTCACGGTCGATGACCGAGTTCAGCCCACCGTCGGTGGCCTCCAGTGACACGACATTGAAGGACACGTCCCCCAACTCGGTGTACTTGGCCGGGGCGTAGTCCGGGTCCTGGAGCATCGCCATGATCTGCTCCGGCGAGGCGTCGTAGTGGTCGGTGTTCGACAACTTGGTGGACACGTTTCCTCCTGCTTCCTGCACGTTGCCGTGCCTGGTGGGTGACTCAGCGAGTATTCCGGTAACTGGGTAACGGTTGCCTGTCGAAAGCCGTCGGTCGGGTGTATCTGGCGAGGCGCGGGGTAGAAATGGTCCTGACGCTGACCCACTGTGAAGTGGGTCGAAGAGGAGAACGACGATGCCTGATGCACGACTGTTGGCCGGAGCCGCCGCGTTGTTCGGGGTGGGAGCAGCTGGTCTCGGTGTGCCGGCGCCCGTCCCCCACCGATCGACGACCCCCCAGGAACCCCGTCTGACGACTCCGGATCCGCAGTGGCCCGATCTGCTGCACCAATGGCTCGCCACGGCCTTCGGCGGACTGGTGCCCGCAGCCGACACCGCGGAGTTCGTGGGGACCGGACGCATCCGACTGGGCCGCTCGCCCTGGCTGCCGGTGTCCTATCGCACGAGCCACCGACTGGGGCACGAGTTCAGTGCCGAGGTCGCGGCCACCTGGTTCGGTCGTCCGGTCGTGCGCGGCATGGACGCCTTCGTCGATGGTCGGGGCGTCCAGCGGGTCCGCGACTCCGTGACCGTGGGTCCGGGACTGGACTCCGACGGAGTGTCCTTCCTGTGGTCGGAGGCCGTGCTGGTTCCCGCCACCTGGTCGTTGTCCGGGGTCAAGTGGACTCAGCCCGACGACAACACCCTGACGCTGGACGTCAGTGGTGGCGACGTCGCATCGCCGGTCACCGCGACGCTCACCTGTGACACCGAGACCGGACTGCCGCAGTCCTTCGAGGTCCCGTGGCGCTCGAAGAACACCGAAGGAACCGTCGGCGCCGGCTGGAAGGTGTCGTATCAGGACTGGCGTGAAGTCGATCAGGAGTGGGCCCCGGGCCTCGTCGAGGTGAAGTGGCAGGACGAGGACCGCCCGTGGTTCCGCATGCGCATGGAACCGCCGGTGCTCGATGCCGATGTGTCCGGCGCCCTTGAATCCGCACGCCAGGCATTGGCCGGCGCCTGATCGACCAGCAAGGGCCCGGTCTCGGCGACGGGTTTCGTGTCACGCTCGCCCGGGCATGACACAAGGAACCGCAGCCGAATCACCACCGTCCCAGTCTGGTCCCGCCGAATCAACCGGATACCGGTCGTTTCGGCCGACCGGGCGCAAGGTTCGTCGATTAGGCTGGGAAATATCCAGGGGCGGCTGCAGCTCGAGCAGCACGGAAGGGCTTCGCATGGTGTCCCGCAGGGGGTCGGTGATCGTGGCGGCGCTGACCGCTGCCACGCTTCCCATCGCCGTCCTCGTCGCTCCGTCGGCCATCGCCAAAGAGCGGCTGCCCGGCGCGGTCACCGGCTCTCTGAGCGGCGCCGACCCCTACCTCGCACCGCAGGGGAACGGCGGCTACGACGTCTCTGATTACAGCGTCACCTTGGCCTACGACAAGAAGACCCACGGCATCCAGTCGGCGACCGCCGTCATCACCGCGACCTCCGTGCACCTGCTGCGCCAGTTCAGTCTCGACGCCCGCGCCGGACTGCGGATCGCGGAGGTTCGAGTGGGCGACAAGCGGGCCACCTTCGCGCATCGCCGCGACAAGTTGGTTGTGACCGAGTTCGGAAGCATCCCGGCCGGAAAGCGCTTCCAGGTGCGCGTCAGGTACTCCGGCACCCCCATCCCGGTGCGCGACCGCTCCGGGCGCGGCAAGTTCGGGTGGCTGCGGACCCGTGGCGGTTCAGTGACCTACACCGAACCCACCGGCACCTCCACCTGGATCCCCAGCAACGACGTCTTCTACGACAAGGCGACCTGGCATGTGACCTTGTCGGCTCCTCGAGGTCTGTTGGGGGTCTCGACCGGCAGCTTCCGGGGCAGCAAGGACGTCGGCGGGCGCACGGTCAGCCGGTGGCGGATGGACACCCCGATCCAGCCCTACATCCAGGTGGTGGCATTCGACCGGTTCCAGTTCTCACGTCGACCGATCGCCGGCATCCCCGCCTTCACGGCGGTGGCCAAGGGCGGCGGGGTGAGCGTCGAACAGATGCGAAACCGGACCGAGCAGTCGGTGAAATGGCTGCAGTCGCGACTCGGCCCCTTCCCCTTCGAGTCCACGGGCGCCGTTGTGGTCTCAGGTGCCGACTCAGCCATGGAGACCGCCGGACGTCCGACCTACAGCGCCGGCTCATGGAACACGAGCATGGCCACCGTGCTGCACGAGGTCGCCCACCAGTGGTTCGGCAACACCTTGACCGCCACCAGTGCTTCGGACATCTGGCTGCACGAGGGCTTCGCCACCTACCTGGAGAACGTCGAGACAGCCCAGCGGACGGGACGTCCCCTGGCCGACATCGTCCACGAGCAGTACGTCTGGGACGGCTGGGGCGCCAGATGGCGCGGCCAGTTCGACCGCGTCTCGCTGCACAAGCCGACCATGCGCTACCTGCTGAACACCACGCCGTACTACCGGGGCCAGGCAGCCCTGCATGCCCTTCGCCTCGAGGTCGGTGACGCGAAGTTCTGGTCCATCCTGAGGTCCCTGGCCGCCGGACCCGCTGCGGGCACCACGACCACCGCGGACGTCATCGAGCAGGCAGAGGCCGTGTCCGGCCGTGACCTCAGCGCCTGGGCTGACTCCTGGGTGTACTCGGTCGCGGTACAGCGCCTCCCCGAGGCGCCCACCCACGAGGCCGTGCTGCAGCAGGTCGGGCCGTTCATCATGGACGCCGCCAGCGACTACGTCTGGGACCCGCGCGGCGGGGCGCTGAAGCAGATGCGGAGGGCGCACAAGAAGTGGCAGCCCCTCGACCAACTGCGGGTCAGCAAGGTCACCACCATGAAGAAGGGTCGCCAGACCCGCTACTTCGTGGACTTCCACACCACAGTCGGGGTCGTGTATCCGAAGCCGTACGACTCGTGCTTCGTGTTCGACAAGCGCAACTCCCAGATCCTGTCCGGGTCGCTGCTCGGCGTTCGGACGTCCACCAACTTCAAGCCCAACCGCTTCACGCCCAGAACCTGCGCACGGGTCTGGAACTGAACTGCCCGGGACACTGACGCGGCGGTGTCAGGACTTGACCCGGACCGCCGACTGCAACTCGCTCGCGTCGAAGGGCCCGATGGCCTCCTGATTCTCGGCGTAGTGCAGTAGCGCGACCGAGAACACGGCCCGAAGGGCGCTGAGCAGCGCCTGGGCAGCGAGCAGCACGATGACCCCGATGGCCAACAAGGGCACCCCGAGCGCGGCCTTGTCAGAGAAGATCGCGAAGCCTCCGGCTGCCACCAGCACCATCGCCGGCAGGAAGGCCAACAGGAACACGACGCCGCCAAGGCGCACGCCACCGGCGATCTGCTTGCCCCACGTCTGCCGGATCAGACCCACGGACTCCTTGATGCCCGAGATCGGTCCTTTGTCGCGCAGCATGATCATCGGCAGGACGAAGAATGAGATGACCGACCACACGACCGCGGCCAACGACGCCAGCACCAGCCTGATGATGCTGATGAAGATGTTGTCGCCCCCGTTGCCCTGGATCATCGACAGCAGCCAGCCGACCAGGGTCTGGATCGCCGCCCAGCCGAGGAGGGCGGGCAGGTGGGCGAAGGCCGCGCCGATGCCGGCGCCGAACGAGGAGTCGCGGTCATGCATCTCCTCGTTGGCGCAGTGCACCAGGCCGGCCATGCAGATCTGGGTGACGAGGGTGGCCAGGTAGACGGCGAGCACCAGGACGACGACACCGGTGACGATCGTCGATGTCGGCAGCTGTTCACTGCCCTCGGCGACCTTGCGTGCGTCGTCGAAAGCGCCCTCGACGCCCAGGAGCGCCAACCCGGCTCCCCCGACGACGAGCACGACGATGATGCTCACCACTCCGGCCACGACGGGGAAAAGGAGCATGTAGGGGTTCTGTTTGACCACGCCCCAGGTCTGCTTGGTGATGGTGCGGCTCTCAGCCCACGAACCCATGGGGTCCTCCCTGGTGACGCGACTCCTGAGCCGATCATCGTCCATCGGCCCCCCGGATGCAGCAGTTACCGCGATCGCGGGGCCCGCGGTCAGGGGCAGGTCGTGGGCAGCGTCGCCCCGGTCAGAAAGGCGGTCACGACGGCGGTGGTGCGTGGGTCGCCAGGGATGCTGCCGTGTTCGACGGTCCCGGGGCAGAACTCCTGCAGCCGGTAGCCGCGTACACCGGTGAGTTCGCTGGAGTCCGGCGGCCGGATGACGCTGTCGGTGTCCGACCACACCGACAACCAGTCACCCGGGTACTTCGCAACCGGCAGTTCCGCCAGGAGGGCGGAGTCGGTCCGCATCTGCTGACAGGCCATCGGACACTCGCCGAACAGGGCACCTGCGTCGGCCGTAGCCGTCCCGTTGTGAGGCGAACCCAACGTCACCACCTTGCGGTAGAGGTCCGGTGCACCATCGGCGGCGATACGCGCGATGATGCCGCCGGCCGAGAACCCGACCAGATCCGGTGCCGGTTGCCCTGCGGCCAGCAGCGTTCGGGCACGGTCGTCGATGTCGGCTGCATAAGTGCGGAGGTCCCCGGTTCCGTCCCCGATATCGACGACCTCGGCCCTGATGCCCCGTTCGGACAGCTCAGCCTCCAAGCGACCCAGCTCACCGGCTCCGCCGCCGTACCCGGGGATCAGAAGGACAGTGCCCTGTGGTTGTGCCGCCCGGGCCGCAGGCGGCGGCGGGGTCTGACCCAGGATCAGGAATGCCGCAGCGACCCCGACGACCAGCAGGGCGATGACGCCAAGCAGCACTGTCCGGATTCTCACGTCGGCCTCCGACCAACAGCATGGGCTGCCCGGACGGGACGGGCAACCGGGTGGTCACCGCGATGTCGCGCCGATAGGTTCGAAGTGACGAGAGGACACCCGTGACCGAGCACGATTCCCCCAACCCACCGCACGTCGATGGCCGCCACGCCGACACGTTGGCCCAGATCTTCCGGCATCCGGTGAGCCACAACATCGAGTGGAAGAAGGTCGTCGCCCTGCTCGAGCAGGTCGGGACCGTCATTCAGGAACACGACGGTCGCTACAAGATCCATGTCGGCGACGAGACCGAGGTGTTCAACCGCCCCCACGGCAAGGACCTCACCGAGCAACAGGTCGTGGACCTGCGCCGGATGCTGAACAGCATCGGGGTGGCCCCGGAGGCCGGCCCCAAGCGCGACCACGGTGACTCGCGCCGCGGCGCTCCCTGAATCAGCCGTTCAGTGGCGTCGGTGTGCGACCGCGGCTGAGCAGTCGGTCCAGCCCGACGAAGATCGACGCCATCACCAGTCCCAGGATGATGATCACGACGAGGTTGATGCCGACGCCCGCGTATCCCTGGGCTTCCAGCCCCGGCACCAGCGGCGACGGCGCCCCGGTGCCGTTGTAGTCCACGTTGATGAATGGGTAGGGGTACCAGAACGTCGACGTCGTCAACGGCGTCGAACTGCAGGTGTCGCCAGGAGCGTTCACGGTGACTGCCCCGTGGATCAACGTGTACGCGAGCCACAACACCGGGATGATCATCATCTTGGGCACGAGGTCCCACGTGAACCGCGGCCTGGGTCCGAAGATCAGGAAGCCGAGCAAAGTGGCCCACGGAACGATGTAGTGGAATCCCATGTTCGTGTAGACGCCCCAGCCACACGGGTTGGCGCTGGCGGCGAGGATGATCGCGTAGATCAGGCCCGTGATCACGATCATCACCAGGCTCGTCATACGCAGCCAACGGAAGCCCTTGCCATCCCGCGTCGGATCGGCGAACAGAGCCCAGTTGATGATCAGCGCGAAGATGTTGGACCACACCGTGAAGTAGCTCAACGTGAAGATCATGCCGTTGAGCGCACCACCACTCACGGGGCTGGTCGCCGAGATGAACAGACTGATGGCCAGCGCGGAAGTCCCAACGAGCGCGACGAGCAAGTGGTAGACGCGGGCGGCGGGGATCATCCCGCCTCGAGGCGTTGTGGTGAGTGTGGCCGGTGTCGCGGGAGCGGCAGTCGTCATGGTCACCGATTATGTTCCTGACCGGCGTCGGATGGCGGCCGAACGCTCGGACTGTCCGAATCGCGCCTCGCTAGGCTGATGTCGACGTCGGCAGGACGTCGCGCTGGCTGGAGGAAGAATGGCGAGTCGGTCCAACTCTCAAGCAATGGATCACGTTGTCCTGGTGATCTTCGAGAACCGATCCTTGGACAATCTCCTGGGTCACCTCTACAGCCCGCAGGACGGCAAGGAGTTCGACGGCGTCGTGGGCAAGGACCTGTCCAATCCGGTGCCTTCGTGGGCGCAGCATCAGCCCCCGGATGGCAGCGCGCGGGTGGACTATGCGGTCGCCACCGACATGGACTCTCCGAACCCTGACTCCGGCGAGGAGTGGTTCCACACCA
>RRZT011723717.1_pt1 | contig 10905 bp, 14 predicted proteins | sample 2165551 | NCBI WGS metagenome assembly RRZT01 (sample SAMN10456910, study PRJNA506462) | wastewater metagenome | biome: wastewater; feature: sludge; material: wastewater sludge; isolation source: wastewater sludge with Escherichia coli K12::gfp cells carrying plasmid... | place: USA: Moscow, Idaho...
GAGCGAGACCGCCTTCAGCGCGCTCGTCACGGCCGCGACCTGGGTCAGGATGTCGATGCAGTACTGGTCGTTCTCCACCATGCGCGCGATGCCGCGCGTCTGCCCCTCGACGAGCTCCAGGCGCCGCAGATAGCTCGCCTTCTCGGGCGCGTATCCGTACTCGACGTGACAGGACTGCTGCTCGACGCTCTCTGACATGGACCCTCCTTCGATGGGTCCATGATACCCCCCTGGGGTAAGCGCCACAACAACGTTTCCGCCGCCCCGGGCGCGGTCGCCACGGGCGTCGCGGCAGCCCTACGGGCACCTCACGGCACGGTCCTCCCGGTTTTGTCCACACACAACCCACATGGCCTGTGGATAACCCGCGACGGCGACGCGCCCGAACGCGTGGGAACATCGCCCATAGCAGATGGCCGGTCGACACGTCCAGCCGTCTCGCATCACCGCATCGCCCCTTGTGAATGCCGATTCAAGGCGCGCCCCTCGGACCCCGTCCGCCGTTCGGCCACACAGCGAGGGGTCGCCTCGGCCGCGCAGGTGAGGGCGCGACGGCGATTTGTGGACAAATCTCCCGAGTCCGGGTTTATAACAATTTGGTAACGCTGGTTTCACGCTCAGCGCACACCGTCGTCCACACCTCCAGTACGGCCCGGTTGCCACTTGTGCACAGCTGTCCACAGCCCGCCCACAGGGTTGCGAACAGGCAGCCGGGAACGCTGGTTCGAAACTGTCTGGACGGTGTCCTAACCTGAGTCCTGCCCTGAAGAATCCGCGCAGGAGGTGCCATGACCCAGGCTCCCGTCTACGACGACCGTGAGCTGGACCGCACCCCGCCCCAGGATCTCGCGGCCGAGCAGAGTGTGCTCGGCGCCATGATGATGTCGAAGGACGCCATCTCCGATGTGGTCGAGGTGCTGCGCGGCGTCGACTTCTACCGGCCGAACCACGAGACCATCTTCGACGCCATCATCAACCTCTACGGCCGAGGCGAGCCGGCCGATCCGATCACGGTCGCCGGCGAACTGGGCAAGTCCGGCCAACTGTCGAAGGTCGGCGGCGCCGTCTACCTGCACGACCTCCTCTCCAGCGTCTCCATCGCTGCCAACGCCCCCTACTACGCCGAGATCGTGCGGGACAAGGCGGTCCTGCGGCGCCTGGTCAACGCGTCGATCCGCATCGCGCAGCTCGGCTACCAGGGCCAGGGCGAGGTCGACAAGATCGTCGACGAGGCACAGCAGACGCTATTCGAGGTCACCGAGAAGAAGGCCTCGGAGGACTACAAGTCGCTGCGCGAGCTGATCGAGCCCACCTTCGACGAGATCGAGTCGATCCAGAACTCCGGTGACGGGATCTCGGGCGTTCCCACCGGGTTCACGGAGCTCGACCGGATCACCAACGGCTTCCACGGCGGGCAGATGATCATCGTCGCCGCCCGCCCCGGCGTCGGCAAGTCGACCTTCGCGCTCGACATCTGCCGCAGCGCGGCCATCCACCACAACCTCACCGCCGCGTTCTTCTCGCTCGAGATGAGCCGGACGGAGATCGTGATGAAGGTGCTCAGCGCCGAGGCGTCCATCCCGCTGAACCGCATCCGCGGCGGTGGCGCGAAGATGGACGAGTCCGACTGGCAGCGCATCACAGACAAGGCGGCGATCCTCGCCGAGAAGAACTTCTTCATCGACGACTCACCCAACCTGACCATGATGGAGATCCGCGCGAAGGCCCGCCGCCTGAAGCAGCGCAACGACCTGCAGCTGCTCGCCATCGACTACATCCAGCTGATGAGCTCCGGCAAGAAGGTCGAGTCGCGACAGCTCGAGGTCTCCGAGTTCTCCCGCCAGATCAAGCTGATCGCCAAGGAGCTCGAGATCCCCGTGATCGCGCTGTCCCAGCTCTCCCGTAACACGGAGCAGCGCAAGGACGGCGTCCCCCAGCTCTCCGACCTGCGAGAGTCCGGTTCGCTGGAGCAGGACGCCGACATGGTGATCATGCTGCACCGCCCGGAGATGTACTCGCAGAACCCGACCGACGACGAGCGCGGCCTCGCCACCTTCCACATCCCGAAGCACCGCAACGGCGAGACCGGCAAGATCGACGCGCTCTTCCAGGGCCACTACAGCCGCTTCACCAACGCGCCCATCTAGGCCTGACGAGCGCGGACACCTTCCCGGAACCGACGTAGAGTGGCTGGACCGAAGCCGCCGCTTTCGAAGGAGCCGTCGATGATCCCGACCGATACCGCGGGGCGCTGGGACTATGTGGACTCGCTGGTGCGCCGCTGGTTCCCGCCTGGAGAGCAGGCTGCCGAACCCGAGCTGAGCGATGCGGCGCGACGCCTGGGGCCGCTCTCCCCCGCGCTCGCCGCCCTGGCAGCCAGGGCCGCGCGACACGACGTGTGGGGCGTTCAGGACACCGTCCTTGCGCCCGATGCCTGGCGGCCCGAGGACACCCACCTCGTCATCGCGCGCGAGGCGCAGGGCGTCACTGAGTGGGCAGTCCCCCTCGGCGAGATCGCCGCCGACGACCCGCCGGTCGACCTGCGCGACCCCGACTCCGGACGGTGGGTGCGCGAGTTCTCAAGCGTCTCCGAGTTCGCCGTCGGGTGGGTCCTGCTCGCGGTGAAGTTCTCCGGTGCCGACCTGCCGCGGGCCAACGGCCAGGTCCCGTACGAGGCGGTCGACCGGCTGCGCGCTGAGTTCGACGTGCTGTCACTGCGGCTCACCTGGCCGGCCGACCCCACCTGGTTCGTCTCCCTCCCCGACGCCCTCGTCGAGGTCGACGGCGGCGCCTGGGCCTGGGTGACGGCCCGCGACCGCGGGGCCTACGAGGCCGCGATGACTGAGCTCACCAGGCTCGGGATGGAGCTCGACGAGTCCGCCTGATCCCCGACATTTCATCGTGCCGTAAGCCCGGGCAGTCGGCAGCCACCACCCAAAGGAGACGCGTGCTCATCTCAGCTCTGACCATCGCGGCGGCAACGGCCGCGGGCCTCACCTCCGGTGTGTACCTCGCCTTCACCACGATGGTGCTCCCCGCCCTTGACCGTGGCGACCACACGACGGCCACCGACGCCATGCGGGCCGTCAACTAGCAGGCGCTCCGGCCGCCCTTCATGGCGCTCCTCTTCGGCGGGGCCGCCGCGGCCACTCCCGTGCTGGTCGCCCAGGTGGCGACCGGCCGCTCCCCGTTGGCCCTGGTCGGCGCCGGCCTGGCGCTTGCCAGCTTCGTCGTGACGGTGACGGTCAACGTGCCACTCAACAACGTCCTCGCCCGCGCCGACGGGGATGGAGGCTGGCCTCGGTTCGCGGGACGTTGGGGCAGGGCGAACCTTCTCCGGGCGGCCCTGTCAGCGGCGGGGGGGGCCTGCCTCGCCGCCTCACTGTCCAGCGGCGGATGAACCGATCGCCGGGCCGCGCTCCCGGCGCTTGCCGGGTGTTATAGGTTTCGGGCATGAGTTCTCCCGAACTGGATCGCGCGCGCTACGGGACGAAGGCGGCAAAGGCCGACCACTTCCTCGGCTTCTGGCTCTCCCTCGTGATCGAGGGGCGCGGCTACGGGCGGCTCTCCGACGCCCGGAGGGCCCGCCGCACGATCGACGCGTTCGTCGCCGACACCGCGCCCGCCCTCGCGGAGGCAGGCCCTGAGGCCTACTTCGAGGCCCTGCGCGACGCGGCGAGGCTCTACTTCGACACCACCCTGACCGACCCGGCCTACTCCTCGACGATGTTCGGCCTCAAGCGCCTCTCACCCGAGGAACTGCGCGGAAAGATCGCCAACGAAGCCGCCTCCGCGCTGTCGGTGATCGTCGATTCCAACCTCGAGACCGACACGGCGCGACAGCTGCCCCGGCTGTGGGTCGAGGGCTACCTCGAGGCGCTTCCCGACGGGGCGCCTGCGCTGCGCGGGGCGCTCACGAAGCGCGCCTCCGCAGCCGACGCCGTCGGGCATCTTCTCGATCCGATGGCGTGACCGGAGACCACACGGCACTGCACGCGGGGCTCGGAGCGTGGTTCGCAGCCGAGGCAAGGCCCCTGCCGTGGCGCGCGGCGGACACGACTCCCTGGGGTGTCCTGGTCAGCGAGATCATGCTGCAGCAGACGCCCGCCTCGCGGGTCGAGACGCCCTGGCGCGAGTGGCTGCTGCGCTGGCCGACCCCGGGCGACCTGGCGGCCGCCCCGGTGGACGAGGTGCTGCGGGCGTGGGGCAGGCTCGGGTATCCACGACGGGCGCTGCGCCTGCGTCAGAGCGCGACCGCCATCGTCGAGCGTCACGGCGGGGTGGTCCCCGAGGACGAGGCGGCGCTGCTCGCGCTGCCCGGGATCGGTCGTTACACGGCCGCCGCAGTGCTGGCCTTCGCGTTCGGGCGACGCTCTCTCGTCCTCGACGTGAACATCCGCCGGGTGCTTGCGCGGTACCACCGGGGCGTGGAGCATCCGGCGGCACACGAGACGGCGGCCGAGCGCCGCGAGGCACTCGCCTTCGTCCCTGATCGCGACGCCGATGCCGCGCTGTGGTCGGCCTCCGCGATGGAGTTGGGCGCCGTCGTGTGCACGGCGCGCTCCCCACGGTGCGGGGACTGTCCCGTGTCGGAGGGATGCGCGTGGCTCGCGGCGGGCCGACCCGCCTGGGAGGGCCCCGCACGGGTCGCGCAGGCGTGGGAGGGAACGGACCGGCAGTGCCGGGGTCGGATCATGGCCGCGCTCCGCGCCACCGAGGCCGCCGTCCCCCTCGTCGACATCGCCTGGCCCGATGAGGACCAGCTGCGTCGCGCGGCATCGGGCCTGGTCACCGACGGGCTCGCCCGGCAGACGCCGGAAGGGCTCCGCCTACCCTGAGACTTTGGACGACTGTCCAAAACGGGGTACGGTTGGGTATGGCAACGACCTCGGAGAAGCTGCTCGACGCCGCGCTGGACGTGATCCTCGAGAAGGGCTGGGCGCAGGCGAGCACCCGCGCCGTCGCGGACCGGGCGGGGGTTCGGCCCGGCGTCGTGCACTACCACTTCGCCTCCCAACAGGACCTGCGCATCGATGCGGCGATGCGCGGCCTCGAGCCGCTTCGCGTCGCGCTGACCGAGGCCATCGCCCGGCGCGACCTCCAGTCCGCCATCTCTATGGCCACCGGGCCGAACTGGGCACGGCTGCTCAGCGAGATGACCATGTCGGCGATGCATGACGAGTCCGCGGCCCGTGCGACAAGGGGCTTCATGGCTGCCCTGCGTGACTCGGTCGCCGACGTGCTGCGCCGGGAGGGCGTCCATCCGGACACGGCGGCAGCCAAGGCGGCCGCGCTGACCGCGGGCATGGACGGCATCGGCCTCCACGCCAGCCTCGACCCCGACTTCCCCGTCGCCGAGGCGACGGCTGCACTACTCGAGATCCTGGGAGGAACACCATGAAGGCACTCATCCAAGGGGCCGGCATCTCCGGCCTCGCCTGCGCCCGCGTGCTCGACGAGCGCGGCTGGGACGTCACCATCGTGGAGGCCGCGACGGCCCCACGCACGGGCGGCTACATGATCGACTTCTTCGGCCCCGGCTGGGAAGCGGCGGCGCGCCTGGGGGTGATCGACGAGATCCGACGGCGCGGCCACGACTACCGGCGACTGGTGACCCGCGACGCATCGGGACGGGTCACCGCGAGGATCGGCCTCGACCTGGTCCGCGCTGCGGCCCGCGGACGGTTCACCTCGATTCTGCGGGAGGACGTGGAACTGTCCCTTCGTGCGGGCCTGCCCGCGAGGATCGACCAGCGCTTCGGGGTCTCGGTCGCGGAGCTGACCCGACGCCGGTCAGGGGTGGAGGCCACGCTCACCGACGGCACGGGGATCGAGGCCGACCTCGTGCTCGGCTGCGACGGGCTCTCGTCGGGGCTCCGCAGCCTCCTGTTCGGTCCGGCCAACGAGTTCGTGCTGGATCTCGGCTACCGGGTCGGCGGTGGGCACTTCCACGCGCCGGGCATCGGCGGCCGGTTGGGCGGGGATGTGTTCCTCTCGGACGTGAAGGGCGAGCAGTTCGGGATGTACGCGGTCGACGACGACTGGGTCGCCGGCTTCGCCGTCGAACGCTCCGCGCGGGGGCTGCCCGAGGACCCTGCAGCCTGGATCGCCGGGATCGCGCGCCGCAACGGCCCACTCGCCTGCGCGGTGGCCGAGGCGGAGGTCGAGACCCCCTACATCGACCGGGTGGCCCAGTCGGTCGTGCCGCGCTGGCGCCTCGGAGGAGCGCTGTTGATGGGCGATGCCGCCCACGCCGTCTCGCTCCTCGCGGGGCAGGGCGCTTCCCTCGCGATCGCCGGGGCGGTCGCGCTCGGCGATGCGCTCGGCTCGGCAACGGGCCTCGACGACGGGCTCGCGGCCTACGAGTCGACCTGGCGCGGAAAGGTCGAGCAGGTGCAGAGGAGCGCGCGACGTTCCGCGCCGACCTTCATCCCCAGCTCGGAACTGGGGCTGCGGCTGCGGCGGCTCGGCCTCAGGGCGGCCGGGCTGCCGATCGTCTCCAAGTTCGTCGGGAGGCTCTCCGGTGGCGCGCCGACCCACTCCGGCACCACGAAGGTCGCAGCCTGAGCCATACCGTCGGTGCCTCGCCGTAGGCTCGGGCCATGACTCTGAAACTCGGCATGGTGACGTTCGACACACACGACCCGATGGCCATCGCCGCCTGGTGGGCGCAGGCGACGGGTGGCCAGATCGTCGAGGACAACGACGGCTGGTTCGTCATCGTCGCGCCCGGGGACGCGCAGCCGAACCTCGCGTTCCAGAAGGTCGAGGACCCGACCCCCGGCAAGAACCGGGTGCACCTCGACCTCGGAGCCGACGACCCCGACGCGGAGGTGGAGCGCCTCCTCGCCGCGGGCGCCACGAAGGTCGACAGGCACGAGATGGACGGGTTCGCCTGGACAGTGCTCGCCGACCCCGATGGCAACCAGTTCTGCGTGTCCCCCACCCACTGATCATTCCGGCCCGGCGTGCGATCTCGCCCCTGGACCGGCCCACACCCGCAATGCCCGACTAGCATGGCCGGATGCGGTTCGAGGTTGATGCCATCCTGTTCGACATCGACGGCACGCTGGTCGACTCGACCGCCGCCGTCGAACGGACCTGGCGCGTGTGGGCCGACGCCCACGCCGTCGACATCGACGAGCTGCTCAGCGTGAGCCACGGCCGTCGCAGCGAGGACACCATCGCGATGTTCCTGCCCGAGGCGGCCCGCGCCGACGCCGTCCGCTTCCTGGACGACCTGGAGACGCTGGACCTCGACGGGATCACCGCCCTGCCAGCAACGGCCGACCTGCTCGCCTCGCTGCCTGCCCACCGGTGGGCGGTCGTCACCTCCGGCAACCGGTCGCTCATGCAGGCGAGGCTCCGCACTGCTGGGCTGCCCATCCCCGAGGTGATGGTCACCAGCGAGGACGTGTCCAACGGGAAGCCCGACCCGCAGGGCTACCGCCTCGCTGCGCAGCAGTTGGGCTTCGCGCCGGAGCGGTGCCTCGTGGTGGAGGACGCGCCACCCGGCATCGGTGCTGGCCTCGCGGCCGGCGGGCCGGTGCTCGGCGTCGCGACGTCGCATCCCGCCTCCGCGATCACCGAAGCGCACGCCGTCGTGGACGACCTGTCCACGGTCAGCGTCACAGCCACCGACTCGGGCCTCGTCGTCGAGGTCCCCGACCCCGCCTGACCCGGCGGGCGGTCAGCCCTCAGCCCGCGTCGACCGCCGCGCGCGGCGCGTACATGATGATCGCGACCCCGACCAGGCACATCAGCGCGCCGATCACGTCCCAGCGGTCGGGCCGGAAGCCGTCGAGCGCCATGCCCCAGAGCAGTGAGCCGACGATGAACACGCCGCCGTACGCTGCGAGGATGCGGCCGAAGTTGGCATCGGGTTGCAGGGTCGCGACGACGCCGTAGATGCCGAGCGCGACGACGCCGCCACCGATCCAGGTCCACCCGCGGTGCTCGCGGATGCCCTGCCAGATGAGCCAGGCCCCGCCGATCTCGCACACCGCGGCGGCGATGAAGAGAGCGACGGAGCGCAGCGTCAGCACCGGGTCCTCACGGCTGCTGGCGGACCCGCCTGCCGCACAGGGCCCAGTAGCCGAAGAAGCCGATCAGGATGGCGACGAGCACGCCGAGGTTCGAGTACGCCCACGAGCCCTCCTTGCCGCCGAGCGGGCCGAGCAGGTAGCCCTGCCACTGGGTGAAGCTCGCCATCGTGTTGGTGACGAGGCCCCAGCCGATGACCGAGCCGACGACCATGAGGATGACCGACGTCCAGTTCACCGAGCCGTACGGTCCCTTCGCGTCGAACAGCGCCTCGTCGTGGTAGCCCTGACGGCGCAGCATCAGGTCCGCGAGGAAGATGCCGACCCAGACGGCCAGCGGCACGCCGAGCGTGATCAGGAAGGCCTGGAAGGGGCCGATGAAGTTCTGCGCGAACCACACGATGTAGATCGTGCCGATGACCATCAGCACGCCGTCGAGGGCGGCGGCCTGCCAGCGCTTGACGGGCAGCCCGAGGGCGAGCAGCGTCAGGCCGGAGGAGTAGATGTCGAGCACGGCGCCGCCGACAAGGCCGAGGATCGCGACGATGACGAACGGGATCAGGAACCACAGGGGCAGGATCGCGGTGAGGGCGCCGATCGGGTCGAGGTTGACCGCCTCGCTCAGCTTCTCGTCGGAGCCTGCGAGCAGGAGGCCGTAGATGACGAGCACGATGGGTGCGACCGATGCGCCGAAGGTGGTCCAGGCGACGACCCCGGAGCTCGACGACGTGCGGGGAAGGTAGCGGGAGTAGTCGGAGGCCGAGTTCGCCCAGGAGAGGCCGAAGCCGGTCATGGCGAGGACGAGGGCGCCGAGCACCGCCTGGAAGCTGCCTGCCGGGATCGCCATCACGTTCGCGAGGTTGATGTGCGAAACGGTCAGGGCGATGTAGACGACCGTCAGCACGGCGGTGGCCCAGGTGATCCAGGTCTGCACCTTCATGATGGCGTCGAAGCCGAGGATGCCGGCGGCCATGATGATGGCGGCGATGATCAGGAAGGAGATGATCATCGAGACGTTGCCCGTCGCCCAGCCGAGCCTGCCGAGGACGGTGTTGGTGGCGAGCGTGGCCAGCGTGACGAGCACGATCTCCCAGCCGACCAGGATCAGGTAGCCGATCACCGACGGCAGCGCGTTGCCCCGCACGCCGAAGGCGGCGCGGGACAGGATCATGGTGGGGGCGGAGCCGACCTTTCCGGCGAGCGATGAGAAGCCGACGAGCAGGAATGACGCGATGACGCCGAGCACGCCCGCGATCGTCGCCTGCCAGAACGAGATCCCGAAGCCGAGGAACCAGACGCCGTAGGGGATCGCGAGGATCGAGATGTTGGCCGCGAACCACGGCATGAACAGGTCGCGGGGCTTGCCCTTGCGCTCGTCCTCGGCGATCACGTTGATGCCGTTGACCTCGATGGAGGTCGCACTTGACTCGGGCCGGATGGGTTCAGACATGTCGGCTCCTTTCTGGGCCATAAACCTAGACCTCCCACGGCCCCACGTCCTGCAATGCTCACCGTTTACGGCGCGTCCGACGGTGGGACGAAGCGACCGGGGAACCGGAGACCCCGGGCGCCGGGGTCCCGGGCGCCCGCCTCAGCGGATGCGCCACGCGTGCCCGCCGTGACCCGGAGCCGTCGCGAACCGGGACGGCGCGCGTGTGCCGCGGCTAGGATCGATCCATGATCCACGCCGTCGTGTTCGACCTGGGCGACGTCCTCGCCTCTCCCCCGTCGCTGCTCCCGGAGCTGGCCAAGCGCATCGGGACGACCCGGGAGAGGCTCGAGACCCACTACTGGGAGGGGCGCGTCGACTACGACGCGGGCGTCCCGGACGAGCAGTACTGGGGACCGCTGCTCGAGGCGGTCGGCGTGGAGTCCGATCCCGGGCTGATCGCCGACCTCGCGGAGCTCGACGCGAGCTGCTGGAGCGAACTGCGGGCCACGGCGCGCCAACTGCTGCGCGAGGTGCGTGGCGCAGGGGTCACCGTCGCTGTCCTGTCGAACTCGCCGCGCGCCATGCAGGTCGCGGCAGACAAGGCCCCTTGGCGCTCCGATGTCGACCACCTGTTCGTGTCGGCGACCATCGGCCTCTCCAAGCCCGACACGGCCCTCTACCGCCACGTCGAGCGGAAACTCGGCCATGAGGGCCGCGAGATCGCTTTCGTCGACGACAAGCAGGCCAACGTCGACGCCGCCGTCGAGACAGGCTGGCAGGGACACGTCTGGACCAGCGACGCCGACACCCGGATCTGGCTGGTCGGCCTCGGCGTCCTCTGAGCCGAGGATCAGCCGCGGGGCTGGGTGTCGACGAGTTCGGCGAACGCGATCAGGCGGTTGTCGGAGTGGAACACCTCCGCGCAGGCGACAAGAGTGAGCAGGATCTGCCCCGGGTCCTGGGCCGGCTGCACTCCCCCTTCCGGATTTGCCGGAACGGGATCGAGCACCCAGGTGGCCGGGTTGGTGACCTCGAGCGAGTCGCCGTCATTGATCAGGCGGTAGGTGTAGGTCGCGTCCCTGGTCTCGACGATCACGTCGTCGCCCACCCGCAGCTGGGGAAGATTGCGTAGCGGCTCCCCGTGGGTCACGCGTGACTCGCGACGGCGAAGGTGCCAGGTAGCCGTCTCCGTTGACCTCGTCTGCGTTGAGCGTCACGGTGAACGGGCGGGGCGACGCGCTGTAGTCGGCGCTGGCCGGGAACGACCAGGAGCCGTCGGCCTTCGTCGTGGTCGTCCATCCGGGGTGCGCGGGGTTGGACCCCTTCAGCGTCATGGTGACGCCGGCCACGGGAGGGTCGTTCGAGCCGGCGGCACCGGTGTCGGCCACGTTGTTCTTGTTTGCGTCAACTGTGACGACGCCGAATGCGAGA
>RRZT010390070.1_pt1 | contig 10904 bp, 10 predicted proteins | sample 2165551 | NCBI WGS metagenome assembly RRZT01 (sample SAMN10456910, study PRJNA506462) | wastewater metagenome | biome: wastewater; feature: sludge; material: wastewater sludge; isolation source: wastewater sludge with Escherichia coli K12::gfp cells carrying plasmid... | place: USA: Moscow, Idaho...
GGAAAAGTCGTTAAGTATTCTGTTGATTTTAAATTTGAAGGATAAAATTATGTTAAAAATATTTTTATTTGTATCTTTAATGTTCTGCTCTGTTTTTGCAGAAGTTGATGGACATTTAGATATTGTAAAAAAAGGAATGGTTCTTCCAAAAATTGTGGTTACTATCGCGACTGATAGCCCTGAAAAAGGAACTCTAAGTAAAATTAAAAAAAGTTTGTCTGATGACTTAGGCATTAGTGGACATTTTGATGTTGCTACTTCAACTACTCAGTTTTCATATAATGGAATGCCTGATTTAAGTTTAAGAAATCAAGGAATTAGCCTTGTTATAAATTTATCAGCAGAAAGAGAAGCTGGTGGTAACTATACATTAAAAACAAAACTGTATGACCTTAATGCTGTAAATGCATTAAGTGGAAATACTTCAGGGCTTGTTTTAGAAAAAAACTTTACAACTTCATTGGAAGAGAGATTTGTTTTTTTAGCTCATAAATCAGCAATAACAATAAATGATTATTTCAAAGCACCAAGTATCGCTTGGATGGATAAATTTGTTGTTTTTGCAGTATATGATGGACCAAGAAAATCAGATATTATGATTGGTGATTACTCTTTAACATATAAAAAGAAAGTTGTAACTGGTGGTCTTAATATTTTCCCAAAATGGGCAGATAAAGAACAAAAAACTATTTATTATACTTCTTATAACTATGATAAACCAACTTTGGTTAAATTAAATATTTATAATAGAAGTAAAGAAGTTATAATGGATTCAGATGGAATGTTAGCTTGTTCTGATGTAAGTAAAGATGGTTCTAAATTATTAATTACTGCTTCTCCTACTGGACAACCGGATATCTTTTTATATGATGTAAATACAAGAACAAAAAAACAAGTTGCTGGTGGTCCTGGATGGATTGATGTTGGTGGACAATTTGTTGAAGATGATAAAGAAATAGTTTTTGTTTCTGATAGATTAGGAAATCCTAATATTTTTAAACAAAGAATTGGTTCAAGTTCTGTAGAAAGAATGGTTTTCCATAGTAAAAATAACTCTTCAGTTACATCAAATGGTAATAATATAATTTTTAGTAGTAAAGATTCTGATAATGAAATGGGTAAAAGTTTTAACTTATACTTAATTTCTACTAGAACTGACAATCTACAAAGATTAACAACTCAAGGAGTAAATCAATTTCCTAAATTTTCTCCAGATGGACAAAGTGTTTTATTTATAAAAACAGTTGGCGATGCAAGTGCGGTTGGTATTATTAGATTAGAATATAATAAATCGTTCTTATTCCCATTAACTGGTAAAAGAATTCAATCTATAGACTGGTAAAATACCTAATACAATTAATGTATTTTTACATTAATTGTATTTATTTCTCAAAATCTCTTTTTATTTTTTAATTTATCCCTAATAATCTGCAAAATATAAACAATAATTAAGTTTCACTTTAGTAATATTTCTTGAAAATTTTAATTTCAAGGAAAAAACAATGAAAAAGTTAGGTCTTTATTCTGTATTAGTTTCAGCTTTATTATTTACTACTGGTTGTAGTGAAAAAAATGCTGATGTAGATAACGTAGTTGGTGCAAATGATGCAGCATCTGTTGAGGCTCCAATCCAAGATGGAACTTTATTAGAAAAAGCTTCAAATGGTAACTATTACATGATCAATGGACAAAGAGTTTTAATTGAGCACGTTTATTTTGGTTTTGATAAATACAATTTAACTGCTGACAATAAATCTAAAGCAGTTTCAAATGCATCTAAATTATCAGCTGTAAGTTCTGATACTACTGTTAAAGTATTAGGAAACACTGACGAATGGGGTTCAGATGAGTATAACTATGCATTAGGTTTAAAAAGAGCTAACGCTGTTAAAGATGTATTAGTTGCAAATGGTGTAACTACTAACATTTCTTTAGTTTCTTTAGGTGAAAGCAATCCAGTTTGTACTGAAAAAACAAAAGATTGTTGGGCACAAAACAGAAGAGTTGAGCACGAATTAGAAAAATAATTTGATGAAAAAATATCTTCCTTTACTACTAGTAGTAACTTCATTAACCGTAGCCGAAGAGGTTTCGGTTTATGGAGATTCAAGTGCTTCTTATAACCTTACTTCTACTGAAAAACATATTTTAAAAACACAAACAAGTGTTAGTAATTTATCGTCAAAACTTGATGAAATTAATAGTTTAGTTAATTCAATAAATAGTAGATTAAATGGCTTAGAGTCTACATATGAAGGTGATTCTGCAAGATTAAATTCAAAATTGAATGAATTGCAGAAAAACGGTGTATCTTCAGATTTAGGTTCTAATAATGATTCAACAGCTAATCAATCAGATTTAAATGCTTTAAAAGCTGCTCTTACAAAGTTAACTGCTCTTGTGAATAAAATAAATTCTGAATATGTTTCTTCTACAGAACTAGAAAAAAATATGCAACAATTTGTTACAAGAGAAGAATTTGAAGCAGTAAAAAAAGCTATGGGAGTGAAAACATCTTCAGTATCTCCTACAAAAACTACAGAAACAAAATCAGCATCAATAGATGATAGTTCTTCTTCAACAGTAAGTATTGGAGAAGTTAAAACAGCTGAAGATAAAGCTAAATTGATGAATGAAGCAAAAAAAGATTATGATGCAAAGGCTTATAATACTGCAATTCCAAAATATGAAAAACTTATTGAAGTTAATTATAAACCAGCAGAAAATAATTTTTATTTAGGGGAAATGTGGTATAAAAGAAAAAAATATGATACTGCAATAAGTCATTTTAAAAAATCTGCAATGTTAAATGACAAAGCAGCTTATATGCCAACATTATTATTGCACAGCGCTATTTCGTTTGAGAATGTAAAAGATAAAGAAAATGCAAAAAGTTTTTATGGTACTTTAATTGAGCTTTATCCAAACTCTTCTGAAGCAAAAGAAGCAAAAACTAAATTATCTAAATTATAAAATATAAAAGGAAAAAATATTATGTCAAATAAAGTTATAGGTATTGAATATACATTAAAAGATGCAAAAACTGGTGAACATTTAGATTCTAATGTTGGGCAAGCTCCATTAGAATTTATTTCTGGAAAAGGGCAAATTATCCCTGGTTTAGAGTCAAAATTAGTTGATATGGCTGCAAATGAAGAAGCAGATGTATTAGTAGAAGCAAAAGACGCTTATGGTGAGTATAATGAAGAAGCTGTTCAAACTTTACCAAAAGAGCAATTTGCAGGTATTGAATTAGTTGAAGGTATGTCTTTATATGGTACTGGTGAGCATGGTGAAACTGTACAAGTAGTTGTAAAATCTTTTACAGATTCAGATGTTACAATTGATTATAATCATCCAATGGCTGGAAGAACTTTAATGTTCTCAGTAGCAATTTTAAGTTTAAGAGATGCAACTGAAGAAGAAGTTCAAACTGGTGTTGTTGGTGGAATGGCTGCTATGGGTGGTGGTTGTTGTGGAGGTGGCGGACATAGTCACTCTCACGGTGGTGGTTGTTGTGGTTCAAATGATGACCATGGTCATGACCACGGACACTCTCATGGTGGTTGTGGTTGTCACTAATCTTTTAGTACAAAAAACTTTTCCTTTGCCCAAGTGTATTTATACATTTGGGCAAAACTATTTTTTAGAGTTAAGTTTTTTAGCTTTAAAAAATAGTTTTAAATAAATTTAACAATATAAAGAGGTATTTATTAATGAAAAAAGTTGCTTTTATATTCCCAGGACAAGGAAGTCAAACTGTTGGGATGGGAAAAGATTTTTTTGAAAATAGTCAAATAGCAAAAGATATGATTTCAAATGCAAGTAAAAGATTAAATATTAATTTTGAGAAATTACTATTTGAAGAGAATGAAAATTTAGGAAAAACAGAATTTACTCAACCAGCAATTTTACTTGTTAGTTCAATTGCAAATGCTATTTTTAAAGAAAAATTTGATATTCAACCTGAATTTGTTTTAGGACATTCATTAGGAGAATTTTCAGCTTTAGTATCTGCTGGAGCAATTGATTATTTAGATGCTATTGAATTAGTTCATAAAAGAGGTTTATTCATGACTGAGGCTTGTAGTAGTGGAAGCGCAGGAATGATGGCATTAGTAGGAATAGATGATGAAACAGTTGAAAAAATTTGTAAAGAGCAAAGAGCAGAAGGAAAACAAGTTTGGCCAGCAAACTATAATATGGATGGGCAACTTGTTCTTGCAGGAGTTAAAGCTGATTTAGAATCTTTAGTTGATACATTTAAAAGTGCAGGAGCAAAAAGAGCAATCGTTTTAGATATGAGCGTTGCATCACATTGTGAATTACTAAGAAGTGCTGTTGAAAATTTAAAACCATATTTACAAGAGTATTTAAATGATGAATTTTTACCAGTTATTTCAAATGTTAGTACAGAAGTTTATACAACAAAAGATGAAGCAATCGAATTATTATCTTCTCAACTTGTAAGTCCTGTAAAATATAAACAATCAGTAAAAGCACATGATAACAAAGTTGATTTATTTATTGAATTTGGAAATGGTGCAGTTTTAAAAGGTTTAAATAAAAAAATTACAGAAAAACCAACTTTAAATGTTTCTGATATGGCAACACTTGAAGCGGTAATTGGTGAATTAAATGACTAAATTAGCGATAATGGGAGCGATGGAAGAGGAAATTGAGCCTCTTTTATCTTATTTTGACAAAATAAATGTTGTAGAGTTTGCTAATAATAAATATTATGAAGTAAATTACAAAGGTCTTGATATTGTAATAGCTTATTCAAAAATTGGAAAAGTACATGCAAGTTTAACAGCTGCCACTATGATTGAAAAGTTTTCTTGTGATACTTTACTTTTTTCAGGAGTTGCTGGGGCTGTTAATCCAAGTTTAAAAATTGGTGATTTGATAATTGCTGATAAACTTTGCCAACATGATTTAGACATTACTGCATTTGGACATCCTAATGGTTATGTTCCTGGAGGAAAAGTTTTTGTTGAAACTACAAGTTCTTTAAGAGACATAGCAAAAAAAATTGCAACTAAAAATAATCTAAAAGTTATAGAAGGAACTATTGCAACTGGTGATCAATTTGTTCATTCAAGCCAAAGAAAAGAGTTTATTCAAAATACTTTTAATGCTGATGCTTTAGAAATGGAAGGTGCAAGTGTTGCAGTTGTTTGTGATGCTTTAAATGTACCATTTTTTATTTTAAGAGCAATTTCTGATAGTGCAGATATGGATGCTGGATTTGATTTTGATGAATTTTTAAAATCAAGTGCGAAAAACTCTGCTGATTATTTGATGAAAATTGTAGAAGAATTAATCAAATAAATTTATTAAAAATAGAGTTGAAATTATATAAATATTTCAACTTTATCTTTTTTGTCTATTTTTTCTTATTTAAAACCCTCTTTTAACACTCTTAGCAATGATAAAGTTTTCTAATAAAAAAAGGAGACAAAATGTTAGCTGAAATAAATACATTTTTAAGTGATCTGATTTGGGGTTCTATATTAATATATTTACTACCAATATTAGGATTGTTTTTTACAGTAAGTTCTAGATTTGTACAATTTAGATATTTTTTTAAAATGTTTCATATTCTAAGAGAAACAGTTAGAGATAAAGAAGGACATATTTCTTCATTTCAAGCACTGATGCTTAGTGTCGCTGGACGTGTTGGTGGTGGAAATATTGCTGGTGTTGCTGTTGCTATAACACTTGGTGGTCCAGGTGCTGTTTTCTGGATGTGGGTTATTGCTCTTGTTGGTATGGCTACAAGTTTTTTTGAATGTTCATTGGCTCAATTATATAAAGAAAAAGATGGTATTGATTCTTGTCTTTATAGAGGAGGACCTGCTTATTATGCTACCAAGGCATTAAATCAAAGATGGCTTGGTGTTGTTATCTCTGTTTTACTTTTAATTACTTTTGGTTTTGCATTTAATGCTACTCAATCATTTATTATCTCAACTTCTTTTCAAGCTTCTTTTAATCTTCCTACTTGGATAACGGGATTAGGATTAACTTTAGTTTTTGGTGTTACAATTTTTGGTGGAGTAAGAAGAATTGCTAAAATGTCTGAGGTTATAGTTCCAATTATGGCTTTAGGATATTTATTAATTGCTTTAGTTGTTATAGTTTTAAATATTGATAAAATTCCTTCTTTAATTGTTATGATAGTTACTGAAGCTTTTAATCCAAGTTCTGCTATTGGTGGAGGAATTGGTGCTGTTATTATCCAAGGTGCAAAAAGAGGAATGTTTTCAAATGAAGCGGGACTTGGAAGTGCACCAAATGTTGCAGCAGTTGCTTATGTAGCTCATCCTGTACAACAAGGAATTGTTCAATCTTTTTCAGTATTTATTGATACAATAATTTTATGTTCTTGTACAGCATTTATTATTCTTTTATCAGGTGCATATGTTCCAGGAATTAGTGGTGTTCAAGGAGTTTTATTAACTCAAAATGCATTAATTGAACACATTGGTCCACTTGGTGGAATTTTTGTAATTCTTGCACTATTTCTATTTGGTTTTTCATCTATGATTTATAACTATTATTTAGCTGAAAATAGTTTAAATTTCTTTAGTAAAGGAAATGCAACAGTATTTACTATTTTTAAAACATTATGTATTTTACTTGTTATTTGGGGTTCATTCCAAGATTTAAGTTCTATTTTTGCATTCTCTGATTTATCTATGGGATTACTTGCAATTATAAATATGATTGTTATAGCAATATTATATAAACCTGTACTTCAATTAATTAGAGGTTATGAAAGACAATTAAAAGAAGGAAAAGTTCCAGTTCTTAGATACAATGATTATACAGAATTTAATTTTGACAAAGAGACTTGGAAAGAGATAGTTGATAATATCAACGATAAAAAAGATTAAGAGTTATCTCTTAATCTTTTAAGCAATTTTTAGACATCATATAAACTAAAAGATATAAGTAAAGGTTTTTTATGTTTAATAAAGAAGGAATACCATTTTTTATTATAGTTATACCTTTTTTATCTATATTATTCTTATCTTTCCTTTCAATCTCATACTATTTAAAACTATCAAATGAAACTTATGAAACTGAAATAAATGAGTATAAAAGAATTCATTTACAAAAATTAAGCAATACTGAAATTGTCGATAAAACCTTAGAAATAAAAATAAAATTGCATGAAGAAGAGGAAAAAAAATTTAAAAAATTTTTATTTACTGCAACAGGAGTAATTTTGATTTTTATGATACTTTTTACTTTTCTAATGTTATCAATTATAAGAGATGTAGTTAAAAAATATAAAAAACAAGTTCAAAACAGAGAAAATGCACTTGAAAGTTTGAATCAGAATTTATCTTTAAAAGTTCAACAAGGAATTGAACAAGCTAAACAAAAAGATAAAAAAATCTTAGAACAAGCAAAATTAGCAAGAATTGGTTCTATGATTAGTATGATTGCTCACCAATGGAGACAACCTTTAAGCCAATTATCTGGGATTTTGATGGAATTAGAAACTACAACAAGATTTAAAAAAGTTGATAACAATTATATTTTAAATGCTATTGATAAAAGTGATAAAATGATTGAATTTATGTCAAATACAATAGATGATTTTAGAAATTTCTATAAACCAGATAAGAAAAAAGAGGATTTTTATGTTTCTAATGCTTGTAAAAAAGCTATAAATATTATAGATGCAACTTTGGAAAATCTTGGAATAAATCTTATTTTGGACATAAAAGATGATAAAAAAATTTTTGGATATCCAACAGAATTTTCTCAAGTTATTTTAAATATTATAAGTAATGCAAAAGATATTTTGATTGAAAGAAATATAAAAAATCCAAAAATTGAGATAAATATAGAATCAAAAGGTGTTTTATCAATAATTACTATAAAAGATAATGCAGGTGGAATTGAAGAAAAAAATTTAGAACAGATTTTTGACCCATATTATAGTACTAAAGATTCATCAAAAGGAACTGGACTTGGACTTTATATCTCAAAACTAATAATTGAGCGAAATATGGGTGGAGATTTGAGTGTATCAAATAACAGCGAAGGTGCTGTTTTTAAAATAGTTGTAGCAGGATAGAAATGAGACCAGAATTAATTGAAGAGTTGAAAAATATATCTATTTTATGTGTTGAAGATGAAGATGGAATAAGACAAACGATTGTAAATACTTTAAATTACTATTTTAAAGATGTTTATGAAGCAACAAATGGAAATGAAGGTTTTGAACTTTATGAGTATTATAAACCAAAAATTGTGATAACTGATATTCAAATGAGAGATGGAAATGGTCTTGAATTAGTTAAACAAATTAGAGAAAATGATACTGAAACAATGATTATTATGTTAACTGCTCATTCAAATGAAGAGTATTTAATGGAATTAATAAATTTAAATATAAATTATTATATTTTAAAACCTTTAAATTTAAAGAAATTATTTGAAGCTTTAGAGAAATATCTTGTAAAATCTTCAAAATTAGTAATGTTATGTGAAGATTTACTTTTTGATTTACAAAAAAGAGAATTGATATATAAAAATAGTGAAATAATTCCTTTACGAAAAAGAGAAAAGGATTTTTTATATCTTTTGTATGAAAGAAAAGATTCGATTTTAAAATATGAAGATATAGAATTTGAACTTTGGAATGATAAAGAGATGACAACTCATGCATTAAAATCTTTTATAAAAGAATTAAGAGCTAAATTACCAATAAATGTAATCAAGAATATACCTCAAGAAGGGTATACTTTACAGAAATAATAAAAGACACTTTTTACATACTTTTATTTTATAAAATTTTAAAATATATTAATTAAGGATTAACAATGGAAAAGCAATATAGAATTGAAAAAGATTTTCTAGGTGAAAAAGAGATTGAACTTGATAAATATTATGGTGTTCAAACTTTAAGAGCAAAAGAGAATTTTAATATAACTACTCTTGGAATATCTATATTCCCAAATTTTATAATATCTTTAGCAAAAGTAAAAAAAGCTTGCGCTTTAACAAATTATGAATTAGGGGATTTAACTGATATTCAAAAAAATGCTATTGTTGAAGCTTGCGATAGGATTATTGCAGGTGAGTTTCATGATCAATTTATAGTTGATCCTATTCAAGGTGGAGCTGGAACTTCTACAAATATGAATGCAAATGAAGTAATAGCAAATGTTGCTTTAGAGATTTTGGGTTATCCAAAAAGTTCTTATGACATTATTCATCCAAATAATCATATAAATATGAGTCAATCGACAAACGATGTTTATCCAACAGCAATAAAAATTGCTTTATATGAACTTATTTTTAAACTTCAAGATAGTCTTAAAATTTTAAGAGATTCTTTTCACAATAAAGCAGTAGAATTTAAAGATATTTTAAAAATGGGAAGAACTCAACTTCAAGATGCTGTTCCTATGACTTTAGGACAAGAGTTTAAAACTTATGCAACAATGATAGATGATGATATTTTTAGACTGTCAAGAGCACAAGATATGCTAAAAGAGGTAAATCTAGGAGCAACAGCTATTGGAACTGGTATTAATACAAAACCAGAGTATCAAGAATTAGTTATAAAAAACTTACGAATAGTTACAGGAGCTGAATACTATAAAGCAAATGATATGATAGAAGCTACTCAAGATACGGGGTCTTTTGTACAAATTTCTGGAAGATTTAAATCTATTGCAATAAAAGTTTCAAAAATTTGTAATGATTTAAGACTTTTAAGTTCAGGTCCACGTGCTGGATTTAATGAAATAAATCTTCCCCCTCTTCAACCAGGAAGTTCAATAATGCCTGGAAAAGTAAATCCAGTTATGCCAGAAGTTGTGAATCAGGTTGCATTTGAAGTAATAGGAGCTGATATGACGATTGCAATGGCAAGTGAACATGGTCAACTACAATTAAATGTATTTGAGCCATTAATTGCGTATAAACTTTTTAATTCAATAAATATGATGAGAAGAGCATTTTACTCTTTAGGTGAAAAATGTATCAAAGGAATCACTGCAAATGAAGAAGTTTGTATGAATAATATTTTAAATTCAGTAACTTTGGTAACTTGTTTAAATCCAATTTTAGGATATGAAAAAAGCTCATCAATTGCAAAAGAGGCATTAAAAACAAATAAAAGAGTTTATGACATCATTTTGGAACAAGAATTATTTACAAAAGAAGAATTAGATGAATTATTAAAACCTGAAAATATGGTAAATAATTTTATTAAGGAGACAAAATGAAAATTACAGTTTTAAATACAGGTGGAACTTTTAATAAAGTATATAATCCAATAAAAGGTGAACTTGAAGTTCCTAAAGACAATATAGCTTTGGATGAAATAATTTCAAATTGTTTTAATATTGATTTTGAAATTAAAAATATAATTTCAAAAGATAGTTTAGAAATTACAAATGAAGATAGAGAATTTTTATATCAAACTATTAAAAATACTCATAATGAAAACATTATTATTGTTCATGGGACAGATACTATTGATATCACTTCAAAATTTTTAGATGAAAAAAAGTTGGATAAAAAAATAGTATTAACAGGTGCAATGATTCCTATGAGCATAAAAAAAGTGGAAGCAACTCTCAATTTTTCACAAGCAATAGGTTTTTTAAATGCTCCTATTGAAAATGGTATTTATATTTGTATGCATGGTGCAGTAGCTCCTTATGAAAAGCTTTATAAAAATAGAGAATTAGGTAGATTTTTAGTGAAATAGAGGAATAGATTTTTAATCTATTTCTCTACAAAGTTGTATAAAGCCTTTATTTCATCAGCCCAAATTTCTTCATTTATTGTCTCCAAAATAAGAGGAATATCATCCATTCTTTCATCATTCATTATAAATCTAAAAGCATCCCAACCAATTTTTCCAA
>RRZT013053942.1_pt1 | contig 10904 bp, 9 predicted proteins | sample 2165551 | NCBI WGS metagenome assembly RRZT01 (sample SAMN10456910, study PRJNA506462) | wastewater metagenome | biome: wastewater; feature: sludge; material: wastewater sludge; isolation source: wastewater sludge with Escherichia coli K12::gfp cells carrying plasmid... | place: USA: Moscow, Idaho ...
GGACGCCGATCCCGCGGGGTCGGCGTTTTCTTTGCTGCGCTCAGGTGGCGGGCATCTCGACGCAGATCGGCTCTTCGCCGGTCGGAACTCGGTTGTGTTCGCTCGGCAGGCCGCTGTCCGGGTCGAGCGCATACAGCGAGAGGTGGTGCGAAGTCTGGCCGCAGACCGCCAGCCAGCGGCCGCAGGGCGAGATGGCCATGCCGCGTGGTTGCGTTTCGGTGGCGAAATGGCCGATGAGGGCGAGGCGGCCGTCGTCCGGGGCGATGGCGACGCAGGCCAGGGTGCTCGAGCGCCGGTCGGTGGCGTAGAGGAAACGGCCTGACGGCGACAGGCGCAGTTCGGCGGCCCACGGCGCTTCCTGGTTGCCGGGCGGGCGCAGGCTCAGCGATTGGCGCAGGAGCAACTGCCCGTTATCGGCGTTGAAATCGAAGGCGTCGAGGCTGTTGTCGAGTTCGTTGAGGCAGTACGCCCGCTGCTGGTTTTCGCTGAAGACCAGGTGGCGCGGGCCGCTGCCCGGACGCACGGCAACCGAGGGCGGGACGGCCGGGGTGAGCGGCGCGCGCGCCGAAGGGGTGAGCGCGTAGACCCGGATCGTGTCGGCGGCCAGCGTCGGCACCAGCAGCCAGCCGCGCGCGTGGCTGACCGCGGCGTGCGCCCGCGGCAACTCGTGCAGCACGTGCCGGGCCGCGCCGGGCGCGCCGTCGCGGGCGAGCGGGAAGGTGGCGAGCAAGTTGTTGCCGTAGGAGGCGACGAAGGCCAGGTCGCGCTCGGGGGCGATGCCGACATAGGTCGGCGCGCCCGGCGAGGGCGTGCTGCCCAGGCGGCGCAGGGTGCCGTAGGTCGGGGTGACGGCCATCGCGTGCAGCGCATCCTCGTCCCGCGTTCCGGCCAGCAGGATCTGGCGGTCGGGGGTGAGCTTGAGGTGCAGGACGGCGCCGGGAAGGGGCAGGCGCTGGGCGAGTGTCAGCTTGCCGTCGCGGGGGTCGAGAACGAAAGCCTGCACTTCGCGGCTGCCCGCGCAGGAGACGTAGAGGGGAACGGGTGTCATTGGAAGGAACGGAGATTGTGAGGGGGCGCGTTCAGGATTAGTGTACGCCAACTTTTTGCCTTGCCCCGGCGATGGCGGAACAAAGCAACGGAGAAAAAACGATGGAGCATCCAGGAGTCAGCCTGATTGGGGCGCCGACCGACGTCGGCGCCGGGACGCTCGGCGCGCGCATGGGGCCGGCGGCATTGCGCGTCGCGGGGCTGGCCGGGGCCATTGCCCATTTCGGGATCGAGGTGCGCGATTGCGGCAACGTGCGCGGGCCGGACAATCCGGTGCAAGCGGCGGTTGGCGGCTTCCGCCATCTGCCCGAGGTGAGCGCCTGGTGTCGTGCGGTGCATGACGCGGTGTACGCCGAACTGACTGCCGACCGGCTGCCCATCCTGCTTGGTGGCGACCATGCGCTGAGCATTGGCTCGATCGCCGCCGTGGCGCGTCACTGCAAGGCGCGCGGGCGCAAGTTGCGGGTGCTGTGGTTCGACGCTCATGCCGATTTCAATACTCCGGCGCTGACCCCAAGCGGCAATATTCACGGCATGCCGGTGGCCTGTTTGTGCGGCGACGGCCCCGACGAGCTGACGCGGCTGGCCGGCTTCACCCCGGCGATGAGCGCACGCGACATCCGCCAGATCGGCATCCGTAGCGTCGATCCGGGCGAGAAGCGGCGTGTGCATGAAGCCGGGATCGAGGTCTTCGACATGCGCTACATCGACGAGACCGGGATGCGCCACACCATGGAAATGGCGCTGGCGCTGATCGGGCCGGACACCCACCTGCATGTGAGCCTCGACGTCGATTTTCTCGACCCCGACATCGCGCCGGGCGTCGGTACCACGGTGCGCGGCGGACCGACCTACCGCGAGGCCCAGTTGTGCATGGAGATGATCGCCGACACCGGGCGCCTGGCCTCGCTCGACGTGGTCGAGCTCAACCCGGCGCTCGACGTGCGCAACCGCACCGCTGAACTGGCGGTCGACCTGATCGAGAGCCTGTTCGGCAAGAGCACGCTGATGCGCAAGACGCCGCGCGGGACCGAGCCGGCCTGATCGAAACGCGCTGACCGCCGGCATCTGCCGGTCTTGCAGCCGGCTTCTTTTGCCCAGCAAGCTGCGCGGTGTCGCCGATGCGGTGGGCATCGGCCGCTGTGGCTGACGCGGGGTGGCGTTCACGCGAGGGGGCGGTAAAGCCAAAGCGGCCCAGGCGCGCTCGTCCCGAGGCTCAGGCAATGCGCCGCTCGTCGCCGGCCACCGCCTTGAGCGGTGGCCGCTGTGCGCCGTCCTCGCCGCCTTTGGCCGCGACCGGCGGATCGCCCGCGGTGTCGGTGTCGCCGCGCAGCTCGCCGCCTTGTCCGACGAACAGCTGGCCGTAGCGCACCTTGCCGCTGACCCGGCCCGTGGCATGGATGATCAGCTGCGAGCGAGCGCGCAGTTCGCCGTCAAAGCGACCGTGGATCTCGGCGACCTCGACATTGACCTTGCCGCGCAAGGCGCCGCCGGCCGCGATGCTCAGGCTCTGGCTGTTCATGCTGGCTTCGACCTCGCCTTCGATGATCAGCGTCTCGCAGTCGAGAATCTCGGCGCACTTGAGCTTGACGTTGGCGCCGACGATCAGGTGCGAGCCCCCGGGCGCGATCTCGAAGGCGGGAAATGGGTGCGATTCGAATTCTCCGGCCTGGGGCCTGGCGTTCAGCGGGTTTGAATTGAGCGGCGTGACGTTGGCCGTGGGAACAAAGTAGCCGTCGGCGGCAGCCGCGGCACGCTCCTTGAGCAAGGCCTGGGCCTTGGCGATCGAGGCCAGCGGTTTGCGTCCGTTCCCCAACACCGAGGTGACCTCGCGACGGGTGATGGGGGCGGATGAATGGGTTTTATCGGACATGATTTCCTCTGCCTGTTGTTTGAACTGGTGCGACGGTGGGACAAAATCTCCAGGGTCGGCTTTAGCGAAAAACATGCCAAAGCCCGTTTTTCCTTGCGGCAGAGCTGTTGACGGTTTTTCTCGAGCGTGCGTCGTGACCCGGCGAGGGAAAAACTGTCGCTGTCTGGCGACAGTTTTTCGGCCTTCCCGATGCACTTTGAGGCCGTGCCGGGGAAAGCGCTGTCGGGAAAAAGCGACAGGCGAAAAATGTCGCTTGCGTTTGCGCGGATTGGTCCGGAGATGGTCTATTCTTGCGGCGAAACCTCAAGAACGACCTGAAAATACGAGCCCATGTCGACCCACGATCGGAAATCGGTGCGTGCAAATGTCATGCGAATGCCCCGGCTGAGGATGACCTTTCGCCAGTGCATGCTCGCAGGCTTCCTGCTGATTGCCGCCCTGCTCAGCGTGGCCGCGTTGCGCAGCTGGCTGCTGCTCGAGCAGCACGTCGAGCGCAGCCGGATCAACGGTGCGCAGGCGCTGCTCCTGAGTACGGCGATTCAGGAAATCGCCGAGCGCACCGTCGATCTGGAACGCGGGGCGCGCCAATACCTGGTGCTCCGCGACCCGGCGGTGCTGGCGCGCGTGGACGAGAGCGGCCAGCGTTGTCTCGCCTTGTTGCAGCAGCTCGAGACGATGACCGGCCCGACCCTTGCCGGTGTCAGCGAGGCCTGGCGTTCGACGCTGGTCTCGCTGCGCCAGGAACTGACGCGGGCGCCGCGCAGCAATGCGGTGCTCGGCACCCTGGTGGCCCTGACCCGGCTCAACGCCGAACTCGAACAGCAGGGCCGGCGCTGGGTCGATACCCGCAGCCAGGCGCTGATCGACGAACTCGCGGCCAGCCGCGTCCATGTTGCCTTCATCGTCGGGGGCGCCGTCCTCGGTGCCTTTGCCATCGCCCTGGCGATGAACTGGTGGCTCTCGCGCCCGGTCGAGAAGCTGCAAGGCTCGATCCGTCGGCTGGGGGAGAGTCGTTTGGAGGAGCCGGTGCGGGTGCACGGGCCGGTCGACATGCAGCTCATCGGTCAGCGTCTCGAGTGGCTGCGCCGCCGCCTGCGCGATCTGGAGGCTGAGCGCGAGCGCGCCTTGCGGCATGTGGCGCATGAATTGAAGACGCCGCTGACGGCGTTGCGCGAAGGCATCTCGCTACTCAAGGACGAGGTCGGTGGGACCTTGGGGACGACGCAGAAAGAGATCGTCGACATCCTGCAACATAACGTCGTGACGCTGCAGCGCCACATCGAGAGCTTGCTGCGTTTGAACTCCGTCTCCAACGAGGCCCGCAGCCTCAACGTGCAGGCCATTGACCTGCCGACGCTGCTCGAAAAAGCGGTTCAGGACCGGGCCCTGCAGATTCAGGGACGGAACCTGACGGTCGCAACGACGGCGCCTGAGCGCGCCTGCCCCCTGGACGAGGAGAAAATGCTGGTGGTCCTCGACAACCTGCTTTCAAACGCCATCGACTTCAGCCCGGAATACGGGCAGATCCGCCTTGAAGCCAGCGTCGACGGTCCCTACCTGAGGCTCCTCTGCGCTGACGACGGCGACGGGGTTGCCGAAGTGGACGCCGAGCGGATCTTCGAGCCTTTCGTCCAGGGGCAGCGGCAGCCGCCGAACCCCCGGCAAGGCAGCGGCGTCGGGCTTTCGATCGTGCGCGAACTGGTGTTGGCGATGGGCGGCAGCGTGCGCCTCTTGCCGCAGGAACGCGGGGCGAAGGGCGCGGCGTTCGAGATCGTCCTGCCCGTGGGGGACGCATGCCTGCGGGAGGCCGCATGAACCGCGGACTGCGGCGCCGAGCGCTCCTGCTGGTGGTGGCCGGCATGCTGGCCGTGTCGGGCTGCGCCGGACGCTGGCCCGGTCTTTCGCGCAGCGAGGCGCGTCACGCCGACAACGCGTCGCTGGACGACCTCATGGCCTTCGTGCGGCACGCGGTGCATTTCTCGCCTGCCGAGAACGCGCGTGAACGGGCGCTGCTGACCACGCCCGAGCCCGGGCCCGGGGTTCAGCTGCGCCTCGCGGTGCTCTACGGCAGTCCGCTCGAAGCTGGCGATCTGCTCAAGGGGCAGCAGCTGCTCGCGGCGCTGGTCAAGGACGAAACGCCGCCTGCGCAACCCTTGCAGCCCTTGGCCCAGCTGCTCCTCAAGCAATACCAGGAGCGCTTGCGCCTCGAAGCACAGGGTGAGAGAACGGCGCAGCAGCTGCGCGAGAGCCAGCGCCGAGCCGAGGTCCTGCAAGGGAAACTCGAAGCGATGGCCGGCATCGAGGCGGCGTTGCCGCCGCGTCCCAATTCGGGCAAGGCCGTCGGCCGGGGGGTGCGATGAGCGTCGTCGACATCAAGGACGGCCGGGAACTCACGCCGGCGGCCCAGATCCTGGTCATCGACGACGACGCGGACCTGCTGCGTCTGCTCGCCATGCGCCTCAACGCCTGGGATTACCGGGTGGTCACCGCGTCCTCGGCCGAAGAAGGGCTGTCGCGGATCGCGGTTGATACGCCGCACCTCGTGCTCAGCGACATCCGTCTGCCGGGCAAGGACGGGCTGGCGCTGTTCGAGGAAATCCAGACCCGCTGGCCGACCCTGCCGGTGATTTTGCTCACCGCACACGGCACCATTCCGGAAGCGGTGCAGGCGATGACGCGCGGCGTGTTCAGCTACCTCACCAAGCCTTTCGACACCGCGACCTTGCACCACAAGATCAAGGAGGCGCTGCATTTGTCGCGGCCGATGGCGCAAGCCGTCGAAGGCGAGGCTTGGCGTAGCGGCATCCTTTACCGCAGTAGCCGCATGGCCGAGTTGATGGCCGAGACCAAGGTGGTCGCCAACTCCGACGCCAGTGTCCTGATCCGCGGCGAGAGCGGAACGGGCAAGGAGCTGCTGGCGCGCGCCATCCACCGCGCCAGTCCGCGCGCGACGCGGCCGTTCGTGGCGATCAATTGCGCGGCGATGCCCGAACAGTTGCTCGAATCCGAACTCTTCGGACACGTGCGCGGCGCGTTCACCGGCGCTAACAACGACCATGTAGGGCTGTTCAAGGCCGCCGACGGCGGCACGCTGTTTCTCGACGAGATCGGCGACATGCCGACCGCCCTGCAGGTCAAGCTGTTGCGGGTGTTGCAGGAACGGGCGGTACGCCCGGTCGGCGCGACGCACTCGACCGCGATCGACGTGCGCGTGCTTTCGGCCACTCACCGCGACCTGACCCGGGCACTGGCCGAAGGGCAGTTCCGCGAAGACCTCTATTACCGACTCGACGTTGTTTCCCTGTCCCTGTGTCGCCTTGAGGAGCGGCGCGAGGACATTCCGCTGCTGGCCAACCACTTCGTGCAGCAACTGGTGCGCAAGTACGACAAGAGGATTGTCGGTCTGGTGCCCGAGGCCATGGAAATGCTGGTCGCCGCGAGCTGGCCGGGCAACGTGCGTCAGCTTTACAACGTCATCGAACAGGCCTGCGCCCTGGCGACGACGCCGCTGATTCCGTTGTCGCTGATCCAGCGCGCGCTGCGCATCCCGACGCTGGAGGCCCTCAATTACGCCGAGGCCAAGCAGCGTTTCGAGCGCAATTACCTCGTCCAGTTGCTCAAGCTGACCGACGGCAACGTCGCCGACGCGGCGCGCATCGCCGAGCGCAACCGCACCGAGTTCTACCGCCTGTTGCAGAAATACGGCCTGACGCCGGGAATGTTCCGCGACGCGGCGGCTCCGGCCGACAGCGACGTCGGCAGTTCCTGATCCGGCATCGGGCCGAGGGGCTGGGAGAAAGCCCGGTAGCCTGCTAACATCCGCGACCCGGCCCGTTCGCCCGGCCGCGCCGTTTTTCCCCCGCCTCCCGTCCCCGCCCCTTTTCTCTGCCGCTCCGTCGGCACTCCGCTCCCCCATGCTTGCCCACGACATCCTGCAGCGCGTTTTCGGCTATTCCTCCTTCCGCGGGCAGCAGGAGGAGATCGTCGAGCACGTGGCGAACGGCGGCGATGCGCTGGTGCTGATGCCCACCGGTGGCGGCAAGTCGCTGTGCTACCAGATTCCGGCCTTGTTGCGTCCGGGGGTGGGGATCGTCGTTTCGCCGCTGATCGCGCTGATGCAGGACCAGGTCGACGCGCTTCTGCAGGCCGGGGTGCGCGCGGCCTTCATCAATTCGACGCTCGACCTCGACGCCTTGCGCGAGACCGAGCGCCGCCTGCTTGCCGGCGAGCTCGACCTCGTCTATGTGGCACCTGAACGCCTGCTCGGCGAGCGCTTCCTCGGCCTCCTCGACCGCCTCGATCGCGAAGGGCGGATCGCCCTCTTCGCCATCGACGAGGCGCACTGTGTCTCGCAGTGGGGGCACGATTTCCGCCCCGAGTACATCCAGCTTTCGGCCCTGCACGAGCGCTACCCGCAGGTGCCGCGCATCGCCCTGACGGCGACCGCCGACGCCCCGACCCGGCAGGAGATCGTCGACCGCCTCGGCCTTGCCGGTGCGGCGCAGTTCGTCTCCAGCTTCGACCGGCCGAACATCCGTTACACCGTCGTCGAACGCGACAATCCGCGCCGCCAGTTGCTGGCCTTCCTGCGCGATCAACGCGGCGAGGCGGGCATCGTCTATTGCCTGTCGCGGCGCAAGGTCGAAGAGACCGCGGCCTGGCTGGTCGCCCAGGGCCTGACCGCACTGCCTTACCACGCCGGGCTGGCGGCCGAGCTGCGTACTTTTCACCAGCAGCGCTTTCTGCGCGAGGATGGCGTGATCATGGTGGCGACGATCGCTTTCGGGATGGGCATCGACAAGCCCGACGTGCGTTTCGTCGCCCACCTCGACCTGCCCAAGAGTCTCGAAGCGTATTACCAGGAAACCGGGCGCGCCGGGCGCGACGGCGAGCCGGCCGAGGCCTGGATGACCTACGGCCTCAACGACGTCGTCATTCATCGCCAGATGATCGAGGACTCGAATGCGCCCGACGAGCAAAAACGCATCGAGCGCGGCAAGCTCGACGCGATGCTGGCCTACTGCGAATCGGCGCGCTGTCGGCGCGTCGTGCTGCTGGCCAATTTCGGCGAGGCCTCCGAGCCCTGCGACAACTGCGACGTTTGCCTCGACCCGCCCGAGCTGTGGGACGGCACGCTGGCCGCACGCAAGGCGCTCTCGGCGGCGCTGCGCACCGGGCAGCGCTTCGGCACCGGGCACCTGATCGACCTCTTGCGCGGCAAGGCGAACGAGAAAATGCGCGAATATGGGCACGACACACTGCCGACCTTCGGCGTCGGACGCGAGCTTGACGATCACGCCTGGCGTTCGGTGTTCCGCCAGCTGCTGGCGGCCGGTTACCTCGAATCGGACGTGCATGCCTACGGGGCGATCCGCCTGACTGAAGCGGCGCGCCCGCTGCTCAAGGGGGAGCAGACGCTGACCCTGCGTCGCAGTGCGCTGCGCGCCGGTGCGGGCGGGAACGCGCGTACCCTGCGGACGAGCGCCGCCGCAGCGAGCGTGGCCAGCGCAGACGCTCCGTTGTATGCCGCGTTGCGCGCCTGGCGCGCCGAACGCGCGCGCGAACAGGGCGTTCCGGCCTACGTCATCGCCGTGGACCGCACGCTGGCGGCACTGGCGGCCGAGCGCCCGGAAGATCCGGATGACTTGCTGGACATCCCAGGCGTCGGCCAGGCCAAAGCCGAGCGTTACGGCGAGGCCTGGCTCGAAATTATCGCCGCGCACGCGGCGTGAGCCCCGGGGTCAGTTCAAGGCGGCCAAGAGGGCCAGGGTTTCGGCGTTGATCGCTTCGCGCAGGGGCGCGTAGCGCGCCTCGAGCAGGTCCGTCGTCTCGACCTGCCGCTCGAGTCCTGTCCATTCGAAATGCGCCCCGGCGAGCAGATTGGCGAGATAGACCGCATCGCCCAGAGTGCGCAGGGTTTTCGGCGATTCGGTGCGCGGCTGGTCGTGATCGGCGGCGGCATTGACCACCTCTTCGGGCAGCCCGAGGGCGTTGAGCAGGGCGACGCCGATGCTCTCGTGCCATTGCAGGATCAGGTAGCGGGCGGTGTCGGGGCGCTCACGCAGTTCCGGGTAGCGGGCGGCGCGGTAGAGCATGTACGAGGCGCCGAGGTCGTGCACCAGCCCGGCGAGAAACGCCTCCTCGGGATCGAGTGCGCAGCCGGGCTCGCTTTTCACCAGCAGGCGGGCCGCGACGGCGCTGCGCAAACTGTGCTGCCAGAGGCGGTTGGCCAGCTCGCTGAACGCGGCCAGCTCCTTGGCGCGCAGCAGCTGGCTCATGGCAATGGCCAGTGCGGTGCTCTTGACCACCTTCAGCCCGAGCCGGGTGACCGCGGTGCCGAGGTTGCGCACCGGGGTGTCGTCGCGCCGGTAGAGTACCGAGTTGGCGAGCTTGAGCAGGCGCGCGGCGACGAGCGGCTCGGTTTCCACCATGGCGGCGATCTTGCCGGTCGGCAGGTCAGGGTTTTGCAAACTCTGGCGCAGGCGCAGGGTGGCATTGAAATCCACGGGAAAGACGACTTCGCCGGCAAGTTCCTTGGCGATGTCTTCAAGCATGGCAAAACGCTGGGCGTTGAGTTCGGCACCGTGTTTATCGGGAGCGGGCTGGAGGTCGGGTTCGGGCATGGCGGGTCGTGGGGGGCGGGCGTCTTGTCGCGTTCCGGGGGCGCGGGTTAGGCTAGCCGGGTCGAGAACACGGAGGAAAGACGCATGCGCAGTCGCGGAATGTTGAGGAGCGGAAAAATCGTTCCTGCGAATTGTATGCCTTCCGGCGCTTGCCGGGCGGTTGCGGACGATTGGCGGAGGACGGGAAGATGAGCCTGATCCGTGACTTTTTCACCGGTCTGCTCTCGGGCGTCATCGCTTCGATGCCGGCCTGCGATGCGCTGGTTCTGCCCAAGCTCAAACCGGGGGTGACCCGGACGCAGGAGGTCGAGGATCTGATGGGGCCGCCGACAATGACCTGGCGCGATCCCGACGGCGTGCAGACCTGGGAGTACCCACGCACCCCGAACGGGGTGGTGAACTACATGCTCGATTTCGGGCCCGACGGCGTCCTGCGCGCCGTGCGCCAGGTGCTGACCGCCGAGAACCTGGCGCGGGTCACGCCGGGGATGACCCGCGAACAGATCCGACGCCTGCTCGGGCAGCCGGCGCACGTCTACGAATTCTCGCTCAAGCGCGAGGAAGTCTGGGATTGGCGCCGCGAAGACGTTCCCGGCACCGTCAGTTATTTCAACGTGCATTTCGACCTGCAGGGACGGGTAACGCACACCAGCACTAACGTCGAACCGCAGCGCTGATCTTTTTGGCTCTGAAAATCAATGTCTTGACGGCCGCTCCCCCGGCTTGGATATACTAGTATCCAAATAAAACCAACGGATGACCGGCGAACCGCCGCCGCACAGGCGTCGCGGCGGATGTGCCGCAAGCATGTTTTTTTCTACAGGAGAGGGATCGATCATGAAAACGCAATTTGTTCGCAAACTGTTTGCTCCGCTGGCGATCGTCGCCGCGCTGGGTCTGGCGTCCGGCCAAGGGCTCGCCGCCGACATCAAGGAGCGCAATCTCAAGTTCCCGATCGTCAATGCGATCGACCATCCGCAAGGCCTGGGTGCCCAGAAATTCGTCGATGTCGTCGGCCAGCAGAGCGGCGGCAAGATCAAGGTCAAGATCTTCCCGAACGGCACCCTGGGCGGCGCGCAGCAGGTCGCCGCAGCGATGCAGGGCGGTACCATCGAGATCTCGATGATGTCGCCGGCGCAACTGGTCGGCACGGTCAAGGAGTTCGTCGTGCTCGACTTCCCGTTCGCCTTTGCCAACACCGCGCAGGCCGACGCCGTGCTCGACGGGCCGTTCGGCAAGAAGCTGATGGACTACATGCCGGCCAAGGGCTGGGTCGGTCTGGGCTTCATGGAACAGGGCTACCGCAGCATCAGCAACAGCAAGCGGCCGATCAACAAGCTCGAGGACATCAAGGGGCTGAA
>RRZT012627365.1_pt1 | contig 10901 bp, 7 predicted proteins | sample 2165551 | NCBI WGS metagenome assembly RRZT01 (sample SAMN10456910, study PRJNA506462) | wastewater metagenome | biome: wastewater; feature: sludge; material: wastewater sludge; isolation source: wastewater sludge with Escherichia coli K12::gfp cells carrying plasmid... | place: USA: Moscow, Idaho ...
AGATGAACGCGCCCGGCAGGACCACCCGCCACGGATACATCTGCATCTGGTCCACCGCGTCGAACAGAAGCCGCCCCCAGGTCGGGAAATCCGGCGGAAAGCCCAGCCCCAGAAAGGACAGCGCGCTTTCGGTGATGATCGCGGTCGCGATCCCCAGCGTCGCCGCCACCATGATCGGCGAGATCACATTGGGCAGCACATGACGCAGGATCATGCGCGGCGCGGGCGTGCCGATGGATTTCGCCGCCAGAATGAACTCGCGCTCTTTCAGGCCCAGCACATCGCCCCTGACGATCCGCGCCGTCTGCATCCACGAGGTCACGCCGATGGCCGAGACGATCAGCAGAAATGTCCCGCCCGCCGGTCCCAGCTTCTGGCCCAGAGGCTCGCGAAACAGCGTCACCATCAGCAGCAAAAGCGGCAGCAGCGGCAGCGCCAGAAACAGCTCGGTCAGCCGCATCAGCGGCGCGTCCAGCCGCTTGAAATAGCCCGAGACGACCCCGATCAGGCTGCCCAGCGTCAGTGCGATCGACATCGCGACCAGCCCCACCGCGATCGAGACCCGCCCCCCCGTCATCATCCGCGCCAGCATGTCCCGGCCCAGCTGGTCGGTGCCAAGGGGATGGGCCAGGCTGAAGCCCTGATTGCGGGCGCGGTAATCGACAAAGGTCGGATCGATGGTCCAGAGCCATGGCCCGATGGCGACGAACAGAATGATGCTGACAAACAGCACCAGCGCCACCATGGCACCGCGATGGCTGCGAAACTGCCGCCAGACATCGCGCCACTGGCTGCGGGCGGGGGCGCCCGCCTCGACCGGATTGGCGGGCGGCAGCGCCTCGGCGCCGGGGGCCGCAGCATTCGAGGCGGTTTCCTCGACCAACAGATCACGCGGTTCAGTCATAGCGGATCCTCGGGTCAAGCACGCCGTAAAGCAGGTCGGCGATCAGCGTGAAGCTGACGATCAGGATGGCAAAGATGAAGGTCAGGGTCATCACCATGGGAATGTCATTGGCATGGATCGCCAGGATCAGCAGCTGACCGATGCCGTTCACCTTGAAGACCTGCTCGGTGATCAGCGCGCCGCCAAAGACCACCGGCAGCCCCAGCGCGATCACCGTGACCACGGGGATCAGCGAATTGCGCAGGACGTGCTTCAGCACCACCGTGCGCTCGGACAGGCCCTTGGCGCGGGCGGTGCGCACATAGTCCTGACGCAGGTTGTCCAGCATCGAGGCCCGCATGAAGCGGCTGATCTGCGCGGCGTTGTAAAGCGCCAGCACAGTGACTGGCATCACCATCTGGCGCACCTGCTGGACACAGCTGTCCCAGTCGGTGACCCGCAGCGTGGTGTCATAGATCGAGGGGAACCATTGCAGCTTGATCCCGAAGATGATGATGAATACCACCCCGGTAAAGAATGTCGGCAGCGAAAACCCGACCATCGACACGAAGGTGCCGATCTGGTCGAACCAGCTGTATTGCCGATAGGCCGAGATGATCCCGATCGGGATCGCGATCAGCACTCCCAGCAGATAGGACATGCCGACGACGGTCAGCGTCTGCGGCAGGCGCTGGGCGATCACGTCGAAGACCGGGCTGCGCGACTGAAAGCTGATGATACGCTGCATGCCGGCGCTGAAATCGGTGCCGAAAATCTGGTCGCACCAATATAGCGGCTCGACCCAGAAGAACTGCTTCAGCCACAGCACATAGCGGATATACCAGGCCTGACCCAGCCCCAGCGCCTCGCGCATGCGTTCCTTGACCTCGGGGGGGACGGTCAGGGGCACCTCGCCCAAGGGGTCGCCGGGTGATGCTTCAAGCAGCAGGAAGATCACCAGCGAGATGAACAAAAGCGTCGGGATCGCCAGCAGGATCCGGCGCAGGGCGAATGTCAGCATGGGGCCTCCGCTGTCCTTGGTCGCATCATTTCACGCGGCTCCAGTCGGCGACGTTCCACAACTGCCCCTCCCAGCCATTCGGGACGATCCCCGCCAGCGTGTTCACATGCGCCGAGACCATGCCGCGATGGATCAGCGGCAGCGCATAGTTGCCGTCGCCGATCAACTGCGCATCCAGCTTTCTGGCAAGCTGCTGGCGCTGGGCCAGATCCCCCATGGCATGCAGTTCGGTGATGCCGGCATCATAGCCCGCGTCGCAGAAACGCGGCGTATTGTTGCCCTGCCATTGCGTTTCGGGGGTCGGGATGCGGTCGCAGGTGAACTTGCTCAGGAATGATGCCGGGTCGGGCAGATAATAGGCGTCGGTATACATCTCGGCATCGGCATAGAACTTGGTCTGGGTGTCGGGATTGCCCGGATCCGCGCCAAAGAACGAGGCACCGTCAACGGCCTTCAGTTCGGTCTCGACGCCGATTTCCGACCACCATTGCTTGACCAGCGCCTGTTCGTCCTGACGCACCGGGTTCACCGTGGTCTGGAACAGCAGCGCCAGCCGGGTGCCGTCCTTTGCGCGGATGCCATCCGGCCCCGGCAGCCATCCGGCCTGATCCAGCAGGGCGCGCGCGCCCTCCAGATCCTGGGTCAGGCAGGCCGGGGCTTCGGGGGCATAGGCCTCGGGCATGGGCAGGATGGTGCAGGTGGCCTTGCCGGCCGGGCCATAGGCCAGTTCGGCGATGATCTGGCGGTCGATGGCCATGGACAGCGCCTTGCGCACCGCCGGATCGGTCAGGAAGGGATGCGGATGCATGAGGGTCGAGCGCTCGCCCTCGGGCAGGCTGGGCGAGGGGTTCGTCTGGTTCAGGTCGATCCGCTCGACCATCGCGCCGAAACTGGCGACCACCCGGCCCTTGCCGGCAGCCTCCATCGCCGAGACGGCTTCGGGCGGCAGTTGCAGGTTCCAGGCGAAATCATATTCGGCACTTTCCAGCACGGCGCGGGCCGCAGCCATGGCATCGCCGCCGCCCTTGACCGTCACCCGCGCGAAGGCGGGTTTTGCGGCATCGCGGTAATTCGGGTTCAGCTCGAACTGGGCGACATCGCCGGGGCGGAAATCCGCAACCTTATAGGGGCCGGTGCCAAGGGGGCCGAAATTCTGCGCCGTGCAACTGACCCCCGCCGCGCCCTTGCAGGCGGCGAACTGCGCCTTTTGCAGGATCGGGGTGCGGCCGCCGACAAAGGCCTGCAAGGGGGCAAAGCGGGGCGCGTCGAAATTCAGCCGCACGGTCTGCGCATCCAGCACCTCGACCGAGGTAATGCCCTCGAATTCTTGCAGGACCGCGCAGCCAAAGGCCGGGTCCATGCAATATTCGGCGGTGAATTTCACGTCCTCGGCGGTGACGGGGCTCCCATCGGACCACACCAGCCCTGGCTTCAGCTTCCATGTGACCGCGCTGTAATCGGCTGCGATGCCGCCATTTTCAAGGCTGGGGATTTCGGCCGCCAGAACCGGGGTCAGGCTGCCATCCGGGGCGACCTGCGCCAAGGGCTCGATCACCATCGAGGCCGGATCGACATCCTTGGCCCCGGTCGAGAGATAAGGGTTCAGGACCGTCGGCGCCTGCCAGTAAAGCACGCGCAATTCGCCATCCGCGCCGCGTTCGGCAAGGGCGGGCGCGGTCAGGGCGGTCAAGGGCAGGGCGGCCAGCGCCAGCGCCGAGGCGGTCTGTCCAAGGGTCATGGCAGTCTTTTTCCGATGTGAGAGAAAACCGGGCCGGCCCCCGCAGGGGAACCGGCCCGGCCAGGGTCATTATTTCACGCGATGCCAGTCGGCCACGTTCCACAGCTCGGTATCCCAGGCGTTCAGCTGGACGCCGCCAAGGCTGTTGGCATGGGCCGAGGCGGTGCCGCGATAGATCAGCGGGATGATCGCGTCGCTGTCCTTGGTCACCATGTCGTTCATGCGCTTGCCCATGGCGCCGCGCTCGGCCGGGTCGACGATCGCGCCCAGCTGGTCGACCAGCTTGTCATATTCCGGATCGCAATAGCGGCTGGTGTTTTCGCCCTGCCACTGGTTGTCCGGACCCGGCGCCTTGTCGCAGGTGTTCTTGGCCAGATAGGGCTCGGCATTGTTGCCCTCGAAGAAGTTCGCATACATCTCGATATCGGCATAGAACCGCTGCATGGTGTCAGGCGAGCCCGCGTCAGAGCCGAAGAATACCGAGCCGTCGATGATCTTCAGCTCCGTCTCGACGCCGATTTCCTGCCACCACTGCTTGATCAGCGCCTGAAAGTCCTGCCGCACCGCGTTGACCGAGGTCTGGAAGACCAGCTTCAGCCGCTTGCCGTCCTTTTCGCGGATACCGTCCGAGCCGGGCACCCAGCCCGCCTCGTCCAGCAGCTTGCGCGCGCCGTCCATGTCCTGCGTCAGGCAGCCGGTGTTGTCCGAGGCCCAGCTTTCCGGTGCCGGCACCAGATTGCAGGTGGGCTTGCCGGCCTGGCCATAGCCGATCTCGGCCAGCAGCCCGCGGTCGATGGCGATGGACAGCGCCTTGCGCACCTTGGCATCCGACAGGATCGGGTTCGGATGCTTCAGGGTCGAACGCTCGCCCTCGGCCAGATCGGGCGAGGGGTCGGTCAGGTTGACATGAAGCCGCTCGACCAGCGTGCCAAAGGCGGCCGAGACCTTGCCCAGCCCCTTGGCCTCCATGCCCTGAATGACATCGGGGGCAAGCTGGGTGTTCCATGCATAGTCGAATTCGCCGGTTTCCAGAACCGAGCGCGCCGCCGCCGCCGCGTCGCCGCCACCCTTGATGGTCAGCGTGGCGAATGCGGGCTTGGCCGGGTCGCGATACTCGCCATTCGCGGCATAGCTGATGACGTCATTGGTGCGGAACTCGACCACCTTGAAGGGGCCGGTGCCGATGGGGTTGAAATTCTGTTCGGTGCAGGTCGGTGCGGCCTCGCCGATACATTTCTCGAACTGCGCCTTTTGCAGGATCGGGGATTGCCCGCCCACAAAGGCCGAGAAGGGATCCGGGCGCGGCGCGGTGAAGCTGACCTTGACGGTCAGGTCGTCCACGGCCTCGACCTTTTCGATGCCCTCGAATTTCGCCAGCTGCGCGCAGCCGCCCTTGGGGTCCATGCAGTAATTGGCCGTAAAGACCACGTCGGCGGCGGTCAGCGCGCTGCCATCCGACCATTTCAGCCCCGGCTGCAGTTTCCAGGTCACCGATCTCAGGTCCTCGGCAATGCCGCCGTTTTCCAGCGAGGGCACCTCGGCGGCCAGCCGTGTCACCACCTTGCCGGTCGGGTCGAAATTGGCCAGCGGCTCAAGCGACATGCTGGAGGCGATGATGTCCTTGGTCCCCGATGACAGATAGGGGTTCATGGTCGAGGGCGCCTGCCACAGGATGACATTCACCTGTCCGTCGGCGCCGCGCTCGGCAAATGCCGCCGGGGCCATGGCAACGGTCGCAACCGCGCCCATCATCAGCGTTTTCAGTTTCATCGTTAACTCCTGTTGGAAGGGTTCCGTGATTCGCGGGCAGGGGCCTTATCGGCCGGGCTTGCTAAGGAACCTCTAGGTTATTGCTGTGTCGGCGGCATGTCCGCCCGTGAAAACTGCCCCCGAGTTTCAGACGGGTTTCCGTGGAATTGCAAGAAACAAGTTACCAGCGCTTTCCGGTTGCAATGTCGTGGCGCCGGGCTAGCCTGTCGGCCAGTGCTTTCGAAGGGGATGGCCGATGCTGGACACAGAGCCGCTGGTCTCGATCGAGAAATTGCGGGTCGAGTTCATGACCCATGACGGCCCGGTGACCGGCGTCAACGAGCTGTCCTTTGACATCCGCCCGGGCGAATGCGTCTGCGTGGTGGGCGAATCCGGCTCGGGGAAATCGGTCAGTTCGCTGTCCTTGATGCGGCTGGTCGAGTTCGGCGGCGGCGAGATCACCAAGGGCAAGCTGCTTTTCCAGCGCGAGGATGGCGAACGCATCGACATCGCCCGGGAAGACGGCCGCACCATGCAGGGCATTCGCGGCAATGAGATCGCGATGATCTTTCAGGAACCGATGACGGCCCTGAACCCGGTCTTCACCATCGGCGACCAGCTTTCCGAGGGGCTGATCGTCCATCGCGGCCTGACCCGCGCTGAGGCCCGCGCCCGCGCGCTGGAACTGCTGCGCGAGGTGCGCATCCCCGAACCCGAACGCCGTCTGGAGCAATATCCGCATGAGCTGTCGGGCGGCATGCGCCAGCGCGTTGTCATCGCCATGGCCATGGCCTGCCGGCCGCGCCTTCTGATCTGCGACGAGCCGACGACGGCGCTGGACGTGACCATTCAGGCCGAGATTCTGGCGCTGATCGACCGGCTCAAGCGCGAGAACGGCATGGCGGTGATGTTCATCACCCATGACATGGCGGTGGTGGCGCAGATGGCCGATCGCGTTGTCGTCATGTTCCGCGGCAACAAGGTCGAGGAAGGCCCGGTCACCGAGATCTTCGAAAACCCGCAGCAGGACTACACCAAGGCGCTGCTGGCCGCCGTGCCGCGTCTGGGCGAGATGACCGGCCGCGACGCCCCCGAACCCATGCGTCTGATGCGCGCGGGCGAGGCGGCCGTCCCCGAACCCGCCGCCGCCCGCAAACCCGAGCCGCTGCTGGAGGTCCGGCATCTTTGCACCCGCTTTCCGGTCAAGGGCGGGCTTTTGCGCCGCACCGTGGCGCAGGTCCATGCGGTTGAGGATGTCTCTTTCACGCTGAATGCCGGCGAAACCCTGTCGCTGGTCGGCGAATCCGGTTCGGGCAAGACCACGGCGGGCCGCTCGGTCCTGCGGCTGGTCGAGCCGACTTCCGGTCAGGTGCAGCTTGCCGGGCAGGACATCATCGCCATGGGGCCGGGCGAATTGCGCCGCGCCCGGCGCAACATGCAGATGATCTTTCAGGACCCCTTTGCCAGCCTTGATCCGCATATGCGGCTTTACGACCAGATCGAGGAGCCGATGCTGAATTACGGCATCGGCAACCGCGCGGAACGCGAGGCGCGCATCGCAGGCCTGTTCGACCGGGTCGAGTTGCCGCGCAGCTTCATGCGCCGCTATCCGCATGAAATGTCGGGCGGCCAGCGCCAGCGCATTGCCATTGCCCGCGCGCTGGCGCTGAACCCGCGCCTTGTCGTCGCCGACGAGGCGGTCTCGGCGCTGGATGTCTCGGTGCAGGCGCAGGTGCTGAACCTGCTGATGGAGTTGCAGCGCGAACTGGGCATCGCCATGCTGTTCATCAGCCATGACATGGCGGTGGTGGAACGCGTCAGCCATCAGGTCGCGGTCATGTATCTGGGCCGGATCGTCGAAATCGGCAGCCGCCGTCAGGTGTTCGAAAACCCCCAGCACAGCTATACGCGCCAGTTGATGTCCGCCGTGCCGGTGGCCGATCCGCGCCAGAAAAAGATCTCCGAGGATCTGCGCTTCCGCCCGATCCCCTCGCCGATCTTTCCGGTGGATTATGTCGCGCCCCCCTCGGTCTATCGCGAGGTGGCGCCGGGTCACCGCGTGCTGGTCGATCCGGTGACACACGGCTAGGGCGGCATTCGGTCGCGCGACATCCGCGCGGGGTCCAGCTTGGGCAGCGTGGTTTCCAGACAGGCGCGGGTCAGCCTGCGCCCGCAGGCGATCAGCGCCTCGCCCAGCATCAGCCCGTGCAGATAGGCGCGCCGGCTTTCGGCGGGCAGATCGGGCGGGTGCGGCAGGTTCCGGGGCAGGTTCTGGGGCGTGATGCGCGCATCAAGCAGCGCGGCGAGCCCATCGGCATCAAGAGCAATGTCATCAACCCCCGCGACGATCTCGATCCGCCGCCCAAAGGCGCCGCCTGCGGCGTTGAAGCCCCGCGCGGCGGCCTCAAGCCCGGCTTGCGCGGGCGTCTCCGGCCTCGCGCCGATGCGCAACGTGCCGGGCGTGATTCCGCGTTGCTGGGCCGCGCCGATCTCTTGCAGGAAACCGATCAGCGCTCCGAGCACGGCCTCATCCGCGACAAAGCGCGGCATGGCCGGGTCCAGTTCGCGCCCGTCCGGGGCGATGCCATCGGTCAGGGCGCGCAGAAAGCCTGCGCGGTCATAGGCGCCGCCGGGCCGGTCGGGCGCGGTCAGGCCGGGCCAGTCGATGGCGGGAAAGGCCGTCGCCCCCTCACGGCTGCCGCGCGCGTCCTGACCGTGGCAGCCGGCGCAGGGAAAGCGCGTCGCCGGAACGCGCAGCTTGCCGCCCATCAGCAGCGCCTCGGCGCCGGTGCCGCGCAGGTAAAGCGCCGCGCCCGGCCCCTCATCCGCGCCCGCCGGCAGGGCCGCCAGCAGCAGGAGGGCCGGGATCAGCCCGCGCATTCCGGCAGCTTCGCGGCAAGGGAATAAAGCGCATCCGGGTCGGGCAGGCCGACGATGCGGGTAAAGCTGCCCGCGCAGGGCCGGCCGATCAGATAGACCGGGTCGTGATCCTCGACCGGGCCGGGCGGAAAGCGCAGCGCGTCCAGCAGCGGCTGCGTGCCCTGCGACCCGCCCGTGACCCAGAGCCAGCGCGCGCTGGCGCCGATCTCGTGCCGGGTCAGGTCCAGTTGCTCGGGCGTGTCATGCACGGGGTCGATCGAGATGGTGACGATGCGCGCGCCATCCAGCCCGTCCTCGGCCAGCGCTCCGTCGATCCACAAGAGCGTGGCATTGGTGATGCCGCAGAGCGACTGGCAATTGGTATAGGTAAAGCCGATGATGACCGGCGCCGTCTCGGGCAGCAGATCGCGCAACCCGCCGCGCGTGCCGTCCGCCAGCGCCACCGGGAAATTCGGGATCGCCAGTGGTTCTTCGCCGCTGATGACGCGGGCGGCGCGGGGCGCGGGCTTGTGCGCGCCGTCATGGGACAGGGCGGGCAGGGCGCCCAGTGCAAGGATCAGCAGGGCGGCGACGGTCGGGTTCATTTCTCTCTCTCCCAGAGCAGCGGCGCAAAGACCTCGTTGCCGGCTTCGACGCGGATCAGCACCGCATCCAGCGCCGGCAACGCGAAGGCCAGATCCGAGACCCCATCCGGCCCGGTCTGCAGATCGGCATGGGCGCGCCAGCTGCCGGTCAGCGCGCTGAAGGTCACGCGCCCGATCAGCCCCGCGCGCGGATGGCCGCCGGCATCGGTCAGCGCGAGCCGGATCGCCCCGCCATCGGGGCGGATGGCCAGCCGTCCGACGGGGGCGGCCTCGGGGCCTTGCGGCAGCGCCACCGGCAGTTCGGTGCAAAAGCTCAGCGCGCCAAGCCCGGTCGTCGCCACCAGTTCGAACCGGCCGGGGCCGGGCAGGCTGGCGACGGTCTGGAACACCCCCTCGGGGCCTTCGCGAAAGCTGCGGTCAAGCGTGGCCACCAGTCGCGGAATGCCCCCGCGCAGCGAGGTCGCGGTCATCGCCGGCGCATCGCCCATGGTCGAGCTTTCCATGATCCGATAGCCCTGATAGCTCTCGGCATGGACCGCCAGCATCCCGTCCAGCGGCCAGAGCGGCGCCAACAATTGCCGGTTGGAAGCCGGGTCCCGCGCGGCGCTGCCGATCTGGATTTCGCGGAAATCGGCAATGTCGCCGCGGGCGATGGCGTCCAGATCCAGCGCGCCGACATGGGTCTGGCTTGCCAGCATCAGGAAGGCCGAGCCCTGCGAAAATCCGATCTCGGAGATCGGGCCATTGGCGCCCACCGAACGCACGAGCCGTCCCCGCGCGACGTCGATCACATGGACCGGCCCGCCAGCCGGCGACCATGCCAGCGCCACCCGCCCGCCCGGCGCCGCGACAAGGCGCGTGGCGGGGGCGGGCAGCGGGATCGGTTGCGCATTCCCGGGCGCGTCGAGATAGCGGATCTCGACCCCCGCCCCGTTCAGGAGCGCCATGCCGAAGGGCGCCTCCGCGTCGGTCAGAACGGCGGCGTCGCGCAGATCCGGCGCGGCAAATTCCTGCGCGACCATTCCCCGGTCGCCGTCGATCAGCGCCGCACGTCCCGCGCCCAGTGCCGCCAGCCAGCCCGGCCGATCCGAGGGCCGGATCTCGGCGATCCCCTCTGTGACTTGCTTGCGCGCCGCGCCATCAGTGCGGAGCAGCGCGCCGTCCCCGCCAAGGACGACCAGCGCGCCATTGCCGGTGCCGCTGGCATCCTGCGGATGGTCCAGCCCGCGGATCGTGCCCAGATCAGCACCCGAGGGGCCGATGATGCGCAGCTCTCCCGCATCGGGCAGGACCAGCAAAAAGCGCCGCCCGAACGCATCGCTGCGCAGCGCCGCAACCTCTGTGTCCAGCGTCGTCGCGCCCAGAATATTCGCGCTGGCCAGCGAGAAGTCGGGGTCGGTCACGGTGAAGGCGCGGTCCTCGGTCAGGACGCCGATCACCGGGTCGTTCAGGAAGATGGTGCCATTGGGCAGGCGGCCGGTGCGCAGGAAAGCCTCGGCCGACTGGCCGCAGGGCAGGTCGCTGTCATCGACGCGCCGGAGCCAGCCAAACAGCTCCAGCCCGGCGGGTGGGCCGCCGCCCAGCCCGCTGGTGATGCTGACCCGGATCTGCACCGGCTCTTGCGGGCGGATCGCCGGAATGGGGCGGCCGTCCAGCGCCAGAAACTCGGTCATGGCTTTCAGCGCCGGTTTCAGATCCTCGGCCGCGACGGGCGGGGCGGCCAGCAGCGCCGCCAGCGCCGCGCTCAGGGCTGCTTTTCGGGTGCGGCACATTGCGGATCCCCCCGTTCGGCGACCTTGATCAGCCCCCATGTTCCGGCGGCGCGCAGATGCGTCGGCCCGTCATGCCAGACCGTCGTGCCGGGCCTTGCCTCGGGGCGCAGCCATGCGGTGATCGCCTTGCCCGGCGCCAGCAGCGCCGAGCGCGGGAAGCCGAAGCCCGGGAACAGCTCGTCATAGGAATAGCCGTTCATGGCGAAGGAACGCTGCCGCGCCCGGCCGCCGGGATGAACCACGCGAATGACGATCTGTTCGCCCTCGCAGGCTG
>RRZT010440143.1_pt1 | contig 10900 bp, 9 predicted proteins | sample 2165551 | NCBI WGS metagenome assembly RRZT01 (sample SAMN10456910, study PRJNA506462) | wastewater metagenome | biome: wastewater; feature: sludge; material: wastewater sludge; isolation source: wastewater sludge with Escherichia coli K12::gfp cells carrying plasmid... | place: USA: Moscow, Idaho ...
GCAATCTCAAGACCAGTTTGTCCGGTTGTTACCATGCCTTCGATTTCAAGAAATACGCCGCCCGTTATCTCGCCGCGTTCAGTTATCGCTTCAACCGGCGCTTTGATCTGCGCACGCTCCATCAACGATTGATCATCGCCTGCCTCGACGCCTCCGCACCCTATGCGCGTTATTCGAGTGGCTGACGTTCATTGCTAATCAGGTGAGGAAAAGTCCAAAGTAAGGCTCATGTTGCTCAAGGCTCTGACGCCGGGGAAGCCTTTGTCGATTCCGTTCTTCGTCGGCAGGATGTCCGGAGCGACTGTCATTTCCGTAATCGGATCAAGGGCCATTAGTGCCATGGTGTCTTCTTTGGCTTCTTTTCTGGAAATGCCTATTCCACGGTCTTCAGCCAGCCACCATCGACGTAGTAGCTTGAGCCAACGGAGTAGGAGGACTTTTCCGAACAGAGGAAGACGTAGAAATGGGCCAATTCTTCCGGGCTGGCAAAACGGCCGATCGGCGCGTTGTCCTTGGCGATCTGGTCGAGGTACTGGTCTACCGTCGAGTCCGTGTCCTTGGTCAGTATCGCTGCCGTCTTTTTCCAGTCTGGCGTCAGGACCAGACCGGGGTTGACGGTATTTACGCGAATGTTGTGCGGAATGAGTTCGTTGGCCAGGCATTTGTTGAACATCACCAAAGCGGCCTTGGTTGTGTTGTAGATCGGTTCGTAATACAGCGGTTGCTTAGCGCAAATGGACGCCGTGGCTAGGATGACACCACCGCCGCGCTTCATCATCAGGGGCGCTGCCGTTCTCGAGAAACGAATCGCCGCCATTACGTGCAGATCCCAGTAGGACTGCCACTTCTCATCCGTCGCATCGAGGATCGTTTCGGACGATCCGGTGCCGGCGTTGTTGATTAGGATGTCCACTCCGCCAAAGGCGGCAGTTACTTCACTAAGGCAGGCTTCCGCTGCGCCTGACTTGGATACATCACAGGCGATGCCGAGCGCATCGCTACCCAGATCGGCCTTAATGGCTTCGGCTTCTTTTTTCGCACGCGCACCGTCGCGCCCGCAAATCGCCACCTTGACACCTTCTTGTGCCAAACCGCGTGCGACGGAAAGGCCGATGCCTACGGTTCCACCTGTAATCAGCGCGACTTTCCCTTTTAATCCCAGATCCATTCTAGTTCTCCTCGTCAAGTGAAATCAGAACCTTCATCGCTTTGTCACCCGCTTGGTCGATGAAGTGGTACGCCTTCAAATAGCCTTCAAAAACGGACGCGATTGGTTAGCCGCCCTGATCTTGCTATTCATGCGGTAACCAGGCTCATGTCGTCGCCTATCTTGTATTATTTGGTTGACCGTACAACTCCAACATTCCAATAAGACGCTGGTGTCGATCATCTAGCCGAAGCGTTTCATCGAGCATCTGGTGTTTTACAAGCTTCATGGAAAATGATTTCAGGCGATTTTCGAAGCCGAACATTGGATGATGGGAATCAAGTAGAGGAATCAAAGAACAAGCGTGCGATTAAGATAAGTTCGAGCAACGCGCCGCATTGGACGTCAGTCCGTTTAGATCACGAACTAGATTCCCTTCGTGCAGTACGTCGGCTGTTTGATGACCGCGCAGGGATCGGCGATTCGCCCGTTGCGTGGACAATTTCGTCGTCGATTGAGAACATGAACTGGTGCAGAAGGCAGGCTGCGCCGAATGCCGTCCCGCCGTTGCTTGAGGAAGGAAGACCAATGTCCGGAACCGGGAAGCCGGCCAGGAATTCCTTCTTCACGGTGTTTTGAACCCGGTGTTGTACGTGCGGGTAAATCTTTGACACCGAGCCGCCGAGCACTATTTTTCCTGGGTTTATCACGTGGATGACTTGAGTAAGGCCCTGAGCTAGCCGATCAGCCCAGTCATACGCGGTCTTTACAGCTTCCTTCTCCTGTCGTTCCAGTGCCTGAATGAAAACGTTGAAGTCTTGGGTTGCAGCGCCGCCGTTTGCTTTGTAGCGGGCAAGAACCGCTTCTTTTCCGATGTAGGACTCGAGATGGCCTGATCGGAAAGGGCCGGCGCAGAACCCCTTTCCACCGAGGGGCAACTGTCCGAACTCGCCGGAAAATCCAGCGGCTCCACGGAATAACTTTCCGCCGATGGCGATGCCGCCACCGACGCCATTCTCGATGTTCAAACAGGCAACCGTCTCGTTCGGGTTAGACGGCAATGGGTAAGTGACGCCGATGGCCAAAGCATTGGCATCGTTTTCTACCATTACCTTCATGTCCGACCCCAGCGTATCCTGAAGGATGTCTTGCAGGGGCAAGTCACGCCATCCGAGCATTAAGGCATTGACAACTACACCGTCTCTGACAAGCCCTGGCACAGCGACACAAACGCCACGTACGCGTGATTTTCGTTCCGCCGGCGATTCAATCGTCTCATGGATGAGTTCCGTGACTTTGCGCAATCCTATCTTGGGCGATTTTGTTGCGGTTGCGTAATCGATTGAATACCGCCGGCACTCGTTACCTACAAGATCAACAATCGCGACTGTGATGTGATCAACGCCGATTTCAACGCCGACGAATTCAGCGCCTACGGGGTTGAGCGAAACCACAATTCCTGGCCGTCCGGAGCGCTGATTGCTGTCCGAGCGCTCCGCTTCGGGATGCTCAATAGCGAGTCCTTCAGTTAGCAAGTCCTGCACGATATAGCCAACGCTCGCTCTGTTCAGGCCCAGTCGTCTCGCGAGATCGGATCGGCTCATGCCGTCGCCACGGAACAAGGCATTGAGGGCTTGGACCTTATTCAGATAGCGGATGGATTGCGGTGTGGCCATTTGTATGAATACCTTCTCAATTTGCTTTTTGTAATCTGCCACGTCGCTGTTGGCGCTTGGGGTGGCGGGTATGTTTGGCAGCACTAGTTTGGTGGGTAATTGCACTTCCTGCCATTTTGCAAGCGGGTGTTAGGTTGCGCAACGTCCGTGGAGAAAATATTGCACCTTAAGTGCTTGACTTGTCAATTTGATTGCTGACACAATAAACAAACACGGTTACACAGGCAACAAACTATTTCGAAGGGGTTGTGGTATGGCAGCTATCTGGACCATGGGTGAATTGCTCGTTGAAATCATGCGTCCGCGCGCGGACATGTCGATGTTTGAGGCGGGCGAGTTTCTCGGGCCTTTTCCGAGTGGCGCGCCAGCGATATTTATCGATACGGCTGCTCGCCTAGGGCATCAGGCGGGAATTATTGGTGGCGTTGGCAACGATGACTTCGGCAAGTGTCTGCTGGACCGGCTGAACAAGGATGGCGTCGATTGCCGTTTCATTGACAGGGTTGACGGGATTGCGACCGGTGTCGCGTTCGTTACCTATCGAAGCGATGGTTCCAGGCAGTTCATCTACCACATCGGAAATACCCCGGCGGCAATGGCCTTGGCGCCAGATGTCTCGAAAATCAGCGACCCGGCCTATTTCCACGTTATGGGCTGTTCCTTGTTGGCGAACGAGGGCTTCCGGGCGGAAATCATCAAGACCCTGAACGCTTTTGTGAAGGCCGGCGCCAAGGTGTCGTTCGATCCGAACGTTCGTATCGAACTCCTGGGGCCACGCGGCTTTGAGGAGGTCATTCTGCCGGTTCTTGAGCATTGCGCCGTTCTTCAGCCAGGCGTCGACGAATTTTTGATGCTTTCGGGGCAGCCAACAATTGATTCAGCTGTCGAGAAGTTGTTTGTCAATCCCAAGCTAGAAATCATCGCTCTAAAGCGCGGATCGAAGGGTTGCACCGTGTTTACCCGCGAAGGCCGCTTTGATCTTGGCGTGCACCAGATTGATCCGATAGATCCCACTGGCGCTGGCGACTCCTTTGATGCGGCTTTTCTCTGCGGCCTGATCGAGAAGAAATCGGTCGAAGAGTGCGCGCGCATGGCGACCGCTGCGGCCGCCCTGAATACATCGGCGTTCGGGCCGATGGAAGGGAAGATTAGCCAGGAGGGCGTCGCCGAGATGATGAAGCGACCGCTGGTCTGACTATTGCGATTTCTTTTGTCAAAGAATTATCTGCAAGCGCGCCAAGCTTCGATAGCTAGAACTTGGCCAAGCTTTATACCTTTCAAATAACCGTTCCAAGGAGAACAAAATGTCACAGAAACTGGCGGGAAAGATTGCGGCCGTAACGGGCGCTGCTTCCGGCATCGGCCTTGCGACAACCGAAGCACTTTTGGCCGAGGGGGCCACTGTGGTCATGGTTGACCGCGATGAAAAGGCGCTCGGAGAACTGACTGCAAAATTTGGCGATAGGGCCATAGCTCAGGTAACCGACTTGCTCAACCCGGAAAGCTGCGACGCCATGGTTGGTGAAATCCTCGCCAAGACCGGCCGTATCGACATTCTCCACTGCAATGCAGGCACGTATGTCGGCGGCAATTTGGACGAGACTAATAATGCCGCCATCGACCGGATGCTTCAGCTCAATGTCAATGCAGTGATGAAAAACGTTCACGACGTCATCCCGCACATGGCTGAACATGGCGTGGGCGATATTGTCGTCACCTGCTCGGTTGCCGGACACACCGCCGTTCCTTGGGAGCCTGTTTATTCTGGCTCCAAATGGGCGATCACGTGTTTCGTCCAGACCATGCGCCGCCAGCTGAACAAGAAGGGCATTCGCGTCGGCCAAGTTTCGCCCGGCCCCGTCATCAGCGCGCTGCTGGCTGACTGGCCGGAGGAAAACCTGCGAAAGGCGAAGGAATCCGGCAGCCTGATCGAACCGATCGAAGTGGCCGACGCTGTCATCTTCATGCTGACGCGTCCGCGCAATGTCACCATTCGTGACGTGATCGTGCTGCCGACGAATTTTGACATCTAAGTCGAAGCGGCCACCGTCCGATAGACAGTGTCGGACAGGTGGCTGATTCGGGGGGAATGTTTAAAAGACCTTGATTGTATGTTGTCGATACAAATAAGAAGCTAAATCCCGATGTCCGCCAGGAGCTGTTAGTCGGTTATGACGTTGCAATGGAACGGCGAAGAGTTCGGCCAGGAGAGAAAGATATGAGCGCATCGGAACGCTCGGGTAGTCAAACACCACTGCTAGAACTAGTTGGCATCGATAAGTCCTTCCCGGGGGTGAAGGCCCTTTCGGGTATCAACCTGAAGGTTATGCCGGGGAAGGTGCATGTGATTTGCGGCGAAAACGGCGCCGGCAAGTCGACTCTGGTGAAAATCATCAATGGCATTCACCAGCCCGATACTGGGGAGGTAAGAGTCGCTGGCGAAAAAGTGATCATTGAAAACCCATTGCAGGCGAGAGATCTGAAGATCTCGATGATTTTTCAGGAGTTGAACTACATTCCGGAAAACACGATCGAGCAGCACTTGTTTCTCGGCATCGAGCCAACGCTCAAGTTCGGAAATATCGATTGGAAAACCATTCGCCGGAAAACGCTGGATTTGATGAAGGCGGAGAATCTGTCGTATTCCCCGACCACAAAACTTCGCGATCTGACGGTTTCAGACATTCAGATGATCGAGATTCTGAAGGCCGTATCGATGGATGCAAACGTAATCCTGATGGATGAGCCGACATCAGCAATTACGGACAAAGAAGTTGAAACGCTTTTTTCGAAGATCAATATTCTGCGCGACCGCGGGGTCGGTTTCATCTATATCTCGCACAAGCTCGACGAAATCTTCCGCATTGCCGACGATATCACCGTGCTTCGCGATGGACAGTGGATTGACACGAAGCCGGCCTCAGAACTCAACATCGACCAGGTCATCAGCCTAATGGTCGGGCGGCCGATGGACAATATTTTCCCCGAGAAGGGCGAAAAGACCATTGGGGAAACCGTGCTCGAGGTCCAGGGGCTGACCCGTTATGGCTCCTTTGCAAACGTGGACCTCAGCGTCAAGCGCGGGGAAGTCGTCGGAATGGCAGGGCTGATGGGAGCGGGCCGGACCGAGGTCGCGCGCTGTATCTTCGGACTGGATCCGGCGGACGAAGGACAAATCAAAGTTCACGGCAAACCGGCAAAAATCAAGTCGGTCGACGACGCCATCGACAAGGGTATCGCGATGCTTTCGGAGGACAGAAAGCGTTACGGAATCATCCCGATGCGCGATATCACCGAAAACGTCATGCTCGCGAACATGGAGTCGGTTATCTATGGCGGCTACCGCCATGTGGCTGAGGAAGCCAAAAAGGTCGGCGACATTTGCGGAAGCATTCGGGTAAAGACGCCGAACTATCAGACACCGATTCAAAACCTGAGTGGCGGAAATCAGCAAAAGGTGATTCTGGCGCGCTGGATGCTGCGTGAGCCCGACATCCTGATCCTCGACGAACCGACGCGCGGCATTGACGTCGGCGCGAAGTTTGAAATTTACAAAATCATTAACGATCTGGCGCAGCGGGGCAAGGCCGTCATTTGCATATCGTCCGAGCTTCCCGAACTCATTGGAATCTGTGATCGCATCGTCGTCATGTCACAGGGCGCGGTAACCGCCAACCTGACGGAAGGCGAGTTCGACCAAGAAACCATCATGAAAGCTGCGACTCTTGAAAAGGGGAAGAGGTAAAAATGGCTACGACGAGTAATCTGGATCGCTTCGGGGCGTTGAGGCGAAAGTACAGCATCTTCTTAATCCTAGTGATTGTATTTGTGGGATGTTCCCTTATTAGCCCCAACTTTCTGACGCCCCAGAATCTTTCAAACGTCTCCAAGCAAATCGCCATCTCGACGATTGTAGCTTTTGGCCAAACGCTTCTGATTATTGCGGGCATGCTGGACTTGGCAGTCGGATCGACGCTCGCGCTGTCGGGTTTGAGTGCGGTTTTCTTCTACAAGGCGACGGGCTTGCTGGTTCCGTCCTTATTTGTAGGTGTATTTGTCGGCTTGTTCGTCAGCCTGATTACTGGCTTGACCGTGACCAAGTACAAGATTCCGCCCTTCATTGCCACACTTGGCATGCTGACCGCCGTACGCGGAGTCGCCCTGCTATCGACCAACGGACAAAACATATACCAAATCGGCGACTTCACGATCTGGGGACAAAGTTCTGTCCTCGGGCTTCCAACCCCTGTCTGGTTCATGATCGGTGCGTGGATACTCACATGGTATATGCTCAACCACACCAAGTTTGGTCGCTCTCTTTATGCGATTGGCGGAAACGAAGAAGCGGCGAGGGCGTGTGGTATCAAAATCGCCGCTGTAAAGATCAAGGCTTACCTGGTGTGTGGCGCCTTTACCGGACTTGCCGGCGTCCTGTTCATGGCGCGCGTCAATACGGGCCTTCCGAATTCCGGTATCGGATTCGAGTTGGATACGCTCTCGATTGCGGTCATCGGCGGGACGAGTATCACCGGTGGTGTCGGTAGCGCGACCGGCACACTGGCAGGCGCGTTCATCATCGGTTTCATCAGCAACATCATGAACCTGATGGCCGTTCCCTCCTACATCCAACAAATCGTCAAGGGCGTGATCATCGTCGTCGCTGTCGGCTACGACATCGCTTCCAAGATGAGTCGGGACCGGAAGAATCGTCTGGAAAAGAAAGCCTGAATTCCGAAAAACAACCAACTGTTTCGTGAAAGGAGGTCGTCGCCTGGTCGCTTATGGTTGAAGTAGAGGAGGGTCGTAAAGATAACGACCTAGATCAAGTGTTCATACCAAAACGTTGGAAAGGACTTCGAAAATGAAAAGAATCACCAAGGCTCTGGCCGTTGCTTTGTCTGTTGCCGCTTTCGCCGGTTCCGCCTATGCAGCAGACAAGGTATATCGGGTTGCGTACATTGCGAGAACGCAGAGTGACTCGTTTGCGTCGTGGCTGCTTGACTCGGCGAAGATCGTCGTAAAGAAGTATCCGGATATGAAGATGGACTTCTTTGACGGTCAGAACGACAACGAAAAGATTAGAACCCACATGGAGAATGCCATTACCAATAAGTACGATGTCATTCTCCTGCACCCGAACGATCCGGAAGCCCAAGTTGCGCCGGCACACGAGGCGCTCGATGCGGGGCTGACCGTCGTCGCGGTGAACACGATTGTGAACAGCAAGCGCGTTCCGATGGTTGACGCGAATCCGTACGAACAAGGTGCCGTCAACGCACGGTATGCGGCGAAGATTGTGCCAAAAAATGCGAAAGCGGTCGTACTGCTTGGACCAGCCGGAAATCGTCACTCGCTCGAACGTCACGAATCCTGGAAGAAGGAATTCTTCGCAGTTCGTCCTGATGTCAAGATCCTTGATACGCAGATCGGAAACTGGAACAAGGAAGAAGGCATGAAGCTGATGGAGGACTGGATCCAGGCTTACGGAGACGACATCGGCATGATTGTCTCCATGAACGACAACATGGTCCTGGGTGCACTGGAAGCCTACAAGGGTTCCAACAAGAAACTCCCACTTGCATTTGGCGTTGATGGTACCGCGGACGCGGGTCTGGCCATCAAGGACGGCACGCTGGTGAGCACTTCGCTGCAAAGCGCGTATGACCTTGCTCAACTATCCGTCGAAATGGTTCACGACTTCGTGACCAAGAAAAAGACCAAACCGGAACTCGTGATCGTGCCGAACCCGCTCTACACGAAGGAAAACGTGGAAGGTCTTCTGAAGATCCATCGCGACCGCGGTTTGATCAAGTAATAAAGTTTGCGTAGACAACAAACGGATGTCGGGTCACGTGTAGATGGAAGCGTTGCAGCTCATCAGCACGTGACCGGTCCGGTCGAATCCGAGGCTGGGAGTGTCATCACTCCTCGCAACATATCAAAGAACTCGCTTCATCATCGCTTAACTTGGCGAGGCGCCGGAAGGGGGAAGCATGACTGCTTTTGCGAATGGGTTTGTACTCGATGGAAAAGTGGCAATTGTGACGGGGGCTGCGGCCGGTATTGGCGAGGCCGTTGCACGGCTGCTAGCAGCACAAGGAGCACGAGTGATGCTGGTTGATCGCGATGATCACGTGTCTGAACTGGCCAAGACGCTTCCTGGAGCGCACGAAACACTGGTAGGCGATGTCTCGTCGCTTGAGTTCATCGACTTGATCGTAAAAACGACCGAAGAGAAATTCGGAACAATCGACATATTGGTTAACAACGCCGGAGTGTCAATGCTCAACAAGGCGGTCGATCTGGCCGTAGAGCAATGGGATCGAACGATGTCGATCAATCTCCGGGCGCCCTTCTTCCTGTCACGTAGTGTGGCGAAGGTCATGCAGAAGAACGGCGGCGGTCGAATAGTAAATATCGCTTCTCAGGCTGCAGTTATCGCCCTGGACAAACACGTCTCCTACTGCGCGAGTAAAGCGGGCATGGTTTCGATGACCCAAGTGCTTGCAATTGAATGGGCTGGTGACGGAATTACTGTCAATGCTGTGTCGCCGACCGTCGTTGAGACACCGCTGGGCAAGCGGGCATGGGCTGGCGCGCTCGGCGAAGAAATGAAGAAGAAAATTCCAGTTGGGCGGTTCGCACAGCCGGAAGAGATATCTGCTGCTGTTCTGTATCTGGTGAGTGAGCACACGAAAATCATCACAGGTGCCAACCTGATCATTGATGGCGGCTACACAATTCAGTGACGCGGCGTGTTGTTTTCTATGATCCTCCTCGAGTTCGAGGCGCCTCCCCAGAGTTGGGGCGCCTCATCTTTTTCCGAACTCTTCCACAAACATCACGATGCGTGGTTCTCGGGTCTCACCCGATACACGCGACAGCTCGGGTCAGCTGAGTAGGTGTCCCTTCAAAGAAACCATGCTTCATTCCAATAACCTGCACGGGGAAGACGGCAATCTCCCCGAGAGAATCGCCATCCTTGCTTCTGATATGCAGGAGGAGGTCGACCTCGATCTCGTCCGATGCATCGTCTCGCAGGCTGGTGGTATAGGAATGCGTACGACTGTCTGCGATGCAGGAAGGAGTCTTTCCAAGGAAAGGAGGCAATTGACCGAATTGCTAGAAGCGGATGTTGATGGGTTGATTCTATCGCCCGTGGATTGCCACCAGATGCCAGCTCAGTTGCGCGCGGCGCGTTGCCCAATCGTACTCGTCGGGCAGCAGTATTTTGAGCCGCTGCCAACGACGTTTGTTGGAATTGACAACTGTGCGACGGCTCAACGCGTCTTTGAACATCTGCGGGCGGCAGGGTGCGAACGGATCGGGTTTCTCGCCGAGTCCGACCAGCAATACAGCACGCAGCAGAGGATTTTTGGCTATCGAATCGCTCTGGCCAATTCCGATGCCGGCCAGCAACCGACCATATTAGTCACTGCAGGCGCCGATGACGCCGTAAGAAAGCAAATTGGCAACTTGTTGAGCCAAAGGAATTTGGATGCGGTGATTTGCGACTCGTCGTCTGCCTGTTATCACCTGTTTCTCGTGCTCGAACTGATGCCGAAGTCGGTCGCTGAACAACTGCAGATTGTGACGTTTTCAAACAACCGCTGGCAACGGTTCTCAAGGTTCAGAGTGTCCGCCATTAACCAGCCAACCGACCAGATCGCCAGCCACGCGTTGCAAAGCCTGATTCGGCGCTTTCAGTTGGCCGGGCGGAAGTCATCGCACAAGAACGAGATCTTCCTTGGGGCGGAGATCGTGGATTTGACAAGCAAAGCAGATCGGAATGCGGGGCTGGATGCCGCCGAGTCTGCGTGATGCGTCGCAGTCTAGGCCGCATCGAATACGAAACGAAATATGGCTAACTAGGAATATCTATGAGCGCTACGTCGAAATTCCTCGACCTAAAAAATGAAAATCGCCAAGGGCAAGGTGGCGTTGCGGTATCGGTCTGTTCGGCCCATCCTCTTGTCTTGCGCGCTGCGCTTCGTACGGCGAAACGACATAACACCTTCGCGCTGATCGAGTCGACTTCGAATCAGGTCGATCAGTACGGAGGGTATACCGGAATGAC
>RRZT010628972.1_pt1 | contig 10900 bp, 7 predicted proteins | sample 2165551 | NCBI WGS metagenome assembly RRZT01 (sample SAMN10456910, study PRJNA506462) | wastewater metagenome | biome: wastewater; feature: sludge; material: wastewater sludge; isolation source: wastewater sludge with Escherichia coli K12::gfp cells carrying plasmid... | place: USA: Moscow, Idaho ...
AGAGGGCAACAGCCTATCCATCAACGATGTGGTGGCAGACAGCTTTTATATGGACGAGGATTATGAATGCAAAGAAGAAAAGCAAAAGCTATATAATGTAGTAAAAATGCTTTCGGGGCGCGAGCGGCAAATTATCATTTTACGCTATGGGCTTTCGGGCGCAGCGCCGCTTACGCAGCAGGAGGTATCCGAAATACTGAAAATCAGCCGCAGCTATGTTTCGCGCATTGAAACTAAAGCGCTTGCCATCATGCGCGGCGAAATGAGCACATAAGCAGCTTTTAAAACCTACAGCAAAGCGTTTTTTTACAGATTGCTTTAAAGCGCTACTTGTAAAGCATCACTTTTAAAGCGATACTTGTAAAGCATCACTTGCAAAGCGTTACTTAAAAAATGTACTTTACAGCGTTAATTGCTTATTTATTCTGCGCACAGCGGCGGCATTCAACTTTTGCACCTCGCGGTCATAGGTAAATATGCCGTTTATTTCATCCTCAACGTCGCTAACTTGCGTGTAAATTGCGGCTGAAAGCCCGTCTTTGAGGGCGGGGATCACCTCGGTTTCATATAGCTGTACAAAGGCTTTGGTTAATGCGTTGCCGTTTTGAAACATGCGATAGCCAAACAGCTTGTCGCTGCTCATGTGCGCTTCGCACGGGCAGCTATATCCGCCAAATTCCGTCAGCGCCTGCACGCGGCCTTGTTTGTCCGCTTGCAGGCGATATTTTTTATAATAGATGTGCTTTGAACAAAAATCGCCTGCGCCTTGATCATGCCATCCGCTGGCCGCGTCGATGCTGCGCGTGGCGTCAAGGCGGCGCAATGCCTCGGTGATGCGCGCGGAATCAAATTGCCCCCAGCCCTCGTTAAACGGCACCCACACCGCAAGGCTAACCGTGTTATACAAGGTGTTCACGGTGTCTTGCATGTCGCGTTCAAATATGGCGCGTCCCTCGGCGTTTTCGCGCCCAAAGCGCTTATAATAACAGTCGTTTAGTGTTTTGCCAAGAAAGGGCAGCACCTGCGTTACAAGTGAAGAATAGGGCGCGCCGCCGCTAACAAAATCCTGCCACACCATAATGCCCAGTCGGTCGCAGTGATAATACCAGCGCAAAGGCTCGATTTTAATATGCTTGCGCAGCATATTAAAGCCCATCGCCTTAATTTGCGATAATTCCCAAATGATGGCCTCGTCTGATGGCGGTGTGTACAGGCCGTCGCTCCAATAGCCTTGATCCAAAAGCCCTGTGTGAAAAATGGGCTTGTTGTTAAGTAATAAGCGCATTTTGCCGCGCGCGTCAGGCCCGGTAGAAAATTTGCGCATGCCAAAATATGTGTGCACCTTGTCGGCCCCGGCGGTAATTTCTGCGGTATACAAAAACGGGCTGTCTGGGCTCCAGCTTTTATATTTTTCAATGGCAATCGCAAAGGATGTGTGCTTTGTTTCTTCGGTGGCAACGCATTTTTCGCCGTCAAAAATTTTCACGGTGAAAAGCGGCGCGGCTTTAAAATCCGCTTGTATGGTAAAGTGGATTTTGCCCTCGTCGTATAGCGGTGTCAGCTTTACGTTTTGGATATATTCGCGCGGCACGCTTTCCAGCCAAACGCTTTGCCAAATGCCGCTTTGCGGGGTGTACCATATGCCGCCGCGATTTTTGCGTTGTTTGCCATATGCGTATAAAGGCCCGTCGCCCTCGTCGCGCACTGCAACGCAAAGCTTGTTGATGCCGTTTTGTATCGATGTATCAAGTATCTCAATAGAAAAGGGGAGATACCCGCCGGCATGTGCGCCAATTTCCTTGCCGTTTAAATACACGGTGCAGCATTGATCCACTGCGCCAAAATGCAAAAGCAAGCGCTTGTCGCAATCTGTTTTTGCGTAAAATTCGCACCAGTACCATAACGTTTCTTCCGATGTGGGCGCTTTTGCGGCGCCGGATAAAACACATTCGGGCGAAAACGGCACAACAATTTCGCCGTCCGCCACACGCGGCATGGCAATTTCCTTGCTGCGCACAGCATAGCTCCATACACCGTTTAGCGATTGCCACGATTCGCGTTGCAGCTGCGGGCGCGGATATTCGGGCAACGGGTTTTCGCGGCAAAGGGTTTTGCCCCAGCGCGTATATAAGGTTTTTAGTGTTGGGCTATTCATGGGCGATTTCCTCTTTTGTATCAATTTGCAAAAGCCGATTTTACACCGTTTCGGCCTTTGGCTGATGTGCGCGCACGCGGGCGTGATAGCTTTTGGCGGCAAAATATAGCGGAATAAAGGTAAGTGCCAGCAACATGGCTGCCCAAATAAAAATGCTTTCGGTGGGGATGTTTTCTGTGATGCCAAAGCTGTTCACCACAGTGCCCGCGCCGTTTTTGATGATGATATTGCCTATCAAAGTGCCGATAATCATGGGCAAAAGCGTAAAAAACACGATGCGCACGCCCTCAAACTGCCCGCGATTTGTTTCGGGATAAAGCTGTTTTGTCCACATGGTAAGAGCCTGTGTAAAAAGCACATATCCCGCACCGCTTAAAAATACGCCAATAAACAGCGGCAAATTTTGTGCAGAAAACAGCAAAGCGGGGTTCACCATGCTGGGCAAGGCGCGCAGATAAATCAGCAAAAGCCCCGCGATATTAACCAGCACGGCAACCGTAACCAGTAAGGGCGTTTTGTTTTTATTAATCGCAAAAATGGCGGGGATAGAAAAGAGCATGGCTAATATCAGCCCAATGCCTTGCACAAGGCCCATTGTGTCGGCGGTAAACCCCAAATAATAAATCATCCAGTTTCCCATGTGCACAAAATAGATGTTAAACGGGATAAAAAACAGCATTGCAGTGATGCTGGATAACAAAAGCTCTTTATGGTGCAGCACGGTTTTGATATCAAAAACGGCAAACATTTGCCGCACAAAGCTGCCCTTGCAATGTGCTTGCAGCGTGGGGCTGTCTTTCAAAAAAATCAGCGAAAAGATGCCCACGCAAATTACAAAGCCGCCCATCACCCAAAATAGCCGCTGGTAATTATCCTCGGCGCCAATAAGCATCCCGCCCAAAAGCGTGCCCGCAATCGTGCCAATAACCGGCTGTGTTGCCAAAACCGCACCCATTTGCCCACGGTTTTGGTTGGTTGTCATATCATTCGTCCATACATTATAGCCCGCGTCGTTACCCATCGAGCCAAAAAAGCTCATCACGCAATCGGCCAGCACCACCAAAACGCCCGCGGCTGCCACGGCCTGTGCGCCGCCAACAGCACCCGAAACAATAAATTCTGTCATGCCAAAGCCAATCGTGCAAATGCCCCATGCAATATACCCGATAGACACATAATGCCTGCGCGCGCCGCGCCGATCAGAAATGGTGCCAAAAAAGAACGTGGACAGCGTGGTAACAAGTGCGGAAGCAATAACCATTGCGGTAACAATGCCAGAATCTTTTGCAATTTTGGCATATACAAAGGTGTTAAACCACTGGTTTTCCATGTTCCAGCATAGCTGCCCCGCCAGCCCAAGCCCCCATACCAACGCCCAGAATGCAAATGGTTTTAATGCTTTTTGTTCTTTCATACCAACAATTCCTTTCAGCCTCGTTTAAGGGTAAACTTATAACAAGACGGGCAGCCAAATGACCACCCGTCCGGTTTTTGCGTCTAAGCTTTGCTGTATAGAAGGAAAGCCAAAATCACGTATGCAATTGTATTGTTTGCTAAAACCGAACAGCGGTGTTCGGCACCACTTCTTCGCAAATACTGTTTGCAAGTAAAGGCGAAAAGGTTTCGCATGGCATCGGGCGTGCATAATAATATCCCTGCACGACATCGCAGCCTAAATCCGTTAAAAGTTCAATGTTTTCGCGCGTTTCCACGCCTTCGGCAACGGTGTGAATGCCCAAATTTTTGGCCATCGAAATCATGCTGGAAATCACGGTTTTTGCGCGTGCCAAATCGCGGTATTGGGCAAAAAACGTGCGGTCTAGCTTAATGATATCCACAGGCAAGTTTTTCAAAAGCCCTAGCGAGGAATACCCGCTGCCAAAATCGTCTATCGAAAGGCTAAAGCCATATTTGTGCAGCCGCGCCAATACATCGATAAGCACGTTTTCGTTATCCACAACCGTGCTTTCGGTCAATTCGATTTCAATCAAATTCGGCGAAATATCATAGCGCCGGACAATGCGCTCCAGCTCCTCCACAAAATCGTCCTTGCGCAGGTGCAAGCGCGAAAAATTCACCGAAACAGGCACAGGCACAAGCCCGGCATCTATCCAGCCGCGGATATTTTTGCAGGCGTTTTCCAGCATGTAAAAGTCAAGGTCAATCACAAAACCGCTTTTTTCAAACACAGGGATAAATTCGTCGGGGTACATCATGCCGCCATCGGCGGTAGGCCAGCGTACAAGGGCTTCCGCACCGCAAATTACTTCGCTTTGCAAATGATACTTGGGCTGCAAATACAGGGCAAAATCGCTATTTGCAAGTGCGGCATGCATCATGTTTTCGATATGCTTTTCGCGCAAAAGCGTGTTGCGGATTTCCTCGTTGTAAAACGCCACGCCGCTGCTGGGCGAGCCTTTAATTTGCTGCTGGGCGTGCTTTGCACGGTCCGAAAACATGTTCACGTTTTCGGTGGTATCGCATATCACATATACGCCTGCGCACATCACAAGATTGTAATTGCGGTTTACGTGTGCGCGGAACAATTCTTTGCTTTCGGCAATAATGCTTTTCACGCGCATTTCAAGGCTTGCATCATCTATATACTTTAAAAGCAGATAATATTCATCCGAGTCACAGCGCCCAAAAAACTCGTCGCTGCCAATGCTTTTTTCCACTGCTTCGGCAATGCAAAGCAAGGTTTGATTGCCTTGCTCGTAACCAAGCGTATCATTCAGCACTTTAAATTTGTCGATATCAATAACCACAAAGGCATACAGATGCTTTTGCGCGGTAATCAGCTCGCTTGCCTTTAGTTTAAATTTTTTGCGGTTGGCCTTACCGGTCAGCGTGTCCCGAAAGGCAATATCCGAAAGCTCCGACACATGCTTTTTTTGTTCCACTAAAAAGGAAAACAGCACCACAAGGAACAAAAGGCTTAACATAGAGGCCAGCAACGTGGTTTTTTGCATAATATTGGTGGTTTGCGCGGTAATAACCTCGCGCGGCGCAGCGGAATATATGTACCAGTCATTAATGCCAAGCGGCATGTAATGCATATTGTGCTTTTCGCCGTTTAGCTCATATAAAAGCGAACCACCCGTGTGATTTTGCATCGATTGGCGCAAGGTGTCGATGCTGTAACCTTTATCAAATTTTACGGTTTCAAAAGCAGCAAAAATATTTTTGTTTCGGTCCGGCGGATTTAATGTGGTAGTGCGCAAAATAATCGTGCCATCCGATGTAGTGACAAGTGTATAGCCTTTACCGTCAAATGCAGGCATCAATAAAGCCGAAAGCTCGTTTGTGTCGTAAATGCCAACCAAAACGCCGTCTATTTCGCCGTTTCGTTTAACGGGCGTCGCCATTGTAACAATCTCGCGCTGCGTCACTTTGGAGGCAACGGGGTTTGAAATAACGGTTTCGCCCTGTAAGGCGCGTTTAAAATAGTCCCGATCCGCCACGTTTAAGCGCACGCCGGTGTTTTCCAGCGTGTCGCCATTGGGGCGCGTATAGCTCACCATGTTAAAGCCCGTATTTTCGCTCATGATGACAAGGTTTTTCAAAATGGTTTCATCATCTGTGTCAGCACTTGCAAACAAATCGGCATAGACCATTAACGCGTTTTCTTGCTCGGTTAGTTTAGACGCAAAGGTGAATTGCTGCTGTTTGATCACATTTTCCATTGTGTCGTGGCTTGCCAATGATAAATCGTGCACTAAAAGCAGACGATAGCTTGAGATGCTGCCGATGGTTAGCAATAAAATCGACAGCAGAATCATTACGGTCCAGGACCGCGGACGACGCTTCGTCCATTTCATCGCAAACCCTCCCACATTCAACATAAATAGTCATCTATTTACAATAATAGCATGCCATATGAAAAATCACAATAAGTTATTATAAATAAATACATAAAATATACAATTGTACATGCTATTATAAAAAGCCGTTATCGGCGCATAAAGAAAGGGCGTAATTTGTGCAAACGACATCCTTCGCCCCGAAATCCTTGACATTAATTTCACCCCGCCTTATTATAGAGGTGTACTCCCACCTATTTTGAATGGAGGTTTTTTACAATGCTTATGGATGCATACAATCGCTGGCTGGAAGAGGCCGCAGACGATAAGGATTTAAAGCCGGAGCTTTTGAGCATACAGGGTATTGAGCCGGAAATTGAGGATCGCTTCGCGGTGGAGCTGGAATTTGGCACGGCGGGCTTGCGCGGCGTATTGGGCGCCGGCACAAACCGCATGAATGTGTACATGGTGCGTAAAGCCACGCAGGGCCTTGCGGATTATCTTTTGGCGCAGGGTGGGGAAAAGGCGGTTGCCATTTCCTACGACAGCCGCATTAAAAGCGATTTGTTTGCCAAAACGGCGGCGGCAGTGCTTGCTGCAAACGGCATTACGGCGCATATTTACAAAGAGTTAATGCCAGTGCCCGCGCTTTCCTTTGCCACGCGGTATTTGCACTGCGATGCGGGCATTATGGTTACGGCAAGCCATAACCCTGCCAAATATAACGGATACAAGGCCTATGGCCCCGACGGCTGCCAAATGACAAGCGAAGCGGCAGATGCCGTATATGCCGCCATGCAGAAAACCGATGTGTTCACGGGCGTAAAGCTGATGGAGTTTGACGAGGGCGTAGCCACGGGCAAAATCCAATATATCGACCAAAGTGTGCTGGAAGCATTGTATGACAATATCAAGGCGCAAAGCGTGCGTAAAGGCCTTTGCGCCAAAGCCGGCCTCAAGCTGGTATACAGCCCGCTGAACGGCAGCGGCAATGTGCCTGTGCGCCGCATTTTAGCGGATATCGGCGTTACGGACGTTACGGCGGTGCCCGAGCAAGAGCATCCCGATGGCCATTTTCCCACCTGCCCGTACCCAAACCCTGAAATTCGCGAAACGCTTTCGCTGGGCCTTGCCCTTGCTGAAAAACTTGGCGCAGATTTGATGCTTGCCACAGACCCCGATGCGGACCGCGTGGGCATTGCCGTTAAAGACAACGACGGCAATTATCAGCTTTTGTCCGGCAACGAGGTGGGCGTGCTTTTATTGGACTATATCTGCAAAGCGCGCATCGAAAACGGCACTATGCCGAAAAACCCCATCATGGTGAAAAGCATTGTGTCTACCTGCCTTGCGGATAATGTGGCCGAAAGCTATGGCGTGCAGGCCATTAATGTGCTAACGGGCTTTAAATACATCGGCGAGCAAATACACCTGCTGGAAGAAAAGGACGAGGCAGAGCGCTTCATTTTTGGCTTTGAAGAAAGCTATGGCTATCTGTCCGGCACCTATGTGCGCGATAAAGACGCGGTGGTTGCCAGCATGCTAATTTGCGAAATGGCGGCCTATTATAAATCCATTGGCAAAAGCGTTTGGATTGCGCTGCAAGAAATCTACACGCGTTTTGGGCGTTGGCTGCACAAGGTGGATTCGCATGAATTTGCAGGGCTGTCGGGCATGGACAAAATGAAAGAGATTATGCAAGCGCTGCGCAAAAACCCGCCAAAGGAATTGGCAGGCTTTAAAATTGTGCGTGCAGCCGATTATTTAACGCACGTTATGTATGATTATACAGCGCAAAACACAGCCGCCATTGATTTGCCGCCCGCCAATGTGCTAACCTATTGGCTTGCAAACGGCGCCAGCGTGATTGTGCGCCCGTCCGGCACCGAGCCCAAAATTAAGGTGTATTATTCCACAAGCGGTGCAAGCCTTGCCGAGGCCGAAGCCCTCAGCGCCAAGCTTGCGGCTGCAATGGCGCCGTTGGTGCAATAAAAGCAAATCGCGCACAGATAAAAACTATTTGCTTTTTGGGCAAAGATATGCTATAATGCACAGGCAATCGTTTCGATGGCTGCTCCATATGCACAGGATGGTATATGCTGGTAGCCTCTAGTATAAAGGTTGTGATGGGCTTCATGTATTTTAGCATGGCCCCAAACGTCATTAACCGGAAAGAGGTGAAAAGAATGAAAGAAGGTATCCATCCCAAATACGAGGAATCCACAGTTACCTGCGCGTGCGGCGAAGTGTTCACAACACGTTCTTGCAGGTCGGACATCCGCGTGGAAGTGTGCTCTAAGTGCCATCCGTTTTACACCGGCAAGCAAAAGCTGGTAGATACAGGCGGACGCGTTGACCGCTTCAAAAAGCGTTTCAACCTCAGCGAGTAATAAGCGCATTCAAAGGGCGGTTTTTCGTAAACCGCCCTTTTTGTTTTTGCTAAAGTGCGCAAAACGATGCCCCTTGCATGCAAAATGGCCGTACCCTTTCTTACAATTGGAGGAAATGCTATGCAGCCGTATTACACCCTTGCCGCCTTTGCCGAGGCGCAAATTACCGAAAAGAAATCCTTGTTCATCGCGGCGGCAGCGCCTGCTGGCACCGAAGAGGAAGCGCTGGATTTTTTGGCGCAGCGCCGCGCCATGCACCGCACGGCAAACCACAATGTTTATGCCTATGCGCTGCGCGAGGGCGCGCGCACGCGCTATAGCGATGATGGCGAGCCCGCTAAAACAGCGGGTTTGCCGGTTTTAGAAACGCTTTCGCACGCCCATGTGCAAAACGCAGTGCTGGTGGTAACACGCTATTTTGGCGGCACGCTGCTGGGCACAGGCGGCTTAGTGCGCGCTTATACAGCCGCCGCATCAGCGGCGCTTACACAAGCGGGCATTGCGGTTATCACGCCTTGCGTGCAGGTAAATATCACGCTGCCCTATGCGCTGTTTGAACAGGCAAAACGCCTTGTGGATGCAGCGGGTGCCGCTTGCGACGCGCCGGTTTTCACCGATACAGTGGCACTGCGCTTTGTTTTGCCGCAAGGCAGGGAAGAGCCTCTTTTGGCGGCTCTGCGCGAAATTTGCCGCACCGAGGACAATTATACGGTTTCAGCGCCTTTTTTTACGGCCTTTTAAATTCTTTTTTTCCTTTTTAAAGGATTTTGTCTTTCTGCGTCGTATATAGCATATAGACAAACTTTTGCATCGCATTAAGCTGCTTTGCGGCAGCACAAAGAAAGGGGCGCTTTGCATGACGATTCGCGAGCAAACGGAGCACATTGAAAAAAGCACACTTTCACCTTACGCCATGCTCTCCGCACAGTCGGCAGGCAGGGCGCGTGATGAAGAGCCTTGCCCGTTGCGCGCCGCCTTTCAGCGCGACAGGGACCGCATCATTCACTGCAAATCCTTTCGCCGATTAAAGCAAAAAACGCAGGTGTTTTTGTCCCCCGAGGGCGATCATTACCGCACGCGCTTAACCCATACGCTGGAGGTGGGGCAAATTGCCCGCACCATTGCGCGTGCACTGCGATTAAATGAGGACTTGTCTGAGGCTATCGCAATGGGGCATGATTTAGGGCACACCCCGTTTGGCCACGCGGGCGAACGCGCGCTGGCTGCCTTAAACCCCGGCGGCTTTGCCCATTACGAGCAAAGCGTGCGCGTGGTGGAATGCCTTGAAAACGGCGGCAAAGGCCTAAATTTAACTGCTGAAGTGCTGGATGGCATTCAGCGCCACACAAAGGGCGATTGGCCGCGCACCCGCGAGGGCTGCATTGTGCGCTATGCAGACCATATCGCTTACATGAATCACGATATCGAAGACGCAATTGCCGCGGGCGTTTTAACGCAGGATGCGCTGCCGCAAAGCGTGCTTGCGGTGCTGGGCGCTACCAAATCTTGTCGCATCACCACAATGATAACCGATATGGTTAATCACGGCGCGCAAGCAATTGGCTTTTCCGAGGAAATAAACCGCGAATATCTTGCGCTGAAAAGCTTTATGTATGACACGGTTTATGTGGACAAGGTGGCCAAAAAAGAAGAGCAAAAGGTTGAAAAGCTGATTGCGGAGCTTTACGGCTATTTTCTTGCAAATCCCGATAAAATGCCGATGTTTTATCGCGATATTTTTGATCGCGAGGGCGGGCATCGCGCGGTGTCGGACTATATTTCCGGCATGAGCGATGAATTTGCCATGCACACATTTGAAAATCTGTTCGTGCCGCAAAAATGGCAGGTGCTGTAATGTACAGCCATCGGCCACAAAGCTAGGGCACGCTTGTTTGGCTTGCTTTGATTCCATCAATATGCAAAATTTGGGGCAAAGGAGGGCTTTGTTATCATTCCAGAGGACTATATTTATGAACTTGTGCGCCGCAGTGATATCACCGAGGTGGTGGGCGGCTATTTGCAGCTGCGGCATCGCGGGCGCACGTATACAGGGCTTTGCCCGTTTCATAACGAAAAATCGCCTTCCTTTGTGGTGTATCCCGAAACGCAGTCGTTTTATTGTTTTGGCTGCGGCGCGGGCGGCGATGTAATCAATTTTACCCGCAAAATCAACAATTTAGATTATGTAGAAGCCGTAAAACAGCTGGCCTCGCGCGCGGGCATGCCGCTGCCCGAGGAGGACGATAAACAAGGCCGCCGCCGCACGCGCATTGTGTCCATCAATAAGGATGCCGCGCGCTTTTATTATGAAACGCTTAACGGTGAAAACGGGGTTACAGCGCGGCGCTATTGGCGCGGGCGCGGCCTTTCGGATGCCACCATCCGCCGCTTTGGTCTGGGCTATGCGCCCGACGATTTCCGCGCAACCGGCGCGCATTTGCGCGCGCTTGGCTACACAGATGAAGAATTGCAGGAAGCGGGATTAATAAAACGCAGCGAAAAGGGCAGCTTATATGATGTGTTTCGCAATCGCGTTATGGTGCCCATTTTTG
>RRZT010786500.1_pt1 | contig 10899 bp, 10 predicted proteins | sample 2165551 | NCBI WGS metagenome assembly RRZT01 (sample SAMN10456910, study PRJNA506462) | wastewater metagenome | biome: wastewater; feature: sludge; material: wastewater sludge; isolation source: wastewater sludge with Escherichia coli K12::gfp cells carrying plasmid... | place: USA: Moscow, Idaho...
GAAGTTCAAAACAATCCAGAAGTTATAACAGCTTACTTAGGTGAATAGGAGGAAAATTTTGTATATATTAGAAGTAAATGACTTAAATGTTTATTATGGTGCAATACATGCTATAAAAAATATTTCTTTCGAAATAAAAAGAGGTGAAATAGTTACTTTAATTGGAGCTAATGGAGCTGGGAAAACATCAACTTTACATGCTGTTTCAGGATTGCTTTCAATGAGAAGTGGAGAAATTTCACTAAATGGTGTAAATATTACAGGAGTAGAAGCACATAAATTAGTTTCTCAAGGGATGGCACATGTTCCTGAGGGTAGAAGAGTATTTACTGAACTAACAGTTTTGGAAAACCTTGAAATGGGTGCATACATAAGAAATGACAAAAGTGAAATTGAAAAAGATTTGGAAAAGATGTTTGAAATGTTTCCTAGACTATCAGAAAGAAAATCTCAGCTAGCAGGAACGATGAGTGGTGGAGAACAACAAATGCTTGCAATTGCTAGAGCTCTTATGTCTAGGCCAACACTTTTATTAATGGATGAGCCATCTATGGGATTGGCACCTTTAATAGTTCAAGAAATATTTGAAATTATAAAGAAAATTAATAAGGAACAAGGTACTACTATTTTATTAGTTGAACAAAATGCTCATATGGCTTTATCTATTGCTAATAGAGCATATGTATTGGAGACTGGAGAAATTATTAAAGAAGGTTCAGGAAAAGAATTATTGGCAGATGAAGATATTAAAAAAGCTTATCTAGGTGGATAAGATTTATAGTTTATATAGTATTTATATATTTAAAATATTTTTAAATTTTCAATAAAAATGATAGAATTGTCCTATTAAAATGGTTTTATTAATAAAATTAGGGAGGTTATTTATGAAAAAATTAATGACTTTATTAGCAATGATTAGTATATTATTAGTAGGTTGTGGTGGAAATTCATCTAAAGGGGATTCATCAAACACAATAAAAATAGGAGTAATAGCACCTTTAACGGGAGATTTAGCTCAATATGGAACACCTGCAAAAGATGGATTTCAATTAAAAATAGATGAAATAAATGCAGCTGGTGGAATTAATGGGAAGAAGATTGAACTTATTATAGAAGATAATAAAGGTGATATTAATGAGACAGTTAATATTTTCAAAAGATTAGTAGGAAATGAAAAAGTTAATTTAGTTGTTGGACCAGTTATATCATCAACTTCAAATGCAGCAGGACCATTAGCTCAAAAAGCTAAAGTAGTAATGATTACACCAACAGGAACAAATATGGATATTACAAAAGATAAAGATTTTGTATTTAGAACAACTTTTACAGATCCATATCAAGGAACAGCAGCAGCAAAATATGCAGCAAAAAATGGTATTAAAAAAGTAGCAATTATGACAAATACAGCAAGTGATTATTCAGTTGGACTAGCAGCAGCTTTTAAAGAAGAAGCTCAAAAATCTGGAATAGAAGTTATGGAAGAAAAATATAATAAAGATGACAAAGATTTTAAATCGATATTAACTAATATTAAAAACAAATCTCCAGAAGCAATATTTATACCAGACTATTATAATACAATTGGATTAATTATAACTCAAGCTAAAGAAGTTGGGATAAAAGCTCAATATTTAGGTGGAGATGGATGGGATGGAGTTCAAAAAGATTTTGGTCAAATTGCTGAAGGAGCAGTTTTTGCTAGTCAATTTGCAGCAGATGATACTTCAGAAATAGTTCAAAAATTTATAAAATCTTATAAAGAATCTAAAAAAGTAGATCCTAATGTATTTGCAGCTTTAGGTTATGATACTGGATCAATTATTGAAGCAGCATTAAAATCAGCAAAGGATACTTCTTCTGAAGGGTTAAGAGATGCAGTAAAAGCAGTAAATTTAGACTTAGTAACAGGAAAATTAGTTTTTGATGAAAATAGAAATCCTGAAAAAGCAGTGACATTTGTACAAGTTAAAGGTGGAAAAGTAGTTTTAAAAGAAAAAGTTCAATAAAGAAAAAAAGACTTTCTATAGTATATGATAGAAAGTCTTTTTATATTTTATTTTCAATATCTTTAATGTTATTTATAAAAGTTAGCATAGATAAGAAATTAATTATTAATTAAAATAATAATTATTAAATTAGTTAATTTGTATAAAACTAAAATTTTGTGTTAAAATTTATCATATTTGAGAATTAAATCGTTATGATCATAGTAAAAATGAAAATTTAAAATATTAATAGAATTAAGCATCTCACTTAAAAAAATAGGAATATTAGATATAACACCCTTATTTTCTTTAGAAAAAATCCAGTCAATATGCTTAAATGATAAAATTCCTTCATCTGTATCTTGTGGAAATGAAATGGAATTAATTTCTTTGGGAAAATTTGCTAAAAAAACATGCATTCCTCCTATAGAATTTTTAGAAGTCCAAAAAACATCACCTTTAAAATCTACAGCGTCAATTTTGAGACCAGTTTCTTCTAATATTTCTCTTTTAATACTAGAAAATTTATCTTCATTCGGTTCTATTTTCCCACCAACACCGTTCCACAAACCCATATTAGGAGATTTCATTCGATTTAACATTAAAATTTCTTTTTCTTTTTGAATAAAACAAAGTGTGTATTTAATTTCTATATGTTGGTTCATCTTATTTTATACCTCTTCAATATCATATTTATTTTTAATTGTACTATAATTTTCTCTAAAATATTTCAAGGTCTTAGGTAAATAATTTAAAATATCTTGGGCCATAACTCCGTCTTGACCAATAGAATCTTTTAATAAATCGCCACAAAGGCCATGAATAAAAACACCCATTCTAGCAGATTCTTCAATTGACAAACCTAGTGCAAATTGAGCAGCAATTACACCAGTTAAGATGTCCCCACTTCCTGCAACAGAAAGAGCTGAGTTTCCAGACAAATTAACAAAAACTTCCCCATTTGGTAAAGCAATAATAGTTCTAGAATCTTTTAAAACTAAAATAACTCTGTAACGTGTAGCAAAATTTCTTGAAATATTAATAATATCTTCTTTAATTTCTTCAACAGATTTATTAATTAATATAGACATTTCTCCTAAATGAGGAGTCAAAATAGTAGGATATTCTCTCATTAATAAAGAATCCATTTTGTCTTTAAGTGCCACTAAACCATCAGCATCTATAATGATAGGTTTAAATATTTTAGAAGTTAAGATATTAACAAGTCTTTGAGGCTCTTCTTCTCTAGAAAGCCCTCCTCCAATAATACATAGTTCTTTGTCATTAGATATATCTAAAATCTCTTTTAAGTTTTCAATGCTAATACTTCCTTCTCTAGTCTCTTTTAAAGGATGAAATACAATTTCATTAGCCTTGAGAGCAATGGGAGCAACAATTCCTTCAGGACATGCTAAATTTGAATAAGAACCACCTGATTTTAAGAAACTAACAGCATTTAAATAAGGAGCCCCATAATATTTTTTAGAGCCTCCAACAAAAAGAACTTTTCTAAAAGAGCCTTTATGAGAATTTTCATCTCTGTCTTTATATTTAATTGGAGAGTTAATAAATGTCTTAATATTTTCATTGTACTTCTTACTGATAGATAAGTTATTTAGGTACAAATCTCCAGAATAGTATGTTCCAGGATATAAAATATTTCCTATTTTTAAATTACCTAAAGCAATAGTTTTATTAGCTTTTAAAGCTATACCCATAATTTTTCCAGAGTTTCCATTTATTCCTGATGGAATATCTATAGAAATTATAAATTTATTCTTTTCATTAATGGTTTTAATAATATCAAAAATAGGTTGTTCTATATTTTTGTTAAGACCTGTACCAAAAATACCATCAATAATTACATCGAAATTATCTAAGTATTTACTAAAATTCTCAATATCAACAATGCTTTTTTGAGGAATTCCGAGTTTATTTATAATATCAAGGTTTTTTTTAGCAGAGCCTCTGAAACTATCTACACCAGAAGTAAATAAAATTTCTAAATTTATTTCATTAGAAAAAAGTTTTCTAGCAATAACTAAGCTGTCTCCACCATTATTTCCTGCTCCACAAAGAATTAGAACATTTTTATATTTTACATCTTCTTTTATTAAATGAAAAATTCCTAATCCCGCATTTTCCATTAAAATTTCTTGAGAAAGACCACTATTGATAACATTATTTTCTATATTAATCATTTCTTCATTTGAAACAATATTCAATTTTATCACCTCATAAAATTTTTATTATAACATTATGCTATAAGTTACTTAAAGTTTAAATTCCTATATTTCGCCAATAGATTGAGACATATGGATTTGATTGACATAGCATAAATGATTACCTTATTTCATATAGTATACTATAAAGCTTTTAAATTTGAAATCTAATTTTTATTTAAAAAATAGAATAATTTTTCTTTTCCTTTATCATTTTTAAACATTTTATAAACAATTCTTGCAAGGATAAGAGTATCATAATAACTGTCATGAAGTTTTTCATTATCATAAGGTACTTGATAGAATTCAGCTAATTCTAAAAGCTTTGGCCACTTATAACCATTTCCTTTAGAAATTTTAACAATGTCTACATTTTCATTCATTGTACAAAATTGATATTTTAATCTGAATGGAATAAAATTTCTATCAAAAGATATATTATGTGCGATAAAATGTTTAGAATTTCCAATAAATTTTTTAAGGTCTTCTATATCATCTTTAAAATATAAAGGATAATCAGCAGAAATCCTTTTTTCTTTGATAACTTCATCGTAAAGCCCATTAACTTTAAGAGCACCATAATTTGGACTTTCTTGAGGCTCTCTATAGTAAAATCTGTAATAGTCTGATATTTTTTCTAGTTTATTTAGCTCAAAGTCATATTGAAGTTTAATAAATGCTACTGATAAAACACTACAATTACTAGTCCCGTTAGTTTCAGTATCAAAAACTATAAATTCTCTTTTCATAAAAATCCTTTCAAAATTTTTGTAAAAAAATAGGGGGATTATCCCCCATCTTAATAAAATTAGTCTTTTAAGTTTGCTAAAACATCAGCTAATTTTTTACATGCAGCATCTGCATCTGGTCCTTCAGTTATAACTGTAACTTCAGTTCCTTTTTTAGCTCCTAATGAAAGAAGTTTTAATAATGATTTTCCATTAATTTCTTTTCCATTAGCTTTTAATGTTACAGTTGATTCGAATTTTTTTGCTTCTCCTACAAATTCATTTCCTGGTCTTGTATGAATACCAGTGTCATTTGTAATTACAACAGTTTTAGTAGCCATTTTTATACCTCCAAATTAATTATATACTGAACTCAAACATTGTACAATTTTTTAAGGACTTTGTCAAATCAATTAGAAATTTTTTTAGACGTAAATGAAATTTTTTACATGCATTATGTACTAAAACAGTATTTTTCTTTAGGATATAAAACTTTTTTTATTAAAAAATTAATTGTTATTTTACATCTTTTGGAGAACATTCTCCATTTTCACAGATGTATGCTATTTCGTTGGATAATTTTAAACCTTCTTTTAGCTCTTTAATACTTAGTAAAGTAGTTTCGGCGATATTATTTAGAGCTTCTTTAGTAAAAAAAGCTTGATGTGATGTAATAATGACATTGTTAAATGTAAGTAAACGTGCAAGAGTGTCATCATTCAAAACTTCACCAGAATAGTCTTCAAAAAAATAATCTGCTTCTTCCTCATAGACATCTAAACCTGCAGAACCAATTTTTTTACTTTTAAGTCCATTAATTAAATCTTGAGTGTTGATTAACTTACCTCTACCAGTATTAATTATCATCACGCCTTTTTTCATTTTATTTATAGTATTTTCATTTATTATGTATTCAGTTTCATGGTTAAGTGGGCAATGTAAAGAAATAATGTCAGATTTCATATATATTTCCTCTAATGGAACATATGTGAAATTTAATTCTATGGATAGTTCATTTTTTGGAAAGGGGTCATAGGCAATAACATTTACTCCAAAACCTTTTAAGATTTTTATAAGTATTAGAGAAATTTTTCCTGTTCCGATTATTCCAGCAGTTTTGTTATAAAAATCAAATCCTAATAATCCATTTAAAGTAAAATTAGCTTCTTTAGTTCTTTGGTATGCTTTATGAATTTTTCTATTTAAAGCCATCATAAGCCCCATTGTATGTTCAGCAACAGAATAAGGAGAGTATTGAGGAACTCTAACGACTTTTATTTTGTTATGGCATGCTTTAAAATCAACATTATTGAAACCAGCACATCTTAAAGCAATCAATTTAACTCCATTATTAACAAGAATATTTATAACTTCTTCGTTGACAAAATCATTTACAAAAACACATACTACATCAAAATCTTTTGTTAGCAAAGCACTGTCAGTATTTAATTTGGTTTCAAAATATTTAATTTTAAAACCAAAATTTTCATTAACTTCGCTAAAAGACTCCATATCATAAGATTTTGCATCAAAAAATGCTATTTTCATGAGTTCCTCCTTGGATTATATAATTTTTAGTTTGGTGCAAAACTCCAATGCCTTTATTTTAGTTATATAAAAAATTACATTTTTTAAGTAATCCTCCCACCTTTGGTGGGGAAAGAGAGTGGGAGTCGGGGCGGAGCCTAAACCAGCTCCAAGGACTCCTTTCTCGCCATTCTATAATTATACTAAAAACTTAAAAGTCAAAGTCTTATTAAAATAAATAAAAATATTATTTTTTATGTATAAGTATTTTTTTGTTTATATTTTGAGTATGAAAATCTATAAAATTTTATATTTTAAATTAGTAAACCTAAATATATACTTAATAAAGCAATTATATAAATTTTCTTCTTATGTGAATATTATATCATTAAGTAAAGTATAAATCAACAACCTATACTAAAAAAGTATAAAATTTATTCTTTATTTTTATGGTTTTATTACTTGTCAATTTTCCATAAAAGATATATAATTTAAAGTCGAGAAAAATTAAGGAGAATTTAAAATGAAAACTAAAATAAACATACTAAAAATGAATTATTTTGATTTGGAAAATTCATGTTTAGAATTAGGGTTTAAAAAATTTAATGTTAAACAAATATATAATTGGTTACATCAAAAGAATGTTGATAAATTTGAAAAAATGACAAATATATCAAAAAAAAATATAGAGATATTAAATGATAATTTTTTAATACCTTCTTTAAAGGTAGTTGAACATCAAATATCAAAAATTGATGGAACAGAAAAGTATTTATTTGAGTTGAATGACGGGAAACTTATTGAAACAGTGCTAATGAAGCATAAGGATAGAAATACGATTTGCGTATCTTCCCAAGTTGGCTGTGCAGTAAGATGTAGTTTTTGTGCAACAGGGATTAATGGATTTAAAAGAGATTTAACTTTTGATGAAATATTGAGTCAAATATATTACATTCAAAGAGAGCTTGTTAGTAAGGATGAAAAGGTTAGAAATATTGTTTTTATGGGGATGGGAGAGCCACTTTTAAACTTAGATAATGTTATAGAGTCTTTAAAGATTTTAATATCAGAAGAAGGATTGAACCTCTCTAAAAGAAGAATTACAATTTCTACTTCTGGAATAATTCCACAGATAGAAAGACTTATTGCAGAAGATATGACAGTAGAATTGGCATTGTCGTTACACGCTGGTTCAAATGAAATAAGAAAAAATATAATTCCTATAAATGTAAAATATCCTATTGAAGATTTAATGAAAGTTTTGTGGAAATATCAGAAAACTAGTGGTAGAAGAATAACTTTTGAGTATATTTTAATTAATAACTTAAACGATACTATAGAAGAAGCAAAAAAATTAAAAGAATTAGTTAAAGACTTTGACTGTATTATAAATATTATTCCATATAATCCTGTTGAAGGCTTGAATCATGAAAGACCGAGTAGAAATAGAATTTTTAAATTTTATAATTATTTGAAAGATGATTTAAAGCTAAATGTAACTTTAAGAGGAGAAAAAGGGACAGATATTGATGGTGCTTGTGGACAACTGAGACAGAAGCAAAAAAATTTAAAATTAGATGTTAAAAATGGTAGTTTAGAAGAGAAAATTATTATAAAAAATGAAAAAAATTAGAGGAATTCCTCTAATTTTTTAATACATATTTTTTTCATTTAACATTTTAATTAATGAATCTTTAGTTATCACTCCAAAATATTGGGAATATTCTGTTATAATTATTTCTTCAATATTGTCATCAAAGCTAAAAATTTCAATAAGTTTATTTATTGTAGTATTAATATCAAATGCAATGGCATTATTCATAATATCAGAAATTTGCTTTCTTTTTAAGATTTCTTTTCCAAAGGGTGTAAGTAGATATTCTTTTATGGAACTTTCTTTTATAATTCCAATAGGCTTATTTTTTGAATCAATTATAGGAATTACATCAATTTTTTTATTATCTTTTAACATTTTTAATACTAAATCAATTGAATTATTAATTGACAGAGTTTGATGAATAAGAGTATATTTTTCTATAATTTCTCTTTCTGCAAGTTTAAAAGTATCATATTTTTCATCACTCTCTAAAGCCACATTATAATTTTTTTGAATTTTAGAAAGATTTAAAAGAGGTTTTTCTACAAAAAATCCTTGAACCAAATCGCAACCTATTTTTCTACAAATAAGATATTCTTCAAGGGTTTCAACTCCTTCAGCAACAACTTTTCCACCTAAACTATGGACAAGGTTAACAATGCTTGCTAAAAAAACTTTTTTCTTAGAGGATTTGTCAATTTCATTTATAAAAAATCTATCGATTTTTAAAATATCTACTTCAATATGAAATAATTTTTGTAAATTGGAGTAACCACTTCCAAAATCATCAATTGCAATATTATATCCTCTTTCTTTATAAACAGTGAGCAAATTATTTATACTTGAAATATTTTTAAAATTATGTTTTTCAGATATTTCAAAGATAAATGAACTTTTATTCATTCCAAATTTTTCAATTATTTTTTCTGTATTTCCCATACTAAAATTAGGCATTTCTAAAACTCTATTATCTAAATTATAAAAAAACTTAATATCTTTAAAAAAATTAATCTCAGAAAATCTAAGGAGAGCTTTTTTTCTTAAGAATAAATCCAAAGTATAAAGGATATTATCATCATAAGCTTTGTCAAAAACTTCTTGTATACTTTTAAATCCAGCTTTTTCGTGATTTCTTAGAAGAGCTTCTACACCATAAATTTCTTGATTATTAACATGTATTATAGGTTGAAAAGCAAAATCTAAAAGTTTAGATGCTTCTTCCCATTCTTTAATAGTCATTTTTTTCACCTACTTATTTTTTTAAAATTATAGTATTAACTTGTATGAAGAAAATAAAAATTGTGTAAAAAACATGTATTTTTTTTACAGTTAGATTTTTTTGTATAAATTATTCTAGAGCCCTTGAGTAAATTTGAATTATATGTTATAATTTCTAGTAAATTTTTGAAATATTTGGAGGAATTAATGATATATCTTGACAATGGTGCAACAACATTTGTTCATCATAGAGTAAAAGAAAAACTTATTGATATAATTGATAATCATATAGGAAACCCTTCTTCTCTTCATCAGTTAGGACTAGATGCTGAAAAAAAAATAAAAGAAGCAAGATTTGAGGTTGCAAAACTTTTTAAAGGTAAAGAAAAAAATATAATTTTTACCTCTGGTGGAAGCGAATCAAATAACCTAGCAATAAAAGGTATTTTAGGAACATATGCAAATAGAGGAAATCATATAATTATTTCTTCTATTGAACATGCTTCAATATTCCATCAGGTTAAAAAACTTGAGAAAAATGGGATAGAAGTCTCTTATTTACCTGTTGATGATAAAGGATTTGTGGATAGTGAAGAGTTAAAAAAATTAATTAGAAAAGATACTTTATTAATTAGTATAATGCATGTTAATAATGAAATTGGGACAATTCAAAAGCTTGAGGAAATAGGTAAAATTATAAAAGAAAAAAATTCTAATACAATTTTTCATATAGATGCAGTTGCAAGTTTTGGAAAACTTCCTATTGAGTTTATTAAATGGAATGCCGATATAATAAGTATAAGTGGACATAAAATTCATGCACCAAAAGGAGTAGGGGCTTTATTTGTAAAAGATAATTTAAAGTTAAATTCTTTGATAGATGGTGGGTCACAAGAATGGGGAATGAGAGCAGGAACAGAAAATGTAGCTGGAATTGTTGCCTTAGGAGAAGCATGTAAAATTATTAATGAAGAAAGTGTGGAGAAATATTTGCCACAAGTAGAAAAAATTAATAATTATTTGAGAAAAAGAATTATAGATGAAATATCTGATTCAAGAATAAATGGTAGTGAATGTAGGGACGGAGAAATATTTATAAGCTCTCCTTATGTTATTAACTTAGGATTTAAAGGAGTGAAGGCAGAGACTTTATTGCATCATCTAGCTTCTAATAAAGTGTATGTTTCTACAACTTCTGCATGTTCCTCTAAAGAGTCTAAAGAGAACTCCAGAATTCTTAGTGAAATAAAAGTTCCAAAAGCTTATATGGAAGGTTCGATTAGAGTTACTTTTAATAAATATACAACAATTGATGAGATAGATGAATTTATAAAAATTTTAAAAGATGGCATTGAAATGCTGAGAATGTTTAGAAGGTAGGTAAAAATGTACAGTGATATTATATTAAGAGAAGGTGAATTAGTTTTAAAAGGAAAAAATAGAAGAGATTTTGAATTTAGACTAATTAAAAATGTAAAAAGAGTTACTAAAGAATTTACGAGTATTAAAATTGAACGTTCATTTGGAAGAATTTATATAAGAAATGCAAATGAAAATACTCAGGAAATAATAAATAGAACTAAATTAATTCCAGGTATTTTTAATATTTCCCCTATATTGAA
>RRZT011575056.1_pt1 | contig 10899 bp, 11 predicted proteins | sample 2165551 | NCBI WGS metagenome assembly RRZT01 (sample SAMN10456910, study PRJNA506462) | wastewater metagenome | biome: wastewater; feature: sludge; material: wastewater sludge; isolation source: wastewater sludge with Escherichia coli K12::gfp cells carrying plasmid... | place: USA: Moscow, Idaho...
CAAGATAGCAATTGACGGGAATTTTTCAGGGACGACTAATTAGGGTTTCCTGGGATACAGGAAACTATTCAAAAAAAGTTGATAGTTCATTTTGTCTTCTTTAACTCGAATTGTAATGCCAAAGGTCTTATGCGCGAGCATGCAGGTGTGCTAATCAAAAATACAAGTAGCGAAAATAAGAATGTAGAAAGTGTGCGACTATTGATCTCATTTCCGGTTGGATTATCGAATGGCAAGAACAGCGAGATTTCACTATTTTAATAGAGAAGATCAAGTCACCGGAGCTTGTTTGCATTCGCTTCATGTTTTTATGACGATTGACAAAAATTGACTACTTAACTTCCAAATAACCGAATGACATTTTGAGATTAGCGTGCTGGAAATGCAATTTAAGGCTTGCGGCCCGTTACAATGCTATAGTATCCGAAAGCTTGATGGACTTGAACTTCCTCAAATCCTATTTCCGTTAACATTGAATACAACTCTTGACCAGAATACTGTTTTCCTTCGGTCCAGCCCATCATCATCATACTAAATGCTGCAGGGGCAAAAGGGCCTGTTTTTTTATCATCATAGAGCATTTCATGGATCACGATCCGTCCGCCAACTTCAAGGCTGTTAAAACTCTTTGCCGTTAGAAAGTGGCATTTTTCTGGGGGCCAATCGCGATAAATATTTGAGAAAAAATGTAAATCTGCGGAAGGCCAATGATCGCTCCAAATGTTGGTTTCTTGTGTCTTAATTCGTTCCTGTAAACCATACTGATTGATATATTCTTGAGCTACTTCGCATACCTGAGCAAAATCCATAAAGATTACTTTCAAGTTGGGTAGCTTTGATGCTGCACCAATCGAGTGAGCCGCAGAACCTCCTGCAACGTCAAGCATCAGACGATTTTGAGAAAAATCCAAAACTTCGGGCCAAACGAACGCTGACGAAATACTAGTACTATGCATGCCGCGAGTAAAGCGACGCAGCAATTCGATTTGTTCTTCGTGAGTCTTGAAAATATCACCGCCTCCGTAAGCTTGTGGAGAATCTGTAAAAACTGCTTTTTCCAGACTTTCAAAGGAGGATACCTGGTAATTGTCAATCATCAGATCCCAGAAAAAACCGAAATAATTAGGACTATTCTCTAGCAGGTATTCCTCTGACACCGCAGTCAGAAAATAATGTCCTTCTTGCAAAGACAGGAAACCCAAGGCAGTAGCTGCCGTTAAAATTGCTTCTGCCGGGCGTTGCTTGATATTTAGTGCGTTGCAAATATCAGTTAAGGTACGCGGGCTCTCTGCCAGTAACGGAAATATTTTTAACCGATGCGCTAGTAATAATGCAGGATAACCATAAACTGCAAAGACTACATCCCATAGCGGACGATCATCAACTCTCGGTACTGGGTTGTTGGAAAAGGTATTTTGTACCATCAATCCTCCTTTTATTTGTTAGACGCTTGGAACTGCTATGCAGCGTGACTCAAGATATTTTTAGTTAAGAAGCTTGCTTGGATTTCTCCGCTTCGAGCAAGCGCTTAATATTCTGCACCGTGCGTTCGGCACCATCCTTGATCGCAACGCGGACCAGTCCTTCAAAAGGTCGCATAATCGGTAGAATTTCAAGCAGTTCAAAAGAAAACGTCAGTTTGGTCGAGCGCTCAGGATTGATCGCTTGTAATTCATACGTGCAGCGAAATGGATCAGATATTCCGAGAAGTGTTAGGCGTGCACCGGGTTCGTAAGCGGATATTTTGAATTTGGATTCTGTGCGGCGTCCTTGATCAATACGTACTTGTCGTCCTTCAGTTCCTAACTGCACCGGGCCGAGAGTGATTTTTTCTAGCTCTTTAACTTCGGGAGACCATTGGGGATAATTCTCAAATAGGCCGTCTGCGAGATACTGGAATACTGCGGAGGCTGAATGCTCTACTATAGTATGCGCCTTACCTACGACCGGTTCGGTAGAGCCTAAGTTGAGCATGGAACCTAAATTAAACATATCGCTTAACCCTTACTGACTAATAAACATCCAATTACGTTATTGATCACGATGAATTCAAACGTTAAACGAATAAGGCATCAATTACAAGTGCTATATCGGTATAGTGGCTGATAAAGAAGGATTCTGATTTTAAGAAACTGATGCGGTGTTTGCAGAAGTGTGAGTTATATGACTTGTTGCTTAGTAAAATCTTTGATGCGGAATCCCAGCAGCCACAAAGCGGCAAAATAGCTCGAAGCGCCCATGATTATTATCCAGCTTAATCGGCCGATGCGAGTCATGGTGGAATCGGTCAACCAGGAGGTGTCACTCCCTGTCGTGAACCATAAAACAATTCCCATGCTTGCCAAAGCGATCAGTATTTTGACAAAGAAATTAAGCCATCCAGGTTGCGGTTGATAGATTTTGTGGCTGCATAATTTATAGTACAACAGCCCCGCATTCAAGCAGGCGCCTAGCCCAATGGCTAACGCGAGCCCGGCGTGTTTGAATGGAATGATAAAGGCAAGATTCATAAGTTGTGTAGCGATCAGCGTGATCACGGCGATTTTGACGGGAGTTTTGATGTTCTGTCGTGCATAAAATCCCGGTGCAAGTACCTTAACCAGAATTAATCCGAGTAGTCCAATGCTGTATGCAATCAATGCTTCACGCGTCATCCATACATCGTGCTCAGTAAAGGCGCCATGGTAAAAAAGTGTTGTGATCAAAGGTGTTGCCAATAGTGCCAGTGCGAGTGCTGCGGGTAAGGTCAGCAACATCGTCATTCTTAGACCCCAATCCAGCAGGCGGGAATATTCTTCAGTGCTGTTATTATTGTAATGCCGCGCCAAGGACGGTAGTAGTATGGTACCTAATGCGACGCCTAGCAGGCCAGCAGGGAATTCCATTAAGCGATCGGCATAGTAGAGCCAGGATACACTGCCCGTAACCAGTAAAGAAGCGAATATGGTATTGATCAACAGACTGATTTGGCTGACCGATACACCGAAAACCGCTGGGCCCATTAGTTTGATTACTCGCCAGGCGCCCGTATCTCGATTGCGGAAACGAATGCGTGGCAATAATTTGAGGCGTAATAGGAATGGTATCTGGAATACAAGTTGTAGTATGCCACCGATAAAAACTGCCCAAGCTAGTGCAAGAACTGGGGGGTCGATAAGCGGCGTGAGCCACAATGCACAACCGATAAATGACAAATTTAATAATGCAGGTGTGATTGCAGGCACATTAAACCTGCCATAGGTATTGAGTATGCCACCTGCTAACGCGACCAAGGAAATGAATAAAATGTAAGGAAATGTAATCTGCAGTAGTTCAACTGTCAGATTGAATTTTTCCGGGTCAGCAGAGAACCCCGGTGCGCTGGCATAGATGATGAATGGGGCTGTCACGATTCCCACCAGCGTGACAACAAACAGCGTGATGCCCAAAAGCATGGTGATATGATCAATCAACTCGCGCGTTTCTTCGGGTGTTCGGGTATTCTTGTATTCTGCGAGGATCGGAACGAATGCCTGGGAAAATGCGCCTTCGGCAAATAATCGCCGCAGTAGATTGGGAATCCGGAAGGCGACAAAAAAAGCATCTGTTGCCATTCCTGCCCCAAAAATACGAGCAATCATGATATCCCGCACAAAACCGAGAATGCGCGATACGAAAGTCATGCTGCTGATCGCAGCGAGCGCTTTAAGTAAATTCAATGGTATATATCTTTTCCTGGCGGCGGGCAGAAGATTGAACAGCGCTATTAAATTTATATTATCTAGACTCTATTAGTGAGTGTGTTTGCTAACGAGAAAATAATTATTTAAAAAGACCACCTAATTTTCCTAGCAAGCCTGACTCGGACCAATTCCATTGCAGGCAGTATTCCGCACCCAATTTCGGGTTTTTGACATCAGCTGCAATGGTTGTTTGCCCAGTTACTATCGGCGGCAGTAAATCTTGTTCTTTACCATCATGCCTGCAGAAAAAACGAGCAGTAGAAACGGCACGGCCTTCAGGCAATTGTACTGTCATATGCAGATGTTGTGTGTCATCATCGATTACGTGAGAAAGCGTGCCTTGGCTTTGTGTAAAAGCGCCTTGATATTCGTAGGTTAATGTCAGATCGGCGCCATCGATTAATTTTAATTCGGGCGGAATTCTCATGCAAACGTGATAGTTCCCATTTTCTTTTTGTTGATCATCTGGTTGTCCATGGTTGATTCTGAAATTGCTGATACTGCCAATCGCGCGGATATTTTTAAACCAGTATTCTGAATTATCGACATGGCATGCGGTTGTCATCTGCGTTTGTGTCAATGTTGCTTTATTGCCGCCACTATCATGAACGGTTAATAGTTTTTTTAAATTTGAAATGGTGAAAGCAGATTTGTTTTGTCTGAATTGATCAAGAATCAGCAGCGCTGCACAAATCGTAAAAATTAATCCAACAACGAAAAATGGGGTAAGCAGTGCAACCAATGCACCAAAGACAATGATCGATACATTGATGTAAAAAATCAGCTGGTTGGGTTTGTTAAACATTCAAAGCTCCTTAGATTATCAAGCATATTCTTATAGTATTTTTTGCAGCGCTGAGTTTAACAGAGAGCCGCAAGCAAAAAAAGCAACAAAGAAATCAACAATTGTTTAACAATTTGGGGTTATTATTATGATCCGATCTTATTCATCTTTTTTATGGAGAGAAAATCATGTCGAAAAAAATCATTAAACCTATTTCGATTGCTTTAGGCACAGCATTAATCACTAGTTTAGCAGCAACCAACTTGACTGCTGAGACACAGAGTAATCCGTTTGCAATGAGTGAGCTTTCCAGTGGTTACATGCTGGCGTATGGAGACAGTGCAAAAAAAGCCGGGCAAGAAGGGCAGGCTGACGGCAAGAGTGAAATGAAAAAGGATATGGAAGGCAAGTGTGGTGAAGGTAAATGTGGCAGCAAGAATAAAATGAAGCAAAATATGGAAGGCAAAGACGACGGTAAGAATGCTGAAGGTGAAGGTAAATCCGGTGAAGGTAAGTGAGATTCTAAAAAGTAATCTTTTTAATCTATGAGCAGAAATCATTATCCTGTTCATGGTGTGGGTCTTGGTCTGCGGCGATCGATGATAGGTTCGCTGGCAGATCAAATTCCGCAGCAGGTGGATTTCTGGGAAGTTGCGCCAGAAAACTGGATAGGTGTCGGTGGACGCTACGGAAAGCGGTTGCGTGAACTGACCGAGAAATTTCCTTTTATTTGTCATGGGTTATCACTTTCAATCGGTGGGCCGTCGCCATTGGATGAAGCTTTTCTGCACCGTTTGAAAAGATTCTTCAAAGAGCACCGTATCTGTTATTACAGCGAACATCTCAGCTATTGCAGTGACGATGGGCATCTGTATGATTTAATGCCGATACCTTTCGCTGAGGAAGCGGTGCATTATGTAGCGAACCGTATTCGTTATGTGCAAGACATTCTGGAGCGGCGTATCGCAGTGGAGAATGTTTCCTACTATGTAACTCCCGGTAAACATATGGAAGAAATTGATTTTTTGAATGCTGTGTTGCAGGAAGCGGATTGCGATCTATTGCTTGATGTCAATAATGTTTATGTCAATAGCATCAATCATCGCTACGATGCCGAAGCGTTTTTGCGCGGATTGCCGGCTGAACGCATTCGTTACATTCATGTTGCCGGGCATTATCAAGAAGCGGAAGACCTCATTGTTGACACGCATGGCGCGGATGTCATAGATCCCGTTTGGCGGTTACTCGAGAAAGCCTATCAGCATTTTGGCGTCATTCCGACTTTGCTGGAGCGTGATTTCAATCTGCCGCCACTGATAGAATTGCTGCAAGAAGTGGATATTATTCATGCGTTACAGTCAAAATGGTTGACGCAACCTAGTGATTACCTACAACACGGCTGAGCGCCCCGAATTTGTACGGCAGCAATATTTTTTTGCGGCGCATATCCGCGATCCGGAAAACAATCCCTGCCCTGAAGCACTCGAAGAGCGGCGCCTGAAAATATACCGCGAGTTGTTCTATAACAACGTAGAAGACTTTATCGCCAATAGCTTTCCGGTATTACGTCAAATTATGTTGGATAAACTCTGGCATGCAATGATTCGGGATTATTTTGCTAGGCACTTGTCACGTACGCCATTATTTCCGGAAATGCCGCGCGAGTTTCTAAAATATCTGGAACATGAGCGCACAGCGCAACCAGATGATCCGCCATTTATTCTGGAACTGGCTCATTATGAATGGGTTGAACTAGCGCTTTCAATATTGGATGAAAAAATAGAAGAAGCAAAAATAAATCCAGAAGGCGGCTTGCTTGATGGGATCCCGGTGATTTCCCCGTTAGCCTGGCCATTGAGCTATCGTTTTCCGGTACACAAAATCAGCCCGGATTTTCAGCCAAGGGTACCCGGAGCGACGCAAACGCATTTAATTGTTTATCGAGATGCCGATTTTGACGTGCATTTTATTGAGATTAATGCAGTAACCGCTCGGTTGCTGCAGTTGATTAGTCGCAATGATCACAAATCTGCACGGACATTATTGCAACAAATAGCTGTTGAATTGAAACATGCGCAACCCGATATTGTCATCCGCGGCGGACTGGGAATATTGAATGATTTGCGGAAACGTCAGGTGATTTTAGGGATTCACATTTAATACACAAAAAGTGCAATATGAGTGATGGGGATAACTTCTCTGTAGCGGAGAAGTTATCCTGGGAGCTACTTTTAATTGTTTACTTTGATAAAATTGCCGTTCTGCTTGATCCAGACATCTCCGGTGTAAGCATCATTAATCGTCATGGCGTCGGTTGCAAAACAATCCGTTACACCCTCTGTTCTATAAGTTCCCTTGGTGAAATATTTAACCGGAGGAGTGAGCACAATGCCATCGACAGGCAGACCAGCCAATGTATCCGTGAGAGGGGTTGTAATGTCGAGACAAAGATCAGAGTTTACGACCAAATTAGCTATTTCGGCAGGTGCATTGATAGTGCAATGCTTCACGTTCGCTGCAGCATCGACAATAGCTTGGAATGGGTTAGGTAATCCGGGAATGCTGGTTGACAAACCCTCAATACTTGATGAAGTAATGGTGTTGCTGCCCAACAAAGAAATGCCACTGGCAGTTGTTTGTTGTGGCACTTTGCAAAGATTGGTATTCGTCAGATCTGGAGCCTGAACACACGCACCATTAGTGGTCATTGTGACAACATTACCACTTTGACTATAACTGACGCCAGCTAGCGCATTGGTGATGTCGCAGGCGGCGATGCCACTATTACCGCCTGAATTGTTAATTTGATTAATCAGGCTGGATAAAGTGTTGATCAATGTAGGACTATTCCCCCAAGGACCTCCCATCACATAAACGTTGTTGTCATTTTTGTTAACACCCGCGTAGACATTAGATTCTGGATAATAGCGGAATAACCAGGGCTCAATGTTTTGTGTTGGTTGGTGACTGGGGAAGATTTCCCGATGCGTATTTTCAGCCCAGTTAAGCAGTTTCTCGGTGTCACTGGCAGTCGTAGCAAAAACGGAATAAATATTCCCGAGTAAAGCGAAGGTGCAAGTAAATAAAATAATCTGTTTCATGTTAATAATCTCCGGTTGCTTTGAAAATAAGATAACTATTCGGATAAATGGGTTAATTGATTGAAATGCAAGAAATGATGAAAAGCGATTTTATATGTAATGCTTCCTAATCGAAGGCGAGATATAGCTATAAAAAATGGGGTAATTCTTACCAATAAAGTATCTTGATTAATACACTTTAGTGGCTAGCTGGAGTAGTTTGGAACTGAAATCGAGTCCGGATTTCCGTGCAATCGCTAAATTAATTTCGAACACAATTTTTTCATTGACTAGGTTCATATTGATGATGACGCCGTGGGATATGGCATTAGAACTATCAGCTAAGGTCAAAATAGGCTTATTCTGTAACGTGCTTAAAATACTGGATAGATTGTAGCTACCCGAGTTAGAAAAAAATATAGCCTGACAATCTTCTAATCGCTCTGGATTGCTTATTCGCAACACCTTGATTGTACGTTTATCAACCGATCTATTTTGTAACTTATCGATTTCATTGCCGAAATAGTCTTCGCCATAAATACAGAGATGAATAATATTATTCGTGCTATTGGGCCAATCTGTGAATGCAATAAAGTTATAAATAAAAGCTGCTTTGACTTGATATTCCAGGATGCTGTCGGCTCTGGCGAGTGAGTGGGAAATAGGCAGGCCATAACCTAACCATAAAGCTAAAATTGTGTAGCAGGCACATCGACTGATCAATGTGCCTGGAAGCTTGATGAGTCGGTTATAAAATCGCATATCGATTTTTTGGGCTAGAAGCGCCATTGCGCTCCGGCGTAAATTCCACGTGGAATAACCACGGGTACTAAAGGAATAAAGTCAGATACATATTCTCTGTGATTTTGACTGAACAGATTCTGGCCGACGACGAAAAGCTCCGTATTTTTTGTTGGCCGGTATACCAGTTTTGCATCCATGGTAGCGTAGCCAGGGATATTGTAAATCGAGACACCACTGGTATAACGTAACCAAAGATTGAATTGCAATTTTTCAGATAGATCGTAATTGGAACGTACCGACAATAGATGTTGGGGGTTTGCATTTTTTAAACCACCTGCGGTTGGGTTAGTGCTGCTTAGAAAGCTATTCGAAGAAAAATCTATATTGATGAAACTGTAGTTACCTTGTAGGCGCCAATTATCTCTTGGTTTCCAGTCAATTGATGTTTCATAACCATAAGTTAGTGCAGATCCCTGATTATTAATCATAAGAGGCTGTAACAGTTGTATTGGCAATCCTGTGCTGAGCGATAATGCACCAAAGCTTAGATCACGCAATTGACTGTAGTCGTTGATAAACCCCGTCATATCGATAGAAGCTTGTGGAGAGAACTGATACCGGTATCCCAGTTCATACGCGATCAGTTTTTCTGAATTGAGTTTATTGTTGCCAAGTAATGTCGCTGTGATCGGAAATGGCAAGTTAGGTAAGTCCAATCCGGCAGCTGATAGAGAGGGTGTTACGTCAATCTTGCCATCGACTTCACCCCGAGAGGGCGTTCGTACGGCACGAGATACTGCCATCCAAATTGAATTCTCAGTATTAGGCATCCACATTAGCCGCGCATTGGGTTGTATTTCCATGCCGGTAAAATCGTTATGTTCGAATCGACTGCCTATTGTGAATAACAAGCGATCCGGTATCAGCGTGATGTCATCGCGAATGAAAGTGCTGGGCAAATGATTCGTGCGCACACGAGGGGAAAATGTCACTAAATTGGTATCGGCAAGTGTGTTGTGATACAGCCGGTAATTGGCTCCCCATGTTAATTGATGTCGATCGAATAGCGGAAAACGATACTGAGTGTCGATGTCAAAGCTCTCGGCATCAAATTTTCCTATGGGCTGTAAATTTGCCGAAGTACGGTCATAATAAACCTGCAGCATGAACGATGATTGTTCAGAAATGGCCCGGTCCCAGCGAAAACGTACATTTCCACCTTCGCTACGTCCACGTACCTGACCTGTTGGGTTGGTCGAGAGGTAGGTAGCATCTTTATCTAAAGTGCTTCCGCTGAAATTGGAGAAATAATCACCTTGTAAAGTAAATTGATCTATGCCACGGTTATGGTCAAAGCGGAATCCGCCTCTGGCCGAATGCCATTGATCGTTAGCATTTTCTCCGGATAACGTTTGGGTTTGGTCTCTGGTGAATCCTTTGGCATAGACACGGAAAGGCGTTTCTTCATTGACCATGCCGCCGTAGCGTGCACCCACAAAACCGTGTTCAAAATTTCCTCCGCCGGCAGTGATGAGCGTGCCTTGGGTATCGGCGGCTCTTTTGGTGATAATGTTAATAACGCCATTAATTGCATTGGATCCCCAGGAAGTTGCCGCAGGGCCACGGATCACTTCGATACGTTCAATGTCTTCTATCAGCGTATCTTGCTGTTCCCAAATCACGCCGGAAAAGATCGGAGAATAAACGCTACGCCCGTCCATCAGAACTTGTAATTTGTTAGCATAGACACCATTAAAACCACGGATACTGACTGCCCATTTATCGGTGCCGACACGTTCCACTTGCACCCCAGGTGCCATCCGCAATGCATCGGGAATACTCGTGGCACCAGAACGGCGTATATCATCCTGTGTAATTACAAAAATAGCGGATGCTACCTGGGAAAGCTTCTGTGGGGTCCTGGAGACCGTGGTGACCTTGACGTTCATCAGCTCGTCGATACTCAGGTTCAGGAATTGATTATCAGCAGATGGATTACCCGCAATGGTAAGTTTTGCAAAACAACCCAGAAGGATGAGGATTGATAAATTCAGAATCAGGGTTTTGGGCATATTTTGATTCATCAAACGAGTTGATTGCAGTGAATTGATTTGAAGGCGTTCTCATGGATGCTGCCAGCTAAGCCTACTATCCAGAGCTATGAGATTTTTACACAATATATAGGCGGCCTAGAACGAGATATGACTGATAAAAAGTACATATTTCTCGAAACTGCATGAATCGATACAGCGGTGGGTCATCTCTTTTTCAGTAAATTGAAGCTTAAATTCCATCAAAGCCTCTCGGAAGAAAAATATGCATCTATAAGACAACTTTAATTTACCAAAATATGCTTATTTATAACAACTTATTCTAATGGCTTCCATTAGAGATCAAACCTAATGGGAAATCTGGGTTAATAACATATCTAGTCGTCCCTGAAAAATTCCCGTCAATTGCTATCTTGGAACAGCAGCTTCAAAAGGTGATTGTCCATAAAAGGTAAATTGGGGTTATTTGATTTTTTCCATCAAAGAATCCGCGAAACCTGCAGTTTTCTCCACGGTGA
>RRZT012000243.1_pt1 | contig 10899 bp, 8 predicted proteins | sample 2165551 | NCBI WGS metagenome assembly RRZT01 (sample SAMN10456910, study PRJNA506462) | wastewater metagenome | biome: wastewater; feature: sludge; material: wastewater sludge; isolation source: wastewater sludge with Escherichia coli K12::gfp cells carrying plasmid... | place: USA: Moscow, Idaho ...
GATCCCGGCTTGAACCGGCTGACGGTGCAACTCCCCGTCGCGCACGGTCCAGACGTGGCCGTCCACCACGGCGGTCGCCGGCACCAGCAAGGCGTTGGCCCGCTCGGTCACGACGATGTTGACCTCGGCGGTCATCCCGATGCGCAACGGAGCGTCGTTCTCGGGTTCGATCCGCACCCGGAACGCGCGGCTGACCGGATCGCCTTTCGGGGTGATGGCGGCCAGCTTGCCGTCGATGACTTGATCCGGCAGGGCGGGCGCGCGAATCAGCACCCGCTGGCCGGGCTGGACCAGGGTGATGTCTTCCTCGTCTACCTCGGCCTCAATCCGCAGCGGCTCGCGGCGGGAGAAATAGAAAATCGGCTGGTTGGCCGGGATCACTTGGCCCACCTCGCCGTCGCGTCGCAGGATTTGCCCGTCCGCCGGGGCGGTCAAGGTCATGAAGGACCGCAAGGCGCGGGCGCGGGCCACGGTCGCGTCCGCCGCCTGCCACTCGGAACGAGCCCGGTCGCGCTCCAGCACCGTGCCCAATCCCCGGTCGAGCAGGGTTTGGGCGCGGTCCAACTGGGTCTTGGCGAACCGCGCCCGCGCGTCCAGCTCGTCCACCGAACGCTGGAGGTCGGCGTCTTCCAAGCGGGCCAACTCCTGCCCTTCGCGGACTCGCGCGCCCTCGTCGGCCTTGAGTTCCATCAAGCGGCCCGCCGTGCGCGGCGCAATCGGCAACATGACGGTCGGCTCCACGGTGCCGGTCGCGTAGACCGCCCGCACCGCCGCGCCACGAGTCGGATGCGCGATTTCCACCGCCACCGGACCGAACTGCCGCCACGCCACGACGCCCGCGCCCGCCAGCGCGCCCAACGCGACGACCGTCCAGAGAATCCAATAGCGCTTCATCGAGCCATCATACCCGTTCTCCCAACCGGCGTGCAGCGAACCGCCTAGCGAGCGAGAGCGTCAAAGATAGCGGTTTTCCGAGAATCGACCGGTTGAGCATCAGGTTTTTCGGCAAGCGGTCCATGCCCGTCGAAAGTTTATTCGACGCTTTGAACCTTTCTTCTCACATCAGGAAATTACCGGATAAGATCGATTCCAACTCCAACCACGGTAAAACGAGAATCGCGACAAATGAGCACGTATGTTATTTTTTTCGGCGGTTGGCGGGCTACGCCGGCCGATATGCAGGCATGGAAAGGTAGCGCGAAAGCGCAGAAGTCGGGCATCGAATTCGACGCCATCCCTTGGCCATCCGGTGCGGCCTCTGATGCAAAAAGCGCCGTTTCCGCCTTTAAGAACAAGAAGACAGGCAGATATAAATCGGTAATCGATGACATTCATGCCATTCAGTACGCCAACGCGCAGTCGGCCAACACGCGCAAAATCTACATCGTCGGCCATTCGAGCGGCTGCGCGATCGCCAACGCGGTTGACGAGGACCTCACGGACCACAGCGATATCGTGCTGGTGGCCCTCGACGGTTTTGTCCCCGGCCCGAAACAACTCGCGCGGCAGAGCACGCAAGTCTGGGCAGCCAAGACTTTCCCGATGCCCTTCTTAGATGAAGGCATATCGCGAAACTACACAGCTCTCAAGAAGGCAATCGGGAGCCGGCTCCAGGTTTACTATGCTGCGCCCGACTGCACGACCGAGTGGGCGCTACACTTCTCTTTGGTTAACGCCGCAGCCAACGACAAGATAGTGACTGGGAAGAATTCCCTCGAGATCGTTGCCACAGGCTATACCCAGTGCATCGCGAACTTGGTGTGGCTGTGAATTCAAGCGACTTAGGTTTGGTGGAGTTTCCGCCACCGCTGCCACAAGCCGCCGGCGCTGAAGCAACTCCAAGCCCAGCCCAGCCACTTGAGCACGGCCAAGGCCAGCCATAACGCCCAGGCCAGCATCAAACCGCGATAGAGCAGCATCGGCGCGGAAATCACCCAAGCGGTCGGCAGCGGCCCGGCGACCCGATCCTGATACCAGTTCAACTGCCAGGCGCTGGAGTTGTTGCCGGCGATCTGCATATCGGGTGGCCCCAGCAAACCCTGTTCGATGGCGCCGAGCAGCGCGGCTCCGGCGGCCAGCGTCAGCAACGCCAGCGCCAGTTGCATGAGATTGAACTTGAACGCGCCCATCTCTCGACCGACCGAACCCTTGCGTCGCGCCAGCAACAGCAGCCAGCCCGCCACTAACAGGATGGCGAGAATGTGGCTCTGGCTCAGCCCGACGCCGAGCAAAAACCACTGGTGGACCCGCAACGGCGTGCCGCCCACCCGCGCCAGCACCACGGCGCCGGCCAGAATCACCAGCAGCACGCCCCAGAACAGCACGGCCGGCCCCATGACCGGCCCGCCGGCCAGCAGCACCCAGCGATTGCGCGGCAGGCTCACGCTCACGGCGCCGTTGACGCTAGGACCGCCCAAGTCCACGCCGGGCGTCTCGTAACGCGCGCCGATCCCCCGCTCGTCGCGCCAGACCAGCGCGATCCGCTGAACGCCGGGCGTCAGCGGCAGCACCACCTTTTGATCCTGTTGCTGGATCGGTTGCTGAACGTCATTGATGCGAACGCCGGTCAGCACCGCGCCGGGCGGCAGGGTCACGGTCTGGTCGGCGCCGCGACTGGCGCGGACGGTCATCTCCAGCGTCGCTTCGCTCAAGCGCTGGGCCGGACTCAGCCGCAACTGGCTGCGGTCGATGGTCGCGGTGCCGCCGGGCGCTCCTTGCGGGCGGTCGATGGTCAGCGCGACCTGTTCACCCGGCCAAGGCCGCCACTCCGGCGACCATTGCCCCTCGGCATCGACCCGCCGCACCAGCGGAATGCCGGCGCTTTGGACGTGCCAGAGCGAGCCGGCCCGCAAGCGCCAGACCTCGACGAAATCGTCGCGCTCCGCCGCTTTTAGCGCGAGCGAATCGCTCCGGCCCAAGGTCGCGTCCCAAACCGCTTCGGCCCGATCCGGCGGCAGGTTGAGCAACACCCGGCCCTCGCGGACCCGAATGTCGGGCGTGGTGACCCGCTCGCCGGGCAACAGCGGAATCTCGATCACCGCCGCCGAATCGGCCTGGCTCAAGCGCCGCACCCGCGTTTGCACTTGCCAGTCCACGTCCAGCACGATTTCCCGCTCGACCTGCACGAACGGCGGCATCACCCCGGCTTGCAGCGGCGCGGCGGCGGTCTGGCGCTGGCGGGTCAACTGCAACTGCCGGTCGGCGCGGCCTTCGACGTAGCCCTCCACCAACCAGCCTTCCGCGTCGAGTTCCACCCGGCCCGGCGCCATCGGCAAGGGCAATTGCAGGGTGGCGACCGCATCGGGCACGGCGGCGGTCACGGTCAGCTCGTGCAATCCCGCCGGCAAGCGCAACCAGAGCGATTGGGCGGGATCGCGGAACAGGATCGCGGCCTGCCCGTCCAGCTCCACCGCCCGGACGATCAATCCCTCGCGCGGCAGCGGCAGGGGAACGGCGGTGTCCACTTGCGCGTGCAACGCCAGCCGCAAGGTCAGCTCGCCGCCCTTGACGGCGAGCGCCAGCGCCGCCAGATCGCCGCAGCGCTGGCAGTCCGGCGGCTCGGTCAGCCGGTCGCGCAACGCCTCCAGCAATTCCGGCGACGGGAATTCCGCGCGGGCGAGCGGCGAGGCTCCCCACAGCAACCCGGCCAGCAACAGGGACAACGCCAGCGCGGTCACGGTCGCGCCCGACGGCGCGCTCCCTTCCGGTTCCACCCGGTCGAGAGGAAGCGGTGAAGCCGGGGGGATTTTCCGCCGATCCGCGACGAACGCGCGCCAGCCCATCGCGAGGAACAGGATCAACCCGGCCAACAGCAGGATGCGCGTCCCCCAAGGCGGCAGCAGCCACAAGCGCAGCCGCTCGTCGGCGGCGACCGGCCCGTTCCAGCGCAAGGTGGCGCGCTGCCAGCTCCATACCGGCAAACCGGGGCCGGTCTGAACCTTGATGTCCGGCGTATATTGCTGCTGGAGCTTTTTCAGGCGGTCTCCCTTGCCCGGCGCGATGGCGGACGGAGCGGTGCGATTGTAGGTTTTCATCTCGTCCAGGGCTTGGGACATCGGCGCGCTGGGCGGAGCCGCGAAACCGATCAGAGGCGGCGCCCAATCGAACGGCTCCAGTTGCGGATAGAGCGCGCTGCGGACCTGCTGCACGGCGAACAGCCCGCCGATCACCAGCAAGGCCAGCAAAGCCAGCCGGCGATAGGCGTCGGTCAACACCCGAAACCGTCCCGGCGGCAACACCCGCAGCAGCGCGACCGCCGCCAGCACGTTGAGCCAGACGTACAGCGGCGCGTTGGGTTCGTGGTAGATCAGCGCCATGCCGAGCAGCGCCGCGATTCCCCAAGGCCAGCCCCACAGTTTGCCGAAACCGAAGGCGATGACCAGCACCACGAACAGATCGAGCAAGTTCCAGGAATACAGCCAGGCGTTGCCGGCGCTGTCGGGACCGGTCGCCGCCAGCAGTCGCCAACCGGGTGGCAGATTGAGCGTGGCGCCGATTTTTTGCGGGGCGACCCGCCAGCCGACCGCCGGCAAGTCGCTCGCGGCCGGGAGTTCCAAGCGGCTGTCGGCGACCAGTTGCAGGTTGTTCGACTGCCGCACTTCCACCCCCGTCGTCCCGGCATCCGCCGACTGGGTGATGAACTGGTCCTCGCCGTTGATCTCCACCCGGCCCAGCCGCAGCGCGGGCGCGGCGTCCAAGCGGGTCCGGTTCAGATTGCCGCTCAGGCGATCCTGCACGGTGTAGCCGCCCCCGCCGAAATCCAGCCACAGGGCGCGATCCAGGGTCAGGCTTTCCGGGGTGGATTCGGTGTCGCCGCGGGTGCGGGTGGCGAAGCGCAAGCCTTCGCCGGGCTGCACCAGATACGCCGGCCATTGCCGCCACGCCTCGGGCAGCTTGGTTTGGGCCGGGTCGAGCGCCGGCGCCCCGCTCGCCTGGACGACCCGCAGCGCGTTCTGCGCCCGAAAGCTCCAGATTTCCTGCTGCGGCCAAGGCGTTTCAGCGGCGGTGGAGCGCTCCAGCGCGTCCACCGGCCCGCGATGGCGGGCGGTCAGGTCGATGGCCCAGCTTCCCGGCCGCAGTTGCACCCGTAGCCGGCCATCCGGCTCCAACCGGGCCGGCAGCGGGCTGTGCAGCGCCAGCGGCAAAAAATCCGGCAACAGCACGGGACCGAGCGTTTCCTCCCGCGCCTGCCCGGACACCCGCAGTTCCAGACGGGTCGCGACCTCGAACGGAATCCCGTCGGTCAGCAACCGGAACACTTGCAGGTCGAGATTGTCCTGCTGGGCCGGTTCGCTCGGGCGCTGGCGCAGCCACACCACGCCGTCGTCCTCGATCCGCGCCACCGCCACCGGCCGGCCGTCGATATCCAGCTCCAGCAGCGCGTTGCGCGGGGGAACGCGGATCGAATCCGGCAACCCCCGCCAAGCGAACCGTCCGCCGATGCGATGCGCGCCGGGCGGCGCCTTGACGGCCGGCCGCCCGTCCCGCTCCAGCACCGGCACCGACTGATCGTCCAGGCGCACCTCCAGCGGCCAGTGGCGCCGGTCGCCGGGCAACATCAGCCAGCTTTCCCGGTCCACATGGACCCGCTGCCGGAACTCGCCGCCGCGGGCATCGAGACTCAATTTCAGCGCCGAAGGCCAGACGCACTGGCGCTGGTCCGTCGCATCGAAACTCACCGGACAGCGCCGGTCCGGCCGATCGTGTAGCACCCAGTCGATCCAGGGCTGCAAAGCGACCGGAATGGAGGCCAGCGCGTTCGGTGGAATCGAGAATCCCGGAGACAGGTCAACCGCTCGAACCGGCGACGCGAACAATCCCAGCCACAGCGCGACCAGCAGCGCTCGGGCGATGAAGACAGGGCGGGCCGACAGGCTATCGGTGCGCATCGTTGACCTCCTTGAATCTTTGCGGTATCGCGAATGAATCGACGGATCGAGGGCCGTGTACTCACGGGAAGTATACGGCTTGTCACTCGACCGCGAAGGGGTCTACCCTTGGAAAACCGGCGGTCGCCCGAACCGGCTCGAACCACGACAACATGACGCCGACAGGAATGGGCGGCAGACCCGCGCCGCAGGAGGTTTTCAGCATGCACGCCACCCGCCACCCGCCGTTATCCGGCCTCGCGACCCATCGCGAGCTGCGGGAATGCGTCAGTTGCGGCGCGCGCTTCGTCGGCTGGAACTGGCACAGCCGCTGCCGGGACTGCTATCGACGCACCCACTCCAATCCCGATCAGGCCCGACCCGCTCCCGACGCGGAACTCAAACGACTCAGGGGAGAATTGGAAGCGGTCCACCAGGAACTCGCGCGGCGAGGGCGGGCGCATCAGGACGCCGTGGCGAAGACGGCCGAACTCGAACGCGCCTGCGCGAGCCTGAAAGCCGAAAGCGAAAAATGGAAGCGCCGCTACTACGCCGTGCTGGCGCGGTCGGGCGGCCGAGCGCCGATCCCTCCCGACATCTTGCGGCGCTTGCTCTGGCTGTGCCACCCGGACCGGCACGAAAACAGCGACGCCGCCACTGTGACCACCGCTTGGCTGCTGGCCCAACGGTCGCGCTGAATGTCCGCTATAGATCGTCGCTGGTCGCCCGCCGAATAGCGGGGAACCGAATGGAGATGGTCGGGTTCGGCCTCGTCCGCCGCTAGCCGGAAGCTCTCAAAGAACCTCGCGGATTCGCGCCAGAAATTTTCGTCGGTTGCATCCAAACGCGACGGCCCGCCGTATACCCATACAACGATGCGCACCGTACCACCCTCAACAACCGCACGAAACGAATTTGATCGAGGAGTTTCCGATGAAGACCCTGTTCGCCACCCTAGCGCTCGGCCTGTCCGTCAGCACCGCCGCCCTGGCCGAACCGTTCACCATGGGTAGCCAGCACTATCCGCCTGCGGCTCGGTCCAACCCGATGGCCGGTTCAGCGTCATCGACCGCCGACTCGGGCGGCTTCAACGAGCGAGACACCGGCTACCGCCGCGACGATGCGGCGGCTTCCAAAACATCTCGCGCCGAAATGACCGATGCGGCGATCCCGGCCCATCGTCCCCAAGGGTGGTCCGGCCCGGACGCCTGGAACAGCTAAGACGCGGCGCGGGGGCGCAAAATCCTTCCGAGTTCTCGCGCCCCCGCCCCTCCCGGTCTATTCTGGCTCTTTTGCCCGAATCAAACCGGCCAGAACCCCAACGAGCCAACCTCCATGCGCGACCCGTTTCCCCTGCTGGCGAAAACCGATTTCCCCGCCATCCATCGCGACCGCACCGACACGCTGCAAGCCAACCTGGGCTACCGCTGCAACCAGTCCTGCACCCATTGCCACGTCGCGGCCGGTCCTCAGCGGACCGAGGAAATGGGCTGGGAAACGATGGAATTGCTGCTGCGCTACCTCTCGGCGCGAAGAATCGCGACCCTGGACTTGACCGGCGGCGCACCGGAGCTGAATCCCCATTTTCGCCAGTTCGTCGCCCGCGCCCGCAGCCTGAATGTTCGCGTCATCGACCGCTGCAACTTGACCATCCTCAACGAGCCCGACCAAGCCGATCTGGCCGCCTTCCTGGCCGGCCACGCGGTCGAAATCACCGCATCCCTGCCCTGTTATCTGGAGGAGAACGTCGATCAACAGCGGGGCAAGGGCGTGTTCGAGTCCAGCTTGGCCGGCTTGCGGCAACTCAATGCCCTGGGTTACGGCCGACCCGGCAGCGGCCTGACGCTAAATTTGGTCTACAACCCGCTCGGCCCCCTGCTGCCGCCCGACCAGATCGGCCTGGAAGTCGCCTACAAGCGCGAGTTGGCCGCCCGCTACGGGATCGTCTTCAACCGTCTGCTGGCCCTGGCCAACATGCCGATCCAGCGCTTCGGCAGCCAACTGATTTCCAAGGGCCAGTTCGCGCCCTACATGGAGCTGCTGAAATCCGCCCACCGGGATGAAAACCTCGGCGGGGTGATGTGCCGCAATCTGATTTCGGTGGACTGGCAGGGCTACGTCTACGACTGCGATTTCAACCAGATGCTGAAACTCCCGCTCGGCGCCGACGGGTCGGATCGAACCCACCTGTCCGCGCTGCTGGATCGGGAACTGGCCGGCGCCCGCATCCGGGTCGCCGACCACTGCTACGGCTGCACCGCCGGCCAAGGCAGCAGTTGCGGCGGGGCGCTCGACGCCGTGTCCGCATCCTCTCCAGCCAGAGCGGCGGCGTGATGGCGGCCAATCGATAGCAGGAACGACGACCCGGCGCGCGGCGAAGCCTGACCCGGGCGCTCGAATGCCCGTTATTCCGGGCAAGCGGCCAGCGCCAGCGCCTGCCAGACGTGGCCGTCGGCTCGATCCTGGACGAACGCGGCGATGCCGAGATCGCGGGGGTCGGCATCCGCCGGCGGGCGAAACCGATGCGGGTGGGCGAAACCGCCATCCGCCGCCACCGGCAACGGTCCGACCAATTCCCGCGTCACCCGGTCGTGGCGCAACCGCCGCGCTGCGTTTTCGCCGGCGGTGACTTGGCTGAACAAGCCGTTCTGGTATAACGCCACGAACACGCCAGCGCGGTCCATCGCCGCCCGAGGTTGCAGCCGACCCCGGACCCAGACTCGCCAAGCACCGGCGTCGGGCGCGATTTCCAGGTCGAGTTCCGCTTCCGCCGGCTGGGCGTTGATCGCGGCGATCCGTCGGCGAAACGCTTTGTCCTGACCCCAATCCAGCGCGGTGCGACCGTTGACCATCACCTGCGGCGTGAACACGGTCTTGCTCCCCTGCGCGGCGGTCAGCGCGCGTTGCCGGGCGCTGAAATCGGGCTGAGCGAAACGGTCGTGCCAACCCAGGCCATCCCAGTAATCCACATGCAGGGCCAGCGGCACCACCTCGCCGCGCGCTGAAGGCTCGGCCGCCAAGTCCGTCAGCCAGCGATCTGCCGGCGGACAACTGCTGCATCCCTCGGAGGTGTACAGCTCGATCAACGCAGCTTGCCCCGGCCCGCTTTGCGCCCGACAGCCCGCGTTGGAGGGAGCGGCGGGCAGCAGCGACACCGCCATCGCCAAGCCCGACAGCAGGAGCATCCACCTGTCGCGGCAACACCGCCCGGCAGCCCGGACTTTTTCGTTCACCCCTCACCCCCATTCCATCCAATTGATCGGGGCGGACCGCGATGGCCCGCCACCTCAGCGCTCATCACCGGGCGGATTTTCTGATCGTGACTGCCGCCACCGGATTCCGCCAATCGTACTCCTCGGCTTTCAGATCGGCGATGCCGTGAATTCCGGCGTGTACGTGCACATAACCTTCGCCGCCCGCCGAGGGCGAGGCTCCTTCGCCGCCGCATTGCGGTCCGGGAATGGCCGCGCAGCGCTCGTCGTTGGGCTCGGAGCCCGCGTCATACCCCGGCACCCAGTGAGTCTCGCTGCCGAAACGGGGAGCCGCGACACCGCTCAGCGCGATGAAGCCGTCGTTGGTCGGCAGGATCATCGCGGCCAGGCTGATGCGGTCGGCGCTTTGCGCCGCCACCCGCACCGTGACCGATTGGCCCGGTTCCAGCAGCCCGGTGGAATTCGCGACATCGATCACGCGGCTGTCGGCGCGCAAGGCTTGCTCCAGCGGCACGATGTCGCCGCCTTCGGCCAGGACGGCCAACTCGTCGCTGGCGGGTTGGCCCAGGGCGAACAAGTTCACGCCGAGGCGATGGCTCGCCACCAGAATCGGCGTGAAGAACGCGCCTCGGGTGATGTTGGTGATCGTCACTTCGTACATCGCGCCATTGGCGGATTGCGCCTGGGCTCCGGCCAGCGAAGTGGCCAACAACAGGGATGCCGTCAAAGCGGTTAACGGTTTCATCGTCGAATGCTCCGTGTGCGTTGGTGAAAGTTCGGAGACCGCTGGGGTATCCGAGACGCACTGTGCCGCTCCGGCTTCACGACGCGCTCACGGAACCATCACTTTTCCATCACGACGCCGCCGGTTCGCCGAACCGTCGCCTCGGCTCAGAGATCATCCGCTCGGGATGCGCGGATCGGCAGATCGAAGTCAAAGCGGGTTCCCCGGCCCAGTTCGCTGCTGGCTCGCAGTTCGCCGCCATGCAATTCGGCGATGCGGCGGGCGATGGCCAATCCCAGCCCCAAATGATTGCCGTCGTCCTTCGCCCGGCGCGGCCCGCGATAGAAGCGGTCGAACACGAACGGCAAATCCTCGGGCGCGATGCCGTGGCCGGTATCGGCGACGGTAAAGGTAGCGATTTCGTTCCGCGCGCCGAGTTCGAGGGCGATACGTCCATCGGGCGGCGTGTGATGCAGCGCATTAAGGCTCAGGTTATCCAACAGCCGTTCGATCATGCCGATGTCGGCCTCGACGAACAGCGCCGTCGGCGGCAGGCGCAGATCGATCCCGATTCGGTGCTCCCTCGCGGCGATCTGGTACTTTTGGGCGATATCCTGCAACAGTTCGGCAGCGGCAAAGCGCTCGCGGTGCGGCCGAATGGCGTGGGCGTCGAGCTTGGCCAGCTCGAACAGATCGCCCACCAGCCTGCTCAATCGCCGGGAGTGGCGCAAGGCGGCGTCGAGATAGGCTTGCCGCTCGGCGGGCGACGAACGGTCGGCTTTCAATTGCAGCGTTTCCAAATAACCGTGCAACGCGGCCAGGGGCGTGCGCAAATCGTGCGAAACGTGATTGACCAGTTCGCGCCGCAGCGCATCGCGTTCCCGCAAGATGCCGATCAGGGCTTGCAGGCGTTCGGCCATCCGGTCGAAGTGCATGCCCAGTTGTTCGATTTCGTCTCCCCGAGCACCGGCGCCGCGATAGGGCACGCAGGCCGAAAACTCGCATTGCTGAAAGGCATCGACCACCGCCGCCAGCCGTCGCAGCCGCCGGGTCAGCAGCCGGAACAGCAGCAAACCGGCCAGCAAACCGGCCAGCA
>RRZT012935043.1_pt1 | contig 10899 bp, 10 predicted proteins | sample 2165551 | NCBI WGS metagenome assembly RRZT01 (sample SAMN10456910, study PRJNA506462) | wastewater metagenome | biome: wastewater; feature: sludge; material: wastewater sludge; isolation source: wastewater sludge with Escherichia coli K12::gfp cells carrying plasmid... | place: USA: Moscow, Idaho...
AGCGTGGATACGCTCGCATTGTCAGGAGACGTCAAAACGGTTTTCTTAGAACACTGGCAAGATAAAAGGCCGATTCAGATCAAAACAGAGCTGTTAGATAACTCAGATGCCGTATCACTGGGGTTAAACTTACATTATGTGGCTGGGATGACGTTGTTCTTTGTGACCTACTCGCTCATGTTTACCGTAGGGGACATTTTAGAGGATAAGAGACTCCACACCCTCGACCGTATGTTGGTGTCACCAGCGACTCGGATGAATATGCTCACGGCCAACCTCATCAGTGCCATGATCATCGGGATGATTCAAATTACTGTGATGGTACTGGCAGGGAAGTTTATGTTCGCCATCGAGTGGGGCAGAAATCTCCCACTGGTTTTAGGCATCGGATTCTTATACATCTTCGTCGTGACGTCCATGAGCTTGTTCGTGGTGAGTTTGATGAAGACCATGGCGCAGCTCGGCGCCGTATCTCCTATCGTTTTAACAGGGATGGGGATGATCGGCGGATGTATGTGGCCACTTGAAATCATCACATCGAAACCACTCTTGTTCTTAGCGAACTTGACGCCACACAAATGGGCACTAGATGCCATCAAAGGGGCTGTTATCTATGGCAGAGTGGATCAAACCACAGTGATATCCGTGGTGATCTTGCTGGCGATGGGCATCGGTTATCTGGTGTTAGGTGAACGCGTAATGTACTTCAAGTCTTTAAAAGAAAATTAGAAGTTGGCATATTTCTTGTTTAAACCCGCATGAAAATCGTATATATAGGATAAGAAATGGATTTGACTGGAGGGGTGGATATGTTCGAAGCAATAGAAATCAAAACAACTGAAAAGTACCAGATGGTGGAGATTCTCGAATATGTAAAACAATTTGTAGAGAAGCATCACATCAAAAAAGGAATCGTCATCGTCCATGTACCACATACCACAGCTGCTCTAACTATGAATAAAAACTTCGATCCAGTCGTGCAAGAAGACATCATGAAAAAGTTGAGTGAACTCATTCCAAAAGAAAGTCATTTTAACCATATCGAAGGCAACAGCGATGCACATATTAAGGCATCGATGTTTGGCAATTCCGAAACGCTGATCATCGAAGATGGTAGACTCGAACTGGGTATGTTCCAATCCTTGTTTTTATGTGAATTTGATGGACCGAGAAAACGTAAAATCAACATTAAGGCTTTTGAAGGTTAATTTTCTGAGAACTAAAACCAATAGTATAATTGGCAAAGGTATCTCTGTGTGACACAGGGATACCTTTATTTATTGCATTTTATTAAGACTTCAATTTGGATGTCTAAAACAGTTCACATTTATGATATACTGATAACCAAATAGAATCAGAGTGAGGCAATATGAAAAAATTTAATATTTTCTACTTTTTAATGTTCTTTGCATGGGCTTCTGTGTCCACCTTAGCGTCTGTTTATATGAACGAAGTGGTGGGATTATCTCTGTCGAATATCGGACTGATGATGTCTGTGCTACCTCTTATCTCCGTGTTTTTTCAACCGATTTGGGGTGGTGTCGCTGACGTGACAGGTAAGCGAAGAGGCGTTTTACAGGGATTAATGCTAGCGGCAGCCTTAGTAACATTCGCCATTACAATGTTTACGAAATCCTATGTCGTCGTAGGTCTATATTTTATGTATCAAGTCTTTTTGTGTGGTCAAGGTCCGTTGACGGATTCCATCGCCATTCAAATCGCAAGCGAAACCCCTAAAGCATCATTCGGATTCATACGTATTTGGGGCTCCATCGGATATGCAGTGGGTGCCATCATCGTCGCTTTTGTTGCGAATCAAATGGGACTAAAATGGTCTTTTTACACGGCTGCTTTGGCATTCTTCATCGGGTTCGTACTCACGAGAGGCATCAAAGAAACGCGAATCGTCACAGCAAAGAGCCACTTCAAATCGGATTTGAAGACACTACTAAAAGAGAAAAAGTATCTTTTTATCCTTATATATAGCTTCTTGTTGGTGGGTGGTGTCTTTTCTTCGGACCAATACTTAGGTCTCTTTATCCGTAGCGTAGACATCGATGTTTCTATGATCGGGGTACTGACGTTTATCTCTGTATGTTTTGAAGTGCCTTTTATGTTTTACTCTAAGCGCTTGATCGAAAAACTAAATCCCTATAAGCTTTTGTTGTTGATGAATATCATCGCTGTAGCTCGGATGTTTATCCTCAGTATCAGCAGTTCCGTTTTGTTTTTCTTAATGGCGGGCATCTTGAGAGGCATTATCGTCGGCATCTTTATTCCGTTATTTATAGAGCTCATCTGTGAGATTACGCCTAAAGCGGTTGTGACATCAGCTGTGGCAATCTACACAGCAGTATCCTCGGGCATCGCAAACTTTCTCTTTACCCTGACTGGAGGGATACTCGCCGAGCAACTGGGCTATCAAACACTTTACCTGAGTTATGGTTTGATGATGCTTATACCGCTTGTTATGGCGGCCTTTATGATGAGAACTGCTAAAGCATAATTTAAAATTGTCATAGTCTGGCATGTTTTTTGCAATATATTTAGGCATAAAAACAGGGAGGTTACTATGGCAATTTTTAATTTTGGAGACATAGAAATTTATTATGAGGTAAAAGGCAATCATGATGCAGAAAAAACCATCGCTTTCTTTAATGGCGTTATGGCGTCTGCAAGCAGCTGGGATTTTTACAGTGAAGTATTTGTGAACTTAGGCTTTAGGGTCGTTCTGCATGACTTTAAAGGACAACTCATGTCCAGTAAACCTAATGGTCCATACACGTTCGAAGAACACTGCCAAGAGGTAAACGCCTTGTTCGAGACACTAGGAATAAAAACCGTACACCTCGTTGGAACATCTTACGGCGGCGAAGTGGCGATGAAATTTGCCCTTCTTTATCCTGAAAAAGTAAGATCCATCTCCATCATCGATTCAGTATCAGAAACAGATGCTCTGATGCGATCGTTTGTCGATCATTGGTCTGCTCTGTGCGATCTTAAAGATGGTGAAAAATTCTTTTGGGGAATGTTGCCGTCCATTTATGGAAAATCGTATATTTTAAATCGGCGAGATTTTTTAGTAAAGCGAGCTGAAGCGATGAAGCATATCCCCGAATCATATTTTGATGGACAAAAGATTCTTTATGAGACATTTATACGTGAAGTGGATATGACTGAGGCCATCAGTGGGATAGAATGCCCTGCTTTGGTGGTTTGTGGCGAAGATGATTTGCTGAAGAGCCCCAAATATTCGAAAATCATCGCTGAGAAAATAAAAAAATCTGAGATGGTCATCATCCCAGATTGTGGTCACGTGGCTATTTTTGAGAAGCCAGAAACTCTAAAAACGATTCTCATCGGTTTTATCTTAAAACAAGAGATATAAGCGTTTATTTGTTACAATGGTCCTCCTGTTTAGCGTCTGCTTTTAAAAGTTTAATAAAGTCTTCTGCCGCAGGGGAAAGGGTTCTTCTGCGGTTGGTGAGGACATTGATATTACGCGTGAGGCTCAATCCTCTCACTTGGAAGGACTTCACTTTTTCCATGGCTTTTGAGCAGTCATAGATGGTTTTGGACATGAAGGATATGCCGACACCTTTAGACACTAAATTTAAAATGAGGTTCATGTTATCGCATTCTACGACGTTGTCACTCATAGCAAAATCATAACCTTGTTCCATCATGAGGTTTTCCAGTTCTTTTCGGGTGGCAGACATGTCGCTGCGGTTGATGAATTTATATTGGCTGATGTCTGAGATTTCTACGATGCCGTCTAAGGGTGTGTCTTTAGAGCAAATAAACACCAGCTCGTCGTCAAAAAGATGTTGTGAAATAAAACGTTCATTTTCCACTTGCATGCCGATGAGTCCCAAATCGCTGGTTAAAGAACACACATCTTCTAAAATCGCCTGTGAGGTTTTTTCTTCGATGATAAACTTCACTTCTGGATGAAGGGCTTGAAATTTTTCGATGGCATTGGGAAGCAGAACCAAACACGGTGTGGTGGAAGCAGAAATCTTGATGGAACCTGAGATTTTCTTTTGCGAGGATATGATGTTGTGAATGGCTTTATTCTTCATATTGATCATATCAAGCGCATAATTTAAGAACTCAGATCCAGCAGGAGTGAGGTTGACTTCTTTTGAAGTACGATCAAATAAAGGGGCGTTGAGCTCCTTTTCTAAATTAGAGATATGCAAGCTTATGGTCGGTTGTGATAAAAATAACGCTTTGCCAGCCTTTGAAAAATTTTTATAGCGAGCCACGTTTACGAACGCCTCTAGTTGTCTAAAATCCATGTGATCACCTCAGTTCTATTCTAACATAAATTTTTTTATATGGATAGCCTTAACAAATTGTTCACGAATTAAGTGTTGACAGATTTCTGAAACAACGGTAGAATAGCAATTAAGAATTCGTACTGATTTACTTGGAATTAAAACTGAATGATGACTGCGAAGAAAAAGGAAAGTAACAATAATGATCTTTTTAGAGAGAGAACGGTTGGTGAAAGTTCTTGAGTGACCTATTGCGAAGTGCCCTTTGGAGCAATGTACCGAATAAAGTAGGCTACATCGGGTTCTCCCGTTACAGAGATAGAGCACACGAGTGATCAAGTGTTTGAAGTGGATCGGAAACGATCAATTAGAGTGGAACCGCGGAGTATACTTCGTCTCTTGTATTAGCAAGAGATGGGGTATTTTTTTATACCATAAATGAAACTACCATGAGTCAAGTAAATCCTAGAGTTGATGAGAAGCCGTACATGAAGAACGTGAAATTAAACCATATAAGGAGAATAACCATGAAAAAAGATCAAATTTTAGACTTAATCGGAAACACACCTGTGGTACAGTTAAAACATATTGTCGATGAAGATATGGCAGAGGTGTATGTGAAGTTAGAAGGCATGAATCTCACAGGAAGCGTAAAAGCCAGAGCGGCTCTCGGCATGATTCTTGAAGCTGAAGAAGCTGGGCTTTTAAAACCTGGGATGTCCATCATCGAACCGACCAGCGGCAATACGGGCATCGCTTTAGCGTACATCGGAAAATTAAAAGGGTATCCTGTAAACATCGTCATGCCGGATACCATGAGTGTGGAAAGACGTAACATCATCAAATCCTATGGTGCTGAACTCATCTTAACCGATGGCAGCAAAGGCATGAGTGGTGCGATCCAAGAAGCGACACGTCTTTCTGAAGAAGAAGCCTATTTTATGCCACAGCAGTTTAACAATCAAGCCAACCGTAACATTCACTATAGAACCACAGGTCAAGAAATCATCAGAGATTTTGAGTCACTAGATGCCTTTGTAGTCTCAGTTGGAACTGGCGGAACCATATCTGGTGCAGGTGCAAGAGTGAAAGAACACTTTAAAAACATCGAAGTTGTGGCTGTAGAGCCAACAGAGTCACCAGTCTTATCAGGTGGAAAGCCAGGTCCTCATAAAATCCAAGGGATTGGCGCTGGATTTGTCCCTGGCATTTATGATCAATCTGTGGTGGATCACATCGAGCATGTGGACAGTACGGAAGCCTATGCGATGACGAAAAAAATCTTCGAAGAAGAAGGTCTTTTCTTGGGTATTTCCAGTGGCGCTGCCATCATAGGTGCGCTTAAAACGGCTAAAAGACTAGGAAAAGGTAAAAAAGTTCTCGTGATTTCCCCAGATGGTGGCGACAAATATATCTCAAACCAAGTGTTTTTATAAGCGCATTTGTAAAAGAAAAAGGATGATGAAGATGATGAAACGCATCAAAGAATATCTTAAATTTATTAAAGAAAACGATCCAGCAGCCAAAAGCTACGCTGAAATTATACTCTTATACCCTTCGGTCCATGCGATGGGACTCTATAGAATGGCCAACTTCATGTACAGACACCAACGCTATTTCGCAGCGAGATTTTTATCCCAACTGGGTCGATTTTCGACAGGAATAGAGATTCATCCAGGTGCAACCATCGGCAAAGCCCTCTTTATCGATCATGGCACAGGGGTGGTCATCGGCGAAACGGCTGTGATCGGAGATTATGTCACCATCTATCAAGGCGTGACTTTAGGTGGTACGGGCAAAGATACGGGCAAACGCCATCCGACCATAGGCGATCGCGTCACCATCGGTGCAGGCGCTAAAATACTGGGTCCCATCCATATCGCAGCAGGCACGAAAATTGGGGCTGGTTCTGTGGTCCTCACAGATACAAAGACCGAATCTACGGCTGTGGGCGTTCCAGCACGTGTGATTGGTGGAATTGATAAGTCCGTCATTCCCATCGATTTATACAAAGGAAAATGCAATTTATACAACGATATGGTCATTTAAAAAGTAACAAATGTTACAGACAGAAGTGCACCTTCGCTTTATAATGAAACCAAGATAAAGAAAGCTGGAGGTCAAAATGAAAAGAAATGTGATTGAAATCAATGAAGATAAATGTATCGGATGTGGCTTATGTGCAGGAGCGTGTATGCAAGGCGCTATCGAAATCATCGATGGCAAAGCCAAGTTGGTGAGTGAATCGTACTGTGATGGCTTGGGCATGTGTTTACCGAAATGTCCTGTGGACGCCATCCACGTGGTCGAAAAAGAAACAGAAGAATTTGATTCGACTAGAAAAAATATCAAAGCTAAACCGAGCATTCAGCCGATGCAAACAGCTCATGTTCACGGAGAAGGCGGCGGCTGTGGTTGTTCTGGGTCAGCGGCGAAGACATTTGATCGCACCGTATCGTTTACTCTGGATACGGCACCAAAAACAGACGTGAGAACGAACGCAAGTGCATCTGTAGACTTTACGATTCCGTCTGAACTCATGCAGTGGCCTGTTCAGCTTAAGCTCGTCAATCCAACTGCGCCGTATTTCGACAATGCAGACCTTCTCATCGCAGCGGATTGTACGGCGTTTGCCTATGGCGATTTCCACAGGGATTTCATCAAAGGCAAAACCACCATCATCGGCTGTCCTAAACTCGATGACAACCAATACAATACAGATAAAATCGCTGAAATTTTAAGCAAAAATACGATTAAAAGCATCACTGTGGTGAGAATGGAAGTTCCTTGCTGTGGTGGTATGATTCAAGCCGTTAGAGCAGCCATGCTCAAAGCGCAATGCATCGTGCCTTACAGTGAGATTACCATCTCTACGGATGGCAGAATTAAATAAGCATCCAAAAGTATAAAACTTCAGACCAGAAGGAAAAGGGGACGTTTGCCGATGAGCAACCGTCCCCTTTTATTTAGATTTCTATTTCTGCGATGAAATGACATTGTCCACCCACCCAAACGGTGTGTTGTGCATCTGATTTTTCTGAGATCACCTGTATGAGACTGGTGGCCTGCATGGCTTCTCCTTGAAGCACGTCGATCTCCAGTGTTTTTAATTCTGGATAGAGATGTTCGTGTAAGTAGGCTGCAAGCGCACCGTTAGACGTCCCCGTAGCCGACTCTTCATTTATGCCGTATAAAGGGGCAAAATTTCTCGCGTGAATCTGATGCTTTCCGATGCAAAAGGCATGGACGCCGACGAGGTTGTGATGCCTTGAGTATTCGGATAAGGCTGGAAAGTCGACCTCTAACTGATGCAGATCATCGAGGTGTTCTAATGGTAAAAGCAAATCTTCAAGTCCGGTGCTCCAGACTTCCATCGGTAAGTGCCCATGGGGTTTAAAGCTTGGAAAACTTAGTTTAAAACCCTCGTCCATCCATGTTTCAGTCGCTCTCTTTTTCGGAGAAGCCTGCTCCATGATGACTTTAAAATCTCTACGCTCTGTGCTTTTGGATGGTATGTCTATCACCTGAACACGCAGAAGTCCTGCTTTTGTTTTTTGAGTGTAGCTACCAAGGACGATAAAGCCCATATGTGACAGAAACCAGAACGATGCCACTGTGGCATGACCACATAAATCCACTTCATCAGTAGGTGTAAAAAATCGGATATCAAAATCACTGGTGACATGTCCTTTTCTGATGAAAGCCGTTTCAGAAAATCCTGCTGAGCGCGCGATATCTTGCATTTCAAAATCTTTAAGTTCACTGTCAAAATCCAAAACGATGCCTGCTGGATTTCCGCCGTGCCCTTGATAGGTGAAGCTGTTTACGACATAGAGTTTCATATTTTCCTCCATATTAACATACTATTTTTACCGGCACGTTAACGCTTATTACTTTGAAAGTTCAGCTTTATAGTTGACATATTCATTTAATGTCACCAAGTAATTTAAAATACTCCCTGAGCGTTCTTTCTTAATGAGAAACCGTTCGTTCATGGCCTTGAAAGGGATAGAACGTCTTTCGCCCTTAAGATAGTAATCCCGAATGATTTCGAATGGTACCAGATAGTAGGAGTCATTAAACTTAAAGTGTATGATGATGAAGGCGAGTCCGCCTTGCTGATCGATGTCTTTCATATATTCAACTTGATGTTCGTGAATGTTATTCAGTGGCAGACTTTTCAAGTTCGTCTCTTTCGCATCAAAAGCCACACAGACGCCTTGAACGATGCCGATAAAATCAACTGTGGACTTCTTCTCAAAGAAACCTTTTGTAACCATCCCTTGATGATCTATTTCTACGACTTTAATCGGTGTACTGACTTTATCTACACGACATAACCCCAACTGATGATAATATTGGTTGGTATAATACAGCAGTTCTTCTAATGCATCGCCACGATGGCCTCTTTTACCCCACATAGTCGACCTCCTTCATCAAGTTTAACAGAAAAAAGGTAACCTGTGAATAATGAAGAGAATGCTGTGGACAAAATTGTGGATAATGTGTATAACCGAACAATTAATTTGCACATTTTTCAGAATTTAAGTGTTTAATCCTAAAAAACACTGGTAATCGTGAATTAAACGCCACATTTGTTAACGAATGTTCGATTATTGTTAACATTGCGTTAACAATTAGGATTAAGTTCAGAATAGTTTCATTAAATCGAGTTGACATAAATCGGAGAATATTGTGGAAAAAATGTTGATGAGTTTGGGATAAGGTTGTTTACAAACAATTCACACCTTTTTTATCAGAAGTGAATTGACAACATCGTCAACACGCTGTAATATGATGATAGTACCCCTAGCGCAGGGGGAGGAGGGTAACTGGATGATCTCAGCAACACCAGAGGCGTTAAGTAAATTTCAAAAGGACGCAGATAAAATTCAGGTTTACCGAATCACCATCACCAGCTTTGGCTGAGGTGGGCCAGTCTTTGGCATTGTTCGGGGCGAACAACAAACAGATGATTATGTAGAAAGTTTCGAGGGTATTAACGTTGTAGTTGAAAAAACGCTGATCGATAAGTTTAGAGGATTTAACATCGAATACTCGAATTTTTGGTTAACGCGTGGATTTTATATCAGGGCACAATTATATGGCTCAAAATGTTGATGGAGGATAATAATATGCAAAAAAATGTTGTGATTTACTCAAGTAATACATGTGGCTACTGTACGATGGCCAAAGAATATTTTACTGAAAAAGGTGTGGCTTACACTGAGAAAAATGTTTCGACAGATATTGAAGCAAGAAAAGAATTGATGTCAAAAGGATTTATGGGCGTGCCTGTCATCTACGTTGAAGATGAAGTGATTCAAGGTTTTGACAAAGCGAGATTAGATTCGTTATTAGGATTATAATTTCTGGTTGTCGTTACTAATGGAGATAAGCGCTAGGGGCTAATGCCCTTAGGCTTTTTTTTATGAGAAAAGAGTGTTAATTTTTAGATAATTTGGAGGTGTCGAGTGGGAAAGAAGGTTATTATCGTCGGTGGGGTAGCTGGTGGTGCTAGTGCAGCTGCGCGTTTGAGAAGAATGGATGAAACAGCAGAAATCATTATGTTAGAACGTGGTCCGTATATTTCTTTTGCGAACTGTGGTTTGCCGTATTATATCGGTGGCACCATCGCTGAAAGAGATGCTTTGTTGGTTCAAACACCAGAAGGCATGCACAAGCGTTTCAATATCGATGTCAGAGTGGAAAATGAAGCTGTGTCCATCGATAAGGAAAACAAAACGATCGAGATAAAAGAGATTAGTACGGGCAGAGTTTATACAGAAAATTATGATACGCTGATTTTATCCCCAGGTTCTACACCTTTAAAACCACCAATCCCCGGTATTGATGCCCCAAATATCTTTTCTCTTTGGAACATTCCAGATGTAGACAGAATCAAAAGTTATGTGGATCATGTTAAACCTAAAACCGTGGCCGTTATCGGCGGTGGGTTTATAGGTCTTGAAATGGCAGAGAATTTACACGATTTAGGCATGGAGGTTTCCGTGGTAGAAATGGCTGATCAAGTCATGGCACCCGTGGATTTTGAAATGGCACAAATCGTGCATAAGCATATGAAGCAAAAGAAAGTGAATCTTTTCTTAGGCGATGGCGTTAAATCGTTTGAATACCACAATGGTGCGACGAAAGTCTCCCTTCAAAGTGGCAAGCAAGTGGACGTCGATATGGTTATTTTATCTATAGGCATTAGACCTCAGAGCGAACTTGCAGTTCAAGCCGGACTAGAAGTAAATGCGCGTAAAGGGATCATTGTCGACGAATTTATGAAAACATCTGACGAAAACATCTACGCAATCGGCGATGCGGTAGAAGTCATCGACTTTATGAGTGGCAACAAAACCATGATCCCCCTCGCAGGCCCTGCGAACAAACAAGGTCGAATCTGTGCGGATAACGTCGCAGGTAAAAACGTACCGTTTAAGGGTTCCATGGGAACGTCTGTGGCAAAAGTGTTCGACTTAACCGTCGCTGCCACAGGGACAAATGAAAAGACATTAAAACGCGATGGCAAGGTCTATGGCGTCGATTACTATACGGTGTTGGTGCATCCGAACTCGCATGCAGGGTATTATCCGGGTGCTCTCCCGATGAC
>RRZT010131779.1_pt1 | contig 10897 bp, 8 predicted proteins | sample 2165551 | NCBI WGS metagenome assembly RRZT01 (sample SAMN10456910, study PRJNA506462) | wastewater metagenome | biome: wastewater; feature: sludge; material: wastewater sludge; isolation source: wastewater sludge with Escherichia coli K12::gfp cells carrying plasmid... | place: USA: Moscow, Idaho ...
AGCGATCGCCGTACTGATCGTCGTTATCGCGGCACTGAGCATGGGGCGCACACCGACACAGGTTTCCGTCGACTTTGGCAAGTCGTTCTGGAACCTGATTCCCTTCACGATGCAAATGGCGTTCGTGGTGATCGGTGGGTATATCGTCGCCGTTGCGCCGCCAGTACGCAAGGTCATCGACTTCCTGGCGCGCTTCCCGAAAACACCCAAGGTGGCTGTGGCTTACGTGGCTCTGGTGGCAATGGTGGCTTCGTTGTTGAGCTGGGGCTTCAGCCTGATTTTTGCCGGCATTCTGATGCGCGAAGTCAGCAAGCGCGTTCCGGGCGTCGACTATCGGGCAATGGGCGCCGCCGGTTATCTCGGATTGGGTAGTGTGTGGGCCCTCGGCCTGTCGTCATCGGCGGCGCTGCTGATGGCGACCAAAGGTTCGATCCCGCCGGCGCTGCTCAAGATCAGCGGTGTCATTCCGTTGGCCGATACGCTGTTTACCTGGCAGAACCTGGTCATGATCATTGCGCTTCTGGTGCTGTCAGTCTGGATTTGCTATGCCTCGGCACCTACCGCCGACAAGGCCAAGACGGCTGAAATGGCGGGCATCGTCTATAAGGACAGTCAGGAAGATATCGGAACGCCACAGACGCCGGGCGAAAAGCTCGAATTCAGCCCGGTCCTCACGCTGGTCGTCGTCGCGTTGGGTCTCGTCTATCTGTATGACGTGTTCAGCACCAAGGGCGGGTTGGCCGCGCTCGACCTCAATACCTACAACTTCATGTTCCTGATTGCCGGCATGTTGCTGCACTGGACGCCACGTTCGTTCTTGCGTGCGGCGGCGAAATCGGTGCCGATGACCGGCGGGGTGCTGCTCCAGTTCCCGCTCTATGCCGGGATTTTCGGGGTGATGATGGGGTCCGGGCTGAACGAAGTGCTGGCGCACTTCTTCGTCTCGATCTCGACTGCCGAAACCCTGCCCGTGATCGGCGGCATCTATTCGGCCATCCTCGGGCTCTTCCTGCCCTCGGGCGGGGGCAAGTGGGTCGTCGAAGCGCCTTACCTGCTGCAGGCAGCGACCGAGCTGAAGGTGAACCTGGCCTGGATGGTGCAGGTCTATAACGCGGCAGAAGCCTTGCCCAACTTCATCAACCCGTTCTGGATGCTGCCGCTGATGGGGCTGACGGGGGTGAAGGCGCGTGACCTGGCCGGTTACTCGACCTTGCAGTTGATCTTCCACACGCCAGTGGTCCTGATCATGCTCTGGTTGCTGGGCCTTACGCTGCCGTACACTGCACCGCACCTGTAAATCCGATCGTCGCCTGCCCGGGCCAGGACCGGGCAGGCGAAAGCCTCAACGAAGAAAGAAGGAGTTGTCCTCATGACCCATGAAGTCTTTGCCCTGAGCGCGGCGCGTTCCGCCATCGGGGCCTTTGGCGGCTCGCTCGCCACGCTCTCCCCCGAGGAACTCGGGGCCACCGTCGCCCGTGAAGCCTTTGTCCGTGCCGGCATCGACGGCGCGCAAGCGACCTATGCCGTGGTCGGCAACGTGATCCCCTGCGGGGTGAATTTCCCCTACGTGCCGCGGCTGTTGACCGTCAATGCCGGGATGGCCATGACGTCGACGGTGATGGCCTGCAACCGGCTCTGCGGTTCGGCGATGCAGGCGATCATCAGCGTGGCGCAGGCCATCCGGGCCGGCGATGCCGAAATCGGCCTGGCGGGGGGCGTCGAGCTGATGTCGGCCGGGGGGTATCTGTCGCCGGCGATGCGCAGCGGCGCGCGCATGGGCGACAGCAAGATGGTCGACATGATGGTCGCCGCGCTGACCGATCCGTTCGGCGCCGGCCACATGGGCATGACGGCCGAGAACCAGGCGGAGAAGTGGAGCATCAGCCGCGAAGAACAGGATGCATTCGCCCTCGTGTCGCAGCAACGCGCGGCGCAGGCGATCGCCGAAGGGCGGTTCGCATCGCAGATCGTTCCGATCACGCTCAAGACCCGCAAGGGCGAGGTGGTGTTCGATACCGACGAGCATCCGCGCGCGACCACCCTTGAGGCGCTGGCCAAGATGAAGCCCGCGTTCAAGCGGGACGGTGGAACGGTGACCGCGGGGAACGCCTCGGGGATCAACGACGGCGCAGCCTTCCTGGTTCTGGCCGACGGCGCCGCAGTGGGGGCGCGCAAACCGATGGCCCGGCTGGTCGCCCAGGCCGTGGCCGGCGTCGAAGCCCGGGTGATGGGCGACGGCCCGATTCCCGCGGTGCAACTGGCGCTCAAGCGCGCCGGCCTCTCGCTCGACCAGATCGACGTCATCGAGGCCAACGAAGCCTTTGCCGCGCAGGCGCTGGCCGTGGCCAAGGGGCTCGGCCTCGACCCCGTGAAGACCAACCCGAACGGCGGGGCGATCGCCCTGGGGCACCCGGTGGGCGCCACCGGCGCGGTGATCGTCACCAAGCTCTTGCACGAAATGCAACGCACCAACGCCCGTTATGGCCTCGCCACCATGTGCATCGGCGGCGGTCAGGGCATCGCCACGATCTGGGAACGTTGCTAGACGGATTGAGGTTCGCCAGTACCCCTATCCGGGATCACGAATCCCGGACGCTTGTCAGCCCGCCTGCTTCGGCGGGCTTTTTTTTGTCCGTCCGACGGCCTCCGGCGGATGTATTCGAAAATCAAATGTAATAAGTCTTTGACTTGTGTTACAAAATGTAAACCAAGCAAACGTTGTGGTGTGTCGCGTGCTTGGTGATCGCGCTTCGTGTGCGGAAAGAAAGTTAGCGTGCGAAGCCTGTGCTTGCGTGTGGGAAGTGAGCCGCCGTTGCCGGTTTGGTCATGACTTTCGCCTGTCGCTTGGCAGGCGTTTTTTTGCCAGTGTCTCCGGCGTCTCGGGTGTCGGCGCGGGAGCACGATAGATTTGGTTACGATTGGTTGAACTGTGTTACCGATTGTAAATCAAAGCGGACGAGCCGGTCGCCAGCGCCATGCGCCCTGGCGGCTTCGCCGGACGGCTGCCGCGCACGATGCGGAGCCGAGGCTCGACGCAGGAACGCTGCGTTGAGGCGTCCGTCGGGTGTTGTTGTACTGCAGTGATGCGAGGAGCGAAGCGGACCGAGGTCCGTTTCTCGAGGCGCCGCTCCGGCGGCGGGGAGGGCTCGGGACGCGAAGTCGATCGCAGGGTTGGGGGGATTATTTGTATGCAGATATTTCTTACCGAGGACAACACAATGAGAAGCGCGAAATACCTGATTATGGCCATGGCCGCTTTGACCTTCGGCGCTGCCCAGGCGCAATCGACGGATAAAGCCTGGAAGCCGGACACCACCGTCGAATTCATCGCTCCGGCCGGGCCGGGCGGCGGTTGGGACCTGACTGCACGCGCACTGCAACGGGCGGCGACGAGCGACAAGATCGTCGGCAAGAACATCATCGTTTCGAACAAGCCGGGTGGCGGCGGTGCGACCGGCTGGAACTACCTCAAGGGCAAGGAAGGCAACGGACACTATCTGGCGATGAACTCGTCGCTGGTTCTGCTCAACAACCTGCTCGGCAGCAGCAAGCTGAGCTATCAGGACTTCACCCCGCTGGCGATGCTGACCAGCGAGTGGATCAGCGTCGCGGTCAAGGCCGATTCGCCCTACAAGACCGGCAAGGAACTGATGGAGGCGCTGAAGAAGGATCCGGGCGTGATCACCGTCGGCGTCGGCCCCTCGCTCGGCAACAACGACCACCTGTCCTTCATCCGCGTCGCCAAGGCGTCCGGCGTCGACGTCAGCAAGCTCAAGTGGGTGGTGTATGAGAAAGCCGGCGGCGATCTGGTGATGGGCCTGCTCGGCGGCCACCTCGGCGCGGCAACGACGGCGATGTCCGAAACCCTGCAGCAGCACAAGGCTGGCAAGCTGCGCATCCTGGCGATCAGCGCCGACCAGCGTTCGAGCATGGCGCCGGAGATTCCGACCTGGAAGGAGCAAGGGATCGACATGGTCTTCCCGCACTGGCGCGGCGTGATGGGCCCTCCGGGAATGACGGCGGAGCAGATCAAGTACTGGGATGACGCCCTCTCGCGGATCGCCAAGTCCCCGACCTTCGTGAAGACGATGGAGTCGATGAACCAGCAGGTGACGTACAAGAGCTCGCTCGAGTTTCGTCGTTTCCTGGCCGATCAGAACGCCACCCTGGCGCCGCTGGTCGAGCAGCTCGGCCTGAAGAAAGCGCAATAAACGCAGTCTTGTCGCGGCGGGTCGTTGCGGCGTGGGCCGCGACGGCTCGCCCGATGTGCAGAGAACAAGAGCACCGGGGGAGGCGATCTCGATCGGGGTTTCCGCTTCCGCCGCGGGCGGAAGGGCGGGCGCGCCCGCGTCCCGGTTAAGCAGGACAGCACAATTTCTGAGGTGACTTCGTGACGTTGACCAAAAACCGGCTGACCGGGATCGTGTCCCTGATCCTCGGCGGCCTTTATCTTTATGCAACGAGCTGCCTGGTGGTTCCACCGGTGGCCGATCCGATCGGTCCCAAAGCCTTTCCCTATCTCGTTTCCTTCGGGCTGCTCTGCGTCGGCCTGCTGCTGGTGCTCAAGCGTGAGAAACCGAGCGAGAAAAACCGGGCGGTGATCTTCGACCTGAAGACCGAAAAGCCGCTGATGCTGCGCATTGGCCTGACCTGCCTCGCGGGCCTGGTGTTCGGGGTGATCCTCGAGCCGCTCGGCTACCTGATCGCGACCTTCCTGTTCATGAGCGCGATGATGTTCATCACCTACGGCGGGCGTTACCTCTTCAACCTCTCGATCGGTTTGCTCTTCGCGGTGACGACCTACGTGCTGTTCTTCGTCCTGCTCGAAGTCAGCCTGCCGCGCGGCATTCTGGCCTTCTGAGGGAGACACGACCATGATGGAAGTCCTCTCCAACCTGGGCCTCGGGTTCCAGAACGCGCTTTCGCTGACCAACCTGATGTGGGTGGTCATCGGCAGCTTCCTCGGCACGCTCGTCGGCATGCTGCCGGGCGTCGGGCCGGCCACGGGCATCGCCATCCTGATCCCGGTCTCCTACGGCATGGACCCGACGACGGCGCTGATCACCATGTGCGCGATCTACTACGGCGCCATGTTCGGCGGCTCGATCGCCTCGATCATGATCAACACCCCGGGCGACGCCTCGTCCATCGTCACCTGTTTCGACGGCTACCGCATGGCGCAGAACGGGCGTGCGGGGGCGGCGCTGGCGACATCGGCCATCGCCTCCTTCATCGGCGGCATGATCGCCTGCGTGATGGTCGTGCTGCTCGCCCAACTGGCCGCGAGTTTCGCGCTCAAGTTCGGCCCGGCCGAGATGTTCGCGCTGATCCTCTTTGCCATGACCGCGGCGGTGACGCTGGCCGAAGGCAAGCTCCTGCGCGGCCTCGCCTCGCTCTTCGCCGGCCTGGTCGTGGCCAGCATCGGCATCGACGGGCAATCGGGCCTGGTGCGCTTCACCATGGGGCTCGACGTGCTGCAGGACGGCGTCGATTTCCTGGTGGCGATCATCGGCGCCTACGCGCTCTCGGAGGTGTTCAGCAGCTACGCGGAGATGAACGTCAAGCACGAGATCGATACCAAGAGAATCGGCCGGGTGATGATCACCCGCGAGGACTGGAACCGGATCAAGACGCCGATCATCCGCAGCACGCCGGTCGCCTTCCTGCTCGGCTGCCTGCCCGGCATTGGTGGTTCGATGACCTCGCTCATCGCCTACACCACCGAGCGTCAGCTCGCCAAGAATCCCGAGGATTTCGGCAAGGGCGACATCGTCGGCGTGGCCGCGCCGGAAGCGGCGAACAATGCCTCGGCGACGGCGTCGATCATTCCCATGCTGGCGATCGGCATCCCCAGTTCCGGCACCACCGCGGTGATGCTCGGCGCTTTGATGATGCTCGGTGTGCAGCCCGGGCCGATGCTCTTCGAGATGCGCCCGGACGTCGCCTGGGGCGTCATCGCCAGCATGTTCATCGGCAACATCGTGCTGGTGTTCATGAACATGCCGATGGTGCCCTACATCGCCAAACTGCTGGCCCTGCCGCAACGCTTGCTGATCCCGATCATCATGTGTCTCGCCTTCATGGGCACCTACATGATGAACTACAGCGCCTTCGACTTCGTGCTGCTGGTGCTCTTCGGCCTGCTCGGCTACTCGATGCAGAAGCTCGACGTTCCGATCCCGCCGATGGTCCTCGGGCTGATCCTCGGCAGCACGCTGGAGAAGAATTTCCGCATGGCCATGGTTGAGAAGTCGGGCAGTTTCTCGGTCTTCCTCGACAAGCCGATTGCCCTGTTCTTCATCGCGCTGGCGGCCTTGTCGCTGGCGTATTCGGTGTGGCAGACGGTCAAGGCGGCGGCGCGCGAGCAGGAGCGCGCGAACGAAACGCCGGCCGCCTGAGCGCATTTCTCCCGACCACGCCTGCCTGCGGGCAGGCGTTTTCACGTCTGGTGCGCGTGGGGGTAGACGCCCGTTCGACAGAAGCCTAAAGTCAGGACAGGTGCATGGGCTTTTTCCGTGTGCCGTTGAACGAGGAGACGATCATGCAAGTCCGCGATATATCTGCCTGCATTACCACCGATCGGCTGGAAGAAACCCGCGCGTTCTATATCAAGCACCTCGGTGCCCGGGTGACCTTCGATTGCGGCTGGTACATCAACCTCGAATTCGGCGAGCGCGGCGCCTGCCTGCAGTTCATGAAACCGCAGCATGGCGAGGCCTTGTGCGCACCGGCCGGGCTGACCTACAACCTGCATGTCGAAGACGTGGATATGGAATGCGCCCGCATTCTGGCCAGCGGCATCGAACCGATCATGCCGATCACCGACCATCCCTGGGGCGACCGGGCGTTCAGCATTCAGGACCCGAACGGCGTCCTGCTCTACATTTACACCGAACGTGAGCCGAGTTCCGAGTACAAGGAGTTCTACACCGGCGCCTAAGCCATTGTCCTGATGCCCGCCGGTCGGCCGTGCCCGTTTGGACGGCCTCCGGCGGGCGTCTTTTTTTGGCCGCGCCATCGCCCGGATGGCGGCCTGGACGGTCCATTCCATGCGCCTTCCAGCCGGGCGAGAGGGCGCATGGAATGGGCTTTGCGTAAGCAAGGCCGAATGAAGGCCAAATGCGGCGCAAAAAAACGCCGGGAAGACCGCTCGATGGTCTTTCCGGCGTTTTGTTCGGACGGCGCCTGAGGCGCCGCGGCTTATTCGATCTCGATCAGCGTCTGGCCCTTGACCACCTTGTCGCCGACGGCGACATGCACGGCCTTGACCTTGCCGGCCAGGGGCGCCTTGATGCGGTTACGCATCTTCATCGCCTCAAGGATCATCAGCGTGTCGCCCGCGTTTACCGTTTTTCCGAGCGTGGCTTCGATCGTGTCGATGACGCCCGGAATCGCGGCCTTGATGACGCGCGGGTCCTGCGGTTCGAAACGGCGGCGCTGGGCGAATTTCTCGGTCAGCCGCGTTTCGTAGGTGCCGCCCTCGAGGCTGAGAACGGCGAGCTTTTCCTGTTCGCTCATGGCAGGCCTCGCTTACAGCGGCGGGATGCCGTGTTTGCGCGCCGGACGCGTTTCGCTCTTGTTGCGCGAAACCTTGAGCGCGTGCGCGATGTAGGCGCGCGTCTCTTCCGGGTTGATGACCGCGTCGACGTAGCCGTTGGAGGCGGCGACGTAGGGGTTGGCGAACTTCTCGGTGTATTCCTGCACCTTCTGCTTGCGCATTTCGTCGGGGTTGTCGGCCGACATGATCTCGTTGCGGAAGATGATGTTGGCCGCGCCCTCCGGACCCATGACCGCGACTTCGGCGGTCGGCCAGGCGAAGACGAAGTCGGCGCGCAGGTGGTGCGAGCACATGGCGATATAACCGCCGCCGTAGGCCTTGCGCAGGATCACCGTGATCTTCGGCACCGAGGCTTCGCTGTAGGCGTAGAGCACCTTCGCCCCGTGGCGGATGACGCCGGCGTGTTCCTGGTCGGAGCCCGGCAGGTAGCCCGGGATGTCCATCAGGGTCAGCAGCGGGATGTTGAAGGCGTTGCAGAAGAGGATGAAGCGGGCGATCTTGTCCGAGGCGTCGATGTCGAGCACGCCGGCGAGGTAGAGCGCCTGGTTGCCGATGATGCCGACCGTCTCGCCATTGACGCGGGCAAAACCGATCACCGCGTTGGGGGCGAAGAGCTCATAGACTTCCATGAATTCCGAGTCGTCGACCAGGGCACGGATTACGTCGCGCACGTCGAACGGTTCCTTCGAGTCCTTCGGAATCACCGACTCGATCTTGTACTGGCGCTTCGGCTCCTTGACCGCCAGCGGCTCGGAGCGCTCACGGTAGTTGGCCGGCAGGAAGGCGAAGAGGCGCTTGATCTGGTCGAAGCATTCCTGCTCGCTGCGGGCGAAGAAGTGTGCGTTGCCCGAGGTCTCGGCCTGGACGCGCGCACCGCCGAGGTCTTCCATCGAGATTTCCTCGCCGAGCACGGTTTTGACGACTTCCGGGCCGGTGATGAACATCTTGGAGATCTGGTCGACGACGAACACGAAGTCGGTCAGCGCCGGCGAGTACACGGCGCCACCGGCGCAGGGGCCGAGGATCACCGAAATCTGCGGCACCACGCCGGAGGCGAGGGTGTTGCGGTAGAAAATCTCACCGTAGCCGGCGAGCGAGTTCACGCCTTCCTGGATGCGCGCGCCGCCGGAGTCGTTGATGCCGATGATGGGGATGCCGAGGTTGATCGCGTGGTCCATCACCTTGGTGATCTTGCGCGCGTGCATGTTGCCGAGCGAGCCGCCGGCGACGGTGAAGTCCTGCGCGTAGATGCACACCGGCTTGCCCGAGATGGTGCCGGTGCCGGTGATCACGCCGTCGGCGGCGAGCTCCTTGCCGTCCATGCCGAAATCCTTGCATTTGTGCTGGACGAAAAGATCGTATTCGTGGAAGGAACCGGGGTCGAGCAGGGCCTCGATCCGTTCGCGTGCGGTAAGCTTGCCACCGGCCTTCTGTTTGCTGATCGCCTTGTCGCCACCGCCCTTGGATGCGGTGCTTTTACGGCTGAAAAAGTCGATGATTCTTTGAGTGAATGACATGGAACTTGCTCTCCAATATAGGTGAGTCGACAGTGTTGTTATTCTTGAAAACGCGGCAGTTTAACAGCATTGAGCAGACGGACCTAGTAAGTGTTTTAATGTGCAAAAATGCAAATATTTCTTGCGTTTTCAAAGGGCTTGGTAAAATCGCTGATCGTTCGGTAACGGGTCATAAACGTGCCCCGAACGGCGGGTAACTGGCAAAAAAGCAAAGGAGTGTTTCGGTGGCTCGGAAGTACTGTTTTGGCGTTTTTGGCGCTCAGGCCGGTCTGGCTGGAGCGGATCTGGTCTTCAAACTGCGTCGCTTGGCGCGGGCGCGCGACGGTGCCGGTGCGCTCGACCTCCTGCACGCTGAACGTGTCGTAGCCACGCCCGAAGTCGTGGCTGACGCCCTCGAAGCGCTCGGCCGGCAGGGCGCCGAGCGCGTGCTGTTGCCCGGCCTGGGGGCTCACGCCCGGCTGCATTCGCCGGCGCCTGCAGTGCTTGTCGATCTCTTTGCCGCCGTGCGTGCGCACCTCGAACGTTTTGCTCCCGGCGGCCTCCGTTTGGGCGTGCTCGGCGCCGATCCGACGCTGCGCGCCGCCTTGGCGGCGCGTCTTGAGCGCTGGCCCCAGTGTTACCCCGATGCGGCGGCCGATCTGCCTGCCGACGACGTCGCCGTTCTCAGCCAGGCCGGCATCGAGCGTCTGGCGCAGGCCTGCGCCGATCTGCGGGCACAGGGCGCGGCGCTGATCCTCACCGGCGAAGCCCGCTACGCGCTGGCTGTCGATGCCCTCGGTGAGCGCGGTTATCCACTTGTCGACCTCAACCTCGTCTATGCCCGTTATGCGCTCGAACTCGACGCTGCGCCGCGCACGCAGCCGCGCAAGATCGGTGTCGTCGGCGGCGTCGGGCCGGCAGCGACCGTCGACTTCACCGACAAGATCGTACGCAACACCCCGGCCGGACGTGACCAGGACCACGTCAAGCTCGTCATCGAGATGAACCCGCAGATTCCCGACCGTACCGCCCACCTCGTCGGCGACGGCGTCGACCCGACCGGTGAACTTTATGCCACCTGCCGTCAGCTCGAACTCGACGCCGCCGACTTCATTGCCATCCCCTGCAACACCGCACACGCCTTCGTCGCCCGCGTGCAACCCTGCCTCTCGATTCCGGTGGTTAATATGCTGGCCGAAACGGTTGCCTACATTCGCGCCCAGCACCCGCAGTGCCGTCGCGTCGGACTGCTCGGCACCAACGGCACCATCGCCAGCCGCGTTTACCACGACATCGTCGAGGCGGCGGGGCTGGAAATCCTGGTGCCCGACGCCGAGCATCAGGCGCTCGTCATGCGCGCCATCTACGGCGAGCACGGCGTCAAGGCCGGCTTTACGTCCGGCCCGTGCCGCGATGACCTGATGCGCGCCCTCGAACACCTCGTCCACCGCGGCGCCGAAGTGGCGCTCCTCGGCTGTACTGAGCTGCCGCTCATCCTGGCCATGGACGAAGATTTCGCCGTTGGCGACCGCCGCGTCGTTCTGCTCGACCCAACGACGATCCTGGCGCGCGAGTGCGTGGCACGGGTGCGCGCCGACGCCTGAGCCTGTCCGGCTGGCGGCGGCCGTTTTCGTTCGCCTGCGGTTCTCCAGCGTCCGCGGCCTGTGGCATGATGCGGCTTCGGAGCCAGGCGACAGAGAGCGCCGGGTCGTGCAGAGGGAGTCAAGGGGAAGATGTACTTTCCGATTTACGATGTGGTCGCCGCGACCTTGATGGCCATAGGCGCGGCGTTTTGCTTCGTCTGGGGTGGGGAGCGTTCGAACCGGGCCACGCTGGCCTGGGG
>RRZT011075785.1_pt1 | contig 10896 bp, 9 predicted proteins | sample 2165551 | NCBI WGS metagenome assembly RRZT01 (sample SAMN10456910, study PRJNA506462) | wastewater metagenome | biome: wastewater; feature: sludge; material: wastewater sludge; isolation source: wastewater sludge with Escherichia coli K12::gfp cells carrying plasmid... | place: USA: Moscow, Idaho ...
CCACCTGCTGCGGCCCGAAGTCCACAGCATCCTCTTCTTGCTGCTAACCCATGACCACCACATCCCCGCTGAACGTTCTGTTCCTTTGCACCCACAACTCTGCGCGCAGCATCTTGGCCGAGGCCTTGCTCAACGACATGGGCCAAGACCGCTTCAAGGCCTATTCCGCTGGCAGCAGCCCCCGGGAGAATCAGCAACCCAACCCCTTGGGACTCCAGGTTTTGCAAAAGGCTGGCATCGCCACAGAGGGACTGCGCAGCAAAAGCTGGGATGAGTTTGCGAGCCCCGGTGCCCCCAAGATGGACCTCATCATCACCGTCTGCGATAACGCAGCAGGTGAGGTGTGCCCCATCTGGCCCGGACACCCTGCTACCGCACATTGGGGCTACCCCGACCCGTCTGAAGGAGACGGCTCGGACGCAGAGAAACTGGAAGCCTTTCGCAAGACCATGCATGCCATGAAGCGTCGGCTGGAGCTTCTCATCGGTCTGCCAAAAGACAAGCTGGAAAAGGAAGTTCTGCAGGGAACCGCCCGTGACCTCGCCAAGAGCTGAGCCCCACATGAGCGCAAATCAAAAGGCCACGGTAGAGCGGGCGATGGTCGCACCCATGAGCGTGTTCGAGCGGTATTTAACCGTTTGGGTATTTCTGTGCATCGTGGTGGGCATCGCCCTTGGGCAGCTCTTGCCAGAGGTGTTTCAGACCATTGGCCGCATGGAAATTGCCAAGGTGAACCTGCCGGTGGGTCTGCTCATCTGGGTGATGATTATTCCGATGCTGGTGAAGGTTGACTTTGCTGCCTTGGGGGAAGTGCGAAAGCACGTGAAGGGCATAGGCGTCACCCTGTTTGTGAACTGGCTGGTCAAGCCGTTTTCCATGGCATTTCTGGGTTGGCTGTTCATTCGCCACTGGTTTGCACCGCTTCTGCCGCCTGACCAACTCGACAGCTACATCGCAGGGCTTATCTTGCTGGCCGCAGCGCCTTGCACCGCCATGGTGTTTGTTTGGAGCAGGCTGACTGGCGGAGACCCGTTGTTTACGCTGTCGCAAGTTGCATTGAATGACAGCATCATGGTGATTGCTTTTGCTCCGCTGGTGGCGTTCCTGCTGGGGCTCTCGGCCATCACCGTGCCCTGGGATACCTTGCTGACCTCGGTGGTGCTCTACATCGTGCTACCCGTCATCCTGGCCCAGTGGCTGCGCAAAGCACTGCTGGCCAAAGGCACTGCCACCTTTGATGCAGTGATGACCAAGATGGGGCCCTGGTCTATCACGGCACTCTTGGCGACCCTGGTCTTGCTCTTTGCATTCCAAGGCGAAGCCATCTTGCAGCAGCCTTTGGTGATCGGCCTGTTGGCCGTACCCATCCTGATTCAGGTTTTTTTCAACTCCGCATTGGCCTATTGGCTCAATCGCGCCGTGGGTGAAAAACACAACATTGCCTGCCCCTCCGCGCTGATTGGTGCCTCCAATTTCTTTGAACTGGCGGTGGCGGCCGCCATCAGCCTGTTCGGGTTCCATTCGGGAGCTGCACTGGCCACCGTGGTGGGTGTTCTGATTGAAGTGCCGGTGATGCTTTTGGTGGTGCACATCGTCAATCACAGCAAAGGCTGGTACGAGCGGGCACCGGCATCGAAGGCATAGACTTTCGCCACATGGCGGGGCAACGCCAAAGCGCCAGAACGCCCGGCGGGGCCGCTCTGGCGCCGAAGAAGGGTACGCTCGAACACGATGCATCTACACAACCATCTTTCTACCCCTGCCCCCGCCCTGCCCCATGCCGTTTCCCGCCTGCGCGCTGAGCGCCTGGCGCGCAGCAGCAAGCCATTTTTGGCGCGGGGCGGCCCCAAAGGTGAGCGCTGCCCTGGCTGCCGCCTGGTGCCCAGCCACTGCCTGTGCGGTATCCGACCGGTGGTGCCGACGCGCGCGGGAGTGTGTTTGCTGATGGCCGACATCGAGCCGCTCAAGCCCAGCAATACCGGCTGGCTGATTGCTGATGTGGTGCCCGACACCTATGCCTTTGGCTGGGCGCGCACCGAGGTGGCCCCCGGCCTGTTGGCGCTGCTGGCCGACCCGCAGTGGCAGCCGCTGGTGGTGTTCCCGGGCGAGTTCGCCCAGGCCGAACGGGTGGTGACGACGGTGAGCACCTGCGCACCAGGTGACCCAGCCCCGGCTAAACGCCCCTTGTTGGTGCTGCTGGACGCCACATGGCCCGAGGCCCGCAAGATGTTCCGCAAAAGCCCCTATCTGAACCACTTGCCTGTGTTGAGCCTGGCGCCCGAGCAAGTGTCGCGCTATATGCTGCGCCGCTCCAGGCGTGGCGACCATTTCTGTACCGCTGAGGTGGCCGCACTGTGCCTGGAACTGGCGGGGGACTCCCATGCCGCGCAGACGCTGGACGCCTATCTGGACGTGTTCAGCCACCACTACCTGCAAGCCAAGCACCAGTTGCCACCGCAGTGGGAGGGCGAGGCCCACCAGCGCCTGCAGGCCCTGGCGCGAGGGGCGGAAGCCTTGGCGGCTTGTTCTTCCCAGGAAAGCGGTACTGAAATACCAAGCCGCCGCGCTGCCCCAGCGCTCGGCTAATAGCTGTCTGGTTGTGGCATGGCAACAAGCCATGCCGAGTAAAACGGCTACACAAGGCGCGACTCTTGTGGGCGCTGCAAGAGTCGTTGCTATCAATCTGAGCTGGTGGCGGCAATGCAGCGGTAGTTGTCGTTCGGCACGAACTCATCCGTGGCCTGCTTCCGGCCAGAAGCGGATATTCGCGCTGGCCTCAGAATCGCGGTGTCAATTCAAATTTTCCGGCACTCCTGAGGTCCATTGACGCCGAGCTCAGATAACGCGGAAGCCGGGTCGAGGACTCGCTGGGCCCGACAGACCGACGGGTAGAATTTTCCTAGGAGCGGGACTTTTCCACTCATGCTAAATGGTTGAAAAAATTGAATAAACGATTGTTGACTCGGGCTTTTTCTGTGTTGGTGCTTTGCATCACTTCTTTATCCCACGCTTCAGACATTTCTCGGACTGAAGCTCTGCGAGCAACGTCCGCAGCCGTTCAGCCCGTTATGGCGAAAAACCAAATCCCCGGCCTGGCTGTCGGACTGGTTCTCCAGGGCCAAACCTACGTTTTTAATTACGGGATGGCATCCGTCGAAGATCAGCGCCCTGTCACCGACGCCACGATGTTCGAGATCGGCTCCATCAGCAAAACCTTCACCGCTACGCTGGCCACCTACGCTGAGGCCCTTGGAAAACTGCAGCTGTCCGACACGGTGTCGAGTTACCTGCCCGAGCTCGCAGACACTGACTTCGGAAGGCTGCAGCTCTACCACCTCGGGACGCACACCACCGGCGGACTGCCCTTGCAAATCCCAGACGAGGTAAAGGACGAGACGCAACTCCTGAACTACTTTCGTACCTGGAAGCCGCCCTATAAGACGGGCGAGGTGCGCACCTATGCCAACCCGAGCATTGGCGCCTTGGGCTTGATTACGGCGAAGAGCCTGCGCCAGGATTTCAGCACCGTCATGCGCCATGACATCTTCCAACCTCTTGGCCTGAAGAGCACTTACATCAACGTCCCATCCGAGAAGATACGCAACTACGCTTTCGGCTACACAAAAGACAAAGCGCCGGTGCGCGTGAATCCAGGCGTGCTTTCCAATGAGGCCTACGGCGTCAAGACCACCGCCCAAGACCTCGCCCGGTTTCTGCAGGCGAATATGGGCATGCTCCAGCTCGGCAGCACGCTGCAGGCGTCCCTCGACAACACTCGCAAGGGCTACTTCAAGGTCGGTGATATGACGCAGGGCCTGATCTGGGAGGAGTACGTGCTGCCCGTCGATTTAGAGGTCTTGCAGAAAGGCAATTCCGCCGCGGTGATATACAACCCCATTCCCGTCCTTGCCCAAGTTCCACCTTCGGCCCCAAGGCCTAATGTCTGGGTGAACAAGACCGGCTCAACCAACGGCTTTGGGGCTTACGTTGCTTTCGTCCCCTCCAAGAGCTTTGGCATCGCCGTGCTGGCCAACAAGAACTACCCGAACGAGGAGCGCGTGGAGATTGCCAAAAGAATCTTCGATGCGCTATCTCGCTAGGAAGCGCCGGGCTACGGGATCTCCCGTGATCCCTTCGTAAACAGCTGCTATCTGCCGAGTTGAGTAGCGGTTTCGGGTCGAAAACCGCCGCTGAAGTACTCACTAACGAGCGTCCGCTTTCAGCCTCTTGCATTCATCGCAGCCCGTAGCGCCTGCTCGAACCGCAAGAAATTCTCGAAAAAAAGAGCGCCCCAAGCTGGCGCTCTTTTTTTATATGGCTACAAGTTTTCGCCGGTCCGCAGTGAGCTTCATATATCCAGCCCTTCACTACCCAGCATATAAAAATCCTTCACCCTGCGGCTCACTCCACCGTCACGCTCTTGGCCAGGTTGCGCGGTTTGTCCACGTCGGTGCCACGGGCCAGGGCGGTGTGGTACGCCAAAAGCTGCAGTGGCACCACGTGCAAGATGGGCGACAGCGCGCCGTAGTGCTCAGGCATACGGATAACGTGCAGGCCCTCGGCGCTTTCGATGCGGGTGTCGGCATCGGCCAGCACGTAGAGCACGCCGCCGCGCGCGCGCACTTCCTGCATATTGCTTTTGAGCTTTTCCAGCAGCGCATCGTTGGGTGCCACAGTCACCACCGGCATGGCACTGGTGACCAGCGCCAAGGGGCCGTGCTTGAGTTCCCCAGCGGGGTAGGCCTCGGCGTGGATGTAGCTGATTTCCTTGAGCTTGAGCGCCCCTTCCAGCGCCACCGGGTAGTGCACGCCGCGGCCCAAAAACAGGGCGTTTTCCATGCGCGCAAAATCTTCGGCCCAGCCCATCACCTGGGGCTCCAGCGCCAGCACGGCCTGCAAAGCCACGGGCAGGTGGCGCATAGCGCGCAGGTGCTGGGCCTCTTGCGCCTCGTCCAGCGCGCCGCGCACCTGGGCCAGCGCCAGCGTGAGCAGGAACAGACCGGCCAACTGGGTGGTGAAGGCTTTGGTGGATGCCACGCCAATCTCCACCCCGGCGCGGGTGACGTAGGCCAGCTTGCACTCGCGCACCATGGCGCTGGTGGCGACGTTGCAAATCGTCAGCGTGTGGTGGTGGCCCAGGCTTTGCGCATGGCGCAGCGCCGCCAGGGTGTCGGCTGTTTCGCCCGACTGGCTGATGGTCAGCACCAACTGGCGCGGGTTGGGTACGCTGGTGCGGTAGCGGTATTCGCTGGCCACTTCCACCTGGCAGGGAATGCGGGCCATGCTCTCTAGCCAGTACTTGGCCACGCAGCCGCTGTAGTAGCTGGTGCCGCAGGCCAGAATCAGCACGCTGTCAATGGCCTTGAACACGCCATAAGCGCCGTCGCCAAACAGCTCGGGGGTCACACTTTGGATGCCGTCCAGGGTGTCGGCCAGGGCGCGCGGCTGCTCAAAAATTTCTTTTTGCATGTAGTGGCGGTAGGGGCCGAGTTCCACCGCGCCACTGTGCGCCTGCACCGTGCGCACGGGGCGCTGGCTGGCGTCGAGCGGGCGGCCGTCGCTGGAGGTGATCCAGTAGCGGCCCAACTGCAAATCCACCACGTCGCCTTCTTCCAGGTACACGATTTGGTCGGTCACGCCCGCCAGGGCCATGGCGTCGCTGGCCAGGAAGTGTTCTTGCCCGCCTTGGCCCACGCCCAGCACCAGCGGCGAGCCCGCACGCGCACCCACCACGCGCTGCGGCTCGTCTTTGTGCAGCACGGCAATGGCGTAGGCACCGCGCAGCTGCAGCGTGGCGGCGCGCACGGCCTCGCACAGGTCGCCGCTGTACAGGCTGTCAATCAGGTGGGCGATGACTTCGGTGTCGGTTTGGCTGTCGAACACGTAGCCGCGCGCTTGCAAAGTGGTGCGCAGCTCTTCGTGGTTTTCAATGATGCCGTTGTGTACCAGCGCCACGCGCCCCACCCCTTGCCCTTGCGGCCCGGTGCTGAAGTGGGGGTGGGCGTTGTGAACCACCGGGGCGCCGTGCGTGGCCCAGCGGGTGTGGGCAATGCCAGTGCCTGCTTCCAAGCGATCGGTCTGCACCTGCGCCAGCAAGTCGGCCACACGCGCGGTGCTGCGCGCGCGCTGCAGGCCCGCTTGTGGCCCCGCTGCGCCCCCGCTGGCGGCATGCATGGCCACGCCGCACGAGTCATAGCCACGGTATTCCAGGCGCTGCAAGCCCTGCACGAGGATGGGAACGATGTTGCGCGCAGACACTGCGCCGACGATGCCGCACATAAAGCCATCTTTCTGAAAAAAAAACGAAAACCAGGGCGCAAGCCCTGCTCAAAGGTGCGCCATGCTAGGCGGGGCGAGAAAAAATTACTGATCAATTTTTGCCATGAAAATGAAATTTCATTTCAATCAGTGCACCAAAAGAAATAACATTTCTTTATGCAAGAAAAACTGGAATTAGATTGCACTGATTTGGCACTGCTGCGCGCCTTGCAGCGCGATGCCGGGCAAAGCAACCAGGCTTTGGCGCAGGCGCTGCACCTGTCGCCGCCCACCTGTTTGCGGCGCGTGCGGCGGCTGTACCAAATAGGCTTGATTGAGCGCCAAGTGGCCTTGGTGCAGCCCGAGCGCCTGGCGCAAGTGCTGGGCCACGGGCTGCAAGCCATTGTGGAAGTGACGCTGGACCGCCAAGGCGCCGAGCTGCTAGACGCCTTTGAGGCCCGCGCCGTGGCCGAGGCGCAGGTGCTGCAATGCTGGCGTGTGGCACCAGGGCCCGACTTTGTGCTGGTGACCCACACGCGCGATATGCCCGGCTACCTGCAACTGGCGCAGCGCCTGTTCACGCAAGACGCCAACGTGCGCAACGTGAAGGCCTTTTTCGCCCTCAAGCGTGCCAAACTAGACACCGCCCTGCCGCTGCCAGACAAAGAGCAAAGCCCCACTTAAAAGCTCTTTATTTGATAGCTGCTTGCGCTTGCTGCATAGGGCTTAGAGGCCAATTTAACCTAAATACATAGCCTTTTTAGGCTACCTCACTCACCGATGCAGGCCATAGCTTTCGCATACCAGCCCACGTAGCATGGGGGCATGATGAAACGCCTCCTCACTTCTTTTTCTTGGCGCGCTGTGGGCATGGCAGCACTGGTGTGTGCCGGTGCTGCTGTGGCCAGCGACGCTCCCGTCACCGTCAAGCTCGTGGACCATCCTGTGCCCGACCTGAACAAACTGCCCCCCGGCCCCTACAAGGAGCTGGTGCAGTACGGCCACGAGCTGACCACGCGCACCTTTGCCCACATTGGCCCCGAGGTGGTGGATGTGCGCAAGCGCTTTGCTGGCAACAACCTGGCCTGCGCCTCGTGCCACCAGCAGGCGGCCACCAAGCCGTTTGCCATGCCGTGGACTGGCGTCAGTGCCACCTTCCCGCAGTACCGGGGGCGTGAAGACGACATCAGCACGGTGGAAGAGCGCGTGAACGGCTGCATGGAACGCAGCATGAGCGGCAAGGCCCTGCCGCTGGATTCGCGCGAGATGAAGGCTTTTGTCACCTACATCTCGTTCTTGTCGCGCGGCATTCCGGTGGGTGCCACGGTGGAAGGCGCGGGCATGGTGTTGAGCAAAATGCCCAACCGCCGCGCCAATTTAGACAACGGCGCCAAGGTGTACGCCGCCCAGTGCGTGGCCTGCCACGGCGACAACGGCCAAGGCGTGCGCGCGGGCCAGCCGGGCGATGCGCAGGGCTATGTGTTCCCGCCGCTGTGGGGCCCCGACACCTTCAACAACGGCGCAGGCATGAACCGCCTGGCCATGGCCACGCGCTTCGTCAAGCACAACATGCCGCAGGGCACCAACTTCGACGCACCGCAGCTCAGCGACGACGATGCCTACGACGTGGCGGCCTATATGCTCTCCAAGCCCCGCCCGGAAAAGGCCAACCTGGAAGCCGACTTCCCCGCCCGCTGGAACAAGCCGGTGGACTCGGCCTTCCCGCCCTACCTGCTGGGCGCCCCGGCTGACCAGCACCGCTTTGGCCCCTTGCCACCTTTGGTGGCCAAGCAAAAGGAAATGATGGAGCAGCTCAAAGCCGGTGCCGCTGCCGAGCGCGCCAAGGCCAAGGCCGCGCAGTAAAAAACGCTGGGGCGCTACTCCTCCAGCTCGTCGGGGGCGGCGCGCCCAATCAGCCGCGCCAAGTCCGCCGCGTGGCCTGAGCCGGTTTTTTTGGTGATGCTTTGGCGGTGTACATGCACCGTGTGGTCGCTGATGTCCAGCTGGCGCGCCACCTCCTTGTTGCTGTGCCCCAGGGCCAGCAAGCGCGCCACGTCCCGCTCGCGTGGCGACAGGCGCTGCAGCACCTCCAGCGCCTGGGCCTGGCGTGCCTGCTGGCGCTGGGCCTGCACGCTCAGGGCCACGGCGCGGTTCAAGGCATCCAGCAAGGCCTGTTCACGGAACGGCTTTTGCAAAAAATCCACGGCACCGCCGCGCAGCGCTTGCACGGCTTGGTCCACATCGCCGTGCCCGGTCATGAAAACAATCGGCAGCACCGGCTGGGTGTGCAAACGCCGCTGCAGCTCCAGCCCGCTCATGCGCGGCATACGAATGTCCAGCAGCAGGCAGCTGCCCTGCGGCTGCGCTAGCGCAGAGGCTTGCCAAAACGCCTCGGCCGAGCTGTAGCCCACGGCGTCAAAGCCCAGGCCCTCGATCATGAAAAGCAGCGAGCGCAGGAAGTGCGCGTCGTCATCCACCACGTGGATGCAAGGGGGCAAAGCGGCAACAGCAGTCATGGGCAAAGGGGTGCGGGCGAGTGTGGCGCAGGGTGTGGCCCGTCGTGCGCCAAGGGCAGCAACAGCACCATACGCATACCGCCGCCTTGCGACAAGGGTACAGGCCGGGCATGCAGCGCCCCGCCATGGGCCTCGGCAATGCTGCGGCTGATGGACAGGCCCAGGCCCAGGCCATCGGGCTTGGTGGTGTGAAACGGCGTGAACAGCAAGGCCAGCGCCTCCGGCGGCAGCGGCGGGCCGTGGTCGCGCACGGCCATCGACAAACAACCCTCCTCGACGCCCATCTCCACCTCGATGGCACCAGGCTCACCTGCACCCGCCTGGGCGGCGCTGCGGTGGACATCACGGGCGTTTTGCAGCAGGTTGAGCAGCACTTGCAGCAGTTGCTGGGCATCGCCACGCACCCGCAGGGCCTGGACGGCGGCGGGGCACACCAGGCGCACTGGTTGCGGCTGGCCCCCAGCGCACAGCGCCAGGGCCTGCTCCACCAGCGGGCGCGGCGCCAAGGTCATGTGCTCGGGCACGCGCTTGCGCGCCAGGGCGCGCACACCGCCAATCACCCGGGCGGCGCGCTCGCTCTCGTGGGCAATGTCTTGCAGCGCACGCTCCAAATCCTGCGCAGCCAAATTCCCCCGGGCAACGCGGCGGCGCAGCCCGGCGGCGTAGTTGGAAATGGTGGCCAGTGGGTGGTTCAGCTCATGCGCCAGCATGGCCGACAGCTCGCCCAAAATCGACAGGCGTGACAAATGCCCCAAGGCCTCCTGGTGCTGGGCATTCAGGCGCGCCAGTTGCTCGCGCTCGTGCAGGCTGTGCGTCAGCTCCGCCGTGCGGCGCTTCACCAGCACCTCCACGCGCCACAGGTATGCGCCCCCAGCCAAGGCGAGCAGCGCCAGCATGGCAGCCACGCTCCAGTAGCGGCGCAAGAGCGCCTGCAAACGGGTTTCACGCAAAAAGGCGTAGGGCTCGACCTGCAGCACGCGCAGCACATCGTGGACGCGCTGGTAGTCGGCAGGCACCGTCCACATCTGGCCGGGGTCGAACGCCTGGGGCGGTGCCAGCAAAGCCAGCAGCACCTGGCGGGCCAGCTCCGGGGACGTACCTGCCAGCGTGGCCAAGGCCCAGCCGGGGTACAGCGCCGTAGAGCTGCGGCAGCCCAGCGCAGGCACCCCGGCGGGCTGCAGCGGGGCTACCACACGCAAAGCGCCCACCGGCACCACGCCCTGGCGCTCCCACTGCTCCAGCACGCAGGTGCGCAGCACACCCGCATCCACCTCCCCCGCCAACACGGCCTGGGCCACACGCTGCATGGGGTAACCGGTGAACACGCGCACCAGGGCGCCGCCTTCTGCATCCATGCCCTGGCGCAGCCACTCCACGGCAGCGAGCTGGTAGCCGCCAAACGCCTCTTCCGCCACCGCCGCCACACGCCAACCGCGCATCTGCCCCAGGCTGGCGGGCTGCACTGGTGCCTGGGCACGCACCACCACGGCAGAGCCCACGGTATAGGCCGGGTTGCCCTGGTGCGCCGACTGCGTGGCAATGCGCGCCGCACCGTAACGTGCTTCCAGCGTGACGTAATGCCCCGGGTTGGTGACCACGAAATCCAGCGCCCCCTGCGCCACGGCCTGCTCCAGCGCCGCGGGGTCCAGCGGCTGCAGCTGCACCGCTCGCCCCAGCGCCTGCTGCAGGTGGCTCACCAGCGGCTGCCACTGGCGCTGCGTGTCTTCGTCTTCCAATACAGCCAGCGCGCCAATGCGCACCGCTTCGCTGGCCTGCACCCCAGGCCCAGCCACGGTACACAGCAGCCAGGCGGCCAGCGCCCAGCAGCGCCGCCGTGGTGCCCGGCCCCGGCCCGCCATGGCGCGCAGGCTCACAGCGCGGGGGGCGCCAGGCGGTGTACGAACAGGGCGCGCGCGTGCATGGTTGGCGTGGCTAGGCCGCGCGCGCTGGCGCGGCAGCGGCCAGCAGCTCTTGCAGGTGGTCGCGCAGGTAGTCACGCAAATGGGCCTGCACCGTTTCACGCACGGTATCGACCAGCACCTGGGTGCTGCGCTCAATTTCAATGTTCAGTGGGTCGCCCACCTGCACCTGCTCGAACACGGTGGCGCGGCGGGTTTCGGGA
>RRZT010083491.1_pt1 | contig 10893 bp, 8 predicted proteins | sample 2165551 | NCBI WGS metagenome assembly RRZT01 (sample SAMN10456910, study PRJNA506462) | wastewater metagenome | biome: wastewater; feature: sludge; material: wastewater sludge; isolation source: wastewater sludge with Escherichia coli K12::gfp cells carrying plasmid... | place: USA: Moscow, Idaho ...
ACAGGAATTTGAGCGGAAACAGAACTCTTTGCTTGCATTTGGAAAAGAAGCGGGAATGGATTTCGGAGAAGATCTTGCAGCAGGAATCAGCCAGTTACAGATGAAGGCAACCGAGTACCGGATCGCACAGAAAGCATACGCGGAGGCAAGAAAAAAGAGAGAACTGTTTGAGCAGGAACACAATATGAAAGAACTGGCAGCGGTGGAAAAATGTCCATATTCCCTTGACGAACTCAATTCCATGATCCGTGATGTGGATGAGCGGAGCGAGGATATCCGGGAAGCCATCGAGCAGTACCATCATCAGCTCGAAGATCTGCAGGATCAGCTGGATATCCGGGACGAAAAAGAACAGCAGCTTTCCATCTGCAGACAGGAACAGGAAGAAGAACAGCATTTATACGAAACCCTGCGTCTGACGGGAGAGTTCCTGCAGAATGCAAAGGAGCAGTTTTCTGCGAGATATTTGGGTCCGATCGAGAACGGGTTTGGAAAGTATTACACGCTTCTAACAGGGGATAAAGAAAAAGACTGGATGGTGGATGCCAACATCGAGGTGCAGATGAAAGAGCAGGGCGAGATGCGGGAAACCAAGTGGCTGTCTGCCGGATATCAGGATCTGCTGGGAATCTGTATGCGTCTGGCGCTGGTGGATGCGATGTATCCGAAGGAAAAACCGTTTCTGGTGCTGGACGATCCGTTTGTCAATCTGGATGAAGAAAAGATGGCACATGGCAATGAACTGTTTGGAAAAATTTCCGGGGAGTATCAGATTTTATATTTTACCTGTCATGCAAGCCGGAATATAGAAAACACAAAATAAAGGGAGAGGAAACATGGAGAAAAAGATTTTATTTCCGCAGATCGGCGGAATTATGCACGGAGGGGATTACAATCCGGAACAGTGGCTGGACCGGCCGGACATTCTGGAAGAAGATATCCGTATGATGAAGAAAGCCGGGATGAATTGTGCAACACTTGGGGTATTTTCCTGGTCAACCTATGAGCCGCGGGAAGGGGAATTTCATTTCGCATGGCTGCATGACATCATGGATAAGTTATATGCCAATGGCATTTACACGATATTGGCGACGCCGTCCGGAGCGCGACCGGCATGGCTGGATGAAACATATCCGGAGTGCAGACGCGTGGATTCTTACGGGGTGCGTGAACATCACGGGGTGCGGCACAACCACTGTATGAGTGCACCGGTTTATCGTAAAAAGGTTTCTGTGATCGTCAATAAGCTGGTAGATGAATTCGGAAATCATCCGGGACTTCTGATGTGGCATATTTCCAATGAATTTGGCGGGGAATGTTACTGTCCGCACTGTGTAAAGCGGTTCCAGGATTATCTGGCAGAAAAGTTTGACCATGATATTGAAAAACTGAACAAGGCATGGTGGACAACGTTCTGGAGTCATACTTACAATGATTTTTCCCAGATTGAACCGCCGTACCGCAACGGAGAATTCAGCATTATGGGATTGAATCTGGAGTGGAAACGGTTTACCACCTGGAATATGACGGATTACATGAAGGCAGAGATTGCCATTTTAAAAGAACGTACCCCGCAGATTCCGGTGACAACGAATTTTATGAAAGAATATGACGGACTGGACTATCATAAAATGCAGCAGCCGCTGGACGTGGTGTCCTGGGATTCTTATCCGCGGTTTCACAATGATGAGGAGTCGTTTTCGGATACGATGACGGAAAATGCGTTTGATCATGCCATGATCCGTTGTCTGAAAAAAGAGCAGCCGTTTATGCTCATGGAGAGCGCGCCGGGGCTGGTCAACTGGCATCCGTTTAATAAAATGAAACGTCCGGGCGTACACCGGCTGGCTTCGCTGCAGGCAGTGGCTCTCGGTTCCGATACGGTGCAGTATTTCCAGTGGCGGAAAGGAAGGGGATCGTTTGAGCAGTACCATGGGGCGGTTGTGGATCATCTCGGAACGGATGATACCAGAGTTTTTCGTGAAGTGGCAGATCTTGGGGAAGAATTAAAGAAACTCAAAGATCTGGCAGGGACAGTCGTAAAAGCACCGGTAGCCGTGTTATACGATTGGGACAGCCTCTGGGCAACGGATGGAATGAAGGGGCTGGCAGAGTCCACCCGCAACTATATTAAGACCTGCAGGAAAGCATACCGCAATCTGTCGGCACTCGGAGTGGATGTGGATGTGATTTCCAGTGAAGAGGATTATAGCGGTTATTCTGTGATTGTGGCACCAATGCTGTATCTGCTGCATCCGCATGTCGGGGAGCGCATGAAACAGTTTGTGGAGCAGGGAGGTCATCTGATTGCAACCTATGTGACCGGATATGTGGATGAAAACCAGCTCAATTATCTGGGCGGATTTCCGGGAGACGGATTAAAGGATCTCTTTGGCGTGATCAGTGAGGAAATTGATACACTGTATCCGTCCGACCGCAACCGCGTACATTTTGCCGAAATGCCGGAAGGGGAAGTACGGGATTATGCGGAAGTTCTGCGTGTGGCAGATGGCACAAACGTGCTTGGTACCTATGAACAGGATTATTACAAAGGAATGGCAGCAGTGACGGAGCGCACATGTCAAAACGGCAGTGCCATGTATATCGCGGCCCGGCTGGATGATGCTTCCATGCAGCACCTGTATGCGCGTACACTGAAAAAAGCGGGAGTTTCGATGTATAAACTTCCATATGGCGTGGAACGTCACACACGCGAAGCGGATGGTATGCGGTATGTATTTTATCTGAATGATACGACCGGACCGCAGATTGTTTCCGGGGTAGAGGGAATTGATCTTCTGACGGGAGAGGTGATCAAGGGAATTCTTACACTGGAACCGTATGGCGTGGCATGTGTAAAAGAATAAGTTCTATTCTGAAAGTTTTGTGCATATAGTTACGGAAAAGAAGTGTGGGAGCTTCTTATGGATAGAAATTGTGATGCATTTATCCGCTCCAACAATACCTACGATATCCTGATTGCCAGAGAGTCTTTGGAGATTTCTGACGACCGGGCAGAATGTATACAAAATATCGGTGAAAAATTTGTGGCAGAATATTTTGACCGGGACGAGGTGCCGCAGCTGAGCATTAAGACATACGGATATTCGATTATCCCAAAATGTTTCGGACTGCTGGATACGCTTGCACTGGAGACAACCGGTATCCTGCAGCTGCAGAATCAGCCAGCCCTGTCCCTTCGGGGACAGGGTATTTTTATTGGATTTGTTGATACGGGAATTTCCTATGAACTGCCCTGTTTCCGGAATGCCGATGGAAGTACAAGAATCCGCTCAATCTGGGATCAGAGTATTCCGGCGGGGGAGAAAAATACCCCTCAGGGATTTTTGTACGGAACGGAATATACACAAAAAGAGATCAATGAGGCACTGGAACAGGAACATCCGCGGGAACTGGTTCCAGTGACGGATGAAGATGGGCACGGAACCATGCTGGCAAGTATTGCCTGCGGAAGTGAAGATCTGCAGGCTGGTTTTACTGGGGCGGCTCCTTATGCGGAACTTCTGGTTGTAAAGTTAAAACCGGCAAAACCATATCTGAAAGACTTTTTTTATATTCCGCAGGAGATGCCTGCCTATCAGGAAAATGACATTATGGCGGCAGTTGAATATCTCGAAGAGACTGCCAGAAAACTGGGGCGGCCCCTTATTCTGTGCCTTGGTCTCGGGACAAACAACGGAAGCCATTCCGGTGGCAGCAATCTTTCGGAACTTCTTGATGATATTGCGGGCAGATGGCGCCGGTGTGCGGTTGTGGCAACCGGAAATGAGGCGAATGCCAGACATCATTTTTACGGGAAAAGTGATGGAAATTCGATGGTTGCGGTAGAGGTGAATGTGGAACAGCGGATGCGGGGATTTTATCTCGAGTTGTGGGCCAGTGCACCGGAATTGTTTGTGGTGGCGGTGCGTTCGCCGGGAGGCACTCTTATGCCGGCGCAGAATGTGCCCGGAAATTCGCATCAGGAACAGGAATTTATATTTGAAGGGACAAGAGTGGAAATTGATTATGCACAGGTGGGACGCACGCGGGGGGATCAGCTGGTGTTTATCCGGTTTGAAAACCCGGCGGCAGGGATCTGGACGCTGTATGTTAATCCGAGTACCACGATCACAGGACAATTTCATATCTGGCTGCCAATGAGTGGAATGTTAGAAAAAGACGTGGTGTTTTTGCGTCCGGATCCGGATGTGACACTTACCGTGCCGTCTTCGGCAAAAATTCCGATTGGGGTGGGTGGAATGGATCAAAAGAGTGGTATTTTATATCTGGATTCCGGGAGGGGGAATACCATTGCGTCGGTTGTAAAACCGGATTTTGTGGCTCCGGCTGTGGGCGTGCAGGCGATAGGAAGGCTTGGAAATTATGTGACACTGACGGGAACGAGTGCAGCTTCTGCAATTGCGGCAGGAGCATGTGCACAGATCATGGAGTGGGGAAACAGCCGTGGGAGAAGACTGCTTTTAAATTCGGTGCAGATCGGAAATATTCTGATCCGCGGGTGCGAAAGGAACCCGGATGTATCCTATCCGAATACCGCCTGGGGCTATGGAAAAATGAATGTTTACGATGCACTGATGAAATTTTATGGGGTATAAAATTTATATACAAAGCGTAAAAAGATATAAAAAATTTATGAAATGCTTTTTTTTGAGAACCAAGTACGATATAATTAAGACTATACAGATTGGAGAGTGAAGTATGGAGAAAAAAGATTTATTAGCAAATTACGCAGCATCAAAACAGAATATGTGTATTACGAATGATACGATCTCGGACCGATTGTTTCAGGAGTATGGGGTAAACAGAGGACTTCGCGATGTCAACGGAAAGGGTGTATTGACAGGTCTGACCCGTATTTCAAAGATTGTGTCCTTCAAAGATGAAAATGGAAAACAGGTGCCATGTGACGGTGAGTTATGGTATCGCGGATATAATGTAAAAACACTGATCAAATCCATTGGACCGAACGAATTCGGCTTCGAGAAAGCAGCATATCTGCTGCTGTTTGGAGAACTTCCGGATCAGGCGCAGCTGGATGAATTCTGTGAGGTGCTCGGCAACAGCCGGACACTTCCGACCAATTTTACCAGAGACGTTATTATGAAGGCGCCTTCTAAGGATATCATGAATTCCATGACACGAAGTATTCTGACACTTGCGGCCTATGATCCGTATACGACAGATTCTTCCATTGAGAACAATATCCGTCAGTGTATGCAGCTGATTGCCAATTTCCCGATGATCGCGGCATATGGATATCACGCATATAATCATTATGAAAATGATTCGAGTATGTATATTCACCGACCGGACCCGAAGCTTTCCACGGCAGAGAATTTCCTTCGTATGCTGCGGCCGAATAAGCAGTATACACAGCTGGAGGCACAGGTGCTTGATGTGGCACTGATGCTTCATATGGAGCATGGCGGCGGTAATAACAGTACGTTTACCACCCGTGTGGTTACTTCTGCCGGTACGGATACATATTCTGCCATCGCTGCGGCAATGTCTTCCCTGAAAGGACCAAAGCATGGCGGTGCCAACATCAAAGTTATGCAGATGATGAATGATATCCGGGAAAATGTGCATGACTGGAGCGATCGTGACGAGGTGAAGTCCTATCTTGGAAAGATGCTGGATGGACAGGTCTTTGATAAGAAGGGATTGATCTATGGTATGGGACATGCCGTGTATTCCCTGTCTGATCCGAGAGAGCGTGTGTTCCGCAGCTATGTGGAGCATCTCGCGGAGGCAAAAGGACGCCAGAAAGACATGAACCTTTACAATATGATAGAAGAAGTGGCTCCGGAACTGATCGCAGAAAAGCGTCATATTTTCAAGGGTGTCAGCCCGAATGTGGATTTTTACAGTGGTTTCGTATATGAAATGCTTGGCATTCCGTCGGAATTGTATACACCATTGTTTGCCATTGCAAGAATTGCAGGATGGAGTGCACACCGGCTGGAGGAGCTGGTGGGATGCAACAAAATTATTCGTCCAGCATATAAGAGTGTCATGGAAGAACTGGAATAAGATTATTACAGCGGACAGAATTGCATTTTATTTTGCTCTGTGCTAGTATGGAAACAGAAACTTTCGTGTGTTATAACTATAAAAGGGGAGAGGACTGATTATGAAAATAAAAGAAAAATATTATCGCTTTGCGGAAAAAGGGCAGCAGATACAGAGAGTAAACCGTTTTTTTGTAACAGAATATCTGATTTTTTATGCATTTATTCTGTTTATGCTCTGGGCATCAAGAGCAAAAGGAGTACGTTCTTTGGGCTTTGCGGCATTTGTCAGTGTGATTGCAGTAGTCTCCGGAGGTGCATTGCTCATTGGATGGAAGCGGCGTCCGGAATCGGAGCGGCTGAGATATCTGGCACTGATCGGGTTATATCTCGTATCATTTTTCATGACTTTTGCATATACGGAGAGCTTTATCCGTTTTCTGGGACTGGCTCCTTTTATCGGCTGTATTTTGTTTTTTGATCCGAAATATTCCAGAATCGGCGGCATCGGTTATCTTGTATTGAATGCGCTGACTGTCTTTGGTCAGATCCGTCAGCAGCCGGAAGGCGTAGCCGGGACAACCAATCTTGTACTGGATCTGCTGGCACTGGGGGTACTGGTATTTGCTGTGATCTTTACAACAAATGTGGCACAGAAATTCAACCATGATACCCGGCACAGTGAACAGCAGGAGCAGCGGAAGCAGCAGGCAATTTTAGACGATGTGATCGGTGTGGCGGAAGAAGTGCGTAAGGGTACGGAATCCGTGATGAAGATTGTCAATGATCTGAATGGATCGACAGAGGTGGTCAATGGTGCGATGAAAGATATTTCTTCCAGCACGCAAAGCACGGCGGAAAATATCCAGACACAGACAACCATGACACAGGATATCCAGCATTCAATTGAGCAGACACTGGAAAGTTCCGAGAATATGGTAAAAGTGGCAAAGCAGTCCGGGGAACTGAATCAGAAGAGTATGGAGATCATGGAAAATCTGAAGAAACAGTCCGCGGTAATCGCAGAGACAAACTCCGGAGTGGCAGATTCCATGAAAGCGTTACAGGAGCGTACCGAGGCAGTAAAGAGTATTGCAGATACCATCTTTTCCATTTCCAGTCAGACCAATCTGCTGGCGCTCAATGCTTCTATTGAGAGTGCCCGTGCAGGGGAAGCCGGAAAAGGGTTTGCTGTAGTGGCTGATGAAATCCGTCAGCTGGCAGAGAAAACCAGAAGTGAGACAGAAAGCATCGCACAGATTCTGGATGAATTGTTTAAAAATGCAGAGGATGCAGCAACGGCGGTGAGCCGTTCGATTGAGGCTACCAATGCGCAGGATTCCATGATTGCGAAAGCATCTGAGAGTTTTTCGGGAATGAATGAGAATGTCAATACACTGGTTCAGGAGATCGAAGGCATTGACGGCATGTTAAACCGTCTGTCGGATGCAAACAATCAGATTGTAGACAATATCAGTAATCTTTCTGCAACAACGGAAGAAGTGACGGCCTCTTCCGTACAGGTAGCGGATCTGTCAGTTGAGAATTTAAACTATGCCGAGCAGGCAAAACAGAAACTTGACAATGTGCTTGCGGTATCTCATGAACTGGATAAGTACATAAAGTAAACAGATGGAATGAGATAAAGGTGCCTCAGCAGGAGAAATTCTGCTGAGGATTTTTACTACTATAACTTAGAAGGAGATAAAAATTATGAATGTAACAATGAAACAGGTCGAGGGCGGTGTATGTGCGGCTGCAGGATTTTCCGCAAACGGATTAAACTGTGGGTTAAATCCGGATCGGAACAAAAATGATCTGGCACTGATCTGGTCAGAGAAAGAGTGTACGGCAGCGGCTGTCTATACAACGAATAAAGTAAAGGGTGCACCAATCCTTGTGACAAAGAAACATCTGGCAGCAACCGGAAATAAGGCGAGGGCTGTTATTGTCAACAGTAAGAATGCCAATACCTGTAATGCAGACGGAGAAGAAAAGGCACAGATGATGTGTGATCTGGCTGCAGCAGAGCTGGGAATAAAGGCAGACGAGGTGATCGTGGCATCAACCGGTGTCATTGGACAGAAGCTTCCGATTGAACCGATCCGTGATCATGTGCAGGAGCTGGCACGCGGACTTTCTCCACAGAATCATGGAAAAGCAGCAAATGCCATCATGACAACCGATACCTATGCCAAGGAGACCGCGGTTTCTTTTACGCTTGACGGGAAGACCTGTACGGTTGGCGGTATGGCAAAGGGAAGTGGCATGATCCATCCGAATATGGCTACCACGTTAAATTTTGTTACAACCGATGTTGCGATTTCCTCAGAAATGATCCAGAAAGCACTTTCTGAGATTGTAAAGGTGACGTACAATTGTCTGAGCATTGATGGAGATACTTCTACCAATGATATGGTCAGTATTCTGGCAAACGGCATGGCAGAAAATACGCCAGTCACAGCAGAGGGAGAGGATTATGATACGTTCCGTCAGGCGCTGTATCAGGTACTCATGACGCTGACCAAGATGCTTGCCAAGGACGGTGAGGGAGCATCGAAGATGCTGGAGTGTACCTGTAGCGGTGCGCCGGATCAGGATACCGCAATCATTATTGCAAAGAGTGTGATCCGTTCCCCACTGTTTAAGTGTGCAATGTTTGGGGAAGATGCCAACTGGGGACGTATTTTATGTGCAATCGGTTATGCGGATGCGGAGTTTGATATCAACAAAGTGGATGTGGATCTGGCATCGTCCAAGGGAACCATTGCCGTATGCAGAAATGCTGCCGGTGTAGATTTCTCTGAGGAGAAAGCAAAAGAAATCTTAGAGGAAGATGAAATTTATATCAATATTGATCTGCATCAGGGAGAGGCATCTGCCAAAGCCTGGGGATGTGATCTGACGTATGATTATGTAAAAATTAATGGAGACTATCGTAGTTAATATATAGCAAAATAAATTATTTGACTAGATAGTCATTACTGGAAGGGAAGTAATGACATGGAAAAGAAAATCGGTTTTATCGGCTGTGGAAATATGGGAACAGCCATGATACAGGGAATTTTGGAATCCGGAAAATGCCCTCCGCAGGAGATGATGATTTCCTGTCGTACGAAGAAAACGCTGGAAGAAAAGAAAGCACAGTTCGGAGTGCAGATCAGTACGGACAACCGGGATGTGGCAGCATTTGCAGACATTTTGTTTGTGGCAGTAAAGCCACAGTTTTATGCCGAAGTGTTAGAGGAAATCAAGGATCTTCTTACAGAAGAGCAGATTCTGGTATCCATCGCGCCGGGAAAGACACTGGTATGGTTTGATGAAGTGCTCGGACGAAATTTAAAAGTGATTCGTACGATGCCGAATACCCCATCTATGGTCAAAGAAGGCATGATGGGTATGTGTGCGGGAGCACGTGTGACGGATGAGGATATGGCTCTGGTGCGGGATCTCTGCAGTGGATTTTCACAGACGGAAGTCATTTCGGAGCATCTGATGGATGTGGTTACTGCCGTCAGCGGAAGCTCTCCGGCCTATGTATTTATGTTTATTGAAGCCATGGCAGATGCAGCAGTGGCTGGTGGAATGCCGAGACAGCAGGCGTACAAATTTGCAGCACAGGCGGTACTTGGAAGTGCAAAGATGGTTCTTGAGACGGGAAAACATCCGGGAGAACTTAAAGATATGGTATGCTCTCCGGCAGGAACCACCATTCAGGCAGTGCGTGTGCTGGAGGAAAAAGGCATGCGCAGCAGCGTGATCGAGGCAATGATGAAGTGCCTGGATATCTCCCGCAATATGTAAAACCGTTTACTTGCTTTTTCTGTTGAAAATGTGTAGAATAGAACCATCAACAGATTTAGGAGAGAAGGAAATATGAGTCAGGCAAAGGTAGATAAATATAAGAAAGAAAAAGCCAATCGTAAAAAAGAGATGGCAAAGCAGAAAACGGAAAAAATCATTGGTATCATCTGTGGATGTGCAATTTTAGTTGCCATCGTTGGATGGGCCGGTTATACCGGATACAATTATTATGAGGATAATAAGCCGGCACAGACGTATTATACCAATACTTCTGCAGTGTCCAGCTACGTGAGTGGATTAAACACAGAGGCACAATAAGATCTGCTTATCAGATATTTGCATGTGGGGCATCACCGATCGGGTGATGCCTTTTCCAATGCCTCGGATACTGCACCGATGAGCAGACGACAGGTATACTGGTTGTTTTTGGAATATGTAAGATCCGTAAGGGACTGGCTGGAAATAATCTGTTTTGCCAGTTCATCGAGCGTAGGACGGACCAATGGGTACATGGTTTCTACAGTTTCATCCAGATGAACCATGGTGATTTCGTTGATATGGTCTTCGTCGACAGATACCTGCACATCGAACGGATTTCCGTCAATCATGACAGAAGAGGTATAGACACCCGGAACGTACATGGTTTCCACCGCTTCGTTGTCTGCGGACTGTTTGTGGGAACTGCCGAGCAGGATTCCAAGGAAGATCACAAGCAGGATACCAAGTCCTGTGATGACACCTGCAAACACAAGTTTTTTCATATGAAGAACGACAATTCTGGTTTTTGCACTCATTTGTTACCTCCATTTCCAGCTTTGGTATATTCTATGCAGGGAATATCTATTCATGCGTTTAATTTTAAACTTCCCATTGGTATAAATTTTTCAAAATGTATAAAATATTCAAAAAGTGGTTGACAGAAGAGCATGTATCTGTTATTATCTTATCTGTGCTCACGAGAGAACTTACATATGCGATAGTGGCGTAGTTGGTAACGCGCGACCTTGCCAAGGTCGAGACCGCGGGTTCGAGCCCCGTCTATCGCTCTTGAAAA
>RRZT010119220.1_pt1 | contig 10893 bp, 7 predicted proteins | sample 2165551 | NCBI WGS metagenome assembly RRZT01 (sample SAMN10456910, study PRJNA506462) | wastewater metagenome | biome: wastewater; feature: sludge; material: wastewater sludge; isolation source: wastewater sludge with Escherichia coli K12::gfp cells carrying plasmid... | place: USA: Moscow, Idaho ...
CGATGCGGCGCAGGTTCTCGGCCAGCGGGATGCCGGTATCGCCGATCCCGTCCGAGACGCCGGCGCAGGCATAGGGTCCGTCCTCGGGCTGGTTGAAGCCGTAATCGAGGCCGGCGAGATGCGACATCAGCTGATCGACGGTGATCAGGGGCTGGGAGCCATCGGGCATTCGGGGCGTGAAATCGGGCAGCCAGCGCGTCACCGTGTACTCGGGTGAAAGCCGGCCCTGATCCATCAGCCGCAGCGCCGCCACCGTGGTGAAGGGCTTGGAGACCGAGGCATAGCGAAACCACGCGCCGGGCTGCATCGGGCGGCCGGCCTCGCGGTCGGCCAGACCGGCATGGCGGGCATGGATCACGCGGCCCGCCTCGGCCAGCAGGACCGCGCAGCCGATGATGCGTTTTTCGGTCAGCGCGCTGTCGATGGCGCGGTCCAGCGCCGCGATCACGCCTGCAAGGCTCATTCCGTGACCCGGTATTCGACCAGTTCGGTGCGTTGCAGCATGCCGAAATTGTCGTCTGAAATCAGCGTCAGGCGGATGTCCTGCGCGTCCCGCCAGACCGAGATGCCCTCCAGATTGTCATATTGCAGCGGGCGCGACTCGAGCAGCACGGTTTCATGCGAAAGCCCGCTGTCGGAAATGTCGAAACGCCGCACGCGGCTGCGAAAGCCCAGAAGGCCCTTGAAGTCGCGCTCGAGCAGGTAGAGGCGCCCGTCGGGGCCGATATCGGCCCCGACCGCCAGCCAGTCGCCACTGCGCGGGACCGAAAACGGCTGGTCCCAGACGCCATCGCGCCAGCGCCAGACCGCAAAGGGCCGGGTCAACTGGCCTGAGCGCTCGGGCAGGGTCAGCAGCGTTCCATCCGCCATGACCGCCAGCGCCTCGAACGAGGAATTGCGCTGCATCGACTTGAATTCCGGCGGCCGGGACAGCGGCTTGGCCGGGCTTTCGGGCGTGTCATAGCGTACCACGCGGGTCAGCCCCTCGAAGCTGACCCAGATGGTGCCGTCAGCGTCGATGGCCAGACCCTCGCTGTCGCCCTGCCAGCCGGGTTGCAGCCATTTGCCGTTGCTGTCCATCAGATGCGCCTGACCCGAGGGCTCGAGCCGGTCGATGCTGCCATCGGCATCGCGCAGGACCCGGCCCCAGCGGAGTTCCGAGCGGTCGGAAAGCACGGTGAAGCGGCTGCCGTCATCGCTGATCTCGATGCCGGAAAAGCCGCCGAATGTCTCGTCATCCATGGACCAGACATAGGTGCCGACATGATCGGTGGCAGGCGTGTGCAGGGGGGCGGGATCGGTCGCGGCGACCATTGAGCCCGTGACCATGAGCGCGGCAAGGGTCAGGCCGGCAAGCCAGCGGACCTGCCCTGCCTTGCCACGTCCTTTCCTGCCCTGCCTTATCTTGCGGTGGCGACTGCCTGACATTGGCGGGGCATCTCACTGAGGCGGAAGCTGCGGGGATGGCGGTAATTCGGATCGGGCTTGGCCGGTTTCACGCGGCTGGGGTCGATGCGGTTCTTGATCCATTCGGCGGCCTCGGCGCAGCCGTCACCGGCGGGCGGCGGGTCCTGCTGCTGGCAGACCGAGCCAGCCGGGCAGGCCAGCCGGACATGGAAGTGATAGTCGTGATTGCCGATCGGGCGCACCTTGCGCAGCCATGCGCGGTTGCCGCGCTCGGCATTGCACATTTCGACCTTGGCGACCGGATCGACAAAGATGCGCTCGACGCGCGGATCGCGGGCGGCGGCGCGGATGATCGCCATGTGGCTGCCGCTCCACAGGCCCGAGGGCGCGGTGCCGGCGCGGTTCACCACCGATTGCGACGAGATCTTTTCGCGCTGCGCCCGGCTGAGGTTCAGGCTGGAGGGCGGCAGCATCCAGATATCGGCGTCCAGCCCCATCTGGTGGCTGGCATGGCCCGAAACCATCGGGCCGCCGCGCGGCTGGCTCATGTCGCCGATGTAAAGCCCCTGCCAGCCGGCCTGCTGGGCCGCCTGCGACAGGCCGATCAGAAAGCTGACCAGCTCGGGATGGCCCCAGTTGCGGCCGCGCGACAGGCGCATCGCCTGCCAGCTTGGGCCGGATTCGGGCAGTTGAACCGCGCCCGAGACGCAGCCCTTGGAATAAAAGCCGATGGCGGCGGGGGCGCCTCCGGTCGGGCCGGGGGTAGAGCCGAAGACGTCCTTGGCCAAGGGGTCGGCCTGCGCCACGCCAGACAAGGCCAGCGCCATGACGGCGGCGGTCAGGAATTTGCGGATCACTGCTCGGCCTCTCCTTTTGCTTTGACCCAGACTAGCAGAACCAGTGCCAGAAGGAACATCACGATCAGCGGAAATACGCCGAGGCTTTGGCTGCCGGTCGCGGTGGTGGCCAGCGCGATCAGCGCCGGGGCCAGAAAGGCCGTGGCCTTGCCCGAAAGGGCGTAAAGGCCAAAGGCCTCGGCCGCGCGGGTGGGGGTGGCGTGGAGGACCATCATCGTGCGGCCTGCGGCCTGCAGCGCGCCGCCCGCGCCGCCGATCAGCGCCCCGCAGAGGAAAAACAGCCCATCCGGCAGTTTTGAGTCCGGGGGCAGCGGCAGGCCAAAGATACTTTGGCGGCTCATGCCGGTGACGAGGGTGCAGACGGCGGTCAGGACCAGCGCGCAGGCGATGATGACCGGCTTGGGTCCCCAGCGCCGGTCGGCGCGCCCGCCGATCCAGCTGACCAGCGTGGCCGAGACGGCGCTGACCACGCCAAAGACCCCGGCCAGAAACACCGGCCAGCCCAGCACCGTGCCGGCGAACACCCCGCCAAAGGCGTAAAGCGCGTTCAGCGCATCGCGCAGCAGCATCGACGACGCGAGCCACGCGCTGAGCGAGGGCCTGCGCGGCAGGCTGGCCAGCAGGCGCCCCAGTTGCGACATGGCCGCGCCCAGTTGCAGCGGTCGGCGCGTGCCGGGGGTTTCGCGCACCCAAAGCGCAAAGGGCAGCATGAAGACCAGATACCAGATCGCGGTAAAGGGACCGGCGGCGCGTGTGCCCTCGCGCAGCGCCGGGTCCAGCCCAAAGAGCGGCGGGATGCCCAGAAGCGTCAGCCCGCTGCCGGCATCCTCGGCGAAAAACAGCAGCATCACGGCCAGCGCCACCACGCCGCCCAGATAGCCAAAGGCAAAGCCCGAACCCGAGAGCCGGCCGATTTCCTCGCGCGGGGCAAGGCCGGGCAGCAAGGCATTGGTGAAGATGGTGGCGAATTCCATGCCGATCAGGCCGATGCCAAAGGACATGACGGCCAGATGCAGGTTCGGCTGGTCGGGCATCAGGAACCACAAACCCCATGCCCCGGCGACGTAAAATGCCGAAAACAGCCAGATCCAGACCAGCCGCCGCCCGCTATTGTCGGCAATCGCGCCCAGGATCGGGGCCAGCACGGCGATGATCGCGCCGCAGATCGCAAGGCCGTAACCCCACAGCACCTGCGCGCTGGCGCCGGCGGCATCAGAGGTCATGCCCTGCGCCATATAGTATTCGCGCGCCACCCCGGCATAATAGACCGGAAAGATGAAGGTCATCAGCAGCGTGGCGTAGGGCTGGCTTGCCCAGTCGAAAAACCACCAGCCCCAGATGCGTTTGCGGTTCATGGCGGCCCCGGGTTGCACATGCGCGCATATGTTCAGATGCGCCTCAGGCTGGCAAGTCGTCTGTCCGGTCGGTGGCTGCGATGGGCGGCAGCGCGGGCGGCCATGGCCGCATCGCATCCGCCGCGATCCATGCCTGCACCCATTCGGGCAGGGGCGGGCTTTCCGGGTCGCGCCCGGCGGCCTGCAACGCCCGTGGCGGCGGCACGATGCCCTGGGCCGAGGTGATCGCCACGCGCAGCAGCATGTGGTTGCAGCACTCGCCGCCGCGCCACATGCTTTGCTCCATGTAAATAAAGCGGTCGTCCCAGCCCATGCTGCGCGAGACCATGGTAAAGCGCTGGAAGGCCTTGATCCGCCGCCGATACCGGACCGAGTTCCCGGCCACGGTGAACCCCCACTGGTTCTGGCGCAGGATCTCGACGATGCCGGTGCGCACCGCCATCGGGATGCGGCCCAGATCGTAAAGCGTCAGGGTGCGGCCGTTGTTCAGCTCGATCCACGGGTCCAGATCCCATGGCCAGCAGCGATGGGTCGAGACATGCGCCTCCAGAAGGCCGATGCGCGGCGCGCGGCGGTATTTCAGCATTTCCTTGGCGAAACGCAGCAACGGGTACATGGGCCTCTCCTGCCTTTTGGGCGCCTCTTGGGCTAACCAGAGCGCAAAGGGGGCGTCAATCCGGGACGCTGCGCCAAGCCGGGCCCAAACCGCGCGCAAGCTGGGCAATGGCCGGGCAATGGCTTGCGAAACGCTTGCCGCTGGCTTACCTGTCGCGTGACAGCCGGAAGGGGGCCGAATGGGCACGATCTACGAAGCTTTGATGCTGATACTCGACGTCGTCTGGTTCGTGATGATCGCCCATATCATCATGTCCTGGCTGATCAACTTTCAGGTGCTGAACCTGCGCCAGCCGCTGGTCTGGCAGATCTGGAACGGGCTGAACCGCCTGCTTGAGCCGCTCTATACGCCGATCCGCAGGATCCTGCCCAATACCGGCGGGCTGGATCTGGCGCCGCTGGTGGTCTTTATCGGCGTCATCATCTTGCAACGCGCGCTGATCAATAACGCCGGCTGGTTCTACGGGGTCTAGGATGTCCGCCGCGCCCCTGTTGCGGCAGGTCTTCGGCTTTGACGCCTTTCGCCCCGGGCAAGAGGAAATCGTCGATGCCGTGGCTATGGGCCGCGACGTGCTGGCGATCATGCCGACCGGCGGGGGCAAGTCGCTGTGCTATCAGCTGCCCGCCTTGATGCGCGACGGGCTGACGGTGGTGATCTCGCCGCTGATCGCCCTGATGCGCGATCAGGTGCGCGCCCTGACCGAGGCGGGCGTGGCCGCCGCCGCCCTGACCAGCGGCAATTCCGAGGATGAGAATTCCGAGGTGATCCGCGCCCTGAACGCGCGTGAGCTGCGGCTTTTATACATGGCGCCGGAGCGGCTGGCCTCGGGGGCGGCGATCCCGATGCTGCGCCGCGCCGGCGTGCAGGCCATCGCTGTCGATGAGGCGCATTGCGTCAGCCAATGGGGCCATGATTTCCGCCCCGACTACCTGCGCGTGGGCGAATTGCGCCGGGCGCTGGCTGTGCCGCTGGCGGCCTTTACCGCCACCGCCGATGCCGAGACCCGCGACGAAATCGTCGCCCGGCTGTTTGACGGTGACGCGCCGCAGATCTTTCTGCGCGGGTTCGACCGGCCGAACATCCATCTGGCCTTTCAGGCCAAGGACGGGCCGCGCCGGCAGATCCTTGATTTCGCAGCCGCCCGCCGGGGCCAATCGGGCATCGTCTATTGCGGCACCCGCGCCAAGACCGAGACCTTGGCCCAGGCCTTGAACGAATCCCGCTTGGCCGCCGTCGCCTATCACGGCGGCATGGAGGCCGAGGCCCGCCGCGAGGTCGAGACCCGCTTTCAGCGCGAGGACGGGCTGATCGTCGTGGCGACGGTGGCCTTTGGCATGGGCATCGACAAGCCCGATATCCGCTGGGTCGCCCATGCCGACCTGCCGAAATCCATCGAGTCCTATTATCAGGAAATCGGTCGCGGTGGCCGTGACGGCGCCCCGGCCGAGACGCTGACGCTTTACGGCCCCGACGATATCCGCCTGCGCCGCAGCCAGATCGACGAGGGGCTGGCGCCGCCTGACCGCAAATCCGCCGATCATGTCCGGCTGAACGCATTGCTGGGTCTGGCAGAGGCGACCGGCTGCCGCCGCGTGGCCCTTTTGCGTTATTTCGGCGAAACGCCCACGCCCTGCGGCAATTGCGATATCTGCGACAATCCGCCCGACACCTTCGACGGCACCGAGGCCGTGCAAAAGGCGCTGTCAGCCATTCTGCGCACCGGCCAGACCTTTGGCGCGGGCCATGTCATCGACGTGCTGACCGGCACCATGACCGACCGTATCCGCCAGCGCGGCCATGACCGGCTGCCGACATTCGGCGTCGGCCGCGATCTGTCAAAGCCGCAATGGCAGGTGGTGATCCGGCAGATGCTGGGCCTTGACCTGATCCGCCCCGACCCGGAACGCCATGGCGGGCTGGCGATCACGCTGGCCGCCCATCCGGTTCTGCGTGGCGAGGAACGCATCACCCTGCGCCATGACCCTGCCGCCCGGACACGCAGCAGCACGGTCATCCGCACTCAGGTCGATGACGAGGACGCGCCGCTCTTGTCGGCGCTCAAGGCCAAGCGCCGCGCGCTGGCCGAGGCCGCCCGCGTGCCCGCCTATGTCATCTTTCCCGACCGCACCCTGATCGAGATGGCGCAGTCGCGCCCGCAGACGCTGGACGACATGGCCCGCGTGAACGGCGTCGGCGCGAAAAAGCTGGAAAGCTATGGCGAGGCGTTTCTGGCCGTCATCGCCGGTGAGGTCGCGCCCATGCATCCGGCGCGCAAGGCACTGGCCGGGCGTGCCTCGGGCGATCTTTACGACCGTCTCTCCGAGGTGCAGAGCCGTCTCAATCGCGGTGAGGACGGCACCGACAAGCCGCTTTCGGTCAGCACATCGCTGCTGCGCCGAATTGCCGAAGACCGACCGCGCGATCTGTCGCGTTATCTCGATCAGCCGCGTCTGGACCGCTTTGGCGCGGCGTTCGGCGCCGAGATTGCCGCCGGCTGACCCCGGCCCCGGCCGGCCATGGCGCGCTTACTCATGCGCGGCGGCCAGCCGCATGTCCTTGGGGTCGGGCATGCCGTCGCCGGCCGGCGACTTGACCCCGAACACAGCGCAGTAAAGCGCCGGCACGAACAGCAGCGTGATCAGCGTCCCGGCGATGATGCCGCCCATCATCGCATAGGCCATTGGCCCCCAGAACACCTGCCGCGCAATCGGGATCAGCGCCAGACTGGCGGCGGCGGCGGTCAGCAGGATCGGTCGGGCGCGGCTGTCCGAGGCCTCGAAGACGGCGTTCCATGCGCTGTGACCCCGGCCGATCAGGACCTGGATTTCGGTGACCAGAATGATCGAGTTGCGGATCAGGATGCCCCCCAGCGCCAGCACACCCAGAATCGCCACGAATCCCATCGGCACGCCAAAGGGCAGCAATGTCGCCACCACGCCGATCAGCCCCAGCGGTGCGGTGGCAAAGACGATGAAGCTCAGCCGGAAACTTTGCATCTGGACCATGACCAGCGTAGCGATGATCAGCAGCATCAGCGGCACCACCGCCGCGATGGGCTGCTGGCTTTTGACCGAATTCTCGACCGTGCCGCCAATCGCGATCCGGACCTGCTGCGGCAGGCCGGCCTGAAACTCTGCGATCCGCCCGGCGAGGGCATTGACCAGTGTCGCTGGCTGGTCCTTGCCGGCCATATCCGCCCGCACCGTTACGGTCGGTATGCCGTCGCGCTGCATGATCAAGGGCAGCTCGGTGCCGAATTCCAGCGTCGCCAGCGCGGTCAGCGGGATCGGCGTGCCACTGGCGGTGGCAAGCTGCAGGTTCTGGATCGAATCGACCGAGGTGCGGTCGGCCTCGGCGCCGCGGGCGACGACATTGATCAGGAAGATCCCGTCGCGGATCTGGGTAATCCTGCGCCCGGTAAATGTCGCCGCCAGCGAGGCCGAGATATCGTCATTGGTGATGCCAAGCTGGCGCGCCTGATCCTGATTGACCAGCAGGCGCACGACCCGCGCCGGCTCGTTCCAGTCCAGCGTGATGTCGCGCAGGCGCGGCTCGGTCGCCAGCAATGCGGCCAGATCGCGCCCGACATTGCGCGCCTCGTTCAGATCGGGAGACGAGACACGGTATTGCACCGGCTTGCCGACCGGCGGCCCGATCTCCAGATTCTTGAGATACAGATCGACCCCGACCAATTCGCGCTGGCCGAATTCACGCAGCCGGGCCTTGAGCCGGTCGCGGGCGGCAAGGTCGGGGGTCTGGATGACGATCTGGCCAAGATAGGGGCCGGGCGTCGGCAGATCCATCGACAGGATAAAGCGCGGGGCGCCGCGCCCGACATAGGAGGTCCAGAACAGCGCGTCCTTTTCACTGGCCAGCATGCGCTCGATCGCTGCGATGTCGGCGTCGGTCTTGGCGATCGAGGCATTGGCGCGCTCGTTCACATCGACAAGGATTTCGGTCCGGTCCGAGGTCGGGAAGAACTGCTGCTCGACAAAGCGCAGGCCATAGACCGAGGCGGCGAAGAGCGCGACGGTAATGGCGATAGTGCGCCATTTCGCGCGCATGCTGGCCAGAAGCAGCAGGTGAAAGATCCGCCGCAGCCAGCTCGTGCGGTCGGCGTGATGGGTCATTTTCGCCGGCAGCAGCGTGACGCCCAGAAGCGGCGCGAACAGCACCGCCACGATCCAGCTGACAATCAGCGACACCGCGATCACCACGAACAGCGAAAAGGTGAACTCGCCGGCGGCCGAGCTGTTCAGACCGATGGGAATGAAGCCCGCGACCGTCACCAGCGTCCCGGTCAGCATCGGAAAGGCGATCGAGGTCCATGCATAGCTGGCCGCGCGTTCCCGGCTTTCACCATATTCAAGCCGCGAGATCATCGTCTCGATGGCGATCATCGCATCGTCCACCAGCAGCCCCAGCGAGATGATCAGCGCCCCCAGCGAGATGCGTTGCAGGGTGATCTGGTAGACGTCCAGAACCACGAAGGTGATCGCCAGCACCAGCGGGATGGTCAGGGTGACGACAAAGCCCGCGCGCAGACCCAGACTGACGAAGCTGACCAAAAGGACGATGGCCACCGCCTCGACCAGCGCCCGGACGAAATGACTGACCGCCTCGTCCACGACATGGGGCTGGTCGGCGACCTTGGTCATCTCGATCCCCAGCGGCAGATCGCGCGTCACGCCCTCCATCAGCGCGTCGAGCTGCTTGCCGAATTCAAGGATATTGCCGCCGTCGCGCATGCCGATCTGGATGCCGATGGCGTCCTTGCCATTAACGCGGAAAAGCGCGCTGGGCGGGTCCTCATAGCCGCGCCGCACCGTGGCTACGTCGCCGATATTGAAGAAGCGGTCGCCGACGCGCAGGTTCACCGCGGCAATCGCGGCGGCATCGTCGAACTGGCCGCCCACCCGGACCAGCACCAGTTCGGGGCCGGCCTGCACGATGCCCGAAGGGGCAATGGCATTTTGCACCGCCAGCGTCTGCAACACCTGGTTCTGGTTCACCCCCAGCGCACTCAGCCGCGCCGACGAGAATTCCAGATATACCTCCTCTTTCTGGACGCCCAGCAATGCGGTCTTGCCGGCCATGGGCAGGGCCTGGATCTGTTTGCGGATATCCTCGACCCGGTCGCGCAGCTCGCGCTTGGTAAAGCCGTCGGCGGTGAAGGCATAGATATTGCCGAACACGTCGCCGAAATCGTCGTCGAAGTGAAAGCCCTGAAATTCCTGCGGAAATTCAGGACGGATGTCCGACATCATGTTGCGGACGCGCTTCCATATCTCGGGCGTGTCGGCGCTGTTTATGGTCTGGTCCAGTTCAAGATAGACCACGGACTGGCCGGGCATGGTGACCGAGCGGGTGTAATCCAGCTCGTCCAGCTCCTCGAGCTTGGTTTCGATGCGGGTGGTGACCTGCTGGAGTGTGTCCTCGATCGTGGCGCCGGGCAGCGCGGCGCTGATCACCATGACCTTGATGGTGAAGTTCGGATCCTCTTCGCGGCCCAGCCGCAGATAGCTGAGCGTGCCGGCGACCATCGACACGATCAGCAGGAACCACACCAGCGAACGGTGCCGCAATGCCCAGTCCGAGAGGTTGAAGCGCGACCCGGTCATGGCGCCACGCTTCGCCCGACGGGCTGGCCCGGGGTCAGGGAATGGATGCCGCGGATCACCACCTCGTCGCCGGCAGAAATCCCCGCGGCGATGCTGATGCGGTCGCCAAGCACGGGACCCGAGGTCCTGACGGTGCGCAGATCGACCGTGGCGGAGCCATTCCCGCGGGTGACGATCCAGACCTGCTCCTGCCCGTTCCGCGTCAGGATGGCGGCCACCGGCAGGGCCAGCATCGGCGCGCCCGTGGCCAGCGGGCGGGCGCGGATCAGCGCCCCCAGTCGCAGACTGTCGTCATCGGCCAGCGCCAGATGGACCCGGCGGGTGCGGGTGGCCGCGTCGGTGACCGGCTCGATCTGCGTGACCCGTGCCGGTTGGCGGTTGCTTGCGTCGCTTTCGGTCCAGACCTCGTATCTGTCATCCAGCCCGACCCGCGACACGGCCGCCTCGGGCAGGTCGATAACGGCCTCGCGGCCTTTCTGCGCGGCCAGTTGGACCACCGGCTCGCCGCCGATGACCACCGCCCCGGCATTGACATAGACGGCGCTGATGACGCCGTCGAAGGGCGCCCGCATATCCGCGAAACCCGCCGCGTCAAGCGCACGGATCAGCTCAGAGCGCGCCTGCTGGTCGGCCGCCTCGGCGGCGGCCAATGCCCGCTCGGCCTGCTCGAGCTGCGCGGTCGAGGCGACGTCGCGCTTGGCCAGGGCGCGGGTGCGCGCGGTCGTGGCCTGCGCGGTTTGCAACTCGACCTTGGCGGATTCGGCGGCGGCCCGCGCGGCCTGAACCTTGCCCTGCAAGTCGTCGGGGTCCAGCCGTGCCAGCACCTCGCCTTGACGGACGACCGAGCCGACATCGACATGGCGCGCAGTGACGCGGCCAAGGGTCTGAAAGCCCAACGTGACCTCGATCTTGGCGGTGATCGTGCCGGGGACCGAATGCGCGGGCAGGGGCTGATCGTCGACAATGATGCTGGCGACCGGGCGCGGTGCGGTGGCGGTTCCGGGCTCGGTGGCGTGCTGCTGCATGGCCAGCGCCGC